>Ga0315296_10003482_pt1 | contig 13101 bp, 11 predicted proteins | sample YL17G14_18_MG_FD_203921 | JGI IMG/M metagenome (GOLD analysis project Ga0315296, IMG submission 203921) | Sediment microbial communities from Yellowstone Lake, YNP, Wyoming, USA - YL17G14_18 | ecosystem: Environmental > Aquatic > Freshwater > Lake > Sediment | place: USA: Wyoming | collected... | reverse complement strand
CAGAAAATCGACCGTCTGAAAAAGCACATCGAGGAAATCCGCACCCACCGCGCCCTCTACCGGCAGAAACGGGAGCAGAGCGGCATCATGGTGGTGTCGCTGGTCGGCTACACCAACGCCGGCAAGAGCACTCTGCTCAACGTCCTGACGCACGCCGATGTCATCGCCCGGGACGAGCCATTTTCCACCCTTGACCCCACCACCCGGCGGCTTGCCTTGCCCGACGGCACGGTGGCGCTCCTCTCGGATACGGTCGGCTTCATCCGTAAACTGCCGCCCGCCATCGTGACCGCCTTCCGCGCCACCCTCGAGGAGATGGAAGGCGCCAGCCTGCTCATCCACGTCGTCGACCTGTCATCACCGGAAGCGGCGGAGCAGTCGCAAGCGGTGGAGGATATCCTGGCCGACCTAAACCTGAGTGACAAGCCGAGAATCACGGCGCTGAACAAAATCGATGTGCTCCTGCCTCATGACCGGCACTGGGATGAAGCCAGCGCCCTCGACTATTTTAGCAGCCAGCAGGCGCCGGCGGAGAACACCGTGCTCATTTCGTCAACACGGAAGTGGGGCCTGAGCCGACTGCTCGAAATGGTTACCGAAAAGCTGAAAGCAACTTAAGTGTCATTGTCATTCGATTCACCGCTGGATACCCCACCCTTCAGCTGAAGGGCTGTGGGGAGGAAAGCGGATTTGCCGAGAGGCGAAGCCACCTGTGGCGAGAGTCGGTGGCGAGCCAAACCGGTCTTACTACTAATTCCTCTCCCCCGCGCGGGAGAGGTTAGGTGAGGGGGAATTGAAGGCGGTCGTGCTATTGCATATTAGTAATCTCACCTGAACCCATACGGTACCAGATGCCCCGCAGCTTGCTGCGGGGAGGTTCACTGCGAGGAGTCCCGATTACATCGGGGCGACGTGGCAATCTCAATAAATCGAATAATCTTTAGAGACTGCTTCTCCTTCTTCGGAAGGATAGCAGTGACAGGTAGCAGAGTTTATTAATATGGGAATCGGCCCTCTCCTGGCCCTCCTGGCGGCGCTTTCGTTCGCGGCGAACCTGGTCGCCGTCCGGAGAGGTATCATCTTGGGCGGGAAGTCGTCCACCGCCACGGCGGTCAGCGTCTTCACCGGCGCTCTGCTTTATCTTCTGATTCTGCCCATCACAGGCGACTACAAAGAAATCAGCGCGGTGTCCTGGTCCGCCTTAGGCGGACTGGCTACTGCCGGCATCATCAATTTCTGCCTCTCGCGCTACCTCTTTTTCAGCTGTGTCAGGCTTATCGGCGCCAACCGTGCCACCGCCATCGGCCGGACTGACATAATCTTTGCCGCCTTTTTCGGCATCGTCTTTTTCCAGGAGACACTGACGACGACGCTGGTGCTGGGCAGCCTGGGGATTATGCTTGGCGCCACGCTCGTCAACCTGGTGAAAGAGGAAGGCGCGTACAAGTTCCAGTCCAGCGGGGCGTTGCTGGCGGTAATCGCTTCCTTCTGCGGAGCGACATCATCCCTGCTGGTGAAGTCGGCGATGAAGGATGTCAGCTCGCCGTACCTGGCGACATCCATCTCTTACGCCGCCGCGGCGATTGTCTGGGTCATCATCCTCGCCGTCAATCAGCCGCAAAGAGTGGGCGTGCTGACCCTCAATCGCCCGGTGCTGGTGATGTTTATCCTTACCGGTGTCTTTGCCATGATCGGGCACCTGTTCCGTTACTCGGCGCTGGCGTGGAGTCCGGTCAGCGTCATCCAGCCATTAATGGGCACCGTCGTCCTGTTTACCTTCTTTCTGTCTTTTTTGCTCAACCGCAAAATCGATGTCTTCAACTGGCGGATACTTACCGGCACAGTGATGGTCATCATCAGCATTTTCCTGATTTTTATTTAGCCAGTGGCATAACCCCTCAGCAAAACCCCCGGCGGACCTGCGGCCGGCGGCAAAACAGTCCCGCTAAGGTTTTGCCATTTTAGCCTCAAAAACGAGGCTCTACAATCAAAAAATAAGCCCCTGAAATTTTGGGTTAATGGTTTGATATGTCCACATTCCTTACCCATTCCGGCGGAAGCCGGAATCCAGTGATAAACCGAGAAAGAGACGGAATAAGCGATTGCATTTCGTGACGCCCGAACAAAACGAGAAACCAGTCCGTAAAGCACAAAGACATTTTACTTAACATAATATGGTCAATTGATTGGTATGGTATAATGGTGGTATGGGTGCTGACATAGCGAACTGGCTCCAAGTGAATATAGTAAACAATCCCCAAGTACTCAAGAGTTTAATAGCAATCATGATTATGATAGTTGCTAGCTTCTTGTCTTCTGAGAAGCCCACAGAGAAAATTCCTTTTAGGCGCACTAGGCGTGTTTTGGGTGCATCACTATTTGTGTTCGGCATCTTTGTCTTTCTTTACGCTAATATAGCTGACCTAGCCGATGTGATCACCGTTTGGGCTACCTTAGTATTAGCTGGTGTTGCTGTCTTTAGTTTTGAAGAGAGTAGACACCTAAGAGAAGAAAATAGACAAAGAGAACAGCGTGATAGAAAAGAGCATTTATTAAATGAGATTATCGAGTGGGCTACGGATATAAGTAAATGTGGCATAAATGCAGATATAGATTTCCACATGGTACTTCCAACCGAAGAACTTGAGACAGAAAACTCTGAGGAAGACGCAAAGAAGGATTATGCGCTAAAAGAAACAGAGCGCAGATATTGGTCTCGGTTATTGTCGTAATATCTACACCTCAGTAAAAAATGCGGCTACATCAAAATAGTTACTAACAAAAAAATCAAGAAAGAAGCTTTGGACAAATCTGTTAAAAAGCTTGTAGATGAACTAGATGGCCAAATCAAAGTGATAAGGCAAGGGCTCACAGGTGCAGAAAACATTACTACGACGACAATTAATATCCAAAGAGAAAAGCTCAAAAAATGTCTTGATAGTACAATTGACATAGCAACTAATCTTATTGATGAAATAACATAAAGGGGAACCATTATTTAAACCTCTCTACCTGCTATTTTTGGGGCGCACTATATATGTTATGTAATGTTATGACTGGAAGAGCACTTCGCACCAAAAGGTCATCCGCCGCCTGAAACGCTTCAGTCAACCACTTCCGCTCGTATGGATGTCCGTTCCCCTGTCATCACCGTTTTTCTTTTTGAAATTCTTCTCTCGGTCAACTTTTCCGGACCGGTATTTTCGCAGCCGCGGGTGACTCGCAAGGACCGCCAGGGTTTGCTCGCGTTGAGTCATCAACCTCTCCCCCATCATTATGTCAACTTGTCATAACGCGGTCTTCTTTAACATAACTCCAAAAACGAATCGAGCCTGTATCGCCCCATTTAGCCTCAATTCGTTTCCCTTTTGAAAAGTTATTGCACGCCAAAATCGAACCGACCCAAAAGAAAAGGGGCAGAACCTTTCCCGTCCTGCCCCTCAGGTGTTTCCCTTAATGAGGATTTGGCCGTTACTCTTTCGGCGGGATGATGGCAATCGGCGGCGAAGGCAGCACCTTCGGCTTGTGCACCGGCTCGAAGATGCAATGCAGCGGCGGGATGTCGAAGTAGTTGAACCCGCCCGCCTTATCCTTGGGGTCGCCAAAATGCCCGCTCTGGATGGTCGGGAACCCCTGGTCGCTCAGCGCCTTGGACGTGACATCGATGTCGTCGCAGAGGAACTTGATGTGGTGGATGCTCTCGCCGTGCGTGTCCAGCCAGTCCTGATAAATCGACTTACCTTCGACCGGCTGAAGCAATTCGAGCTCGAGGTCGCCCAGGTAGGCGTGGCCTAACCTCTCACGACCCCACCCCGGCTTGCCCATATAGGTGCGGTCCCACAGCTTGTGATTGCCCCAGTCGCGGATTTCCCACGGGCCGATGCCCAGGATGTTCCAGTAGTTCTCCGCCGTCCGGACGACATCCTTGACCACGATGCCTATCTGCTTCAGCCCGGTAACCTTGAACTTGGCGGGGCTGACGGCATTAGGGTCGGCGGGGAACGGCGTGGCTCCGGGCGGCTTACCGCCGGTGCGGTTGCTCGTCTCCCAGATGCACTTCAAAGCGCTGGACGTGTCATAATAGCTGAACTGGTTCTTCAGCTCAGGACCGAAGTGCCCGTTCTGGATATTCTCGAAACCGAGGTACTCCATGTAGGCATCCATCTTGTTGATATCCAGGTCATCGGTCAGGAACTTGATATGATGCAGTCCTTCGCCGTACTTCTCAATCCACTCCGTGTAGACCGACTTGCCGTCCAGGTCCTGGAACAGCTCGAGCTCGAGCGACCCGACCTGGGTCACCGCTCCCAGCGACGGCACATAGGACCGCTTGCCGTGAAACTTAAGGTCGGCAACTTTGGGCGAGCCGAAGGTGAAAACGTTCCACGGGCCGATGCCGAGGATATTCCAGAACGCCTCGGCGGTCTTCCAGACATCCTTGACCACGATGCAGACCTGCTGAATACTGGCTACTTTGGGCTTGGCGTACTTCCCTGCCATTATCTCCTCCTTTTCGATATTTTGAGATGAAATGACCTGTTCGCTATCCGACTATACTAAGGCTAAGGCGCTCGATTGTCAAGACGAACTGACGCAGGAAATTCCTCTCGCCCGATGGGAGAGGTTAGAGCCTGCCCTGAGCGAAGCGAACGGGTGAGGGTGAAACTGCCTCCTCAGCCTTACTCTCTCCCCCAACGGGGCGAGGACAGGAGCGGGAGCCCGAAACGTGCGGTGGTGATGGTGGAATCCTAGGCCACTCCCCTACCCGCACCGCTGCAATATCACCCAATCATCTTGCCGGGTAACCAGGTGATTATCTCAGGAAAAGCCAGGCACAAAGAAAGCCCGACAAGTACGAGCACCACAAATGGGATTACGCCCCGGATAATGTCAGCAGTAGTCACCCCCAGCTCCTTCGGCGCTGTGCCCCTGACAATGAAAATAGCATAGGCAAAAGGCGGCGTCATGAAAGAGGTCTGAAGGTTGACGCATATCATCATGGCGAACCATAGGGGGTCGAATCCTAGAGATGCGGCGATGGGTGTGGCGATAGGTACCACAAGAAAAATAATTCCAATCCAGTCCATAAAAAATCCCAGGACGAACACCATAAGCATGATGACAAGGAATGCACCCCACTCGCCACCGGGAGTTCCCAGAATAATTCTTGCAGTGACATCCCCACCACCAACAGCTAGAAAAACGCCAACAAAGCAAAAAGCCATTATCACAATAATCAGAATGAACCCGCAGACCCTGAGAGTCTCGAGCGAAGCTTCTCTCAGAACCTTTACATTGAACCTCCGATAGATTATGGCCAAGAGTGTTGCCGCCAGAGCGCCGGCGCCTGCTGCTTCGGTTGGGGGCGCAATACCGAAGAAGATGACCCCCAGGACCGCCAGCACGAGCACGACCGGTGGTACTAGCGAAGAAAGCAACATCGTGAGTTTCTTGGATATGGGCATCGCCCGTTCCTCGCGGGGTACGGCGGGAGCCACTTCAGGATTAATGGCGCTAATGAGCAGAATGTAAGCAATGTACAGGAAAGAGAGTAAAAATCCTGGTGCAAAAGCGGCGAAAAAGAGTTTGCCGACCGAGATTTGCGCCATAGGTCCATAGAGCACCAGCATAATGCTGGGAGGAATCAGAATCCCAAGACAACCTCCTGCGCACACTGTGCCTGCCGCCAAGCCCTTGTCATAGCCCCGTTTGACCATCGGGGGAAGCGCCGCAATTGTCAGCATTGTGACCGAAGCGGCAATAATGGCTACTGTCGCCGCCATGACGGTCCCAATCAACATGGTGACAATGGCAAGCCCGCCCCGGATACCCCCCAACCACACATACAACGCATCAAATAGCTTTTCCGCTATCCCCGAACGTTCCAGCATGACGCCCATGAAAACGAACATCGGTACGGCCAGAAATGTATAGTTGTACACGACGCCGTCCACGGCGCGACTATAAAGCATATCGACGATAGGGAAACCGAACCTCATGAAACCAACTACTAACCCAAGTGTGCCAATGACAAAAGCCAGCGGGTAGCCGATAAAAACTCCCAATACCAGCCCGCCTGTCATTATGAGAGTGTATATCTCTGCGCTTAGCTTAATCATCGGCTTTGTTCCTTATTAACATTCGCAGGTCGTGATAGAAATTGGCGACGCCTTGAAGACCTAAAAGCAGGAAAGCTATCGCCAGTACCGTCCGGAATGGGGCAATCGGGGGATACCAGTAAGTCATGAGAGAGACCTGGTGCTGTATCCAGGCATCCCTGGCATGGATAAATGAGGCCAAAATGAATACGGACACTAAGGGGAAGAAGAATAACAAGGTGCCGAAGACATCAATGGCGGCTTTGCCTCTGAGTCCCAAACGGGAATAAATAACATCAACCCTGATATGAGTTCGATGTCGGAGAGCATAAGCCCAACCAGCCGACATCATCGTTCCGCCCACCATCATACTGGTCTCGAAGTTCCATATTGTGGGCTTGTTAAAGACTTCGCGCATAAAGATTTCCAGCGATATCAGCGCCACGATGACGCCAGCCAGCCAGCATGCCGTCCTTCCCGTCCGGTCACCAACGAAATCGATGAAGTTAACCAGAGTTTTCATCTTTTGCTCTTTCTATTGGTTCTCCCCTCCCCCGAGTATAACCTCGGAGGAGAGGAGAACAGTGTTTAGAGACCTGACGGGTAGGTTGACGAATAAGCTTGGCCAAAAGCGCGCTGAGAGTTCAGTATCTTGGCGTACCCGGCATCCTTGGCCGCGTTTGTGTCGTACAGAATGGCGGCTTGTTGTTTCATCGCATCTTCGAATGCCTTAGGAATCGGCTCAATAACCACGCCCTTATCTCTGTAGGTCTGCAAAGCCTTGGCATCGTCCACAATGGTCTGCGCCAGGTAGTTCCATGCCTCTTCCAGCACAGACTGCTGGAGGATAACCTTCAGGTCGTCCGGTAGCTCTGCCCAGGACTTCTTGTTGACATAGTTGGTGAAGTACTCGCAGGGCTGACGGACTGGCGATAGGTAGGCATATTTTATCACTTCAAACGTGGCGTAGGACAGGTCAGTCGCCGGACTGCTCAGCTGGAAGGCGTCAATAACGCCGCGCTTGACGGACTCGTAGATTTCCCCCGGCGGAATTGAGATGACTGCCGCCCCAAGCTTCTGCATGACCGCACCATCATCACCGGTGCTGCGGTACTTCAGGCCTTTGAGGTCGTCCAGAGTCTTCAGTTGCTTTGTCGTGCTGATGAATATTTCCGGTGTACCGGTCCAGCCCGAGATAGCCATGACATTAGTTGCGGAAATCAGGTCATTCAATAGCTTGTTTCCGTCTGTCAGCATCCATGTCATCATCTCCACGGGGCGCAAACCGGCAATCGTGTAGTTGAACATGCCGATTGCGGGGAACCGGTCCACCCACCAGTTTGTCGAGCTCTTGGCATAGTTCAATACGCCTTTATCAACGCCTTCATGTTCCTTTGTGGCGGGATAGATTTCACCACCGCCATGGACTTTGATGACCAGACGCCCACCGCTGGCCGCCTTCACTCTATCCATTTCTCTGACGAACGAGTTGGTCAAGCGTGTGCCAGCGGGGTTCGGGTGCTGGGCAATCCACTCGATTACTTTGGGCGGTTGAGCCGGCGCCGGTGCGGGAGCAGGTGCTGGCGCAGGCGCAGGCGCGGGAGCAGGTGCTGGCGCAGGCGCCGGGGCCGGTTTAGGTGCGGGCGCCGGTGCTGGAGCTGGCGCAGGCGCCGGGGCCGGTTTGGGCGCACAGGCGGCGACCAGCAATAGTACCATCAGAACAGTCAATAGAATAAGTCCAACTTTTTTCATTACTCAACTCCTTTGATTCGTTAGGACTAATGCAAAATGAAAAGTACGTGGAATGGTTCTAACTATCACCTCCCTTACTGGTCATTATCGCTTCACCCCTCGACCCGGGCAGTTTGTCCACAAAAAACGAACCGACCAGAGTTCGGTCGATTCCGATGAGTCACGGTGACACGCTTCCACTCACTAGCAAGCTCCGCATTCTCCCTGTCAAACTCAAAGTACTTGCCCATTTTCTGAACATTCTAATGCTACGGCGTTCACCTGTCAAATCATGCAATTGCCGCCATCCACACAGATTAACGCCGGGAGAATCATGCTGTCCTCCTTTTTGAGCAAGGACTACGTAGTCTTTACCGCCGTCAGGCCCGTCTCCTTATCTTTGATGCGGGTGAGCTGGTACGGCAGCTCGCCGATGGTGATTTCCACGGTTGCCCAGGCGACGGCTTCCTCGACGTGTCCGCCAATCATGTACCCGGGCTTGAGAGGGTCGCTGGCGACGACGTGAACATGGAAAAACTTCTTGCGGTTATACGTGGAAAGTGTGCCCTGACCGGAGAGGATTGATACGTTTCCTTTGTATTCATCGTAGCTGTAGCCAAAACTGCCGTCCTTGGGCGGGAGACCAAACTTGATGTACTCCAGTGAGCCGATGATACCCAGAATAATGGCCGATGTGATGCCCTTCCTTTTGCAATACCTATCGAGTTCCTTAATAACGTCCTGTCCGTGATTGAGTCTGAGCAGGTTGACCGATTTGAACATTCACTACTCCTTTATGTAAAGTTATTGATACCCTATGGTTGGCGCGCCCACTTCCCCGCCTCCGCCATCGTGAGGAAGTCGAGCACGACGTGATTGAACAGCTCCGGCTCCTCCAGGTTGATGGCGTGACCCGATTGCGGGAAGACCACCAGACCTGAGCTGAGAAGTTGTCGCTTCAGGAACAGGCTCGGCTCGATGCAGCGCTCGTCTTCATCACCGAGCATAATCAGCGCCGGCACGGCAAGCCGCTTCAACTGGGCTTCGAGAGTGAAGATGGTCGGTCGCTTCAGAATGACGTTCTCGATAACCAGCGCCGACCCCTTGTCCGAATGCCCGGACAGCTCATCGCAGAACTCCCGCCAGCTTCTGGGGTCTTTGCGCAGTAGCTGGATGCGGTTGAAGTCGTGCCCGTAGCGCTCGGCGTAGCCCTTCCAGCCGGTGGTCTCCAGCTGTTTTATCAGGTCCATTAGAGATGCCTCGAACTCCGACCGGTTACTGCTGCCGGAGCCGGTGGCAACGATAATCAGCCCCTTCGCCATTTCCGGGTGGGCAATGCCGAAGCTAAGCGCGACGGCGCCGCCCATCGATGAGCCGCCCACGTAGGCCTCCTTGATGCCCAGGTGGCGCAGAAGCTGGTGCAGGTCCTCGACCATTATGTCCTGGGAATAGGCACCGGGGTCATCGGGAACGTCAGAAGGCGGGAAACCGCGGCAGTTGTAGGTAATAACCTGGTAACGGCGGGCAAAGAACTTGACCTGCGGCGCCCAGCTCTGATATGTGCCGGCGAACTCGTGGCAGAAGACCAGAGGCAAACCATCGCCGGTCACTTCGTAATAGAGTTTGACGCCGTTCACGTTAGCTAGCGGCATACGCGCGCCTCCTGGCCTTCGAGCTATTGTAAAACCCGTAATCCCTGCCTGTCAAACGTCCGATGCTTGTGTCTAGGATTCGTAGGCGACTCTGTACAGCTCGACGATTTCTTCCTTCGTCGCCTCTCGCGGGCTGTTGCCCGGACTGCCGCTGGCGATGGCATCCTCGGCCATCTGGGGCGCCAGCTTCATCAGTTTCTCTCTGTCCACGCCCAGTTCTCGCAGAGAAGGGACTTTGATATCCTTGATGAGTCTCTTGACCGCCGCCACTCCCTTCTGGGCGGCCTGCAGTTCACTGAGGCCAGTAATATCCTCGCCCATCGCCTGGGCAATGTGTGAGTAGCGGGTCGGGTTTCCGCTCAGGCTGAACTCCATTACCACGCTCAGGAGCGTGGCGTTGGACGCGCCGTGCGCCACGTGGAAATAGGCGCCGATGGGTCGCGCCATGCCGTGGACCAGGGCCACCGAGGAATTGGCAAAGGCAATCCCCGCCTGCAAAGCCCCGAGCATGGTGCTCTCCCTTGCCTCGATGGCCTTTCCTATGGCCCACGCCCGTCTCAAGTTGCCCGAGATAAGCCGGATGGCGGAAAGGCAGAAGATATCGGTGAGCGGTTGAGCCTTGCGCGAGACGTACGCTTCAATGGCATGAGTCAGCGCGTCAATTCCGGTGGCTGCCGTAATATTCGGCGGCATAGAGAGAGTCAGTGACGGGTCGACAACAGCTATCTCCGGCATCAGGAAAGGGCTGCCGATGAGCATTTTCACATTTCTTCTGGTATCGGTGACGATGGTGAAGGGGGTAACCTCGCTGCCGGTGCCAGCCGTGGTGGGAATGGCGATGAGCGGTCGGCCTTCTTTTGGAATTTTGCCTGACCCCTGATAGTCAACGATGGACCCGGCGTTCGTTGCCATAACGGCAATGGCTTTGGCGGCATCAATAACGCTGCCTCCGCCCACGGCAAGCAGGAAATCACACTCGCCGTCGCGATAGGCCTTCAGCCCGACCTCCACCAGGTCAGTTGTTGGCTCGCTAAAGATGCCGTCAAAAACGGCGAAAGGCACACTATTCTGCTGGAGTGACCATTTGATGCCGTCCAGCAGGCCCAGTTTCACCAGAATTTGGTCGGTGACAATCAAGCCCTTCTTGACTTTCAGCTTCCTGATTTCTTGAGCGACCTGCACTGATGACCCCGACCCGGTGATTACTAATCGCGGAATCCGGAATGTTCGCATTGGCAACATAACTATTCCTCCTTCAAGTTTTCTCCATTGCCGGGCTAACCCCATCTAAAGCGGCGCCACAAAAAGTCGCAAGGCAACAATCGCCAGACCGACCGCCAGCAGCCTGATTATGATTGACCCGGGCACTTTCTGCGAGAGCCTGGCGCCAAAGGGTGCGCCGATGACCGCCCCCGCCGCCAGCACCAGCGCCCGGGAGGCGCCTTCAGCGAAAGTCCCCGAGATGATGTGCGTGATGACGGCCGCCAGTGTCGTTATGGCAACAACGAAGTGGGAGGTTGCCGTGGCAATATGGATGGGAAATCCCAGAAGCTGAGTGAGCGCCGGCACGTGCATGATGCCGCCACCCAACCCCAGCAACCCGCCAATCATGCCGACGATGCCCGATATCGTGACACCAAGAGGCAGATTGAAGGAATAGCTGTGCGCTTTACCATTGCTGTTAACCAGCTGTCTTGTGATGTGGCCCGCTAGTCCGGCCGAGGTCTGGCGTCTCAGCGCTGGCCGCAGTAACAGGTAGGCGGAGACCACCAGCAGAAGAATTCCGAAGATTACCTGAAAAAGGCCACGGTCCAGCACGCCGGTCAGGCGGGCGCCGACTATTGCCGCGGGCACGCCGGCCAGGGAAAACGAAATACCGGAACGGTAGTCGATACGCCGGAGCCGCGCGTAGGAAAGGGAGCCGGAAACGGCGTTAAAGAAGGCAACGGTGAGCGTAATGCTGGTGATGACCGGCGGGCTTTCCCCGGGATAGAGAAAGAGCAGGATGGGCACCAGGATAAAGCCGCCCGCCGCCCCGATGAGCGTGCCAAAGACACCCACGAACAGCCCGATGATTCCGAGCAAAGCCAGGTGGCCGATGTCCAATTCTACCCTACCCTGCTAGACCATCGGGAAGCTTAACCTTGAACCGTTCGGCGACGCGGCGGAGATTTTCAATAGTCCTGTCGGGAAGTGGAACGCCGTTCTTGGTGCGTTCTTCTGATGTCCGCCACTCTGGCTCGCCGGGGACGAAGATTTCGGTGACCCCTTCCGCTTTGGGCAGACCTTTGATGCCATCGATAAGGTTATCGATGTGCTCCTTGTACGTCTCAACGTCGGTAAACGTGGCGATATCGATGGCGCAGACGACGCTGTTCTGGATGTGCCGGACGAGATGCGCGGGTCTCTGCCATTTGGGGTCGGAAACCATGTCGGCGTCCGCACGCGGCGCAGCTTCCGCCAGCGCCGGCCCGAGGAACGGATTGCCCGACATGACGCTGGAGAGACACTCAAACATCATCGCCAGACCGGAACCCTTCGCTCCCCCGAAGGGCAACAAAATCGCCGCCTTCTTAGCATCAGTGGTCGGATTTCCGTCTTTGTCCAGCGCCCAGCCCGGCGGGATGGAGACATTTTTGTCAATCGCCACCGTGATTTTGCCGGCCGCCGCCACGCTGGTCGCCATATCGAGAATGAGCGGGGCGTGTCGCTTCGCCGGGACTGAGATTGCAATGGGGCTGTTGTGGACGCCGGCCGCCTTCGCCCCGAAGGGCGCCATATTCGGCGGGTTGGTGACAATGGTAAGTCCCGCCATCCCCACCTCCGCCGCCATAAGGGCATAGTAGCCCATCGCCCCCTGGTGAGTGAGGTTCTTCACGATGCCCCACCCGATGCCCACCTTCTTTGCTTTTTCTATCATCCGCTTCATCGCCCAGACAGTCACGGGCGGGCCGAAAGAGCGGTCGGCTTCAGCGAGGAGCGTGGCTGGCGTTTCCCTCTCCACCTTTATCACCGGTTTCGGGTTCATCACGCCCTTGTCGACATTCTCGACATACCAGGGAATGAGGACGACGCCGTGGGAATCGACGCCGCGCCGGTTCGCCCAGAGGAGCACGTCAGCCTCAATTTCCGCGTCACCAGGGGACATACCGAGCTTGAGGAAAACTTCTTTGGCGAATGCCTTGAGTGGTTGCCAGGGGATTCTAACGTACGTATCTGCCATTGCGTCTCCTTTCGACTAGTCCGTCTTCTTGACGAGGACGGCACGACTGCGGACAGGATAAGTGGGCTCGGAAGGTTTCGAACCTTCGACCAAGCGGTTATGAGCCGCCTGCTCTGCCCCTGAGCTACGAGCCCGTGGAGCGGGAGACGGGATTCGGACCCGCGACCACCTGCTTGGAAGGCAGGCACTCTGCCACTGAGCTACTCCCGCAGACCATCCTATTTTATCCCCAAGTTTTCCCATATGTCAAAGGGGAAAAAGAGGTCAGCCAAGCGGGCTGGCTAGAGTCATCAAAGTGTCCATTCGTTTTTTGGCTTTTTGAGGCTAATTAGGTGATTTTTTTGACGGGAAACGAATCGTAGCTAAATGGGGGCTGATTAGCTTTGATTCGTTTTTA
>Ga0315296_10003481_pt1 | contig 13102 bp, 14 predicted proteins | sample YL17G14_18_MG_FD_203921 | JGI IMG/M metagenome (GOLD analysis project Ga0315296, IMG submission 203921) | Sediment microbial communities from Yellowstone Lake, YNP, Wyoming, USA - YL17G14_18 | ecosystem: Environmental > Aquatic > Freshwater > Lake > Sediment | place: USA: Wyoming | collected... | reverse complement strand
GAAGGTTCATGCAGAATCGCCATGTGTACTATTTGCCTGGCGTAAAAGTTGAGACCGTTCGCCCAATAGAGAACACAGAATTCTGTTTACATTGTAGTCGGTTAAGAGTCACTAGCGATGGAAAACTGAAACCATGTCTTATGAGAAATGACAATCTCGTAGACTTCCTGACCTCCCTAAGAAGGGGCGCGAGCGACAAAGAACTCGCGGAATTGTTCATATCGGCAAATCAGAAGAGAGAACCATTTAACAAGAACTGAACATCGAAATGGTTGACCAAGAGGGAAACCATAGGTTTTTATTAACCGTTCGCTTACAACGGAAGAAGGACAATTGGACATGGAGATTCTATCTTACAGAGAGATTGATTCAAAGGACGGTCTCACACAGTTGCTAGATCACGCTTTCAACTGGGTCTTTAACCAGAAGGAGTTCGACGATTTCGTCAAAATCGACTCGCGACTGAAGAATGGCCCAGTCAGCTTCATTGGAGTCGAGAAGGGCAAAATAATCGGACAAGTCGGAGTGATGGATTTGGCAACTCGAACCATCGATGGCGATGTGGAATACGTTGGAGGAATATATGGAGTCGCCACGCTACCTGGTCACACTCGAAGAGGTATCTGCAAGACCTTGATGGACAAGGCCCATGACTACTTTGGAGGGAAACAATATCGTTTTTCTTTTCTGTCAACAAGTCCTGCGTTTGTCGCACACTGCCTGTACGAGAAACTGGGTTATGCTGACCTATTCGAGTATCCTAGCGCCTACAAAGTCAATCAGGAGAAAAAAACCCGTGCTGCGCGGACGATGAAGACCAAGAGACTCAACCTCGACAGGCTAGTAAAAATCTACAACTTGTTCGTTGAAGAAAAGACCGGGTTTGTGATTAGGGACAAAGCCCATTTTCAAACGTTGAAGAAGATTGATGGAATAAAACCAAAGCGATGCATAATTCTGAATAATGGGTATGCGGTGTTGATGGAGGACAAAACTCGAACGTTGATAAGAGAACTCGTTGCCCTTGATCAAGCTGAGATGCACAGACTAATCAGAATGGTAGAAGACAGAGCAAGAGGACCGATATGCGACCGAGCGGTCCTAGACAGCAGAGTGCTTGAAGCCTACGTAAACTGCGGTTTCACCATACTGAAGAGAGGATATGGAGTGATGATGTGCAAACCCTTGGTATCTGATGCTTCTTTCAAAAGCACATATGGTGACAAGTTCTACATGAGCCGATTGGACGCTTTCTAAGGTCGAATCATCATATTTCCATGATTCTCGCTTCATGTTTTGCAGTGTCAAGCAGTCCGACGGTTGCTTTGCCCGTCAAATATCCGCAGACCTCACCGGGATTCACAACCAACGTCTTGCCCTTCCGGTGCGTTTCCCCCGTATGACTGTGTCCGTACACAACAAAATCGAAACTGTTGCTATTGATCAGTGCTTCTAGGAGTTCTCTATTGCTACCATGCAACAGTGCTATTCTCATTCCGTCAACAATGATTTCTGCAAAACTGTTCCGGATCTCCATGTTCGAGTATTCGCTGAACCTTTTCTTGAGAAGCTCGTGATCTCCGTCGTTGTTTCCGAAAACACCGATCAGCTTGCATCCTACTTCTTTCAATCTTGGAACCACGAATCCGGCAACATAGTCGCCGGCATGAAGAACGAGTTCAACGTTCATTTCGTTGAGTTTTTTGACTGCTTTGTCAATCATTGGGAGATTATCGTGTGTATCAGACATCAACCCTACCAGCATCCGAATCACCTTTCGGAGTATTGTTCGCTGTGGAAAATAAGGTATACGTTGCTGCTTATCTGAGTTCTAGAGTTGTGTTCTAGATAATTAGTTTTTGGCAATTTTCTATTTGATAGGCTTTTTTGATAGCCAAAATATTCCCCCTTCGCCCAAAAATAAGAGCTACCTAAACACAGTCTGAGACTAGGGGTCAAGTTCAGGTGGAGTCTCTAGTGGTATTTTGAGACTTCCATTTTCCCATCTGAAAGTTATAGAGTCAGCCAGAATCTTCTCCTGTTCTGAAAGGCGCCTGGCCAGAGTCTCAAACAACCTCTCCTCAGAGATATACGACCCGACTTCAATCCTGTTTTCAGAGATGCGCTTGTGGCCTGCGAACTCCGATCCTCTTTCTTTGATCTCAATCCCGTAGCCAGAATAGAGGTACCGGACCACTCGATACCTGATCCTAACCGTCGAATCTCCTTTTGGAAATTCAACAAAGAGAAAGTCAAAGGGGAAACTCTCTCCCTTCTTTCTGCTCGGGAATGCTCTCTTTCCAGCACCCATGAAGGTTAGAGTATGACGTATGTAATACTTAAACGTGTTGAATATGCCTCAAAACAGATTATGGTGTAAGACCTATGCTTCCACTGGACTTCCGACTTCCGCTTTTTCTTCTTCTCTCTGAAATACAAATTCTAATAGTGTGGTATACTCCACACATCTAAAAAAACCCAATAAAGGTTCCTTAAAAAAATAAGTATGTTTGATAACTTTCCATAGATAATTAGAATAGAATGAAACTAAACTCTTGCTTCGTCTTTTCCATAGCCCCCCTGTCTTTCTCTCTGTGTGGAGTATACCACACAACAAAATGTGTACCAGGGGGGCGGTTAAAAAAAACGGAAGCGCAGCGGAAACGTAGGTCGTAGAAGCTATCCTTTTCTCAAAACAAGCTTGCCGTCTTCTTCCATGAAAACGATCAAGTCTCCAACATTCAACTTGAAGCGTTTCCTCGCTTCAGAAGGAATTGTCACTTGACCCTTTGTGCTGAGCTTGCATGCTCCCAATGTCTTGTCTGTCAACGGCTTTCACCTACTAGTAGATAATGAAGGGAAATTCTTATATGTCTTACCTCTTACATTACTTACTTGTAGGGTGAACAACATGCCATCCAAGTATGTGAGTATAAGAGTGAAGGTTCCCAAGAGGCATTATGAGATAATTGAGAAAGTCGCCTCTTTCCTTGAATGCAGCCCAGAAACAGTCTTTCAAAAGGCCCTCAACCACGCCTTGAAAAGCAACACGCTAGGTCACGTTGTTGAGTCGATGCTAGGCGACAAATATCATGACGTTTTCAACAACCAACATGATTTGGACTTGTGAGCTTCTCAGCGACCCGGCATTTCTCTCTTTGCCAGTCTGATCGCTCGGAGAATTGCTTCTTCATATGTTTCCTTTCCGACTTTGAGACTATTGAGCAACGTCTTTGTTTCTTCGCCGACCTTGATGGTTGACTTCTTGCCTTCATCCTTCAAGCGCTTCTTTCTCTGACTCTGAGGTGGCTTGCGAGCAACCGCGATCTTGGCCTTCTCCTTCGGAAAGGAAGGGTTCTCTAACTCAACGACTTTCATGATCTTGTCAAAGATCGCGTGCTTCTTCCATGATCGGGGGATCTCCCATTTTCGCCTCTTCTCGTTCCATTTTGCGATCAAGACTTCAACGGCATATAGCGTGTTGTCCTTGATGGCCAAAGCATCAGCCAGTTTTCCATCTAGGCGCCTAACTCTGAAACCATCATGCTCAAGGTCCTTGATCTTCGCGGCCAACACTTCTTCATATCGATTGTCTTTCAAGACTTCTTCACCTTCGTTGCTCTCGGTCTGAAGAGCTTCCCATCGCTTTCAAGCTTCTCAATGATCTTGTGAATATCACCTCTCTCAGCGTTGGTTTCCTTCTCAACGTCATCGATGAGCTTGTCTATTGGAACGCCTTCATCAGATGTGATCTCATCATGTCCAAGAATAGCATCTTCAACTGACCCGATCAAAGTCTTCTGAGGTTCTTCAGTCTCTTCATTCCCAGTTGAAAGCAACCGCTTGAGTGCTTGAACGCCTTTTGTGGTCAGCTGATAGCCTCTCGGCTCAGCCTCTTCAACCAGGTTCTTGCTCTTCAATGTGGTCATGTATTCTCGCATCATTCTATCCGTAATACCCGTTTTCTCAGCCAGAACCTTCACCTGCAGGCCCTCTTGTTCGGCTATGGTCTGCATTGTCAACAACAGCTTTCCGCTCAAGATTTCCTTGAGCTCTTGGGCCTCTTCATCTGTCAACTCGGCCAGTCTCTTCTGAGATCGCACGAAGGCTCTCAGCTGGAAAATCTCAATCATCTCGTTGACTAGCGCAGCTGCTTTCTCCGCATGGACTTTCTCAATGACGACCTTGCCATCCTTGACGTTGTGCATCAAAACAGCATAGGAAGCCGCGATCCTGGCCAGAGTTTTCTTATAGCCCTTGTTGATCACCGGCAAGGGAGACCACATGACATCTTTCAGCTTCTTGAACTGCTCTCTGGCTTCATTCTCAGCTTCCTTGGTGAACTCGACGTCCTTGTCTCTCAGACTCCAGGCCCAGTAGACATGATTTCTGAAGACTTCCAAGGGGATAGCTGGCTCTTTGACCCTTGCTTCAGCGATCTCATCGTTTGAAACGTCTTCGCTTTTGAAGGGAACGAACAAGTCCCATCTTGTCAGGTCTATGACGTCAGGGATGCACTTGATGTCTTTGAGGCTTTGAGCGAGATACATGTAGGTGGACATCGGCTTCTTCCTTTTTGGATTTGCAGCCGCCAGGACACGTGTTCTGACTAGAGCTTCTCCGGTCACGGCCATCTTGACTTTGACGATTCCTTGTCTCCTGGCTTCTCTGAGCGAGGCGATCTCCTCTTCAGCCATCCCTTGAATGCTGTCAATGAAACACAGTCCAAGGTCTTCTTGGACTAGATCACCCCATAAAATGACTTTGTTTTCAACGTCAACCGTGAAGAGCAAGCCTGTTCTTCTTGTCTGTTCACCTATGCAGAAAGACGAGCCTAACGTCTTGGAAATCCACATACCTATCTCGCTTTTCCCCGTGGTTGTGTCGCCTATGAACATGGCCCAGAGGTTTCCCCAGATTCTTTGTCCTTCAAACTTGAAGCTGATCGGACTGTGCATGACGAGAGCGGCGACTTCCTTGGCGATTGAGCGGCCAGTGATATGGTTTGCGATCGTTTGATCTAGGTCCTCAGTGAGATCCTTGTTTTTTCTGAAGTACTTGTCAAAGCCTTCTATGCTTTCGACTTTTCGCATGCTTTCTTCAAGTGGGATCAGGTCATAAGCGAGAATCAGAATCTTGTCTTGCTGGTTGGTTATCACTATGCCTTCCAGTTCGGCCTTCTTGGCCGGCACGTTGCTTTTGCCTATGAGAAGGACCTCGTGAGTGCGATACGTTCTCTGGTCCCATTTCTCCTGTTCCTCAATCAGATCGCGCACGAAAAGGCGACAGTAGTCCATGTTTCCTTCATATGAGATACGGAGTTTTGGATTCGGACAGCACGTTCCGTAATAGCTGTTTTTGAGCCAGGATTCAAAGTTCTTTTTCTTCCTTCTTCCGAACAAGCGATTCTTCAGCTTCTGATAGTTCTTCCTGTCTTCCAGTGAAATGTGTTCTTCAAAGCCACACTCAGTGCAAATGATCTTCACAGTTTTCGGAAAGGCCATTTTGTCGCTTTCGCCAATGATCTGAACATTTGCCTTGATCGGTTGATCCAGGAGATCAGCTGACAGATCCGCAAGCCGCACCTGGACTGGTTCTTTCTCGCTGAAGCTGCATGACTTCTTCTCGCACGTCTTGCTCAAGATCGGATCATTGCAGCCATAATTATAGTTGCCTCTCAAAGAAGACTGAAAAACAGTGGTGACCTCAACCTCTTCCAATGGAGGCTTGTTTTTGGCGTTCCAGTCTCTGAGTGCTGTCATGACCACTTGAGGCTCAAGCTTCTTGAAGGAAAGCCAGTAGCTCACGAGTCTGATGGCGCTCTCGTTGCGATTGCCTTCTTGAGCGCCTTCCAGGAGTCGAGTTATGCAAGGCGGATCAGGGCCTTTATATGCTGTCTTGATCTTCTCTTTGTAGTCAAACCATTCTTTTCCATGACGTTCTTCAAGCATCTGCTTGATCTGGTTGATGTCATGGTCCAACAATGTTGTTGGAGTGACTTCCGGGAGCGCTTCTGTTGGCAAGGGATCGAAGTTTGAGTCAAGAAATCGACTCCATTTCTGTTCTTTCCTATGCAAACCGAGAGGAAGCTTGATCAGATTCCCGAAACCACCTTCTTTGATCTCGGCCTGTTTTGGAAACACTTCGACATTTGAGACTCCGCTCTTGTCGATGACACGATCAGCTAGAAACTTGGCTGCAAACGCTGAAATCTCAGGTTTGAAAAACACCCAGACGTGGAAAGAGAGATCACCTAGCCGGCTGGCCTCAAGCAGAACACTACCTGGAGAAAAAAGCTCCTTGCATTTCTGAACGAGTTTCGATGCTGTGCCTTTAGGGTCTTCCACGACTTCAGGATCAATGTCAAAACAGATGGTCTTCACGTTGTTTTCCTTGCTCAGCTGATAGGCTCCGATCGTTATTTCTCCGTCGAGATGCTGCATGATCACCTCTGGCCCTAGGAGCTCTTCTATTCGAGTGTAGCTTCCATCTTCATTCTGTCTTCCAAAGGTGTCTGTCCTGGCAATGAACAGATCCGAGATCGCCTCGACGAGCTGCTTCCGCTTCTCCATCTTCTGAATCTCAGAATAGACAAGCCTGGGAGAGCAGCTGATCTCCTTCGCGATCCCGTCAGCTTGCCTCCTCATCTCATCTGTGTCAACACCAAAAGCTTGAAGCTTCAAACGCACCTGGCCGGCCTTGTCTCCATACTTCCCTGAATTATCTTCCATTTTTCAAACTCTCCTCTTTCTTTTCCAAAACTGGCGAAACCGACTCAGCAATGACAATCAACTTCAGAGCCAATTCTCTCGCGTGATCAGGAGTGAGAACGATCTCCCCAAAAGACACCCAACCTTCTTTCGGCTGAGTGTAATACTCCTTCTTTTCAACATGATGCTCACCTAGAAAAACAAGCTCGATCTCGGCACCACCAAACTTTTCGTTTATTATGCTCTTGATCAAGAGACTTGGATTCTCGTTGTGGACTACTGAAGAGAAAATATGGAAGCCAGTCTTCTTGGAATACAGGCTGATCGCTTTGCACTTGACGAAGCCTTTCTTGACTGCTTCCAACACCTTCATGGTCAAACCTCATTTTTTCGACTGGCCTCAGAAAGTCAACTACAACATGTCACGATTCGTGCTTTAGCTAACGATGATCTGAAGCCTCACGCTCCAAACAAAAGAAATATGGAGTTGTCATCTGTCAAAGGACACACTCGCTTTACTTTCTACACCACTCTCAGCTGTCGGCTGCTTGCCTTTTCCATGATGTTCTCCGTGGCATCTGCACTTGCATCTTGTCTTGTCGCTCAGAGCGTTGAAACAGCGCTTACAGCAGATTCCTTTCCAAGACTTCTCTGAAGCTTCAGGCTTGTCTTTTGAAAGCTTGCTCTCTTCTGTGGTTTCATGCACATTTCTGTACATAGTTTCACCTTCACTTCTGAGGCGCCTGAGAACCTGGAACCGAAGACGTGGCCTGTTCCCAAAGACGATTCAAGGTCCAGCCGAACATGTCCACAAACTTTGAAGCATTCTGCAAGCCGTTAGGAAAATCAATCGCCTTCAGAGATCCCCCTTGTTCTTCTACCTTGAAGATTTCGCCCTTGTTTTCTGATGCATGTTTCTTCAGCTGGCCGAGAAGCCATCCGCAAGGACCTAGCGTTTCACTCCATCGCAAGTCTTTTCTCGCTTCTAGCCTGGCATGTTGAGGTTCCACAGTGAACTCAGCCAGGAGAAGACCGCTTTTTGTCATGATCGGAGTGGCGGCCTTGTCTTTGAATTCGTGAGGCATCTTCTCTTCTATCAGCTGAGTGATTTCCTGAGCAGCTAAAGCCAGGTGATCTCTGACGATGGCGAGTGCTTTGACTTCAAGGGGGACGGATTTGTCCGACATGCTCATCGACCTGTTATAGTCGATGCAACGCCTGTTACAGTGGATACGAGCCTTTTAGCTACTTCCAGCTGGCCCTTGGCGACTGCTTCATGGATTTGTTGTTTCGTTCCATCAGGCAAAGCATCCCATGTTGCTCGGCTGATCTGCAAGGCTGCAAGAATTGTCTCCACGGCCGGGTTCAACGGAGCCTCGCGCGGCTTTTTGATGTTGGTCAGGTCTGTGATCCCATAGAAACACCTTCTAATACGATCCAAATCAACAGAGATTTTAGAAGACAGCACACCAAGAACGTTGTCAAGATCCTCTGGCTTCGTTTCATGCCCGGCAATGTGCTGTCTGAATCTGGTCATCACTCTTTCCAGCATTTCATGTGTCCACAGCTGGTCGCCCTTCATTCCTCTAAATTGGGCTTTTTGTGCAAAATCGCCGAGGGAAAACCCAGAATCAAACAATCCACTGTATTCTGAGGCTTTGATCAGATTCGCGACAACTTGGATCTCAGGCGGAAGCGTAGGCTCGACTGGAGCTTTCTTCTCTTTCTCTAACATGCTCATTCGCCTCCTGTTACGTTGGTATGGGGACTGCTTTTCTCACGGGCCGCAATCCCCGTTGGTTCGAGCACGCCAAGTCGATAGAGCTTCTCGTTGATTGCCATTCGGACAAAATCAGAGCGAGAGATGCCGATCTTCTTGGCTGTCTCGTCTACGAGCTTGATCACTTTAGGATCGACTTCTACGTTTATCTTCGCCATTTTATTTCTACCTCGCATCTCATTTTTTCCATTATAGTTGCATTTTGAGATGCAGATTATAATCAGTATGGCAACATTTATAAGCGTTTCTCACACTAATACCTAAGTGAGACTCAAGGTGAGAGTTATGAACAACTCAGAAATTAAGAAAACAACCCTCGACCAGTTCGTAAGACTGGGAGGATATCAGATCGTAAAACAAGACAAAGAAAGTGGAAGATGGAAAGGGATCTCGAAAGCCTCGCAAGTCACTCAGATGAGCGACGAAACCATTAGGTCGATTCTCAAGCAGTATCCTGAACCACCATCAAAGACCTTGCCGATCTACGTTGAAGATTTCTATAAAAGCGAAGGCCACAGAGTCTTGCAAGAGAAGTATGGCCACAAAGACTTTTTCAAGGAAGTCCTTGTCCCAACAACGATTCAAGCCTTCAAAATTCTCGACAAGAAAGACCCAATCTCCTGGACAGAAGAAGATTTTGAGAAACTTTGGAAGCACCCCGATCTCCAGGACCCCATGACAGAGTGGATAGTATCCGGCAAATCAATACAGCTGAGGCGAGTCATGAAAGGCATCGGAAGAGCTGATCTGCTGGAGACATTCACAACAAAGAAGAGAAAACCAGGAGGGAAAAGACACTGGTATCTTTCAGATGAAGACACAGTCGCCATCGTGCCGCAGATTCAGGAGGTTGACGTGCTGCTGATGTTTGAAGAAGGCATTGCCACAGGCGCCAGATGGAGCGGCCTCATAACAACACGACCCGACAAAATCAACTATGAAGAAAGCATCCTTCAAATCTTTGAGCCGAAAACAAAGGAGTGGGTTGACAAGTACGTTCCAAGATTTCTGTTGGACCTGATCGTTCGTTATATAGGTCATTTCCAAATTCCTGACACAGAAAAGCTCTACAAGAGATCATATGCCGTCTACTGCAAGAGACTAGAGAAAGCGGGAAAAGCAGCCGGGGTCAAACACATAGTCAGCACTCACATCATGAAACACACTTTCGTAACACAAGCATGCAACCGAGATGTGAGCCTTGAAGTTGTTTCTCAGCAATGCGGAACAAACCCAAAGACCCTTCAGGACTACTATTTCGGTGTCAAGACAGAAAAAATGCGACATGAACTCCTCGGCGAGAAATACGAGGCTGAACCTTTCTCCGTTTGGCTAGAGAAACTGCATCCACACTTTGTTAAGCGCTTTGAAGAGATCAAGGACAGATGCATCATGACCTCTGGTGGCATGAAAAAGGCAAAGAGAAAACAGAGAACATCAGGAAAGGCTAGAGCGATCAGATGGAAAGCTATCGAGACAATGGTCGCGAATTTCGATGCATTAATCCCCGAACAACAGGCCCAGACAAAGAACCGATACGTCATTCCCTACTGGAAGAGAGCGCTCGAAAACCACGGCCGAGGCATGCCAGATCAAGAGGCGATAGCACTTGCGAAGCGATGAAAGAATAAGCCAGATGCCAGAACGATTGCAGCAACTATTAAAAGTGAAACCAAAACGCAATCAGAAAGAAACCAGAAAGGTTAAATTTGATACCTATCTTACTACCAATAGAGGAAACACTCTCATGGGTAGCACTAAAGAAAGAGATCGCCAAATCATCCTCAGCATCGTAGCCCAGAAAGAAGAAGAACAAAGAAAAGAGAGGAAAGAAGACTGGGTAAAATGTATAGACATTGAGCAAAAGGCCCTTGAAAAAGGCATCAGTAAACCAACATTCTATAGAAGACTCAAGGACATGACGGAAGACTGCAGCCTTGAAAAGAACCAGATTTCTCACAAAGACATCAGATATCGTGTCAATTTCAAATATTTGCCAGAAAAACAGAAACAACTCCTTCGCTTCAAACTCTGGGTAATGACCAACATCAACAACCAGATGGAAGACACTATGAAAAAATTCGATGAACAGGAAGTTCTCAACGCATTGGCGAGATGGATAGGAGCGCTCGGTGTCTATACGATTCTCAAGCAGATCGACACTGGCCTCCCCTACACAGATGCTTTGGAGTTTTACGTCAAACAGCCAGGAGGCGCACCAAAGTTCTTGAGAAGAATAGCCATCGCAAAAGGAAGAGGCGCGTGGACCGACCTTGAGGATTTCAGCAAAATGGCCAAGCTGATGACCGATGAACCACTTGGAAAACACGAGGAGTATCAGTCAGGACTTCAAACGTTCTACGAGGCCCTAGAGAACCTGTATCCAAAGGAATTTATCGCTTTCGAGCCGATCCCAGAGGAAGATGAGGGCGAGCCGGCCGAGGAAACACAGAGGCTCATCGAGGCAAGCAAACGAACAGACGAGGAGAAGCAGAAGTCAAGCTCAACAAAGAAGAAGCCGCGGCCAAAGGGTCGATTCTACTCTGACCCCAAATATGGTCCTGACAACTTGAAGGCTGAATCGGAATCCCAGGAGAACCCAGAGAGAGAAGACCAAGGAAAAACTGAAGAGTAACAGAGCATCCTCAGTCAACAGAGAAAAGTCCACGGAAACCGTTGACAAATTCACTCTTTTTTCTCTTTTTCAAAGAAACCTTGAAAATCGGTTACTGCCAACAGTATGGAAAGAGACACACCTAGAAACCTCTGTTTTCAAGGCTTTCTATCAACGTTCCACATGATCAGGACCGCTTGAATTTTGTAACCGAAACTGAAGAGAAACTCGCTTATTCTACCATTGAAAACACATTCTTTCAAAAAGCGACGAAATTCTCCCCTGTCGCTGTTTTCACTCGTCAGAGGCTGTCAGAGAATTTTCAATTATGTTTCAGGTATGTTTCAATATGCTCGGTGTCCATATTTCTATGCTTGAATCAACAATGCAAACTTGGCTGAAATCAAAGTTATAAGCACTATGGAACATTCTCCACAGATACAAGCCAAGCTTATAGTTTTCAGACTTTTCCATCGAAATTGCCAAAAGAACTTCACAAGATTGCCAAAAGAACTTCACAAAATCTGAAAACACTTCAAAAACCTGAAACAAGCTCCTTTCGACACTCCGAGCAAGGTTTCTATACACAACTTTCCAACTTCATGAACAAAAAATGGCAGACGAGCCGAAAGACGCCTAGAATGAGCCTCTTTTCAAAGTGAAAATTCAGAGGTTCTCAGAAAAAGGGGATTTTGGTCGTTTTTTGGCAAATCTTTTGGCAATTCAGATAGAGAAATACGCCCTGAAGATTATCTAGAGAATATTTCAGTTCCCGACATAACTAACCGCTCGAAACACGCCTTAAGAAAGCCCATGCTTCCTTCTATTACAGAAAACAGTTCTACACGAGGAATATAGAAAATGAATCCATGGGGTCACAATCCATCCACAAAAAGACGAGACAAGCTTTTCATAATCGCTGAGATCATCGACATCGCCAGAGATGGGTCTTTGAAAACTCAGATTATGTACCGAGCGAACTTGAGTTTCACCCAGCTTAACGATTACCTCAGATTCATCGTAAGAATCGGTCTTCTGGAGAAAATCACGGAGAACGGTAAAGATATATACCGCGCGACAGAGAAGGGAATAGATTTTCTGCAGCGCTACCGCGAAATCAACGAACTTCTCAAGACGGAAGCAGAGACCAACTGCAAGAATGGAATCAGAGTTCCTCCTCCACATCTGCTTAGGAAAAATCAGAATTTGATCTGAGAACGTATCCAATCTATAGCTCTTTTTGGAGACCCGATCGAAGCGCGCGGTGCCGTTGCTACTGCTTTCTGGCCTGTCCAAGATATTTTTTGGTTTTCTCTTTCAAAATAGGAAATTCGTCAAGCATTGCTTTTATGACTTGCCAACGGATTTCTTCGTCTCTGACAGAGCTCTTCATAATTTGTCTGATATATTATGACACAGTACACAATATAAGCTTGACGGTGAATTTTTTTACATATCTCATTCTTGAAAACAAACGGGAACATGATTTTTGACAATTCCACCTGAACAATGCTTTTTATCTTCCACAAAGACTCTTGCTGTGAAGAGACTGAAAATGAAGGTCGACGCCATCCTCTTTGATCTATTCAACACGCTAGTCCTGATAGAAAACGATGACGCTTACTACCTTCCTTCACTAAGAAAACTCCATGCATTCCTTGTCAAGAACGACATCAGGATCCCGTTCGAAGACTTTTTCAACGCGTATCTCAAAGTCCGAGATAAACTGTACGAGGATTCGGCAGAGAGTCTGGAAGAACCGCATTTCAACATCAGGGTGTGTCGAACTCTGCAGAAGTTCGGGTATAAGCTTGACGATTCACACCCGATAGTGACAGGAGCTACCCAAGCGTTTTCTGGCGAATTCGTGAAATACGTGCAGCTTGACAAGGATGCGATCTATGTGTTGCGAAAACTCCACGGAAAATACAAGTTGGGACTCATTTCTAACCTGTCCATTTCCGAAAGCGCATCAGAGATTCTCGACAAGTTCGGTCT
>Ga0315296_10003480_pt1 | contig 13105 bp, 11 predicted proteins | sample YL17G14_18_MG_FD_203921 | JGI IMG/M metagenome (GOLD analysis project Ga0315296, IMG submission 203921) | Sediment microbial communities from Yellowstone Lake, YNP, Wyoming, USA - YL17G14_18 | ecosystem: Environmental > Aquatic > Freshwater > Lake > Sediment | place: USA: Wyoming | collected... | reverse complement strand
TCTATCTCGGAGTGTGAGCATTCCCCGTGGAACTCTTCAAGGACGCACATCGCATCCCGCTCCCGAAAGCTCCTCTCTACCAGATCCCCGAAGAGAGACAAGACCACTGTATCACCTAAGACCATGGATCGATCTCCCAGTTCAGCTGTATGGGTGCCGATCTCTCTCAGAACCCCAACTCCCTGAACGTACCTCCGAGGACTACACATGATCGTCTTCAAGATCAGTCTGTGCGAATCTCATTCATCGACGACTCAAATAGCTCTTCTTCGCGACAATGACCCATCTAGAAAGTGAATGGACTCAGCGCCCGAAGCAGGCAATTGAATTGTATCGCTCGACTGGGGCATACGAGAATGCTCAAGATGCTTCTGTGAAAGACTTAAAAGGAATGCGAAATGTTCCCGGGTTTGTGGCTCCACTTTGGCAAAGGTCGTACTGGAGGAAATCACAAAGAAGTTTGGCGATGTCCTGGCAGTCAAAGATCTAAGTCTCGAAGTTGAGGACAGGGAATTTCTTGTTCTGTTGGGCCCTTCCGGATGTGGAAAGACCACGGCGCTTAGGTGTATTGCCGGACTCGAGAAGCCAAATGCTGGGAAAATATACATCGGAGACCGCCTCGTGAACGAGCTTCCCCCGAAGGATAGAGACATCGCCATGGTGTTCCAGAGCTACGCGCTATATCCTCACATGTCCGTGTACGAGAACATCGCCTTTCCTCTGGAGATGAGACGAGTCCCCAAAGAAGAGATCGACGGCAGGGTCAGGAAAGCCGCTGAGATCTTGAGGATTTCTCATCTGCTCAAGAGAAAGCCGAGACAGCTGAGCGGCGGGGAACAGCAACGTGTAGCGCTGGGGAGGTCGATCGTTAGAGAGCCTAAAGTCTTCCTCATGGACGAGCCTCTGAGCAACTTGGACGCCAAACTTAGGCTTCACATGAGGGCTGAACTGAAGAGGCTGCAGAAAGAACTCGGAATAACGACCGTCTATGTGACACACGATCAAGCTGAAGCTATGACTATGGCCGATCGGATTGCCGTCATGAACCGAGGTGTGCTGCTGCAACTGGCGACGCCCGGAGAGATATACAGCCACCCCACCAGCAGCTTTGTTGGTGGTTTTCTAGGAAGCCCGCCAATGAACTTCATTGACTGCACCTTCATCGAGAAGGATGGTCGAGCTTTCCTGGATGCCAGCAAATTCACCCTTGATATCTCAGAACTCGCACGCATCATAAAAGAGAAGAGTAGCAGTCCTGAACTTGTGCTAGGAGTTAGGCCTGAGGATATCTCTGTTCAGCAGGAACGCCCGCGTGGCGACGCCGTGGAGGCTGAGGTCTACGTAGTCGAACCCTTGGGTGCCCAAATCATACTTGACTTGAGGATCGGCGAGAACATACTGAAGGCGGAGAGCCCACCGGACCTACTTCCGAACATCAACGATAAGCTATGGCTGGCTTTCAACAGAAAGAAGCTGCACATCTTTGACAAGAAGACTGAAAATGCGATCGTCTAACATGCGATCTGCCTGAAGCTTCATTGAAGGTAGCCAGAGAAGAGTTTACATCTGAGCGAATGACCAAGCCGATTTGAGAGATTTTCGTCCCGTCTTCGAGAGGTCCACAAGTCCTCTGAATGCTTGCTTCTCTCCTTAGAAGATAAGGTGTAGTTTCCCATCACTATTTCGCATCCTAGATCGTTTGGGTGGCTTCTGTCTTCTGCGGTGGATGTTTCCTGTGAAAGGCTTGGATTGGGGTTTCTGGCGTTTCAATGTTGAGGCTGAGGTGTGGTTTGACTTGGCTGTGCCTGTGTATGGATTTGAATTGGTGCCGTTTCTGAGGATCTCGCGTGGACGCTGTACTATACCACAACATATGGCACACTCTTGAGCTGATGAGTCAGAGTGTGCCTGCATGAAGAGACCTAGAGACATTGCGAAGCTGCAATACTGGTGCATACGAAGAAAAGGGGAGGGGGCGTCGGTCAACGAGATCTGCACCAGCGCGCAGATCCCGAGAAGAACATTCTACAACTGGTGGAACCGATATCGACGACTCGGCCTAGAAGGACTCAAGCCAAAATCCAAGGCACCCCGCACAATCCACAGAGTAAGCCCAATCGTAGCAGAGAGAGCCACAGCCCTCAGGAGAGAGAAAGGTTGGGGCCCACAGCTCATCGCTGGATACTTGGCAACCCAAGGCATCAAGGTCGGCTCAACCACAATCTACCGCACAATATGCCGTGAAGGACTCAACCATCCCCTCACGAAGCCTAGAACCAAACGAACCTACAAACGCTGGCAACGTAGGCATCCGAACAGCCTCTGGCAATGCGACCTCAAGGTCGTGGGCGCGAGATGGCTCATCACAATCCTAGACGACCATAGCCGATACGTCACAGGCAGCCACATATTCAACGAAGGCACCACCGAGAACGTCATCTGGCTACTTGACAAAGCCGTCCATGAATACGCGAAACCACGTGAGATCCTCACAGACCACGGCAGCCAATTCTGGAGCGTACGCAAAGGAGAATCAGTCTTCGGCGCCTACTGCGAAGGCAGCAAGATCAAACATATCCTCGGCGGAATCGGCAAACCCACCACGCTTGGAAAGATCGAAAGATGGTTCCGAACATACGACCTTGAGCATGCCAGGTTCCCGCTCCACTGGAAATTCGTTGAATACTACAACTGGGAACGTCCACACATGGCCCTAGACTATAAGACGCCAGCAGAAGTCTACTTCACAGATGTGCCACATGTTGTGGAATAGCACAGATCTCGCGTGGACGCCGAAAGTCTTTTAGCCATTCCCCGCGGAGTAAACGTCTGGAAAGTAAGTTATATGTCAGAAACAAGATCATCGAAAGAAGAAGTAGATAGACGCAAGTTCCTCAAATACACTGGCGCCTTCGTCGCTGGCGCTGTCGTCGCTGGCGCGGGGGTCGCAGCATACAACGCCTCGCAACCGGTGCCGACTCAAACCGTGACGCAAACGGTGACTGCACCAGCTGTGACGGTCACTCAGACCGCCGCCCCACCCCCGGCACAACTCGTGGGCTGGTCTGTCAGACCAGGCAAACCTTACGCAGGCACGACCTTGAACGTTGCTGCGTACCAAGGGTGGATCTGCTATGCGGGAGCACTCAAGAAGCTTCCGGAGTTCGAAGCTGCAACTGGAATCAACGTCAACCTGATTGAGATCCAGTCGCCTGACATCCTCAGCAAACCTCTTCTGGACTTCAGCCAAGGTACGAAGCGTTACGACGTCACCACGACGTCCTCCGGCTTCTGGCCTGCGTACTTCCCCTATGCTTTGGACCTAAACAAGTACGCGACGGAGGACTTCGGAAGCCTAGACGCATTTACGAGCCAATTGTTTCCAGTCATGCAAAAGAAGCCAGTATACCAAGGCAAACTGAGTTCTATTCCAATCCACGCCAATATGCAGTTCATCGTCTACCGGAGAGACCTCATGGAGAGCGCCACCGAGCAAGCAGCCTTCAAAGCCAAGTACGGGCGTGACCTCGCCCAGCCGAAGAGCTACGACACACTGGTTGACCTCGGCACATTCTTCACAAGACCCGACACAGGCATGAAGGGCTTCACCTACTGGGGTAATGGTGCCCTTGGAGGCTACGTATATGCTGCGTTAGTCTGGGCGGAGAGGCACATCCCATTCATAGACGAGAACTACAATATCGACATAGAGTCAGGCCCAGGCCATGACACCGCCGTAAGGCTAGCACAGTGGCTGGTCGACTTGACGAACAAGTACCACATAACCCCTGACAGTGAATCTAGCGTAACAACCGGCGCTGCTTGGGAACTGTACATGGCCGGCAAGACACCGATGCTCTTCGGATGGATGGGCGACTACTGGGGCATGGCACGTACTTCTGAGGTAACGTCGAAGTACGGTCAACCCGCAGGTTGGCCATGGGTTGTCCCAGGAGGGTGGATCAGCTGTTGGGGCTTGGTCGCGGACTCGCACACTGACAAACCAGGAGCAGCATGGGAATTCATGAAGTGGAACGCCTCAAAAGACGTCCAAGGAGCAATGGCGGACGGATCAGGACAGGGATCCTGGTTCGTAGCAGAGGCCCAAGATCAAGTGGCAAAAGGATACACAGCCGCTGGAATTCCCGACGGGATTAATGCCCCAGGCGCAACGTGGCCAGCGTTCATACCAGAATGGGCTCAAATCGAGAACGGCGTCATCGCAGTAGAGGTACCAAAGCTCATATCCGGTCAATATACTCCAGAACAACTCGTTGATGCACTCGTGGCTGGAATCAAGAAGGCAATAGAAGGACACGCGTAAGGTAGTAGGTAGCATCTCAGCTTTCTTTCCATTTCCTCCTTTTTTTATTCCCGTTCACGAATCACGTGAGATTCATGCACGACCTTGATCCAATTGGTGTTACATTACATCCGGAGGGGGTCAACGGTTGAAGAAACCTAGCGCTTTCATATTGATGCTGATTCCCATAGTGATTCTCGTGTTGGTGATATTCGTCTACCCACTGCTCGAAACATTCCGGTTGAGCTTCTTCGAGTTCAAGGCAGGGAGAGGGCTTGTGTTTGTCGGAACAAGCAACTTCAACGATCTGTCCTCCGATCCTGTCTTCTTCTCGACCATCGTCCGGACGTTCGCCTATATGGTTGGCGTGGTTGCAGTCAACTTCGGCCTAGGCATGGGCTTCGCGCTTCTGACCTACAAGCCGTTTAAGGGCGTATCTTTGCTGAGAACGATCATACTCTTGCCAATGCTGTTCATTCCTGCGTCGGCAGCGGTAATTTGGGCACTTCTTTATGATCCACTCTTCGGCCTCATAAATCACATACTTGAGGCTATTGGGCTGAACGCAGTAGCTTTTCTCGGCGTAACAAGCACAGCCATGCCTGCCGTCATGGTTACGGATATTTGGGGCTGGACACCGTTTGTGTATCTGATAATTGTGGCAGGGCTGCAAGGTTTGCCCGCTGCACCTTTCGAGGCAGCTGAAATCGATGGCGCCTCGTCGTTTCAGAAATTCAGGCGTCTCACGATTCCCATGCTAAGACCGGTGCTGCTAATTGCGGTTCTCATCAAGGCCATTGATACATTCAGGGCATTCGACTATATCTGGATCATGACCGGAGGTGGGCCGGGAGATGCTTCTATGCTACTTACACCGCTGGCGTATCGAGCAGCCTTCTCCATGGTGCAATTCGGACACGGCTCAGCAATCGCTGCTGTTTTCTTTCTTTTGTCTCTCGCTCTAACCGTTCCCTTTCTGTGGGTCTACTTGAGAGGGGGTGAAGACTGAAGATGAGGAGAAGGACCCTACTCCTTTGGACGGCGGGAATTCTCGTCGCCGTTTGGTCACTGCTTCCTGTTTACTATGCATTCGTGGTCTCATTTGCCGCCGAAGGTGCGATTCCGACGCATCTGGGACTGCCCTCTGAGTGGACTTGGTTCAATTGGAGGGATGTCTTATTCGGAGGAGGAATGGGTCAGCTCTCTGGTCAGATGTCAGATCCAGTCTGGCCATACATGCAGAATTCCCTAGTGGTTGGTGCGTGCGTATCAGTCCTCACAGTGGGAATTGTGTTGCCTGCCGCCTACACGTTCTCAAGATACAGGAGCCGCTCGTCACGCGTCGTTATGATCAGTCTCCTCTTCTTCAGGATGATTCCCGTCATTGCACTGGCGATACCAGTATATTTCTTAATGCGGACGCTGGGACTCTTGGGGAGTTGGGAAAGCCTAGCTTTCGCTCAACTAATCTACACAGTGCCATTGGCAGCTTGGCTGCTGAAGGGTTATTTCGACATGCTTCCGATCGAAGTTGAGGAGTCAGCGCTCATAGATGGGGCCTCGAGGTTGACCATACTCAGAAGGATTGTTATCCCACTCTCACGACCGGGCCTCGCCGTCGTCGTGATGTTCTCCTTCCTACTCAGCTACATCGAGTATCTGTTCGCCTCTTCCCTTCCGAGTACAATACAATCAACAATGCCTGTTAGGATGGGGCTGTTCATAACCCCTCACATGACACTTTGGAGGCCACTGGCGGTGACAGCCCTTCTCTCGACAGTTCCAATGATCATTCTCTTCCTCTTCCTTCAGCGCCACTTGGTCAGAGGACTTACGTTTGGTGCCGTCAAGCAGTAGTCGGCTGTCAAAGCTCCCCCCGTGCTCCTGAGATCTCACCCCTAAGCCGAAGGTGCAGCAACGTAACGGACCCCCATCTAGGAGGTGTAAGTGATAGAGGTCTGGACGACCCTGGATGGAATCAAGACTCACTTCGGAATATCCGGAACCGGGTCCAAAGTGGCGCTGATCCACGGATTCGGACAATCGATTTCCACAAGTTGGGTCTCGAACATAGAAGATCTGTCACAGAAGTTTCAACTTATCGTGCTTGATCTTCCAGGGCTAGGAGAAAGCGAAAAGGCCCGAGAACCTGACCTAGTCGAGTATTTTCCAAGATTCTTCAACCATTTCCTGTACTCGATCGGCGTGGAGCGGACAGCAGTCGTAGGGCACTCCCTCGGCGCTGTTGTTGCGACTCGTTTTGCGATCGCCCATCCAGAAAGAACGCAGGCACTCATCCTCGTCTCGGGATTTGGACCTGTCAGATTGGCGAAGAAACTTTCTATTGTCATGTCCGCGATCGATAGACTAGTTGGCAGATCCGAGACCGACATGGCAAGACAGTATGCTCGGTCACTCCTGCAGCAGAAGGAGTTGGTCACTGACGAGCTAATCCGAACCTTCGTCAAGGGTGCGGAAGTCCCAGGAACCAAGAACTTCGACATTAGGCTTTGGAGGATTCTCAATCTTCGTTTTCCGGACGAGGAACTAGCTCGAATAGCGGTGCCTACTCTCCTCCTCCACGGCGCTGAAGATGAGCTCGTCTCTCCTGCAAATTCCATCAGGGCCTCGGCGTTGATCAAGGGATCTGAACTGCAGATTCTCGAAGGATGCGGTCATTGGGTCCAACGAGAGAGCCCCAGGACCTTCAACGATTTGATCAGCACTTTCCTCAAGAGACACCTCAGCAGCAAGCCTCTGTGAGAGAGAGTTCGAAGGCCTGATTCGGCTCAGGTAAGACACTCCTCGGTGACAGGTAGATTCCGTTCTGAAATCTCTATCATTCTCACGCTTAGCCTTAACTACAGAACTCCAGCGCAAACATACCTCAACTGACTGCCCGAGATCTCATTGGCTCCCGCACTTACAGGTGCATCAGAAGGTCTCGGGTTCAGATCCCGCCCGGAGTTCTCAAGGATCAAGTGGGGGATATTTAGCCGCCGGACGCATTGTCGCGTCGATTCCGACAATAGCAGTCTTCGTTGCCCTTTAACGATGCTTCATTCAGCTGTGAAGGAGACGTCATCTCCATTCTGCGAATCGTCGAGGTTCCGAAGTGGATAGCGACAATATTCGCGGAAAATACTGATGAATTGGTCAAGCTTCTCGACGGACGTGTCAGGGTGGAGAACGTCAGCAATGCCAAAGATGTAACCACCGCCCTTTGCAGCAACTCTCAAGCAGCGCTTTGTCTCTGACCTCATCTTTTCTGCGTCGCCCTGAGTTATGACGGCGTCAGGGTCAATATTGCCTAGGAAGCACGCGCGACCTTTCAGGCTGGTGGAGACCCGTTCAAGGTCTGCCTTCATGCCAACGCTTAGTATGTGAGCCCCGGACTTGATTTGATCGGCAACTCTCTGCTCGTCCTTCTCGTGCATCCCAATAAATGCAATCGCCCCGGACTGCTTCAATTCGTGAATCAGTTTGCATTCGTACGGTAGAGCCCACTCCGTGTAGTCTCGTGGGGAGATTATCCAGCTAGAGGCCATATCATCTCCGACCCAGATGGCATGTGCTCCAGCTTGAATCTCAGCCTTTGCGTACCGTAGGGCATTCTTGTAGCTGAGATCCAGCAGAGAGCGCAAGAAGCTAGGGTCTCTGCGCAATGTGATCATTGCCAGTTTCATCCCTGCGATCAGACATGACATCGACCAAGGGGCGTTGATGTGCGCGGTAATCAGTATTCTATTTCCGAACCGCTGCCTCAACATCTCTAGAGCCTTTAACCTAACCGGCATTCTACCATCATTCCACGGATCGGGGATCTCTATTCGGTCCACATCCTCGATTCGCTTGACAGGGTAGTCAATCGGATGAGGAGGGGCATCTTCAAAGAACCTCATCTGATGCCCCATGACGTCCACCTCAATCCAATCATCGCCAAGAAGCCATGTTCCGTCATAGCCGAATCTTTCCGCGGTGCTAGACAAGGATTCAAACAACTTGTCCGCTCTAGTACAGTGTTCATAGTACGTCACGTTGCTAAACCTGCACGCGAACTGGTGGTCTGGCAAGTAGAACGGCACTCTGTCGGGTTCCCGAAGATCGACAGCTTGCCGAATGCGGTCAAGACCGTTCATTGTTCAGCCACCGAAATTGGTGTCGGGCACGACTCGCACCATCGGGTTGGTCTTCGGTTCTAGACAGGACTCGTTGGCTAGAAAAGTGCCTACGGGTCCTTGAACGCGTGAATCCTGTCTGGGCCGTAACTCAGTGACTCCTAGAAGAGTTCCAACCTTGCCTGGCATCTCAACGATCTTCTCGTAGGTTCCATCGTAGATGGCAACGACATCAGCGCGACCTGTCACTGACAGAAAATTCTTCACGCCGGCGACGGATTTCGGTTTGAATGCGACTTCGTCCAGTTTCCCCGGCCCGACCGCAAGGAGACTCGTGGCCTTGTGCATTCAACCGCCAGACCCAACAGTTCGCATGTACTCGGGAAAAGCGTTTCGCTGCAGTCAAAGGCGTTGGTCTTCCTCAAACACCTGACTACTGGACCCGCAACAACCATAACTACATGGACGCTCGAGAGTTTGCTAGAATGAAATAGCTCTGATTCGCAGATTCGCACCGTTCGTTTCCACAGGCGCTGACGCTGCAGGATCGCGAGACGCTCAAGGAACTCGTCTCCAGGTTCTTGGAAAGAGATCCTCCCGAGAGTAGCACACAAAGGCATTTAGGTCGTTGACCCGCGACAGTGGAGCCCAGACAAGGCGATAGAGAGGTCCTGTCAATGAAAGTGAAAGCCACGCTCGACGAAATATGCGACAATATTAGGCAATATCGCGAGAAGGATGTGGATCCCGAACTTGTCAACAGATTTGTGCGAATGATCCTTAGGGCTCGCAGGATCTTCGTCTACGGAGCAGGCAGGTCGGGACTGATCGGAAAGTGCTTTGCTCAGAGGCTGATGCATTTGGGCATGGAGACTTATGCCCTTGGGGAAACGATTACACCCTCCATGAGCAAGCAAGATGTCCTAGTCAGCATCTCGGGTAGCGGAGGAACCACATCAACACTCGCGATCGCAAGAGCAGCCAAGAGTCTTGGGGCAAAAGTCATTGCAATGACCGCCCACCCAAAGTCGGCTCTAGCTCGCATGGCGGATCTGGTTTTTTTCGTTCGGGGAAAGACGAAGGTTGGAGAGTATGCTTCTTTGGCTCCGTTTACGAGTCTTTTTGACATTACAACTCTGGCTGTTCTGGATTCGCTGTGTGCGGAAATTATGGATAGATCGGGAACCACGGAGCGAACAATTCTACGGGCCCACGCAACAGTAGAATGATCGAATTGTTTGGAACGCCTTCGCGATCTCCTAGAGGACACCTGTGGCGAAAAGCGCCGAAATAGTCTTGGAGAATCATGGAGATCTCTGTACGCACTCCAAGTAGGCAGGACGGAATCTTTTCGGAAGAATGAAGCAGCCGTACAATCCTACTCAACGCAGCGGAAATTGGGGTCCTGTCTGCCCATCCAAGACCAATCGCAGGATAGGCAGTCTTTGTGTGGCTGCGCAGAAATGTGCTTGTGCTATACCGTGGTCACACAGGATTTCAGAAGCTCGATGTAGTAAGCATAGTTTCCAAAAGTGACATCTGATGGCACCCCGTGGTCGACGCTTGGTATGTATCCGGCAGTCTTGGCAAGTGGAGGGACTTTCGACTCTACTTCCTTGACTATTTCCTCTCTTCCTTTGCTTAGTGCCGTCTTGTCGACGCCGCCTATGATAGAAAGACGCTGACCATATTGCCTTCTAACAGCGAGTACGTCCATATTGGCTCTCGCCTCAAATGGATACATACAATTCACCCCGCCCTCTAGGAAGAGCGGAATCAAGGCGTTCACGTTTCCATCGCAATCTACCATGATGATCTCGACTCTGTTCTTTCTGAGGAAACTCGTCACTTCCCTGTAATGAGGCAGCAGAAAATCCTCGAATAGCCGCGGCGAGATGAGCGGGCCATTGTTGTAAGCCATGTCCTCCCATATGTTTATGTAATCTATTCTCGCCTCCGACAGCGCCCTACTCACAGTCTCGATGACGAAACTCTTCCAGAAGTCAAGTATCTCTCTGATGAGTCTTGGATCTCTGTAGAAACTCATTAGAAGACACGTCAGTCCCATGAGTTGGCGCGGTTGCGCGAAAAATCCCGGGAAGCCTATCCCGATTGGATAGTCGGCCGTCTCGTAGAACTCAGTGAGCTCTGAGCTCCAGGTCTTTGGGTATCTCCTCGGATCCTTCGGGTCGTACCGTTTCTTCATCTTCTCGAAGTCGCTGAGTGTCTTGACGGGGAAATCCATGAAAACTGGCATAGAAGTCTCCGTCCTCAGGGCCCTCTTCTTGATACCCCACTCGTCTAACTCGACTTTGTAGCGTTCGTCCTCCTGCAAAGTCCGAGGAATGAATCTGGGGATAGGACCGAAATCGATTGGCTCGGGAAAACCTATAGAACCCTCAGACTGTGTCAGCCTCCAGAAGAGCTCCGTCTCGGCCCTCTTATCGCAGCCGATAGGGTCGAAGCCAAAGTAGTCCCTGGGATTCGTGCCTATTGGCAATCCCTCCCTATACCAACGATGAATGGTCTCAGGCCACCAGCCCATCCATTCGCAGAAGGGCAGCCGATCGACCTGTTGGAAACGCAATGTGCGAATGAAACGCTCCCGCGCATTCAATTATGATTCACATGTCTATGGTTTGGAAACGGTACATATCCAGTTTCGCCCTGAGGTTGACAGAATGCCTGGCCCAGCTATACTGCCTGCTATGCGGATATTAACGACCAGTATACTGAGGGCACTACGATAACCTAGCGCTGTCTCTTTCCAGCTATGAATTCTTCAAGCCTCGCCCTGGCCTCCTCGTCGGGGAACTGTTCCGGCGGGTGTTTACAGTAGTAGGCAGAAGCAGAAAGCAGTACGCCTCCTATTTCTCTGTCCTCGGCCAGCTTGCAGCACCTTACCGCGTCGACCATGCAGGCCACTGAGTTTGTGCTGTCAATCACTCTCAGCTTGGCATCTATGGCCATCATGTTTCCACCGTAGTTGAGTCCCTCAATACGTATGTAACAGATCTTCGTGGCGCCGAGCCAGGGAATGTAGCCGTTATGATTGTAGAACTCAAAGTCGTAGGGGATCGAAGACTTGACCGAGGCTATCTTCGTCCTGTGCTTGCTCGCTACTCTCTTTGTATCTTCCATATTGAAGAAGTCCATGTCGCCGCCAATGTTCACTTGATACGATTTCGTCACCCTGACTCCCCTGTCTGCCATCAGCTTCGCCAGGCCCCGGTTGAGATAGGAACCGCCTACCTGACTCTTAGTGTCGTCTCCGACGAGTGGAACCCGGTTCTTCTCAGCAATCATAGCGTATTCGGGATCATTTGCCACGAATGTCGGCATGCCGTTGCAGAATGCGACTTTCGCGTCCTTTAGGCAAGCATCCGCATATGCTCTGACTGCCTCAACGCTCCCCGTCGGCAAAAAGTTGACGAGAACGTCTGCCTGAGTTCTTCTCAAAACATCAGCAACGTCGACAGGTTTTCGATCCGCGGGCTTCACAACAGTCCTGATAGTCTCGCCGTCGAGACTGTCTTTGACCGGACCCATGATGACTTCAACGCCAAGCTTCGGCACATCGACCCACTTCGGAGTGTTCGTCGGCGACGTGAATATCGCCTCGGACACGTCCTTCCCGACCTTGTTCCTGTCGACGTCGAAAGCGGCGACAAGCTCGAAATCGCTGAGCCTGTATCCTCCAATGTCGTAGTGTATCAGGCCCGGTCGTCTTTCAGCATCCGAACTCTCATAGTAACGCATTCCTTGAACAAACGAACTCGCGTTGTTTCCTATTCCTGCAAGTGCAACCCTTATTTTGCCCAATTTCGACCAGCTCTCGGCAAGTGCATCCTCCAAACCACTTTAAGGCTTGCGTTCTGAAACTGGGTGGGTGGCTCTCGTTTTCCGACGAGCTCCAGGCGAAGTTCGCAGTCATCGTGTCGATTGAGGGTTGACACCTGTGGTATTCGGGCTGCACCTAACCAAGCGTGTTTGGCTAGGCTGAGTTCGCGGTTTGTCCAGTGGGTATCCAATGCTCGCTTCATGACCTATTTGCCGAGCCTAGTCGTTAGCCAATGAACTACTATCTCTACAAGCTGCTTTCTGCGCAGGCTGAACTGGTGGTCAGCCCTCATAATTCGCTCCCAGGTCAGCCCCTGTATGGCTTCGGCTACTGGTTGATGGTGAGCAGGTGGGAAGAGCTCATCCTCTTCCCCAGAGACCAGTAGAATCTGCCGGCCCGTGAGTTGCCTGATGACCGTCCGAACAGGGGGCAGGGCCGCCCACTGCGAGTTCAGTTCCTGACCTGTCACACCGTTGAGCATTGCTGCAAACTCCGTGAATTTCTCTATGGGCAACATCGCTTTGGTCGGATCTACCAGCGGACACATGGACACAAGGGCCTTGAAGCGCGGGTCGCCTGCGCCTACTGTGAGGACAATGTACCCTCCCATGCTGCTGCCGACCAACGCGAGACGATTCGAATCCACAGATGGCTGTCTGAGAACCCACTCTGTCGCCGCATGAACGTCGTCCGTTAGCCCGTTGAAGGAGTATACTCCTTCTGAACCCCAACATCCGCGATAGTGGAAATACAGACAGTTCCACCCTTCGTCACGCAAAGCGTATGCAATGTCGAGGTTCTTTTCCGCGCCGGGAACGCCATGCAGGAGAATGGCTGTGGGTC
>Ga0315296_10003479_pt1 | contig 13106 bp, 8 predicted proteins | sample YL17G14_18_MG_FD_203921 | JGI IMG/M metagenome (GOLD analysis project Ga0315296, IMG submission 203921) | Sediment microbial communities from Yellowstone Lake, YNP, Wyoming, USA - YL17G14_18 | ecosystem: Environmental > Aquatic > Freshwater > Lake > Sediment | place: USA: Wyoming | collected... | reverse complement strand
ATTCGACCCTCTTCTCTGAGCCTTCTCAGGTAATCGGCAACGGTGGGGTAGAAGTCTGTAGGAAGCTTTTCCAGTTCGGCGTTTTCAAGTTCTTGTTTCCAGACTGCACATAGCTCGGCGTACATTTTACTCCGCTACCTCTGCTCTTTTCTTGCAGATAAGAAGCACGGCTGCTGCAGTTGGCAGGTCAACTTTTTGGTTTTGGTAGGGGCCAAATGTCTCGTCACCCAGTCTGAACTCTGGTGCGTTGGAGACGAAAACGGTTGTCGTGCCTGCTTTAAAGGCTATCGCGCCTTTGAATGGGTCGAAGCTGTCTATGGCCGCGGCGGGGAACTCGACTTTCTTTAGACCTGTCTTTCCATGCAGTGCATCGGTCACTCTGATCAGGCGGTGAATGTCTGTTGTTACGACGGTGTCTACGTTGGCAGTTTGTTGTTTCGCAGAGTGCTCTATGATTCTTTTCCATGTTTCTGGGCCTATCCCTTTGATTGCTTTCCAAGGTTGTGACCCGCTCAGGCTTTTGAGGATTGCGTCTTTGTTGTTTGTTATGGCTTTCATTATCGAAGTGGCGGAGGGTCTCTCCAGTCCTATGTTTTTGTAGTCGTCTGGACCCGCGTTGAGGATGAAGTTGTCCATTCCTTTAGCGATTCGTCCGCGCCAGCCGGAGTCATTTACGCCCAGGTTTCTTAGGTCGTTTCCGTCCAGTCCGTGAAGTGCAGTTTCAAGGCCTAGGCCGCTCACGTAGTCAACGATTTCTTTGCGCGCGATTGAGTCGAGGGTTTTGACGGTTTTGCTTTCGATGTGGATGTGGTAGCCTCGCTGTCCTGAGAAGAATGTGCGTATCTCTTTCTCATGGAAGCCGAAGTCCCGTGTGAGCATGTCTAGGAGCTTGATGGTTTCTAATTTTGCGGAGGCCAGGCAGACTTCGCATATCCATGTGCGGTCCTCGAATTTTTCGCCGCCGCATGCTGGACATTTTTCGGGTACGATTCCTTTTCCTGAGAAGCCGCATTTGTTGCATATCCATTCGTCGTGGATTTTGTTGCAGGGGGTGGGGATGTGGTCAGCGTCAATGTCAAAAATCAGGTCAGCTCCCATCCAGCCCTTCTTGTCCATCTCAGCTGCAGGATCCTCGTAGTAAGCGCAAGAGCAGTACACATCAGAAGGAACAAGCGAAACCAGGAACTCCCGAAAATCTTCCGAACTCCCAAAAGACTTATGCCTTAACATCATCTTTTCGTCCATGGTAAAAAAGCCAAATTCTCTTTTTTCTGAAAGGCTTGGAGCTTCAACTCGGGACTCCTCATAATAATGACGAAATGCATTCCGAATGAAACTCTGTGATGAAGACAAGGGGTTCATCTTCCCACCTATGTAAAATGCCGAGCTAGTAATATTACCTCCGTTCTATATTAGCTGTATCGCCTCCAGAAATGCTTAGCGGAAACAATAATAGGAAAAAGAGAAGAAGTAAATTTGGACCGTAGGAGCTTGAGTAAAGATTCGAAGGATATGGTAACTAAGTGAAAATCTTGCTAGTGAGCAGAGGAGTATTCCCCGTCCCTGTCAAATCTGGAGCAGGCGCAGAAGTACACATGTACAGTCTCGCGAATGCCATTGCAAGTCTGGGTCACGAAGTACACTATGTAACAAATGTTTCTTCCCACGAAAAAGGAGAATTCCACAAAAACGTGATCTTGCACAGAATAGAATCCTCAAAGATTCCTGCAAACAGGAGTTTCTATGCTTATACACTTCGCCACTTCGCTGGGAATGTCAGAGCCTTTAGGGCGACTTTGAAAATCTTAAGGGATGAGAAATACAAATTCGATGTTATCCACAGCCATGGGAATCTGGCAAGTCTACTCCTCTCATACTTCAAGAGAAAACTCCCACTCGTCTACACGGTCCATGACACACCTCCATATAGTTGCAGGTACAACTCACTGAAAGAAAACATCATTCATAACGCCTCCTTCCAATTCATTGATTTGAAAGCCTGGCGCAGATCCAACCATCTAATATGCGTAAGCAAGAATCTAGGGAAGGAAATATTGAAAATGGGCACACCTCGCGAAAAAATAAGCGCCATCTACAATGGTGTAGACGATGAATTCCTGAAAGAAAAAGACTGCAGAAAGTCGCAGGGTTTTCTGCGAGTGAAATATGGGATAACAAGTCGATATTGTCTTTACGTAGGCAGACTCACCCAAAGGAAAGGACTGGGTTATCTGTTACGCGCAATAGAAAAGATCAGTTGTGTTCATTGCGTGATTGTCGGTGATGGACCACAGCGTGAATCCTTGTCCTCCTTGGCAAAGAACCTGCACATACAGGACAGAGCTATCTTTGCAGGCTTTGTGCCTGAGGACGATTTAAAGGACTTCTATGCTGCTGCAGACTTCCTCATATTGCCCTCGCTTGCTGAGGGGCTTCCACTCGTGATATTAGAGGCTCTTGCCTTAGGAGTTCCGGTTATCGCCACTGATGTAGCGGGGATACCGGAAATCATCCTAGACGGTTACAATGGGTTAATTGTTCCGCCAGGAGATGTTGATGCGTTATCAATAGCTATGAAGAGACTGGCATCTGACCCTGAGCTGCGCAACAAGATGAGTGCCCATGCTCGACAAACTATTGGCCAAAAGTTCAGCTGGAGAAGTGTTGCACAAGAGGTCCTAAGAGTATATGAAAAGGCGTGCGCTTAAGACATTTTTGTCGCAATATTTTGGCAACGCATCCAGCGCAAAGCGGGCAGGATTGACATATTTGGCACTTTTCCTAGCCAGTTTTTCTCTGGTGATCAACTATTTCATCAGACGGGGTACGCTAGTTCAAGGGGCTGACGCCATAATGTGGGTCACACACGCAGATTACTACAAGAGCTTCAACTGGATCTATTCTTGGTACGATCGAACTTCGGTGGGCTTTGTAAGAATTCCCACACTCGTGGAAATCGTGATAGGCGTAGGTGATTACGTTCTAAGAGATCCTTCGTGGGTCTATCGAGGAACTGTTCTGCTGATAATCTTCATGGCAAGTCTAGGGTCTTACTTGTACATAAAATATCTGACGAAAGATTCCATTGCCAGTTTCATTGGAGCATTCACATTCATTTCAAATCCTTGGTTTCTTTACGAGATAATGAACGGCCATATTGACATTCTAGCTGGTGTAGGATTGTTTCCTTGGTTGCTCCTGGCTTTGGAAAGAAGAAGGCTATTCTTGACGTCATTCCTTGCATGTGCCTTCTTGACTGCCGCTCACCCTCAAGCTATATATACATTTGGGGTTTTTTTCATAGCTTACCTTTTTGTTACTATAAGACCAGAAAAGAAGGATCTTACGTACCTGCTCGCAGCTCTTGCTTCTGCCACTGGTTTGTCAGCATTCTACACGGTGCAATTCGTCTTCATAAACGGGTTCTATGGGTACGCAGGTCTGACACCGTGGACCATTGAAGACGTTTCAACATTCATTATGCCACTTTGGGTGGCTTTATCAAGCATAACGCTGGTTTTGTGTCTCAGTATACTAACATTGAGATACGGGAAAGGATGTAAGCACTCGAAGTTTCTCTGCGTCATGGCTATTTTAACAGCGTTGCTTGCTGCAAGCCCAAGTTTTCCAGTCGTTGACAACATTTACTTTTGGATGTTCAGAAATGTGCCTTTCTTCGCCATCTTCAGGGTGCCGACCAGACTCATGATGGTTACAATGTTCTGCATTGTGTGCATGATAGGAATAATTGCAAGCAGAACGAGAAGATCTGTCACTAAAGTGAAACTGCCATTTTTTATGAGGACAATATCCATGAGTAAGATATGCGGGACGGCACTTGTAGGCGTGATTGTTACAACATTCATAATCGCTTCTCTGGTGACCGGTGTCCCTCTGCTGGGAAACTATACACCTGACTCACAGTGGGTTTCAAACTATGAGTGGCTAAGAGGTCAAAACAATGGTGAGTGGACCGTGTACACTTTGCCAGCGACAAGCGGTTGGATATATACGCCATATGGAACTAGCCAAGATTATGGAGCGTCAAGCACGCTTTTCTCTGGTAAACCTGTGATAGGCACTCCAGCCAGGACAGCCACATCGTATTCTTTCCTCAAATACTTGGAACGTATAGTGCAAAACAATATCACGGATCAATGGCTGAAATTGCTCGGTACTCTGAATGTCAAGTATGTTACTTCCGGACCCCAGGCGGATGGGCAGGAAGGGTTTCTTCTAAGACAAGAAGGATTGGGGAATGACTCGCTGGTCTACGCTGACGGAGAGGCAAAGGTTTATGAAAATCCCTACTGGACCCAATTGTTGAAGGTCGTGTCCGACGTAAACCTGCTGGCAGGAGGCTACGGCGACGTTGTTTCTCTCCTGCACTTTTCTCTTAACCTCAGTAATTCTGGACTGTATTTCATGAAAACACAAGCAAGTGCAAACATCTCGAATTATTCATCGCTCATTTATGAGAACTTCGTGGACTATTTGATGTTGACATTAGACAAAGGAATAAGAATACCTGCGTACCAGTTCGGGAGCGATTACGTCAAAGATCCTAGAAACGGTTGGGTCAAGGAAGACCGCTGGAAGATCGAGGGAAAATTCGTGCTCAATGATTTCACGTTGTCCGTCAGCGGAGAACAGACAACCTCGATACCATTTGTAGCAAAAGAGAATGGAACACATGAAATATTCGTCAGAACGTTGTCTGGTCCAGCATCTGAAAGAGGACAGCTGAGTGTCGGCAATGCTACGGTACATCCCATATGGAGTGTTGATAGTTTTAGATGGTACAATCTTGGAGAGATAGAAGTCGCAAACGGCCAGAACTTCCTCCAGATGAGAAACTCAGGAGGACGAAATGATATTGACGAAATAGTCCTGGTCAAGCAAGACGAGCTAGAAAGCCATTGCGCTAGTGTGATAAAAGATTTCCAGAATTATGCAGGAAGAATCGTCTTTAACGATGTGGCCTACAACATCTTCAACCTAACGCAGCCAGTAGGCTGGAATGTAGTTGAGACCCAGTTTGACGGTGATGGCCATGTTCTTTACGCTCTCGGAGGCGCGGAATTATCACTCAAATTGGTGACAGACAAAGTCGAATTTGACCCTGCCACAATTATTCTTCCAAGAGCAGATAATTACACCATCGTGTTGAGAGCAAAGACAAGCGGATCTGTTGTCTTCAACGCTGACGGTGAAGTTGGGGTCAGTGTCGGGAACGAAGAATACAGCCTACACTCCTTCCGCCTAGCGCCTCTAAGAAATGGAGTATGTAACGTTAGAATCCTGTTCAGCAACGAAATATTCCTTGACAGCATCACCATATACTCTTCGCCTAACAGTGAAGAGCCCGAGAGACTGTTTCCAAACAGGCAAAGCAACAGCCGAATAACGTTTGCCAACAAAGCCAGCCCAACGGAATACAACTTAAACATAGAAAACAGCAACGGCCGATCGTGCCTAGTAGCGCCAATTTCGTTTGATGACAGATGGAGAGCATACGTAAATGGCACGGAGGTCTCACCCGTGAAGATGAATGATTTCCTGTTGAGTTTTCCACTCAACGAGACTGGCAACTTGCAAGTACGAGTAGCTTTCACTCCGCAGAAATATGTGGCAATCGGCTTCTCCATTACGCTAGCGAGTTGCTTTATTATTCTTGTAGTTTTGACAGCAGGATATGTGAAGACTCGAAGGAGAAGGAAGGAGAAGAATGAGAATAGGTGTCTATTGGCGTTCATTTAGAGAGCTAGGCGGTGCCCCCCGGGTAGCAGCAAACATGATCGATTCGTTGGGGAAATTGGGGCACGAGCCTGTGGTTCTCACGAATGAGTACGACGTCAAGCTATATCCCACCTTGGAAGGCAGAAGAATCCTTTGCACAAAAAAAGGCATCCTCAGAGGGCATCCTGCCGGAAAAGTATTTGATGCAGTCAACGCCGCATTCTTCCTAACGAAGCAGATTAGAGACCTCGACGGTCTGTTCTTGACCGGCATGTATTTCGCATCCGCCCCTATGAAAATGGTTGCAGACACTAAGATCATTCTATACGTTCACGCGCCCGTTTGCATCGATTGGACACTGAACCCCACGATTCGAAAGATATTGAAGAAATTGGAGTCTAGACTCTACCGCTCTGCTGACTTCGTCTTGAGCAACTCCAGACTCACCCAAAACACGTTGAGAGAGCATCTAAGACTGGACTCTGAGGTTCTCTACCCACCGGTAGACACGAAGTTCTTTGCGTATAATGATGCAAAAGAAGCAGCAGTTGTTTCGATCTGCCGCCTGCACCCAAAAAAGAGAAGCGAACTAATGATCGAGCTTTTCCAGAACCTCAAAGGTGACTACAGATTTTTCTTGGCAGGTGCCATAGAGGAGAAGTTCACAGAATACGGAAAGCGGTTGACAGAAGCGGCCTCAAAGGACAGGCGGATTTCGGTTCTGTTCAACCCAAGCGACCAGGAGATAAAAGACCTATATGCCAAGGCATCTGTATTTTGGTACATATACCCAAAAGAAGAATTCGGGCTTCCAGTGGCTGAAGCTATGAGTTGCGGCACCCCTGTCGTAGCATTGCAAGGAGGAGGTGTAAATGAAATCGTTGCCGACAATCGAACAGGCTTCCTTGTTAGCACGAGAGAAGAGCTACTTAGAAAAACCAAGTTCCTCTTGGACAATCCTGAGGTATGCCACGAAATGGGACTTGCTGCAAGAAAACGAGTCGAAGAAAACTTCAGCTGTGACGTATTCTTGAAAAAAATGCAACTGGTCGTGAATCGGGTTTTTGACAGGCTGAACCTACATTCAAATTCTGTGGAGGCATAGCAAGTGCTAATGTTGGATGTGGGTTGTGGATTTGCGAAACACGAGGGATGTTTGGGAGTCGACCTAAGAAAGCTCAAATGTGTGGATGTCGTGGCTGATGCCAGTTCACTTCCTTTTAGAAATGACTGTTTTGACAAGATATTTCTCAGGCACGCAGTGGAACACATCAGCGACATTGTATCTTTTATGAGTGAGATTTGGAGAGTAAGCAATAATGGCGCCATAGTCCATGTTTGGACACCACATTTCACGTCATTCCACAGTTACACAGATCCAACTCACCTGCACCACCTAACGATAGAATCCTTCGACTACTTCGACGCAAGGACCGAGCTAGGCAAAGAGTTTGGATCTAATGCCAAATCCAAGTTCAGAATCAGGCAGAGAAGAATATTGTTTACGAAGCGAATATTTTGGAATTACTTGATCGTGAAATTGGCCAACAAATATCCGGTTGTATATGAACGCATATTCGGATGGATATTTCCTGCGGACGATTTGTATTTCGAATTGAAAGTAGTAAAAACTAAGGCAAAAGGGAACTGGCCAAATTGAAAAGAGTTGTGTGAGAAGGCTCTTAAATTTCTAGAGCCAATACCAGGATATGAAATCCGAATCATAGATAGTATCGCCAAGTTGCAAAAAGAATCGTCCCTATTACTAACATCGTTACAGTTACAGAGAATACCGCTGTTCTAGTTATTATGCCACGTCGGGCTATTTTCGCCAAAAGCCAGTACAAAGGGAGCAGAGTAACGCCATATCTATGGAGATTTTGTATACCTCCATAGAACAGTGTTGATAGGAGGAAAGCAAGAGTCAACGCATAGTATTTTGCTTCATCATGTCTCGTTCTTAGCCCTAGGGACAACGTTGCCACTAACCGGCTTTTTGAAAACAGCAGATGAATAACGGGTATTATCAAGAACATCAATTCAATGAAGGCCAACAGCGCATATCCAGTTTTTGAAACACCAGCAGGCACTGGATAGTCAAAAAGTTGAGCGAACACTGTGGTAGTTGGTGACCGCCAATATCTTGCGTAGACCCATTCCCGGATTGGAAAAATGCCTGTGACAAGAAACCCATAAAGGTTAAACAAGAAATATGGCAAGAAGAAAATTGCTGATCCACATACCAGCAATTTGTCACGTTTCTCTACAGCCTTGTAGAGAAAAGGTACGAATATCAGAAACCCGTTGGGTCTGGTCCAGCCTGCAAGAAGCCCCAAGATCACCGCGGAAAAGGTCTTATTCCTTTCAAGAAGATACAAAGCAGACACCATCAAAGCCATAAAAAGACTCTCGGTATAGACACATGAGTAAAACAGGGATCCTGGCCAGAGCGAGAATGCAATTGTAGAAAGCAAGGCCAAATCGCCATTTTTGAGCACAGCGTCACTCAATTTGTAGAAGTAGAAAATCGCCACAAAAAATAGCGCATTGCTTATCAAGAAGCCTCCTAGTGCAACGGCTTGACTTGGACTCATAAAGCCCATAATAGGAGTGCTGACTGTGCGCATCAGCGCAGGATACAAGGGAAAGAACGCCCATGTTTCAGATGGGCCTCCAGGCCCGACAGAATACCAATTTAGAGCGATGTTGATATAGTGCCCTGAGTCCCACCGATTGAAAAGATGCACCACAGGCAATCCAATGTCCCACATGACATCGTTTGGCAGACGTTCTCTCACGCCTATGGTATAGTATCCGAGTATTGCAGAAAAGAAAACTATCAACCTAGACATTAAACCTATGGCTAAGATGCTTATGTTCGTTCGGTTTTGCCCTAATCTTCTGAGGGTGTCCCAGAAGGTTTTCCACGACGCCACGTTATTCACTTATCCAATCTACTTGTTTAGTAGGTTTTTGATTATGATCAGTGCCTTTGTGATAGGACTGTTCCTCAGGCATTAGTATAAAAAAGGTTAGGGGCAATTGTGTTTTGAAGCATCATTATCAGCTAGGAAAGTCAAACTAGTTAACCTAATAAACCGACTCGTCATATATGTGGATATGGTTGACAGGATGCCCTACGACTTCTCTGAAGGCAGTGAGTACGAAAAGATACTTGGAGAATCTCATAAGTATTATCTGCAAACCAAATGCGAAGACTTATTGGGAACGTTGCAGCATCTTGATTTTCATCCCAGAGAAGCTTTGGATTTAGGATGTAGGATAGGCGAAGCAGTAGAGAGCTTATATGAGCATTTTACCCGAATCGTCGGCATCGATAAGTTGCCAATAAGCTGCCCATTGCCTTCTACAAAACCTGATGACCCACCTGAAACGGTAACGGACGTGGAAATACTCTTTCCAGTTGGCGCTGGAACTGCTAGTGACCACAGGTTGACTTATGCTTCAATCATTATCCCAGCCTATAATGAAGAGGCACGAATAGTGCGATGCTTAGAGAAACTTTGTGAAGTTAAGAAGGATGATTGGGAAATAATAGTTTCTGCTGATGGGTGTTCCGATAGAACCATTGAAATTGCAAAGGGGTACCCAGTCAAGATTGTTTGTTTTCCTGAAAGATTAGGGAAGGGGGGTGGGGTATTACATGCCCTAGAGTTTGCTAGTGGAGAGAACATTGTTTTTATGGATGCTGATCTGTGCGTTTCTCCAAAAGAAATTCCGTGTTTGCTTGACAAGTTAGCTTCTTATGATATTGTAATTGGTTCTCGGAACCTTAAAGGTTCTAGAATATTAGTTTCGCCACCGTCTTATAGAAAGGTTCTTGGAAAAGGTTTCAACTGGCTTTTTAGAATACTGTTTAGGATTGATTTGCGAGATACACAGTGCGGTTTCAAAGCGGTGAAGAAGCAAGTTTTGCAGGACTTAGTTGGTGAATTGCACACGGATGGTTTTGCCTTTGATGTAGACTTAATTGCAAAGGCGCACAGAAGAGGTTACAGGATTGCTGAAATACCCATAGAATGGAGTTATGATAATGGCTCTAAAGTGGATGTGTTCCGGCAAATATATTTCATGGGAAAAGATTTGATGACTATTTGGCTTGAAACAAACAAGAGGGAAAAAGTTGCAGATGACCTAGAACAGTTTTATAGTAAGCTTGCAGGTGACACTTATGAAAAAGCAAGCAAGTCATGGTTTTTGCCGAGAAGATTCTGGCATGACCACAAAAACAAGGAAGTTGTGAAGCATGTTGCCGGGAAAAACGTTTTGGATGTCGGTTGCGGTTCTGGAACTATCGTTAAAAAGCTCTTGGCAATCAACAAGAATGTTGTTGGTGTGGACATAAGCGAACAATTCGTAGAGTTTTGTCGCACTAAATATCCTGATGGCAAGTTTTACCGTTTGGATGCTAATAATCTGAAGGTTTTTGAGGACAATTCTTTTGATTCGATAGTGTGTTCGGAAGTTCTTGAACATCTGGACACTCCTGGAAATGCTTTAAAAGAATTTTATAGAGTATTGCGTCGTGGTGGTTCTTTGATTGTTACTACACCAAATGTTTCTTTCAGATGGGCGTTAATTGAAGCTCTATGGACTAACGTCAGAAGAAATGTCTTAGAAACAAGGCACAAAGCATTTTCTGGGAAAAGGCTAAATTATCTTTTGAGAAAAGTTGGTTACAATGTTTTGAGCGTTAAACCGTTTATGTTCGGTTGCTTGCTTATTGGAATCGCCAAAAAAGGTGATCGCCGCGGATAAGGAAAGCCTAATCTTTTACGCAATTGCTATTCACGCTTTTGCTCTTTCAACAACCATAGCACTCACAGATCATTGCTGTTCTCCAAGATAAGTTCATAGTTTTTCCCCGAAGTTTTCATCGTTTCTTAGCAGAATAGAACGCTTTCTGTTCAAGATACCATTCGGAGGGCAATACATTATAATTGGACTAAACAGTGAGTGCAAAACACATGGTCTGTTCTTCATGCTCATCTGGAACAACAATGTTTCATTAGCAAGTTATACAATCAGGGTGCAGATAATTGATCGCTGTCACCGTTCCTGCCTGCAACGAATCAAAGTTTCTATAACGCTGTGGAGACGCTACTTCGGGAAATGGCTATATTCAAAGACGATTATCGTACTATCATAGTAGAGGATGGAAGTACTGACGGAACTGCCAAGATCGCTAACGGGCTGATAAAGACGAACCCACATGTCATTCACATTCACGCAGATAGAAAATGAGGAAGAGGTTTGGCGTTAGGAAGCGCTTGGAGCAAGGTTCAAGGAGGCATTTGTGTTCATAGACTGTGATTTAGCATCAGATATGAAGTATTTTCCGTTCTTGGTGAACACGATAGAGGCAGGATACGATTTTGCTACTGGCTTAAGATGTATAGAATGTGCCAAGGTTCGTCGTTCCATGCTTCGTTATTTCACATCTAGGGTCTACGATCTCCTGATTCGAGCTACCTTCAAGACTGGCATAAGTGACCATTAAATGGGGTTTAAAGCGTTTTCCAATAGACTCGCGAAAGGCCTTTTGAATTCATGCGAAAGCAAAGATTGATTTTAGGACACGGAATCATTATTCGAAGTAGGCGAGAAGGCTACAAACGTATCGAGTTTCCAGTGGAATGAAAAGAAAAGCGCGGAAGCAGAACTCCTCTGAAAAGGTTGATTTCTGACGTTTGTATTCATGGTTGAGATCTCATAAAAATGGAACACTATCTTCACACAAAGGGACAAACCACGAAGGAAGTCGCCTAGGCTTCTCGCTGGGTCTTGCTCGCCCATTTCTTACCAATAAATGATCTTACTGTCATTCTGACAGCTTGTTCGCTGTTGTGTTTTGGTTTCCACCCCAATGATTTTAGCATTGAGACATCTAGAAGCATTTTCTTTACGTCCCCTTTCCACCCTCTTCCGCCGTCCACGCCTCCAGTAAACTTGAATCTTACATCTCTTAATCCCATTTCTTCAACCACGATTTCCGCTATCCGTAGAACGGTGACCCAGTCTTCGGAGCCTACGTTCAAGATTTCCACTCTGAAAGCACTCTTTTCGCAGGCGACTAGCGTTGCGCTCGCGCAATCGTCAATATGAAGGTAGGATTTACATTGTCTACCGTCGCCTAGGATCTCTAATTCCTTGTGGTTTCGGCTTAGCTTCCTTATGAAGTCAGGCATTACTCCATGCTGACTTTTGCTACCGACAACGTTAGCAAATCTGAGGAGAACAGCCGAAAAACCATACAGATTAGCATAAGAACTGATCAAAGCTTCAGACGCAAGCTTGGAGGCTCCATAAACAGAAATCGGTTTGAGAGGACCGCAATCCTCGCGCGTAGGGAGAATATCTATGTCACCATATACGGTTGAGGTTGAGGCAAAAACAATTTTCTCAATATTGCGACTCTGTCGTATTGCTTCTAGCAAGACATGGGTAGCATAGACATTTTGTCTAAAGCAGTTCTCCGGATTATTCAGTTCCAGTCGAACCTCCGGGTTAGCGGCGAAGTGAAAAACAGCATCCGCATCACAGATTGCTCTTTCAACATCGGATGGTCTGGTAGTGTCTCCCTCTATGACTTGGACATTGCCTGAGTACTTTTTCAAGATGTCATTGATATTCTCATACTTGCCTGATGAAAAATTGTCAAAGATGACCACGCGACCACCTAGACTTGCGATCTTTTCGCAGAGGCAAGAACCTATGAAGCCCGCACCGCCAGTAATGAGGACCCGCTTTCCCTGCCAGCCAAACACGGAAAATCACCCATGGGTCTAACGAGAAGACCGTCTAGACCTTCGTCAGAACATATGAGATGAACTGTTTAATTTCGTTAACTGTGAGCTTGGATTTGCCTTTCTTTCTGCTCCTGAAGACTATGGGAACCTCGGTTATCCTAAACTTGCGCAAGTGTGCTTGTCTTATGGTTTCTATTTGAATCTCATAAGTTTCGCTGTGCAAGTCGCCAACCATGCTTCTTACAAGCTTCGTCGAGTAACAACGCAGTCCGCTTGTATAGTCATGTATTTTGGCCTTCACCAGAATGGAGGCTATAAGATTAGCCACGTGGCTCGTTACCAACCGCAGCAAGCTCCAATTCTCAATCCCGCCACCCCTGCAATATCTGCTTCCTATAGCGAGTCCTTTTCCTTTCTTCGCTGCGCCAACCACGCGCGGCACATCTTTCGGGTTATGCGAGTAATCAGCGTCCATCGTCACTATATACTGCGGAGGGTTCTTAAGCGAAAGAAAAATCTTGAACCCATCCGTAATCGCCGTGCCAAGCCCAAACTTCCCAGGCCTCACAAAAGCCAGAATGTTACCGTACTTCTTCT
>Ga0315296_10003478_pt1 | contig 13108 bp, 10 predicted proteins | sample YL17G14_18_MG_FD_203921 | JGI IMG/M metagenome (GOLD analysis project Ga0315296, IMG submission 203921) | Sediment microbial communities from Yellowstone Lake, YNP, Wyoming, USA - YL17G14_18 | ecosystem: Environmental > Aquatic > Freshwater > Lake > Sediment | place: USA: Wyoming | collected... | reverse complement strand
AGGAAAGCCCGTCAGATATCCTCCATTACAAGGAGCTTCAGGCAAGAATAGCCAGGATACTGGAAAGACTACCTGAAAGATGCGGGAAGATTTTTTACATGAGCAGGTTTGAAGGACTTAAATATACCGAGATTGCCGAAAAACTGTCTGTCTCGGTAAAAACAGTTGAATCGAACATGGGCAGGGCACTTAAAGAATTCCGAAAAGAATTAACAGAACAATGAAAGATATGAAGAAGATAGAGAGATTTACAGATAAGGAGTGGGAGGAACTTGCCTCGCTTCTTTCAGACGAAAAGAGTGAACAGACAGATCTCCTCAACCGGTTTATGGCTGAAGACATCTATAATACCGGGAAACAATGGAAAGAGTTAAGGAATATGAGTAGTGAAAAGGAAATAAATGTTGACAAAGCCTGGAATAGTGTTTATACAAGGCTGAATGAGAATGGACTCAAAACAAACAATGGCCCCGCCAGGATGAGTTTTATGAGAAGTACATTTATGAGAGTTGCAGCTGTGGCTCTTATTGTATTAAGTCTCGGAACGACAGTGGTTTACCTGAATAATACTGGTACCTTCAGTAAAAAAATCACTATGGCTACCGGTAATGATCAAAAGAATCTCCATGTTGCGCTTCCCGATGGAAGCAGAATATTTCTGAACCGTAATACTGAATTCAGCTATCGTGCAAATTTCGGGAAACACAGAAGGGACGTAAGACTTACAGGAGAAGCTTTCTTCGAAATATCTGCTGATGCTTCAAAACCATTTATTATAGATGCCGGTAATGCTAAGGTAAAAGTTGTCGGAACATCATTCAATGTCATTACAAATAATGCTGAATCTGCAGTTGAGGTCTATGTAAAAACAGGAAAAGTGATGCTTTCCGATAATTCAGGATCACAATCCATGTTCCTCGATCCTGGATTTGTGGGCACTATGGATTCAAAAATATCAGGAAAAACACTGAACAAGAATCCAAACTACCTTGCCTGGAATACAGGTCTGCTTGTTTATAACGGACAAAAACTTGATGTTGTATTCAACGATCTTAAAAGAGTTTATAATATGGATATTGTTGCTGACGATCCAGGGATACTTGACAATACATGGACTTCTCCTATTGATAATCAACCTCAGGATACAATAATTCGTTTAATTTGTGCTAGCTTTAACCTGGGTTACACAAAAGATGGCAGTGTTTACCATCTTTCAAAAAAGTAACTCACTTTTTAAAAATGTCGCCGTTCAATGGCTATATATTTAAAAAAATCCCGGCCATTGCATTGTTGTTTTTACTGATCCCGCCACAGAGAACCGATTGCCAGCAGAGTATTCTTGACTCAACATTTACCTTCAGGGCGGGTACAGTTAAAACAGGCAATGCTCTGGACATTATCAGCAGGCAAACCGGTTACAATTTTACATATGATAGCCGCCTTATAGATGCAGAAAAGAAGACGGAGATGACTTTCAGGGATACAAAACTGAAAGTGATTCTGGACAGTATCCTGCTTAATGATTCCCTTGTTTTTTCTATTATAGATAGATATATCATTATTTCACGTGCAGAGAAGCCTCCTTCACCCCCGGCAGATTCATTATCCCCGTGGGAAGCAAAATATATTACCGGTCTTATTGTTGATGATGAGACTCTCGAACCACTTCCTTTTGCAACAATCGGATTGAAGAATAAGGGAAGGGGGACTGTATCGAATAATAACGGTGAATTCGGGTTAAAAATCACTTCAGATCTTGTTAATGACACTCTTTCTGTTTCATATCTTGGATATTTCGGCAGAGAAATGCCTGTGAAGCAAGCCCTTGGCAATAACTTCACAATTTCGATGAAGAGAGAATTCATTTCCATTCCTGAGATCATAATCAGAAATCAAATTCCACAGGAGATCATCTCCAGGGCGCGGCAGGCAATACCTCACAACTATGGTAACACACCTGCTTATCTGACAGGTTTTTACAGGGAAGGCGTTTTGAAAAAGTATGAACTTCAGACTTATTCAGAAGCAATATTACAAATTTTCAAAAGTGCATACTCCGGCTCTCTTCTCGGTGATCAGATTAAAGTGTACAAAAGCAGGAAAATTGAAAACACAGATCGCAGCGACACGCTTGCAGTAAGGCTCAAGGCAGGGTTAAGCACATGTCTTGAACTTGACGGGGCAAAAAACATTTTTGATTTCCTCACCAGGAAAAGTATGCCGGAATACAGTTACAGGATGACAGATATAGTCACCTACGATGATGAGGCTGCTTATGCAATTGAGTTTGAGCAGCGTGAAGATGTTGATATGCCTCTTTATAAAGGGACTATCTATATCAATACTGCTGACTATGCTATTCTACATGCCGAATTTGAACTCAATCAGTCATTAATCCATAAGATGAAAGATTCTTTTGTTTCAAATTCCTCTCGTGGATTCAACACCTGGCCTGTCTCGGTAAAGTATTCCGTAAGTTACCGGAAAGTTAATGACCGGTATTTTTTAAGTCATGTAAGAGGCGACCTGTTATTCTCATCAAACCGGAAGAAAAAACTTTTTAATACCCAGTTCAGGGTTTTCTTTGAACTGGCAATTACTGAAATTGATTTAAAAAATGTTACACGGTTTGAGAGGGAAGAACTTGCCCCTATTCATTCAATATTCTCAAAGACTATAAATAATTACGACCCTTTATTCTGGGGAAATCAGGATTTTCTCCGGCCTGAAGATAATCTGCTTCAGGCTCTTAAGAACATGAATGTGAGACTGCAGGAGTTCTCAAAATAGAAATCTAGTACTTATCTATCAGTTGATATAATTCAGTCAGATCGGGGGTAAGAACGATCTCAGTCCTTCTGTTCTTCTGCCTTGCATCCTGAGTGTTACGGTCATCCACAGGCAAATACTCACTTCTTCCTGATGCAGTTAACCGCCTGGCATCAATCTTCGATCCCTCAAGAAGTACTCTGACAACAGTGGTGGCTCTTTTAACACTCAAATCCCAGTTGTCCTTCAACTGACCGCTTCCCGGATTATATGGAACATTATCGGTATGTCCCTCGATTGTAATTTGAATATCCGGATTTTTCTCCAGCACACCTGCCAGTTTTTTCAGGGCATTTCTTCCGTTGGCATCAATATCCCAACTGGCCGATTTAAACAGTAGTTTCTCATCAAGGGAGACATATACCTTACCATTCTTCATTGTGACTGTTAGTCCGTTGTTTTCAAATCCGAGAAGAGCTTCTGATACTTTGCTTTTCAGATCCTGGACAATTTTTTTCTGCGCATCAAGTATCTTTTCAAGCTCAACCATTCTTGCGTTCCTTTTTTCCAGTTCAAAGGTAAGTTCATCAAGCGAAGCCTTTTTGGTATCGAGGGTCTGTTCAAGCTGACGCAGAAGATCCTCTTTCTTCTGAAGGTTTTCCTGGGCTGCCTGAAGCTCGGTAAGCAATTTTTGCGTCTCTTTAACATTTCCTCTTATCAGATCTTCCTGGGCATTCTGTAATTCGCTGTACTTGGCTGAGATTTTATTATAATCTTCAACAGCCCTGTCGCGTTCACTCTGTGCAGTTGTAATATCCTGCTCCACTGTCCCCATTTCCTTTTCAAGCGTGGCAAGCTTTGCCTCAAGCTCCCTGTTTTCCATTTCCAACCCAATGTTGTCGGTCTTGAAAGCATCTCTCTCATTCATGAATTGCTTGCCTGTATCCTGCAAACTACTGAACTTCCTGCCTGAAACACATGATATAGAAAACATTACTATTATGATAGTACCCAGAATGGAAAAAATTGATTTATTCATGATCTCAATTTGATTTATAATATAACACCAAACCTGCTTAAAAATTGTTACCTGAACAGTGAATTTCGAAACAAAAATAAGAAAATCCCGGGTAAGCTTCAGCAAACACCCGGGAATAATAATTGTTATATTTGCAGGTTATTTGTTTTAATCATTTCCTATATGGACAAGGAAGAGAATTTACTCTTTAAAATATCCACTCCTGAAGATCTCAGGAAGCTTGATCCGGCCGACCTTGTGCAGGTTAGTTCGGAACTCCGTCAGTTCATTATAGATGTCGTTTGCAACAACCCCGGACATTTCGGAGCCAGCCTTGGCGTTGTTGAGTTAACTGTAGCCCTTCATTACGTGTTTAATACCCCATACGATAAGATCATCTGGGATGTAGGCCACCAGGCTTACGGGCATAAAATTCTTACCGGAAGGCGGGAAAATTTCTCCACGAACAGAAAATATAAAGGTATAAGCGGTTTCCCAAAAATGGCTGAGAGTGAGTATGACGCATTTGGAACCGGTCATTCATCCACATCCATATCGGCAGCCCTGGGGATGGCTCTCGCTGCCAGGAGTAAGGGAGAAAACAGGCATGTTGTTGCGGTTATCGGCGATGGGGCCATGACAGCAGGTCAGGCTTTCGAAGGTCTCAATAATGCAGGTATCGGTAAGTCAGACATCCTCGTGATACTTAACGATAACAACATTGCAATTGATGCTAACGCAGGTGCTCTGAAGGAATATCTCCTTGACATCCAAACCAGTAAAACATATAACAGGTTCAAGGACAGGGTTTGGAATATGCTCGGAATATTCGGGAAACTTGGACCAAATGCACGAACACTTGCTGCCCAGCTTGAAGCAGGATTCAAAAGCACAATCCTCGACAGAAGCAATCTTTTTGAAGGGATGAATTTCAGGTATTTCGGACCGATTAACGGGCATGATGTACTGCACCTGACCAAAGTACTCGAAGACCTGAAGAGGATCCCCGGACCAAAACTTCTTCATTGCCTTACGGTTAAAGGCAAAGGCTTTAAGCAGGCTGAAGAAGACCAGACTACATTCCATGCTCCGGGTAAGTTCAACAAGAAAACCGGAGAGATAATCAATACTTCAAATGGCGATGCCCCACTTACTTACCAGGAGGTTTTCGGCAGGACAATTCTTGAGCTTGCTAAGTTGAACGACAAGATCACCGGTATCACACCGGCTATGCCAACGGGTAGCTCTTTATCCATTATGATGAATGAGATGCCCGAAAGAACATTCGATGTTGGCATAGCTGAACAGCACGCTGTTACATTCTCTGCCGGACTTGCCACACAGGGTATGATTCCCTATTGCAATATCTATTCATCGTTTATCCAGAGGGCATACGACCAGATAATACACGATGTTGCCCTGCAAAATCTTCATGTGGTGTTTTGTGTTGACCGGGGTGGTCTTGTCGGTGCCGATGGTGCAACACACCATGGATTTTTTGATATGGCATTTATGCGCAGTATCCCCAATATGATTGTCACTGCTCCTATGGATGAAATTGAATTGAGAAACCTGATGTACACAGCTCAGCTTGAGAAAAACAGATCTCCATTCTCTATTCGTTATCCACGGGGACGTGGTATGTTTACCGACTGGAAAAAACCATTTCAGGAGATAGAAATCGGGAAAGCGCGTCATATAAGCGAAGGAAATGAACTTGCAATTTTAACTATTGGCCATCCCGGCAATGTGGTTGCCTCTATTGTTAATAAATTAACAGTAGATAACATTTCAATCTCCCACTATGACATGAGGTTTGTGGCCCCTCTTGACAGGAATATACTCCATTCCGTTTTTAAAAATTTCAGCCATATAATTACTGTTGAAGATGGAGTGCTTAAAGGAGGATTCGGAAGCGCAATAATCGAATTCATGTGCGATAACGGATACAGCTCCGATGTAAGACGGCTCGGTATTCCTGACTATTTTGTTGAACATGGAACACAGGAAGAACTGTACAGGGAGTGCGGATTTGATGCAGAGGGGATTGAAATTGCAATCAGAGAGGTGCTTGTGAAAATTGATGGGGAGAAGGGGAGATGGGGAGAAAAGAAGATAAAAGAGAAAACCCGCCCGACTGAACACCCACCAGAATGACAAATAAGTGTGGGATGTCAGTCGTTCGGGCGGGGTAAAAAGATAAAAGTTCAAAATTTTTTCTATTTTCGCAGTCCTGACTAATTTGCCCGGATGGCAGGGGCGAGTTCTTTGATTGCGCCCGGATGGCGGAATTGGTAGACGCGCTGGTCTCAAACACCAGTGGTAGCAATACCGTGCCGGTTCGATCCCGGCTCCGGGTACTTTTTCAAACACGAAAAGCCTTGATACACAACAATATCGAGGCTTTTTTGTTGGAAAGGGTTTATTCTACCACCAGCCTCTTGTGTTATAGACTATTGATTTTGGTTGTCCGTTACCATAGGCAACTCCAACATCCCTTGCGGCGCTAATTGCAGCTTTAGTGATATCAACGCCATCTTGCTGTACTTTTAACTTGAAATTCCATTCGCGTTTATCTATCTCCAGAACGCGTTTTGCCATTTTTTCAGTTAAAGCCTGGGCTTCTTTGTAGCAAGCAGCTTGCGGATCTATAAATGCCAAGACCTCACCCGCTGAATTTGCTGAATTTACATCTTGATTAGCTGACCAGATATTATTGGCCGCTGCTAATCTTACCAGGCAATCTTTGTCAATCCTTTTCTGAAAAATCGGAGCAATGGCATCCATACATTTATTAAAACATTCTGCACAGACTTCAGGGACACCTGTTAATTTATAAATTGCAGCGTCATATTCGCTTTGAGATGCCAATGACTGTGCCTCCTTAATAATAAAATCGCACCTGCTGTTATAATATTCGATGATTTTTGTTTTCCCTTTTTCAATAAAGGTCTGATATTGTGGATCACTTGTTTTTAAATTTTTTAAAGCAGCCATATAAGCCTTGGTTTCATTCTCTCCAACACCTTTTAATGTAACTGAATGACTTGCAAACTTTGTTCCCTCTATACCATCACCTATGTAAAGTGTAATTTCTAATGTATAAGCTTGCATCGGTGGGGCCGTTGGTGTAATGTCTTTAGTCAATACAACAACATTTGCAGTAATGATAAATCTGGGATTAAATGCACTCCCTCCCATACCGTTAACAGTTGCAATCTGGCTAAGCTTGGTTTCAAGACTATTTCTGGCACCAGGCGTAAGTCCTTCTACCTGATCGGGTATAAATGTATTTAAAGCAATACGAGCTAAATCATCAGACTTGCCTTTATCATTTTGAGCATATGCCCCTAAACAGGTGATTAGCATTAAGCTCAATATTATTAACTTTTTCATAATCTCTTTTTTTAAGGAAATTTATTTTTCTCCAATAGTTAAAGTTGCCTGACCAAGTCCTTTCATCGTTAGTTTAGAATCAATTTTATAAGTGTCTTTTAAAAACTTTTGCAATCCCCTGGCCCAGCCTCTTGCGTCAACAGCTTTGTTAGTAGCATCATAAAGCGGTATTCTGACTTGTTCAAATAGCATCCTGTTTTCTGAAGCATCTGATGTACTGAATCTGTTCTGCACGGTGTTTTCAGAAACCCATTTTTCAATTTGAGCTCCTAATTCAGCACCTCCATATTCGCTCTCTAAATCGCCTTCAAAAGAATCCCATTTTCTTATTCTTAAAATAATTTCACGACCATTTGCAAACAGATCATCAAAATGAGTTTGTAATTGAACATTAAAATTGTCTAAATGTGCCAAAACGGCTTCTTCTAAAAGAACAGGTAATTCCGCAGAAAATGATGGCTGTCCTGTTCCAGATGCTCCTGCTATTTGTTTATCAGTATATGCATCTAAACCTTGTAAATTAATTGTTATAGACTTTTTAGGTCCTGTAGTATTTACAGTCCAGGTCATTTGAATCCATATATCAGCTTTTGCGACATTCTTTAATTTGTCAACAGGACTTTCACTTACCTCGGCACCACTTTTACTTGTCGTCATTGCATCTTCAGCAGCATTACTTTCAAGAGTTTTTATTGATGATTCCAGGTTTTTTAAAGGGAAACCACGGGCAGCCATCAATTCATTAATTTTACTCATAACTAATAACAAATCAGCGTTTTCTTGTAGGGCCTTTTTATAATCTGGCACCTTAACTTTGGTTCCCTGATTATCAAACTCCAACATATAACCGTTTAAATTACACCAAACATCGCTTGGAACAACCATTATGGTAGGTTTTTTAGCTTGTGAATAAGCAACTGCGGTTAAGCCCAAAACAATTGTCACTGTAAGAGCTATTTTTTTTAGTGTTTTTTTCATTTTCTTTTAAATTTAAATATTAAAAACTTTATTAGTTTTCTAAAAACCAATTTTCGCCACTCTCTTTTTATATGTCTAATAATCAATACATTATAACATGATGATTTTTTCACTTGGACATACCTGTCTCCAGAACTTTATTTGACCTGGTCATTAGCATGAGCTTAAACTCCTGGTTGCGTTTCGGCAGAACTATAGGGGAGTAGAAAGTGGCTTAGAAGGGCTTGGAATGGCCTTAAACAGGATTATAGCTGTATCGTATGTAATTGATATACTGTATTATACAGTAATTGATGATAATTGGGGAATTGGGAAGCTTATTTGCAAATATCGTGACAAGCTTATTGCCTATACTGGCGTGTTATGTGCTGGCTTTTATTGTTTTAATTTAAATGACTATCAGCTTTCTTAAATAACTCAATGGGAACTTTTAGTTTATTTTATTACCCCCATCCCGGCCTTCCCCCAGGGGGGAAGGTGACGAGCAAAGCATTTCCCCCTTGGGGGAAACAGGAAAGGGGGTTAAATGTAAATCAATGAAAGTGTTTGAATATAAGTGTTTTAAAAATTTTACTCATTTAATACGTTACTTATTATTAATAATAACCGACACTCATATTAATTTATTGTCCTTTCTCAATAAGTTAATTATTCTATCATCATTTCTTGGATCATTGGATACTAAACGACTTGGTTCTACAGAATATCCAAGCCTTATACGAACTGAAGAATCAATTGAATATGGGTCAATTACAATCCAGTCTACTCCAGATGAAGACCAAGAACTAAAATATCCGGAGTAAATAATTGATTTGTCAATTGTCAAAGAAAACGCTTTCCCATCTGCAGACCAGTTGATATGTTTAAGTTCATCTGCCTTTGAAGTCTTGAGTTTAAAATTTATTTAATGGCGTAACATAATTCCCAAATATTTCAATGCTATCAATAATCCGTTTCCAGTCATTTAATTTTTCTCTTCCATCGAAGAGTTCTAAGTATTTCCGCGATAGAAATCCATATTTGCCAAATCCCATTCCAACATCTAAAATGCTATCTGGTTGGGTAAACATGATTAATTCCATTATTTCATTCAGCTGATAAAAATGGCTTGATGGTATAGGATATCACTGTTATTTGATTCAAGTATAATAAATATTTCAAATTACAGTAAACGGGTGATTAATTGCGCTGCTTTTTGAGCACCATCTGTGGAAATGGGTGCATAGGTTACTCCCTTGCCTATATTTGCCATAACCTCTTTAGCCAGAGAGGTTGGTGTCGTTTTGGAATATAACATCCTGACTCCAGCCCCGCGTCGTGTGAGTATCTCTGCCACATGAGCCTGCTCAAAATGTCCCTCTAACGGGAAATAAAGGAACGGTCGCCTGAGGGCAGTCAATTCGAGGGTAGATGTACCGCCCCCCTGAACTATAGTTAAATCGCTTACAGCAAAGTGCTCGTATAGAGCAGGAATATATCCTCTGATTTCAACTTCTGGAGGAACCTTCAGCGATTTTGTGGAAAGGCGAGGTCCGCATACCAGAATCATTCGAAGATCAGGAATGTCATCACGAATAATCATGCAGGCATTTCCACATAACTCCAGTAATACTTTTCCGATGGATGTACCACCGATTGAACATATGATCAAAGGTTCATTGCCATATCCCAACTTAGCACGGACCCTATCTTTATCAGCATATTCTGAAGGATCGAATCGAAGTATATTTCCCACGAAGGTACAAAGTGCTTTGCCCCACTCCCGGCGATTGGGTAGCATGAAGCCGAACTTTTTGTTTGGAATATCTTCCTCTTCTCCCAGGAAGAGAGCCAGATCAAATGCGGGAACAAGGCCACGCTTATAAGCTTTTGACCACACCCTGTTCCACATGTAAGCTTTCAATCTATCAACCGGATTATTTCCTATTGCATCCGTACCTATAAAATCATAAATCATTACAAAAGGAGCTTTTTTGATTTCAGGCTCTTTCATCATACCGATATCTATCTCATAGGTTCCATCACCGATAACAAGATCAAAATCTTCCTTTTTGATTATTTTCTTAAAGATTTCAAAGTTTTCCTTCCATTCCTTACTGGCATTGCTGAGATACGTAATCACATTCAAATGATAACCTTTCGCTGCATTTTCGGCATATGAAGTGGGGTTATTGAATGACTAAAGCAAGGCTTCATCATGAACCCGGTAGGGCTTGGCCTTGCTGTGTCATAAAATATTGCTTTATGCAAACCCACGAGTGCCGATTAAAATTGGATGCCGTCCGCCGGATGGCGAATGAAAACGGAAAGGGTTTTTATTTGACAGCAATGTTGTGCCGGTTCCCCGTCTTTCACGCATGCGGTAAATTGTATAACAGAGATTAACTTTCATAATGTGCCCTCTTTTTTCAAAGTTCATTTAAATGAAGATATTTAGGACTGTTTTGTATCTTTGATATATTGAGCACAACTACGAGGGAAATGCTCATTTTTAAGAATCAGGAACAGTAATAACTTATTTACTCATACCATGAAAAATTCTGTCTCCCGGCGCAATTTCGTTTACAAAACCATAGGGCTTAGTGCCGGAGCCTTTGTTCTTTCATCCATGTCGGGACTTGCTTTACAAAATAAAGGTAAGGGTATTAATCCCCTGATCATTACCAGTCATACCAACAAAACCGGACAGAATGCCCTGGAGGCAGGATGGGAAATACTCAAAAATGGTGGCAGCGCAATTGATGCGGTAGAGAAAGCCGCCAATGTTATAGAAGTGGATCCCGATGATACCAGTGTTGGTTACGGAGGCTTACCCAATGAGCAGGGTGTGGTGCAACTTGATGCTTCTTTCATGGATGGCAAGACATATTCAGCGGGTGCCGTTGCCTGCCTTGAAAACATCAAGACACCGTCATCAGTTGCCAGGCTTGTGATGCAGCGTACCGATCATGTGCTTCTGGTGGGGGCTGGTGCATTAGAATTCGCAAAGGCATGGGGATTCCCGGAAGAAAACCTGCTTACTGAAAATGCCCGTAAAATATGGCTCCGTTGGAAAGAAGAAATGAGCCCCAAAGATGATTGGGGATCACCGGAGCATCTACAGAACCTAAAGAAAGATTTGTCATACTGGAAGGATTTCCCTGATATTGAGCACCTCTACGGTACGACCAATGTGATAGCTATTGATATTAATGGCGACATTGCCGGCTGCACCACCACCAGCGGTCTGAGCTTTAAGCTGAATGGTCGCGTCGGCGACTCACCCATCATAGGAGCAGGTCTTTATGTAGATAACGAGGTAGGTGCTGCCGGTGCCACAGGACGGGGTGAAGATGTGATCAAGTCGTGTGCCTCCTATTATATAGTTCTTAAAATGAAGGAAGGGCGTACACCACAGCAGGCCTGCGAAGATGCTTTGCAAATGATCGCCGATCGGTATAAAAAAGTGAATCCTGATTTCTACCCCAGTGAAAAGTTCGTTGCAATAAACAAATATGGTGAATTGGGATGTGCCACTATGAAGGGCAACCGTAAACCACAGTTGTCGGTAAGAACGGAGAAAGGCTATACCAGGTACGAGGGAGTTGTTGAGTATCCTGAGAAATAGATCAGTGACCGCTTTATCGGCCTCAAAAAAAGGGAATATCTTTTGGAAGTAGTTTTCTCAAAACTAATCCATGCTCGTCATTTCGAGAATGATAGTCCACTTACACTCCGGCTGTTTTCTCTATATCCTTACATAATGTCCTTTAGATCCCTTTGGGTCATTTAGTATTTCAAGAAATCCGTACGTGACCCCGAGATCGCCCAAGCTTGCCGTTCCACTTCCAACTGTACTCCACGTCAGCGTTTTTTGCAGTTGAGCGATCCAAAGGTTGATTGTATTCATATTTGTGGTCGGAATGTGCCCATTGCGTTGCATCCGTACATGTGGAGCGAGGAACGAAGCGTAAGTGGCAGGAAGAGAATTGTTTTTCCATGCGGCGAGAATTTGTTTTTCTCTGTCCAACAACTCCGTACTTACTGATTTGACATTCATGCTCTGCGGATTTGGGACAGACTTATCGGCTCCGGCTACTGAATAGAATAGCCCCTTCGACTAATTATTGTTAAAGGGCTTTTTATATTATAGGATACAAAAGTTTCCCAAATGATAGTTAATAGAAATGGGACAACCTGCAAAGCAAATTAGAGAAATGTCATCCTTTAAATTATGGAGGTCGCAAATTGCGACCGTAAAAGAACATAAAATAAGATAGTTACAAATTGGTGGTCGCAAATTGCGACCACCTTAAAAAGCTGAAGTTCTCTCCTTATCTTCCTTTTGTTTTTACGGAACATGGTGCTGTGATGCTTGCAAGTGTTCTGAACAGCGACCGGGCCATACATGTAAATATCCAGATTGTACGTATTTTTAATAAAATGCGTGATATGCTGACTCTCCATAAAGACGTTTTATTGGAAATAGAACGGATAAAGAATCAGCTATCTGACCACGAAGACAGAATCTTATTGGTGTTTGAATATCTTAAGCAGTTCGAGCAGACCAAACATCAAGAATTAGAACAAAAAAACCGACCTCGGGTAGGCTTTAAATCTTCAAAAGAATAACCACATGATGCATTAGGGTGGCAGCAATGCTGTGCCGGTTCCCACCGATATAAAACTCCCACGACACCAGGGGAACCTTATCAAAATACTGTTCGTTGTTTATCCAGACCTTCCCATCCTCATACCTGAGCTTTATTACCTCATTCGATCCGTTAACAGGGTAGGTGGTAATAAACTTATTAACGACAGGACTCTCAAGCAGATGTATCTGCCTCAGTTCGCTGCCAAGTTTTACTAATATCCAGAAGGTATCTGCATCTTTCAGGTATGGCACACGCGGGAAATCAATTTTAAGGAACTCTTTGTATTTCGAGCGGTAGCTCGGGGAGTGCAAAA
>Ga0315296_10003477_pt1 | contig 13109 bp, 10 predicted proteins | sample YL17G14_18_MG_FD_203921 | JGI IMG/M metagenome (GOLD analysis project Ga0315296, IMG submission 203921) | Sediment microbial communities from Yellowstone Lake, YNP, Wyoming, USA - YL17G14_18 | ecosystem: Environmental > Aquatic > Freshwater > Lake > Sediment | place: USA: Wyoming | collected... | reverse complement strand
GTTTTCGCTCGAACTCAATACCACTGCCTCACGATGATCGCCCTGCTTAGTCTTTTCATCCCCGAGTGGATGGTGTGGTGTGCGTAGAGGTGGTAGCAATCCGGCGTAACGCAGTTCTCCTCTCATCGGAAAGAGCATTTTTCGAAGATATTGCGGCGTTTCCATATACTGCAAAAGCGTCGACAGCAATTTAGCCTCGGCGGTTTGATTTGAAACTCGTGAATCATCATCGTTGTAGATGACAACTTTCGAAACGTGAAAGATAGCAGACGCACGGCCGATGAAGCCAGCCTTCATAGTCTTCTGCTGTAGAGTATCAGCATCCGCCAGGAAAGAAGCCGGCAACAATACTGATAGAGAGGTTCTTGATTTTTTCATCGTCGACTAACCCTTTGTAACTCCCATCGGGACCAACCTCGCCACCTTGCGAGCGATCCCAGCCTTGTGGGATATCTCCGCAACTTTATCCACGGACTTGTAGCTCCCCGGGGCCTCCTCTGCTATCACCGAGATCTTCGCCGCTCGGACAATTATCCCTCGCGACTCCAGCTGTTTCTTGACCTCCTCGCCCCAGAACTGCTTGAGGGCCGCGGTCCTGCTCAGGTGCCGCCCAGCACCGTGAGCTGTGGAAGCAAAAGTTTCCTGCATCGCTTGCTCCGTCCCAACGAGCACATAGCTCGCGGTGCCCATGTCCCCCGGAATCAACACAGGCTGACCAACATCGCGATACATCGCTGGCACGTCTGGGTGGCCAGGGCCGAATGCGCGCGTGGCACCTTTGCGATGCACGTATACCTTGCGCTTCCCGCCGTCGATGCTGTGCTCCTCAAGCTTGGCGATGTTGTGCGCCACGTCGTAAACTATGTGCAGACCCAAGCTCTCAGCGTCCTTTCCGAAAACCTGCTCGAAGGATTGCCTGACCCAGTGCACTATCATCTGGCGGTTGGCCCAAGCGTAGTTGGCCGCGCATGCCATGGCCGCAAAGTAAGCTTGACCTTCGGGGGAATTCACTGGCACGTTGACCAGCTCCCGATCTGGCAGCTCTATCTTGTACTGACGAACAACCTTCTCCATCATCCGCAGGTAGTCAGAGCACACTTGGTGCCCCAACCCGCGGGAGCCCGTGTGAATCATGACAGTGACCTGCCCCTCGTGATCGATGCCGAACTTTTTAGCGACCTCTTGATCGTAGATTTTATCAACTTTTTGTACCTCCAAGAAATGATTGCCGCTGCCCAAACTTCCGAGCTGTGGAAAGCCACGATGCTTCGCCTCTGCACTCACTTTCTTCGCATCTGCGCCCGCCATGCAACCTTTCTCCTCAAGCCGCTCCAGATCCTCCTTCCAGCCGAAGCCGTTCTCGATGGCCCACTGTGCGCCACGCTCGAGCACTTCGTCGAGCTGGGCTGGTGTTAGTTTAACGTGACCTGTGCTGCCCAAACCAGAAGGCACATTTCTGAACAACGCCTCGACTATCTCGCGGAGCTTTGGCTCGACGTCTTTTTTTTCCATACTCGTCTGCAACAGCCGGACGCCGCAATTGATATCATATCCCACCCCCCCTGGGCTGATGACGCCGGTTTCAGCGTCGGTAGCAGCGACTCCACCTATCGGAAACCCATAACCTTGATGCCCATCAGGGAGCGTTATCGAATATTTGTAGATACCCTGCAGGAAAGTCACATTCACGGCCTGCTCAAGCGTAAGGTCTTTTCCCATATCATTGAGCATCTCCGCGTCTGCGTAAATCCTAGCTGGTACACGCATACCGCGCCTGAAGTCCTGAGGAATCTCCCATCGTACGTCGTCAATTTGCTTAATTTTACCCGCCCATGTCATTTTATCCCAAACTAAAGATGATTGCGATGTTAATATCCTTTGGTTGAAAATGAAAACATTTTGGAAACTATATGTCGACTACCACCTGCACCGAGCATTCGCCCTTCTCACGTTTGATTTCCATCATGTGATAGGTCACGGCTTTTATCGCGACTTTTGGCTCATGCTTTTTGGGGTCGAATTTTTCGCCCCACGCTTTGGCCTTGATTCTAAAACCACCGTCCGAGCGTTTGAGCTCCTCCACCTTGAACTTCGACATGACCAGCCCATCAGCGTCACGCAGGTAAAGAAAACGTTCGAGCCAGTCGTACAGTAGCGCTTTTTCATCCTCGGCTTCCAGCTCGACTTTGACCTCCTCGCGCGGCCTCACTTTGCTTGTATCGATCATGACTTCAAAAAACGCAAGCGCGGCATTCTCGAAGGCTTCAGCTAGGTTCTTGCCATATGCACGAAAACCTATATCGCTCGGATGCTCGACCCACTCAAATTTTTTCATATTGACACCTGGCGCCGGGGAAGGGATTTGAACCCTTGATACCCGAGAGGGTAACCGGATCTCAAATCCGGCGCCTTACCTGGCTTGGCTACCCCGGCTCGAATAAAAGTTTCTCATAACTCGGCTAAAAAACAATTGGTGAACAAAACTAGGTCTTGAGCTCGATCTCGATATGGACATCCTCGGGTACCTGAATGCGCATTATCTGCCGCATCGCTCGCTCGTCCGCCTCCATATCGATGAGGCGCTTGTGCACGCGCAGCTCCCACTTGTCCCAAGTGATCGTGCCCTCGCCGTCCGGAGCCTTCTTCGTGGGGATGATTATCCTTCTCGTCGGGAGCGGCACAGGCCCAGATCTCTTTACACCTATTCGCTCTGCTATGCCTACGATCTGCTTGCATACCTCATCGAGCTTCTTTGCATCTACGCTCGAAAGACGAATCCTTGCCTTCTGCAATTTAGTCCCCACTCTATAGGGACTAGCAAGGGATAAAAGATTTCAGGCTGCCTTCTTTGCGGGCGTTAGGTCGACGCACACGCCGGCCGCGATCGTCATGCCCATGTCCCGTATGGCGAAGCGGCTCAGCTGCGGTATCTCTGACGCCTTCTCGATGACCATAGGTTTGGTTGGCGTCACCCTGATCGTCGCCATTTCGCCCTTCTTTATGAACTCGGGCTTCTCCTCGACCACTTGACCTGTCTTCGGGTCAAGCTTCTGCAATATCTCGCTTATGGTACACGCGACCTGCGCAGTGTGCGCGTGGAATACTGGTGTATAGCCAGCCGCCACCGCCGTCGGGTGCTGCAGAACTGCTATCCTCGCCGTAAACTCGCTTGCGACCTTCGGCGGGTTGTTCGTTGGCCCAGCCACATCGCCTCGCCTTATGTCCGCCTTGCTCAAGCCGCGAATGTTGAAGCCGATGTTGTCGCCCGGCATCGCCTCCGATATTGTCTCGTGGTGCATCTCTATCGACTTGACTTCAGCCGTTTTGCCCGCGGGTTCGAAGATTATTGTTTCGCCGGTCTTCAGCACTCCCGTCTCAATCCTACCGACTGGCACAGTCCCTACACCTGTAATAGAGTAGACATCCTGCACTGGTAGGCGCAGCGGCTTGTCCACCGGTTTCTCGGGCACGACGAATGTGTTCAGGGCCTCCTCAAATATCGGCCCAGTGTACCACGCCATCTTATCGCTCCTCTTCGTGATGTTATCCCCATTGAAGCCGGAGATCGGCACACAAACAAACTTCTCGGCGTTACGATATCCTATCCCTCTCAGCAACTCAACTATTTCCGACTTCAACTTGTCGTAGATATCTTTCTTGTACCCAACGAGGTCCATCTTGTTTATGGCGATGACTAGCTGCCCGACACCAAGGGTGAACGCGAGCGCGGCGTGCTCTCTCGTCTGAGGCATTATTCCATCGTCGGCCGCCACAACTAGGGTAGCAGTGTCCGCTTGGCTAGCTCCGGTAATCATGTTCTTGACGAAGTCCCTGTGTCCTGGAGCATCAATTAGGGTAAAATAGTATTTGTCCGTTTCGAATTTTTGATGCGACAAGTCGATGGTCAAACCCCTCTCTCGTTCTTCCTTCAAGCTGTCCATGACCCATGCAAACTTGAAGGTCTTGCCTTTATCGCCCATCTCTTCAAATTTCTTTATCACAGAAGCATCGACCAAACCCTTCTCGAATAAGAGTCGGCCTAGCGTTGTGGACTTGCCGTGGTCCACGTGGCCAATTACGACCATGTTCATGTGTGGTTTTGCCATGAAATATCCCTCCGTTTATAACTCAATACAATTCTATAGGCGCTTTAAAAAGCCTTGCGGCCTACCTGGCTCCTTTTGCTATCCTTTCGGTTTCCTCCTTGCGCGCGATGGCGAAGCTCTTCATATCGCTATTTGATGCCATTATCAACTCATCTGCAAGGCACTCCGCGATAGTTTTCTTGTTTCTGAAAGACGATGCAAAGGCTCCACCTGCGATGTTCTTCAATGCGATATCCAATCTGCGCTGTGGGGCTGAATCAACTGCTAGGTGATAGGTTATACCACCATAGCTGATCCTCGTAGTTTCTTCCCGTGGAGCAGAATTTTGAACTGCGTTTATCAGGACTTGCAATGGATTCTTTTTCGCCTTCTGTTCTATTATGTCGAATGACCTCCGTACGATATTGTAGGCCTTGTGTTTCTTCCCACATGCCCCCGCCCCTCGTATGACCCTGCCACCGAGTTTCCGAGCGCCTGGGCCAGAGCGCATAAACTTGTTCATCAGACGTTCGACTATCGTCAACTCAGCTTTACCAAATTGCTTTTTTGCGTGCTTACCACCACTGTGCAGGACTGGGGACAGTGACTCCAACCGAATGTATTTTTGAAGTCCAGGATCGGCTACCGACACACCCTCAGCTCCCCACTTTCCGAAATACTTGAAAGCCAAGAAATCACCGCTTCGGTTTCTCCTTGCGTCCTAAAACGAGTTCTCTCAACGAAACGTTGTTCACGGATGTCACTTTATATCGAACACCTGGGATATCTCCATATGCGCCACCTTTCGCACCACCGATGCCCTCGATTATTACCTCATCATGTTCATCGATGAAACCTATCGCACCATCGCCTGGGGTGAAGGCCGTGACCTGCCGTCCGTTTTTGACCAACTGCACGCGGCAACATTTTCTTATCGCGGAGTTCGGTTGTTTAGCTTCGACGCCCACCTTTTCGAGCACGATCCCCTTGCCCTGAGGTGACCCCTCGAGCGGGTCCGCCTTCTCATCCAAGCGTAGCACGCGCCGCTTGTACGCCGCAAGCTTCCATCTGAAACTCTGCCTCCCGCGGCTGAGCTTGCGAGCCGCGAACTCGCCTCTACTACCTTTGCTCATTTATTCCACCATTAGTAAGATGTTCTACTCCTGAGCCCTAAAAAACTCACGTTAAGGATACATCGTGGATATTGTGGTGTCTGAGCGCAAGTAGCTTCGCGCGTTGAATGTTTTGGCCACCTCGGCCTATCGCCAAACCTCTATCCGAGCTGTCAACATCGACGAGAGCCACCTTCCTCCCCTCACGTTCGACCACATTGACTCCCACGACTTTAGCTGGCAAGAGAATGTTTTTTACGAACTCAACTGGGTTCTCCGAATACTCTATGACATCGATGCCCTTGCCCATCGTTTGTTTGACCCTCTTTATTCTGCTGCCTCCTTTGCCTATCGCCATCCCAATATCCCCTGGACGAACGATGAAAGTTATTTTTTTACCTTTTTCATCTGCCAAGCAATCAACTACGCTAGCTCCAGTGATGCTCTCAAACAGCGCGATGTGTCGCATATCATCTGCGCTCAGTTTTACGCCCATTTACTTGCCCCTGAGACCCAATATCCCCGAACTCCCTGGTTCCAAAACTGCAACAACGCTCACGAGGAATGGCTTACCGCACGCGAGACCAAGGGCCGTGCTATCGCCCTCATAAAAGTAAATCGGAACATTCGCTAATTTTGCATAGTGCTCCACATCCGATCGAACGGCGTCTGGACAATTTGAAGCCAAAATGACGAGCTTTGCTTGCCCGAGCTTCACAGATTTTACCGATTTATCAGAACCCAGAATGACTTTCCCTGTGTCCACAGCCTGACGGATCTCCCTATTGATGTCCAACTTTTCCTTCCCTCCGCATCACAAGCTCGACTAAACCCGTACCGAGAGGTATTGGCTGACCAGCTATGACGTTCTCGATTATCCCATTCAGTTTATCTTTTTCTCCCCTTATGCAGGCGTCCAAAAGGTGCTTGGTCGTGACCTCGAACGAAGCGCGGGCCAGAACACTGGCCTTTTCTCCGCTTACGCCATGTCTGCCGACCTGCTTCATATCACCATCGTGGGTCATCATGTCGGCGACCAACATGATGTGCCGGACATCCACATCGAGGCCCTGCTCTTCGAGCGTTTTGACGGCCTCACTTATTATCGAATTTCTCGCCGCTTCAATACCGAGGACTTCTTCGATTTCGTTTATGTTATTGGTCACCGTCCTCGTTTGGTCAACACCACGCAACTGGAGAATATCCGCAAGGTTTGAACCTTCCGTGTAGACAACGTATTCGTTGCTCTCCATCTTAACGACAACTCGATTTATCCCCTTGATACCTCGAAGCGGCACCGCTTTCACCTTGGTCGCTGTGCGTCGCAACTCTGAGAGGGTCTGTGTCAGAGGCTTGATCCGCAACTTATTTCCTTCTACCGGGGCTTCGATTTTCAACGCCTCGCGGATTGTGGATGCCACTTTGGTTGGTGTCAACTCCTTCTGTTGCATCCTGCCTCGATCGAGCGTTACCACGAACTCCATATTGATGAGGTCCATCTCAGTCTGGGAGGCAACATCCTCGACGGTCGTGGCTTCTATTTCCTGAGCGAAAGCGCGCGCCTTGTTTTTGTCTTCGGCTAATTTTCCTGTGAGGTAAATCGTCATCAGGGCCGTGGATGGCACCCTCCTCGCATCAATTATCTCAATAATTCGAGGAAGACCTAAAGTGACGTTGAGTTCCGCAACACCTGCATAGTGGAAAGTTCGCAAAGTCATCTGGGTGCCAGGCTCACCTATCGACTGCGCGGCGACCGTACCCACAGCCTCGCCTGGCTCGACGATCGCATCGATGTACGCTTGCTTTACCGTACCCAACACGTCATCAAGCTGCTTGCGCGTTATCGCCCTCTCCTTGCTCACGCGCAGGAGGCCCCCCTCGAGCGCCTTGATCACAGATTCTGGCAATACTCCCTTCAGCTTGCCGACCTCGCTTTTTATTGTGTCCTCAGAAACCCCTGCCATATCTTATTCCTCCGTCCTGATTATCCGATCAATTATTTTTTCGACATTCACAGCTTTTCCATTATCGCTGCGAGCTGGGTCGACTTGGTCCTCACCGTACAAGAACTGGATTATCATACCTCTATCGTCTCGCACTGTACCATCGTATTCAACACGAAGATCTTGCAATGCATTGATCAATCTTCGTTGCATGTAGCCGCTCTGGGCCGTCCGTACAGCCGTGTCTACCAATCCCTCGCGCCCACCCATGGCATGGAAGAAGAACTCCAAAGGCTTGAGGCCGCGCTTGTAACTCGCATTGACAAATCCTCTCGCCTCGGCGCCGAGATCTCCGGGCTTGAAGTGCGGCAAGGTACGACCTCTGTACCCTCTGCTGAGGCGCTCTCCTCTAACAGATTGCTGGCCCACGCACGCTGCCATCTGGGTGAGATTAAGCATGCTGCCGCGCGCGCCCGTCCTAGCCATGATGACCGCGTTGTTGTCCAAACCAAGGTACTTCTCGGCTATCTCCCCAGTTTTATCTCGACTCTCCGCCAGAACTTCCATTATGCGCATTTCGAGGGTTTCACGCAGAGAACGTCCAGGCAATGGCTCGAGCTCACCTTGGTTGTAGACACCTATCAGCTTCCTCACTTCCTTGGACGCATCATCGAGCACCTCATCTATGCGTTCCTTCGCCTCCTCCGGTATGTCCTCGTCGTCGATACTCGTGGTGAACCCAGACTTGGCCGCCATCGCTATCGACAGCCGCGTGACATGATCCAAGAACTCCCTCGCCGCATCCGTGCCGTAATCTTTCACAATTCTATCTAACACCTCACAACGATCGAGAGCTTTGTACGCACGTGCGTCTATTACTCCTCGGACCAACTGTCCATCTCGTATGACGACATACGCATCGATATCACAATCCTCGTTTTTGCAACGAACACAATTCTCACATATCTTCGCCTTGAATGTCAAATTCAGACCCTTTGGTAAAAACATACTAAATATCTGCTTGCCCGTCCAATACTCGACACCTGCCTCCTTTACAGCCGGTTTGGGCAAGTCCTTCATCAAGCCTGCTGTTGCCAGCAACTGTTGGGCGTGATCGCGGGTGAGCAAAGTGCTCTTGTGGGTCAGTAGGTAAGCGCCCGTTATGTGTTCCTGGATACCGCCGATGATTGGGCCGCCAAAGCGTGGCGACAGTATTTGCTCTTGTACCCTCATTAGAATGCGCGCCTCCGCCTGGGCCTCCTCGCTCTGTGGTACATGTAAATTCATCTCGTCGCCATCGAAGTCGGCGTTGTATGGCGGACAAACACACAGGTTAAGCCTAAATGTCCTGCCTGGCATGACCCTAACCTCGTGGGCCATTATCGACATGCGATGGAGGGAGGGTTGCCGGTTGAAAAGTACAATATCTCCGTCCATCAAGTGCCTCTCGACGACGAAACCTGGCTCCAACGTCTTTGCAAGTTCCTCGCGGTCTGCATAGCGCAAATCATAGCGTTTGCCATCTGGGTTCAGGATATAATTTGCGCCTGGATGAGCATCTGGGCCGCGACGAACGAAGTCTCGCAGCGTTTCAACGTTATGGCTCGTAGCGCGGATGGGAACAGTCAGCCTTTTGGCGATGTACTCCGGCACACCAACATCATTTATGCTTATGTAAGGATCTGGGGACACGACGGTTCTCGCGGAGAAGTCAACGCGCTTGCCAGAAAGGTTTCCGCGGAAGCGTCCCTCCTTACCCTTCAAGCGCTGCGCGAGCGTACGTAGAACCCGACCTGACCTGTGCCTAGCAGGAGGAATCCCAGATACCTCGTTCGTGAAATACGTGGTGACGTGATATTGCAAAAGCTCCCAGAGGTCTTCGATGATGAGGTGAGGCGCCCCGGCCTCAATATTCTCAGCCAACCTTTGATTTATTCTGATGATATCGACGAGCTTATGGGTTAGATCATCCTCGGAGCGAACGCCTGACTCTAAAGTTATACTGGGCCTGACGGTGACAGGTGGTACCGGCATGACTGTCAACACCATCCACTCTGGTCTGGCTACCTTTGGGTTTATTCCGAGGAGAATGGCGTCGTCGTTCGTTATTCGCTCCAGCCTCTCGCGAACATCGCTTGGAGTCAACCTATTTTTACCTTCCACGAAAGCTGTTGGCTTCTCGAACTTGAGTTTCTGTAGTTCTTCACCGCAGTGCGGACATTTTTTCTTTTTAGCTGTAGATACATTTTTTACTATTTCGTCTGCAACTCCCCACCATGATTGTCCTGCTGCCATTAACTCTTCGACATGCTTCTGATAATCCTCAAGCTTCTGCTCCGGCAGACAAATCCTGCCGCACTTCCTGCATGTAGCACGCAAACAATCGTATACCGTCTCAACATGGCCGACATGTATAACAGAGCGCGCCAATTCTACATGGCCGAAATGACCTGGGCATTCCTTCGCGCGAGAACCACACGTTCTGCATCTGAGACCTGGATCGACGACACCAAGGCGTGAATCCATTAACCCCCGCTCTATCGGATAACCATCTTCATCGTAAGTATCGGCCATGACTACTCGCGTCACCGAAATCTTGCGTATGTTTTCCGGCGAAAGTAGTCCGAAATTGACTTCATCGATAAGTTTTGGAACGTGCGCCATACAATCACCTCATGCTCTGTCCCTCAGCTTGAGCCGAGGAGCCATGCACATCGACTGCAGCTCGTCCAGCAACAATTTGAAAGCGTACGACATCTCGACGGGATTGATGTCCGACTCCTCATCGCAGAGCGGGCAATACATTCGATCACGCCGCCTATCGTGGACGGCTAAACTTCCACACTTGCCACAAACCAACGCGGTATATTTGTCGGACCCTTCCAACAAACGCTCCTTCAACAACATCGCGGCACCGTGTCCTATCAAACAGTCACGCTCCATCTCACCGAAACGTAACCCACCCTCGCGCGCCCTGCCTTCAGTTGGCTGGCGCGTAAGAACCTGCACAGGGCCGCGAGCTCGAGCATGAATCTTATCGGCTGCCATGTGGTGCAATTTCTGGTAGTAACATACGCCGATGAAAATATCTGCTGGGATTATCTCGCCAGTTATCCCGTTGTACATCACTTCTCTACCAGTGTGCTTGAATCCATATTTTTGTAGAGCCTCTCGCAACTGCTGCTCTCGAGTCCCACTGAACGGTGTGCCATCAACACGCTGGCCGCTCATCGATCCGACTTTGCCGGCTATCATCTCCAGCAGTTGCCCGACCGACATTCTCGAAGGAATTGCGTGGGGATTGATTATCACATCGGGAACAATCCCTTCTTCTGTGAACGGCATGTCCGCTGCATCGAGTATTATGCCAATTACTCCTTTCTGACCATGCCTCGATGCCAGCTTATCCCCCACCTCTGGAATCCGCAAGTCCCGTACGCTGACTCTAGCGAGCTTGTTCCCATCCACGGTCCTAGTCATAAGAACCATGTCGACGATGCCTTCTTCACTTGGCCTAACCCTTATAGAACTTTCACGACGTCCATGTTCGGCAGCGATTCCAAACTCATCGACTTCTTCCAAGAACCTCGGCGGACTCGTTTTGCCTATCAAAACGTCCTCGCCGCGCACTTCCGCCTCGACTGCCGTCAATCCATCCTCGCCGAGGTTTCGGTACAAGCTAGCATCCGCGTAACCTCTGATCTCCTCTTTGGGTATCTCGAACTTGTCCTCCTGACCGCCAGGATAACGTCCCTCCTCAGCTTCGTAAAGCCTAAAAAATGTAGAGCGCCCTAATCCTCGATCTATCGATTGTTTGTTGACCACCAATGCATCTTCCATGTTGTAGCCACCATACGTGGCAATCGCCACCACAAAGTTCTGCCCAGCTGGTCGCCTATCGAACCCAACAGTGCTCATGATCTTTGTCAAGACAAGCGATGTCTGAGGATAGTGGAAGAAGTGGCCGCGGGTATCGACACGCTTCTGGAAATTGGTGGAAGCGACACCAAGGGCCTGCTTCGCCATGTTCGCGCCGTATGTATTGCGCGGCGATTGATTGTGCTCAGCGTACGGCACCAATGCTCCGCTTATCCCCAAAATTGAAAGTGGATGGAGCTCCAGATGTGTGTGCTCCGGGGTCAGCTCCTCGAGGGTGACTGCGATATATAAGTTTTCTTCCTCCTCGGCATCTAAATATTCGATCACGCCCAAGTGGATTAAATCCGACCAGCTGAGGTCAGCTGCCTTTACTTTTTTGATGTGTTCGTCGGTCAAAAGCGGCTTTCCACCCTCGACAACTATCAGAGGCCTGCGCACCCTGCCAGAATCTGTATTTACCGTCACCTCGTTCGTGTCCTCATGATATGAAATGTTCACTTGCTCATCCAAGGCTCCCTTACGACGTTGCTGCCTGAGCTTTTCGACAAGTATCTTCCCATCTTCAGTTACTCCGATCAAACGTCCATTTATGAATACGCTCGCCTTGCCTCGACGCTCACCTCCCTTCAAGACTTTGACTCCCAATTTTCCAATCAAACGCTCCACTTTTTCCTCATCGGTACCAGTAGAGATCCCAGCCGTCAGCGCTAGGTTTTTGACGAGCCCGCAGTTTGGCCCCTCTGGAGTTTCAACTGGGCATATTTTTCCCCAGTGAGTGGAATGCAAGTCTCTGGCCTCGAAATGCGGCTGACTGCGACTTAGAGGAGAAACTATGCGACGCAGGTGAGACACCATCGCCATGAAATTAGTGCGATCCAAAAGCTGGCTGACGCCTGTCCTCCCACCTGGCCAATTGCCGGTCGCCAACGCATGTCTGATGCGCTCGGTGAGCACGTCGGCGCGAGCCGCTGTTTTTACGTTGAGTTCACGGCCCCGCGTGTGTGCTCGCTCAAGCTGATATTTTATATCTCTCGTGAGGTTGATGAATGCAAGCCTGAACACATTTTCGAGCAGATCGCCGGCGAGTTTCAGGCGTTTCTTAGCATAATGATCTTTATCGTCGACATCTCGCCTCCTCATCGAGAGCTCTATCACTCGTTCCGCCATACGCCCAAGGTAATGCGCCTTTCGGATGCGATCAGCAGAGGTCGAGCCGATATGAGGGAGCAAGTATCTATCCAAAACTTCCTGCGCTCGCTGCAATCTGTAATCTCTTGTCTGTCCGATCGCGACCCTCTTTCCAATGATATCGAGAGCGTCTGCCTTCGTCTTTACCTCTGCTGCCTCCTGTAAATTCTCAAACAATTCTTTGACTATTTCAGGATCGTCCGATACTGCCTCAACGATATCCTTGTCGCTCTCGACACCAAGAGCCCGCATCAAAACCACGAAAGACAAGTGCCCAGGTACGGCTGGGAATGATACTTCTATGATGCAATCTTTTTTGCGCTCAACTATCACGAGGGCTCTGAACCCGCGGTGCGTGGAGAAGACCTTCGCTACTTCCGTGCCCATGCGCTCATCGCGCTCTACGAGGATATCGTTAGAAGCCAAGTCCTCCTGTGTAACTATCACGCGCTCGGAGCCGTTGACGATGAAATATCCACCTGGGTCTAGAGGATCCTCGTCCGCTTCGATTAAATCCTCATCCTTCATGTTTCGTAGCCTACAGAGCTTGGATTTCAACATCACCGGCATCTCGCCTATGTAGACCTCTATGGACTTGCGCTGCTGCCCACGCTCGATCTGTATCATCTCCAAGTAGATCGGCGCAGAATAGGAAAGGTTACGGAGCCTAGCTTCGTTTGGCAAGATGTGCGAGGTTGAACCATCCGCTTCACGAACCTGCGGACCATGAGGGCCAACCCTTATCTTTCCGAACTTGACCTCGGCACCCTCTATTTCCAAATCTATCTTGCCTATCTCATCGATTATCCTTTGCAACTCGTGATCGACAAAATTATCGTAAGAATCTAAATGTTGTCTGACTAAACCTTTCTCTTTAAAAAAAGCTTCAAGGAGTGGCCATG
>Ga0315296_10003474_pt1 | contig 13112 bp, 16 predicted proteins | sample YL17G14_18_MG_FD_203921 | JGI IMG/M metagenome (GOLD analysis project Ga0315296, IMG submission 203921) | Sediment microbial communities from Yellowstone Lake, YNP, Wyoming, USA - YL17G14_18 | ecosystem: Environmental > Aquatic > Freshwater > Lake > Sediment | place: USA: Wyoming | collected... | reverse complement strand
GGGGCTGCGCGCGCTACACTGCGCGAAGCGCACGCTTCTCATCTGCACCAAAACAATGTAGGTATAAGTCCTCAGACCTCCATTGTTCTAAGCACCGCGTCCGTGGTGGTTGGTTGGGCAAAGTTTTATCCTCAAACCAAACCTCGAGCAATTGCCATGTTTGATCGACTATTTTGAAAGCTCTGCGAACCTGACCTCCGTTTTCAACATGAGCTGTTCGAGTGGAATGAGCTTGTATCCGTATGTTCCTACGTACAGACAACTAGGTAGCCTCCAACGCTTTTCCGGGCTTGTTGATTCCAGTGCAACTCGCCCTTGTCTTAGTATTAGGCGCTAGGCTGTCTCCACTTGCTAATATTCCGAAAAATGTGCGTTCTTTCAAGAGACGCAAGAGATAAATAGCGATGCCTGCATTTTCTAGGTCTATAAAAGGAAGGGTGCAGAATGACAGAGCGGATCTTGACTGGAATTGAGGGACTAGACGAGTTATTGGAAGGCGGCTTTCCCCAAGGCAGAACCATACTGGTAATAGGTGGACCAGGAACTGGAAAAACGATCTTAGGTGCCCAGTTTCTTTATGAAGGAATCCATAAGAAGAATGAAAACGGAGTATACGTGAGTCTTGACGAAAACAAAGATCATTTCTACTCTGAAATGAAAAACTTCGAATGGGATTTCGCCAAGGCTGAAAGAGAAAGAAAGTTCTGGTTCATAGATGCAACGAGAGATCCTAGAGTTTCAATGCTTAAGGAACAACTGTACAGTGAGGAGTCCAAGAGTCTGAGAGGCAAGCATCTTCCAATCGACAAACTGGTCGAGGAGTTGCGCATGAGAATCAAATCAATCAGCGCAAAAAGAGTAGTTGTGGATACCCTTGCCTCGCTCTTTTATCGCTTCCCAGACCCCGTCGAACGACGCACCGCAGCTGTGGACTTGATCGAATCACTTGCTGGTTTCGGAACGACCACTCTCATTACGACTGAACTCGGTCAACTGGGTCTTGAACGAAGCGCAGTTGAAGAAGAATATTTGGTTCATGGAGTAGTCATGATGCAGACCCTGTTTTCTGGAGGCACAACGACCAGAGCGATTCAAGTTGAGAAAATGAGGGGAACAAAGGTCAATCCGAACCTAGTGCCCTACTCAATAGATAAAGACGGGATCGAAGTTTATCCGAACATGCCGTTGTTTGCGGAAAAATAGCACTAGATGAAATCGCGTGGTCCTCGCGTATCTTCTCCGAAATTGTGTACAGTGTGAGGACTCGCTTATACCGCACGATAAGGTCAGTAGTTATGATAAGTCCATCTCTTGGACGTACCCATCGTTGCCAACCTCTCCTTGTTCAGTGGCAAGTCGTCGCTTATGTAATTCTGTCCATACATTTTCTTTATTCGCAGTGTTTTCCTGAAATCTTTTTCGTAAACCTCTATCTCACCATCAAACAAGTCAAGAACTGCATAGGCCTCCTCAGAAGTATGCATTTGCGGATTCATTATTGCCAGAGTCGTAAATCCTCTTGTTTTTAGCTCGGTAATTAAGCCAACCAACCATCTTCTTGTCTGAACCGCGCGGTGTTGTAGCAGAATGTCTGAAAGGATTTCGATACAGATTCTTCTAGGTTGATCGTTGGATGACTCAAGCTTTCGCAAGGCGGAGAACAAAGGAATGCTGATATCAGTCAGGCTTTCCACTCCTCTGAGCTTGACGATGTTGGGGAGTGATTTGACCGCGGTCTCCGCTTGCGGATTGCACACGAACAGGTAGAAGTTCGGATATTCCTCAGCGAGTCTCTCCCATCTGCTCGCGTCCACAGTTACAAGAATGGTGATTCCTCTTTCCCTGGCGCCTTTTTCGAGAAACCGATTTATGATGAGCATAGTCTCATCGCAAGAGATTGAGGTGAGAACAACAGCATATTCCTTAGGTATTCCACCGAAGAGCAGATTGTCAAGATCCTTGAATCCCACACTCACACGGCCGGGTAGAGCAACTTCTCTCACATTCACGATTTCAGGTTTGATATCCACGATTTTCTGAGTTCCTGTGCCATCCATGTACGCGATCCTTGGCGAAATTGCATAAGTGCCCTTTTCCAAGGCTCTCACCCTCAGCCTAAGTTTCTCAGTCTTTAAGGGCTCCAACACCTTCGCGTTTAAGTCAAGATATGATCCTTCTACGTCGTAGTTGCTTGGACTTCCCGTTGATTCCAACCCGCAACAAGGAATGATTTCCTCGATTCCGATTAGTATGGCAGGTGCTCGTCCAAGATTGGCAATTTCAACTTCCATCACCGTGCTTTCTCCTGCTGCAAGCTCTTTTTTCTCAACGGTAATCTTTCCCTGAAGCAGGACATTCGCTGTTTTCTGCGTTTGTCCTTTTGCGTAGACCCTGTTACCTACTACAAACATCATGTCTTCGAGTACAGCCAGCTTCTTGATAAGCAGCTCTAGCTTTTCTCCCCGTTTACTAGATTTTGGATCTTCTTGTGTCACCGCTCGTCACCATGCAAATAGCAAGCATCTCTAGGCGATTAAGGAATTTCAACGGAGCTTTACAAATTTAGCTTGCCCTGTTTGATAATCGCCTTGCCATCAAGCTCTACAGTGGGTTTCGCAACGGTCACTCCTAATGCATAATCGCTGTCGTTGGTTCCTCCAAGCTCCTTGTTAAAGCCAATTCCCACAGTCGCTGTCCCGAGAACAATGGGGTTGTTGGTAAATCCAAGCTGCGCTTTTGGATTGAGTCCTATGCCTAACCAACCGATCTTGTCCTTGTCTCCTGTCCCTCTTTCCCACATGTCTCTCACCACATCAATGTTCTTATCTCCCTCAAATGACGCCAGTTTTCCCTTTTTGAACCGCAAAGCGATTCCCCCAACCAACTTTCCTGCGTTTGGAAATGGAATGTTAGAGGAAAGAACGCCATTCGCACTGTTTTCAGTGGCCGCCACGGCAACGTAACCATCCGGCAGACTCGCGTACGTTGTTCCCGTCTCAATGTCTTTGTCATTGATCACGCCATCGTAAACGTGGGCTTTTCTGCGTTCTAAGGTAAAGCTCAGATCAGTTCCATTTGAGTCAATAATTCTCACTTCATGCGACTTCTCTAGAACCTCTGCGACCTTCATTCCAAGCTCCTGCATTCTTTCGTATTCCACATCAATAGCTTCTTCGACATTCTTCCTCCATGCTTGATAGTCAAAACCGTACGTTTCGGCTCGCTGAGGAGTAACCAGTCCCAGGGTTATCTCCGCCATGCGAACTCTTCTTTCGAGAAGTTTTTCATAGGATGGGCGGTCTGCTCTCGATAATGCCATCCACGTTCCAGCAGGCACTTTTTTCATTCTCTCAGGGTTTTCCGGGCCAGATATGAAAATGCTGGCGGTTGCAATTCCGGTCAAGGCAAGGTCAAACGGATCAGGAGTTTCTAGGAAATCTATTGGACGATTGAACATTGCATCATACCACATTTCATCTGTCGTGAATTCCGTGTGTACATGTGCTCCAGCTCTTTCGCACTCGAGGGCAAACGCTTCGGCCAGATCAAGCATGTGTCTCCATGTGAAAATAGTTACTCTGTCGTCCTTAACAATTCTGAGACAGCTTTTGATGACTCTTTCAACAAACGAAGGAACTATCATATTCTCTCCCTTGACGCATCATACAATTTGGCAGCGGCTCCTTATTACAGTTTGCCGAACGTGTTCAAGCCGAGAGAAGTCGAGAATCTCACGGATATCAACATCGCGTTGACCTCGGTTTTCCGCAAATTGGGCTTCACTGAGAGCGCCAAGAAGAATGTATGCAGAAATCATATCGAACCTTCTTCTGCGGCATCAACCAGTCCAGATCAGAAGATGGCTGCCCGCATCAGTTCCAGAACTCAAATCCAGAGGGTTCACAACCTTGGCAGTAATGAACCCTTACATGCATCCGTCGGAGGGCGTTCAAGCGATTCTGGATCCTTTCGACAGGGAGACTGCGATATCGGAAAAGAACTCGGACAAATTCCCCAGAATAAGGAAGGTGCATGCTCAGACGCCTAGACACTGAACTACATATGAAAAAAGAAAAACTATCCATGCGATGTTACGTCCTCCGCTGCACAAAGAGTTGTGAATTCATATATCCTTCGATCATAATTGGATCTATTGCTCACTGATTCGTTTGTGACACACAATGGAGACGGAGGTGACAGAACATGAGTAGAGAGCAGAACTCCAGCAGAAAAGTGAACAAATCCAGCGCCGTAGACAAACAGAAGGGACATCAAACGAGAAGGGCTCGTGGAGGAAAGAAACAGAAGAGAAGGTAAGGACACAGCTTTGGCGTACTCACGTTTATAGGGGGCGCTGAGAACATATACTGCAGGAAAGGCTTACCGACAATTACTGCGATATTATTCACCTTGGAAACGGCCTGCTTTTGTCTAAGAGGTAGTATAGTATACTAAGAATGAGAAAGGTCTTTGATGGAAACCGTAGCAAATTTGAGATCATAGCGGAGATCTTGAAGCAGCTACGAATGCCAACTGGCAGATCGAATATCATGTCTCATTGCAATATGAGTTCCATGCAATCAGGGCAATACTTGAATCTTATGAGGTCAAATGATCTTATTCGGACAGATGCGATAGCGGGAAGAGTCACTTATCAGAGAACAGACGCTGGCAGAGTGTTTCTTGAACTATACGGCAAGATGGCTCTGCTACTGGGTGCTGGCGTTTCCGCACTGCCCCAAATCTAGCAAGGAGAAGCCTGAAGCGTAAGAACAGACTGCGCAGTGCCACAACGAGCATGCGCAGTAGTCTGTCATTAATGCGAGAGGAATTATCTATGAAAATAGTGAAAGGTTGGAGAAGAATAGACAATCAAAGAGGATACATAAATGCGACAACAGGACAAAACCTCGTTGTGTCAAAGAAACAATACGGAGAACACTACTTAGTGTTGTTGTTTCCTGAGACAAAAGATGACGATGAAGGAAGAGAAATATCACCGGAATATCCGACCGAATCAAAAGCGGAATCATTTGCCGTGGGTTGGATGAACAAGCATCCAAGAGGAGCCGAATGAGTTCCCAAAACTGGTCCTATTGAAGGGTATTTTTCTGTATGGTTCAACTTGACCCCAGTTCTTGTAGTGTACGATAAAGGTGAGTTGTGTGTGCCATTGACTTCTCGATTCCCTCATGGTGCTCTATACAAGAAAAAGGATGACTTCAGGGAGATGCGTCGACTTCGTGCAGGGTTCAAATCCCAGCGATCGTGACAAGTCTCAGTGATTCTACAACTAAAGTCAACGCAAAGACGATCAATACGATGCCCAGAACACGGATAATGTAAATGTAGTATTTGCTCTTCAAAATGCTTTTGGACTTATCTACGATCAGGGCAACAGCCGTTTTTGATCCTATTAACGTTATATAGAAACCTGCAATGAAAAGAACTGTTGCTGAGACGTGGACCTGCGTGCTTTCGAGAATAGTCGGGGTACCGACGGAAAGCCAGAACAGATAAGGGTGCGGACTCAGCAGATTCGCAATAATGCCTCGCCGTAGAGCATCCTTTTTTTCAACATTGACCTCGAGCCCGCCAGTCTTGGCTCTTATGTTCTCGACTCCTAGGTAGATCAAATAGCAAGCACCAAACAAAGAGACTGCTCCAATAAGAAGAGTGTATTGCGCGAAGCTTGACAGTATCGTCAACGTGAGTAGCACAATTAGCGAATCTGTGATCAAAGGCGAAACTGCTATTTTGATACCTTCTTTCTTGCCATACTTCAAAGTCTCAGAAAAAATCAGAGCAATAAGAGGCCCAGGCGATAGCCCTTGAGCCAGACCGAGAAATATCCCATAGGACAGGAACTCGATTACTCCGGCCATAAAGAAGAAGCTTCGGAAGGTGCAATATGAAACTTGCGCGCGGCACCACGGTCATCAGCAAGTCTCCAGCCTTCTGCATGCTCAAGTACCAGATTCAGAGCACCGTGCACCGCGTCGTTAATCGATCTTTGCACACTAGCGGAATTGCACCGGAAAAGACAGAAGACTCCTTGGTCGGGCGTTCCCCACTTTTCCACTTTTTCCTACTTCCAGATTCCAAGGCTGTCATCAGAATATTATGGATAAGCAGGTCAGAGCGCCGTCTCCTTTCTTGAATTCTGACATGTCTAGTTCGACAACTGGAAAGCCTTCATTTTCTATAAGCTTCTTTGTTCTAGGATGACCTCGTGCCATCAAGACCGTTCCATTCACGGCGAGACAGTCCGCAGCGTATTTCTCCGCTTTCGGAACCACGATCCTGTTTAGACCAGACAGAATCCTCGTGTCAAAGCTCCCTTTGGAAAGAATAACATAATTGTTTCCGAGATAGGTGCACGCTGATTTCAAATGAAGGACGTTTCGCACTTTTACAGGGATCACTTTCAGATTGCGGTTTTTAAATATCCTCCTTATCTGGTCTATAGCCTCCTGATTGGTGCGAGCCGTAAGTCCTACGAAAACCTTGTTCTCAGTTTTCAGGACATCACCACCGTCAATCGTCCCTGGTCTGGTAATGCAGGTCGTTCGCTTCAGCTCCTTCAAGACCTCAGCAACCCCAACCACTTCGGGGGCTCGCGATTCCACACTCATGTTGCATATCACGGCGGTCTCATTGACTATGAAGGCTGTATCCTCAACAAAGCAACTATCAGGAAGCGAATCATCGCGCTCCGCCCACAGAAGCCTCAGCCCAAGGCTCTGCAGAGCTTCACAGTAAAATCTATGCTGAACCTTTGCCAACTCGACGTTGATCTTCTCAGTACTAGTCCTTACACAATGCACGTACGAATCAGGAACTGGCCTAACAAGCGCGGACTTGGCAAAGACTGAAACCATAGAATTCCCAATCATCTTCCAGAGTTGAGCCTCTGCTTTTTACGCTTTCGCAGACCAGTGATATTGTGGGACCATTTTGGGCGCATTGTCGGCTAAAGCGAAAGTTTTGTTGAGGCTTTGCGTAGCGTGCCGAACGCAGTTGTTTTTATATACAGTAAGACAACACTGGACAACCAATGGATGCGCTTCAACAGGTGATCGAATGTCGTTCTTCAAGAAACTCAAAGACAAATTGACGCCTCCCAACGCAAGCATAGTGCTCAAACTCAGCCAATATGGCATAGCTGCAGGACAAAATCTTGAAGGCACGCTAACCGTTTCTTCAAATGAAGAGTTCGATGCGACCGAGATAAGATGTGAGATCCAATGTGTCGAAGAGGCCAAAGTCACGAAACATACCTATGATCCAAATCTCCGCCGCGAGGTCGACAGAGAGGTTCGGGAATTCGCGACAATCTTCGCCGCTAGACCGTCCATAACAGGTCCAGTGCACATAGCAACGGGAGCGAAGGATTTCCCCGTAAGCATAAACATTCCAGCAACCGCGAGGGCTACATATCAAAGCATTGACAGGAAAGTCACATGGACCGTAAAAGGAGTGGTCGGAATTGAAGGAAGACCAGACATAACGAGCCGAATAGCAGAGGTCCAAGTGGCACCGCCGAGCGCCTCTCCTGTCATCAAGGAAAAGGAAATAATCCGAGAAGTCGTAATGATACCCTGCAAATACTGTGGAGCGCTGATGCCACAGACAGACATCAGTTGCCCAAGCTGTGGAGCAAAAAGAACAGCTTAGAACACAGAGGATCCTAATCAGTTCTGACATGCAACTGAGAATCATCTGAAGCTTTCCGAAAAGCTCAGACCGTTTGCTCAGAATTCCATTTATGCTCAGGTTCAGATTCCAACAAACTCGTTGAAGCAATTTCCACAGATGCAACATCCATGCAGGAACAGAAAGCCCAAAACCGAGTCCCTGCAGTTTACGACTTTCGTAATCTAGTAGGGCATCAACCTTATATTTGCTAAGCAAAAGAAAGCAAGGGGGAGACCTTGTATGCTTTCTGCGGAGTATATTATCAAGAAGTTCAATCTGAAACCTTTGCCAGTTGAAGGAGGGTTCTACAGCCAGACATATCGCTCATCAGAAAGAATCCCAAAAACCGCCCTTCCCGACAGATACATATCTAACAGACCTATTGGCTCAGCCATATATTATCTGCTGACTCCTCAAACCTGCTCTGCCCTTCACAGACTGAAGAGTGATGAGATATACCACTTTTACCTCGGCGACCCCGTCATCATGCTACAGCTTCATCCAAGCGGCGCAGCAAGAACGATAGAACTGGAACATGACATAAATAAAGGGCGACAGCTTCAGGTAGTCGTGCCAAAAGAAGTATGGCAAGGCTCCTGCCTTCAAGAACGAGGCAAGTTCGCACTCTTGGGAACAACGATGGCCCCAGGATATGATGACTCAGACTTCGAACCTGGCAACCGCGACGACTTGATCAGACGATATCCAGAATTCAGGGAACTAGTGGCCAGACTGACCCATCAAGAGCAAACGTGAATGTAACGAGACTCGCAGATTCCCTCTATCACTTCGAGTTTTGATAATCTGTTGTCGACTGTTTTGGAAACCGTGGTCGCCGTATTCTCACAAGATTACTTAATGCAATGAGTGTGGGGCTGAAAGGAAACGGAATCTAGAACGTCTCCTGTCCGACTCCATCAGAAGACCTCACGCATCACTAAAGATTCTGCAAATGCATTCTGGGTTACGTGCAAGACTCTTTGGTCTTGGTCTTTGCGGACTCGACCCACCTTTTCACATCATCCAAATCGAATGCGTAGCCTTTAGGCACCTTCACTAGACGCTTCTCAATGGTCCTCTTCAATTTACTGAAAAGCTCCTCGGGTTTTGCTTCTGCAAGTTTCTTTCTCGAATCGATCTTGGCCCCACAAACAAGCAGCTCTGCTGCCTGTTCGTCAACCCCCGCAATGCCTGAAAACCCGCTCTTAACGATGAGTTTGGCCATTCCCGTAAATTCCTTGGCCTTCTTCTCTGAAATCTTGGCTGCCTTCAAATCCTTCTCAGAGGACAAAGCCAAATCGCTCACAGTCTTGATACCCAGCCGTCCTAACGATTGTGCAGTCTCAGGTCCTATCCCCTCTATCGTCTCAACGTTCTCAGCAGAGAGTGGCTTTTTTTCCAGTTCCTTAACAAGAGGAACGGGTTTTAGGCTCAAATTCACGACACTCATCAGATTCGGATCGATCTCGCCTGGTTTCGAAGGCAAAGCTATGGAATATTTCTCTCCGCTCTTCGTTATGACAGCCTTGAGCTGAAGGTTGAAATCAGAAACCACATACGTTGTTGCGCGCTCCTGCTTCATGGCAAAATCGTCCACACTGAGCAAATCAGCCTGCAACGACTTCATGAGAGCATCAGCATCAACTTTCAAGGTAAAACCCTCCTGCGATTTCTCAAGGGTTTCCTTCAGTTTCTTGTTCTCATCCTTTAGGGATTTTACCTCTTTCTGAAGCTTGTTTACATCAAATCCCATCTAGATCACTTTGGTGAAAGGCTGAACTTCACACTGACGTGAGAATTGCTGTCTAATCCATAGTAGTTGGACGAAAAGGCGTTGTTGGGCACTATTTGTAGGACACCTTCTTCGCAAGTTGTGGAACACGAAAGGATCAGTTCGATGGCGGGCGCCACAAAGACGACAGCATTGCCTGCCGAAGCCTGTAGAACCTCATCTATTCCCGTGCACATATCGACTATGATGCTTTCCAATGCCTCTCTTAGATTCGCCAATGCACTTATACCCGCTTAATGATATGATGAAGAGCTAGGAGCCTTTCGCCTGATCCACAGGAGGCGCCGCTGCAGTAATTGCCTTTATAGCATCCAACAGCGGTTGAGGCGGCGGAGCTGGCGCAACGGTTATCCTTATCAGGCTTGAGGCTTCAGCCTTGTAGGAATATGAGTTTTGATACTTGGCATCAACTGACGCAGAGAAGAACAGGTACTTAGCCTTGGCTTTCACACTTACTTCTGTGGATGTGTTTCTTGTCATCGTCACGGCCATCTTGATCTCAATGATGCCGTTTTGAACCTGCAGCAGAGTTGGAAGTATGCCAAAGGCAAGCGCATTTCCCGTGATTTCTCTGTCTTCTATGCTACTGTCGGTCTTCTTCTTGTAGCTTATCGTGACATCCGTTTCTGCTAGGTCTTCTATTCCTCTGATAAACGATTGGTTGGCTTCGTTTTGGGCGGCGACCATTGCAAGGAGAAGGTCTCTTATCATATCTCCAAACGGGGCATTCGCCACTTCTTGAGCAACTGACATTCTAGCAAACACTCTCGCTATGGCCTATGCGTACACCGCGGCTATATATCGTTTTCTATAGCAGAACTGCAATGGTCTATTTTTGTACATAGTGCGACCACAGGACACATCCAAGCTCTTTTACCATGAAATCAGTGGGTTCCACGATCAACTTCATCCCAATTGCCTGAAGATGAGAAGGCATGTTGGAAAATCTGGAAAGCTCAGCTTGATCACGTATACGAAACGTTACTTCAGCAGAAGCTCTCTTTTGTCTTACGAGGCTCTCTTGCTCCATCTTGAACTGCTGCAATCTTCGTTCTATCTCTGGGTTTTCGCTGATGATTCGGTTGTAAGCTCTTCTTGTTGGGCTGTAGTAGAAATCAGCCACTTCGCAGAGGAATTGTATGAAGCCATTGTAATCTTCGGCTTTCGGCTTCGTGTGCATCAATATAGTACGCATTATCTCTTCAAAGCCTTGAGTTCGGAACTCTTTGAACACATTTGTATATTCAGGAACGGCTTGTCTTTCATACTTCCATAGATCACTGAGGAATCGAAGAATGGAGTCAGCAACAGCTCTGTCATCTAGATCTTCAATGTTGCGCCTTGTTTTCGCAAATTGTAGGAGAGTCTCGTATACAGCTTCACTTCTGTCTTTCAAGCTCAAGCCAGTAATCAAAAGGGCGAAAGCGAGCGGGTTGCCTTTGTATTCATTGCTAGTCAGCCTTGACCACAGCAGTTCAGACTCCCTAAACTTTGGAAACGCCATTGAAGCTATCACACCTTTGGCTGACAAGTAATATTCCACTTTGGATTTTGCCTTCTTCTTTGATACCAGCTTTTTTGACTGCAGAAGCTTGATGCTTTTCGTAGTGACCGAACCAGAGAGGCTGCAGTATCTGGAGATCTGATGCTTGGCTGTATTTCCTTCGGCGACGGCGAGAATCACTGAGACGTTTCTAATGGCGTCCTTGGATTTTCTCTGAGGCAGTTGGCTCGTTCCGAAGTTCAAGCTTGGAAAGAGCGAAAGGACGGATAGGTCAGCTTCTCTGATGCTCTTGGACGAGAGTTTCGTCGAAGATCCCATATGCATCCCTACTTCAACTATTGTATCACAGATTTATGCTTTCAGTTAGTTACATTTACTGCCCCGCAGGTGGCGGATTAGAACACGCGGTTTATTACAGAGTTACGGGTTGCGTCTCATCGCCTTCTTGCCATTTTTCTTCTGCTTGTATCGTTCGGCGCACTTCTCACAACAGAAAAGGTATTTCGTGCCATCAATAGTAGTGCTATAGGCAGCAAGTTTGCATGCTTCTGAAGGGATTTCAGCCTTGCAAAGCTCGCACCGTATAAATTCCGGTTTCACTTTTTCACCTCTCCAGCCGCCTTCTGCTTCTTGTAATAGTCCTCAATCGCTGCGTGAAGCGCATCGGCCGCAAGGTTGGAGCAGTGCATCTTAACGGGAGGCAGACCACCAAGAGAATCTGCTACGTTCGCGCGCGTGATCTGCAGTCCTTCCTCCAACGTCTTGCCCTTGGCCAGCTCCGTTATCATGCTGCTAGTTGCGATCGCAGAACCACATCCGAAAGTCTTGAACTTTATGTCCTCCAAGCGATTGTCCTTGACCTTAATGTAAATAGTCATCAAATCTCCGCAAACGGGATTGCCAACAGTGCCCACGCCATCTGCATCAGAAATTTCCCCCATGTTCCGGGGGTTCTTGAAGTGATCCATGACTTTCTCAGTATACATTACTTGAGCAACTCCTTAGGCGTTAGTGGCGATATCTCTCTTAACCTCTTGACGATGCTGGGCATTAAGCTTATCGCATAGTCAACGTCTTCTTCTGTGTTCTGTTTTCCCAAAGTGAACATCAGGGAACCGTGGGCTTCTTCATGTTTGAGCCCAATCGCCAGAAGCACGTGCGAAGGTTCTAGTGTCTTAGCAGTGCAGGCAGAGCCTGATGAAGCGTACACGCCCATCATGTCCAAGCTCAGCAACATTGACTCGCCTTCAATGAAGCTGTATCGAACAGACACATTGTCTGGCAATCGCACGGTCGGGTGACCGTTCAGAAATGAATATGGAATCGGCTTCAGCAAACCTTCGATGAATCTGTCTCTAAGCTTTCTCAACCGCATACTCTCGGAGGGCATTTCTTTTTTGGCTATTTCCGCAGCTTTTCCAAAACCAACGATGCCCGCTAAATTCTCCGTTCCTGATCTCAAACCTCGTTCCTGTCCTCCTCCATGTACCAAAGGTTCTAGTCTTGTGCCCTCTTTTACGTAAAGCGCGCCGACACCCTTAGGGCCGTACATGTCGTTTGAAGATATTGTAAGCAAGTCTATGCCCTCTTCCTTGACATTGATCGGAATTTGCCCGCAGGCAGCCGTGGCGTCAACATGCAATATTGCATTCCTGCCATGTACTATCTTGCTGATTTCTCTTATTGGCTCAATTGTGCCTATTTCGCCATTCACATAGACTATTGTGACAAGAACTGTCTTGTCGGTCAGTTCTTTCTCCAAGCTTTCGAGGTTTACAAACCCGTACTTATCCACAGGGAGAAAGACAGCTTCAAATCCTTTTGTTGTCAGGAATTTGCATGGGTTGACCACTGACATGTGCTCGACGCTTGATGCGAGAATGCGCGTTCCGCGATCTTCGTTGCAGTAGGCAACGCCCTTGATTGCCAAGTTGTTGCTTTCGGTCGCGCCAGACGTGAAGATTATCGATTCCTTCCTATCCGCCCCGACCCATTCCGCAACTTTCATCCTTGCCTCATCGAGCGCGCGCTTTGCTTCTTGGCCGAACAGGTGAAGCGAAGACGGATTGCCATAGAAGGACTTCATATAAGGCAGCATAGCCTCTACTACCAGAGAGT
>Ga0315296_10003472_pt1 | contig 13119 bp, 10 predicted proteins | sample YL17G14_18_MG_FD_203921 | JGI IMG/M metagenome (GOLD analysis project Ga0315296, IMG submission 203921) | Sediment microbial communities from Yellowstone Lake, YNP, Wyoming, USA - YL17G14_18 | ecosystem: Environmental > Aquatic > Freshwater > Lake > Sediment | place: USA: Wyoming | collected... | reverse complement strand
AATCTGGGTCCTCTTGGGCGTCGCCGCTGCCGCCACGCTGCCCCGCCTCTGGCAGCGCCTGCAGCACTGGGCGCCGGCTGCCCGCAACATCTGGAAGGCCGCCTTCTTCACCCTGGTGGGCATGTGTGCCCTCTACCCGTTGATCGCCACACCAGCCAAGGTACGCGACCGCTTCCCCGACTCCCACATGGGCCCGGGGCTGGACGGCTCGGCCTTCATGGAACAGGCCGTCTACTACGACGACGGCCGGCCCATCGTCCTGGCCGAGGACGTGGGTGCCATCCGCTGGCTGGAAGAGAACGTGGCCGGTTCTCCGGTGCTCCTGGAGGCAAACACCTGGCTCTATCGCTGGGGATCGCGCATCTCCGTCCAGACGGGGCTGCCCACGGTGATCGGGTGGGACTGGCACCAGAAGCAGCAGCGCGCCCCGAACGATGGGGCGACCGTCGACCGCCGCCTGCAGGACGTGGTCATCCTCTATGGCGGAACGGACGTCGAGGGGACGCTGGATCTGCTGCGCAAATACCAGATCTCCTACATCGTGGTAGGACAGTTGGAACGGTACTATTACCCGGCCGAGGGGTTGTCCAAGTTCGAGCGGATGGTCGGGGAGTACCTGGAGTTGGTCTATCCGGCAACATCCCCTCAGGGGACGGCGATCTATCGGGTGCTGCCGTCGGTCTGGGGCCCGTAGCCGCAGGCCTTGTGCCTGCGGCCACGGTGGCTACCGTGAGGCATGCCCATGCGCTACCTTCTCCGCCTTCTCGCCCTGGGGGTGGCCCTCACCCTGGCCTGGCTGGGCCTGGGCACCTCCTCCGAGCAGACCTGGCGGCTGTACCTGGCCGGGGTGGCCCTGGCCCTGCTCCTGGCCCTCTGGCCAGGCCGGAGGGCGACCTGGCAGGGCCTCATGGGTGGGTTTGTCCTCGCCGTCTTGCTCCTGTTGCTCTGGCCAGGGCTTCTGTTTGGCGAACCCCTGTTGGTGCTGCTCCTGTCGCTCTGGACCGGGCCTTTCGCCACCCTCGGGCAGATCCTCATGGGCGGAATGGCCCTGGCGCTGCTCCTGCCCGTCCTCTGGCCGGGGCAACAGGACCCCCGGGAAGTCCCGCTGGGCCACAACGTGCGCCTGCTGGGTACGCTTCTGCTCGCCGTCGCCACGCTGCTGGGGCTGCAGCTCCTGCGCCTGCAGGTCTTGCACGCGCAGGACGTTCGCCACCGCGTGGCCAACCTGCCCGACGGCGAGCTCGTGGCCGACGCCCGCCCGGCGCTCACCGAACGCCGAACCCGCCGGGGCCACATCTACGACCGGGATGGTGCTATCCTGGCCGAGACCCAGTCCACTCCCGAAGGCTGGGCCCGCCGGACGTATCCGCGCGACGACCTGGGGCAGATCGTCGGTTTTTACAACCCCCTCTACGGCAACTTTGGCCTGGAGAATCGCTACGACGACTACCTGGCCGGCCGGGTGGGGACAGACCCCTGGGGCATCTTCCTGGAAGGGCTGCTGCACCGCCCCCACGTCGGCAACGACCTCTACCTGACCCTGGACAGCGACCTGCAGCAGGTCGCCGAAGAGTCCCTGGGAGGGCGCCCCGGCGCGGTCGCGCTCCTGGACACGCGTACCGGGGCCGTGCTGGCCCTGGCCAGCTATCCCCGCTTCGATCCCCGCCCCATGGTCTTTGACCCCGCCGCCGACGACTGGGAAGCGGAACGGAGTCGCATCGCCGCCTACTGGCAGCAACTGAGCATCTCCTCCACCTCGCCGCTTCTCAACCGGGCCATCTCCGGGCTTTACCCTCCAGGTTCCACCTTCAAGACGCTGACGGCCGCCGCCGCCCTGGATAGCGACCTGATCACGGCCGAAACGGTCATCACCTGCCCGAATGAACTCGTCGTCACCGGCCACACCATCGTCAACTTCATGGAGAATCTGTCCCAGTCCATGGAGCGCCAGGACGTCCTGGAGGATTATATCTACTCCTGCAACACCGCCTTCGCCCAGATCGGCCTGCTGGTGGGGGCAGACCGCTACAGCGAGTATGCTACGGCGTTCGGCCTGAGCTACCGGGATCTGCCCCCGCCAGACTGGCTGGTTTTCGACCTCCCCACCGCTGTCAGCACCATCGCCCATAGCCGTTCCTTCCTCGATCGGGAAACCGGCCTGGCCGACACCGCCTATGGGCAGGGAGAGCTCCAGGTCACCCCCCTGCAGGCGGCCTTGCTGGCGGCCACCATCGCCAACGACGGGATGATGCTGCGGCCGTACCTGGTGGAACGGGTGGAGGACCCGGCCGGCCAGGTCCTCTACCAGGCCCAGGTGACCCCGCTGAGCATCCCGATCGGAGCGCGTACCGCGCGCACGTTGCGTCGCATGATGGTCGCCGTGGTCGACCATGGCACCGGCAGATGGTGGGAGAAGATCGAGGGGGTCCAGGTGGCCGGCAAGACCGGGTCCGCCGAATCGGGCAGCGGCGAGCCTCACGCCTGGTTCCTCGCCTTCGCCCCAGCGGATGCGCCCCGCTTCGCCGTCGCCGTGATCGTGGAGCATGGGGGGCACGGCTCGGAGGTCGCCGCCCCCATTGCCCGGGCGGTGCTGAACGCGGCGCTGAAGCAATAAGAACCTCCCGCGAGTTCCCTGCGGGAGGCCTTTTTTCTAGCTCTGTCGTCCCAGCAATAATGCGGCGATTTCTTCCAGCGCGTCGCGGGGAGGCCCGGCCGGGAGGGAGCAAAGCCCTTCCAGGGCCTGTTCATGGTGGCTGGCGGCCATCCTCTCCACGTAGACCCGCGAGCCGGTCCGTTCCAGCACCCCCAGGACAGCGGCGACGTCCGCTCCTTCCATCGGGCCTTTCCCACTGTAGAGCCGGGCCAGGATTTCTCGGTCGGGGCCATGCGCGTGGGCCAAGCCGTGGACCACCGGCAACCCCAACTTGCGCCCATGAACGTCGGCAGCAGCCGGTTTACCGGTGCGCTCTTCTTCTCCCCATACTCCCAGGAGATCGTCCTGTACCTGGAAGGCCATTCCCAGGGCCTGGCCGTACGCCCGCAATGCGGCTACGACCATGGCACTTCCTCCACCGACCAGCGCCCCCAGATGCATGGACGCCTCCAGGAGGGCGGCCGTCTTCCAGGAGATCATCTGCCTGTACGCGGCCTCATCCACCTCCAGGCTCCCTTCGAAGGAAAGGTCGAGGTATTGCCCCTGGCAGATGACCAGGATCGCCCGGTCCAGGATCTCCACGGCCTGCAAGATCGTCTCCGCCGGCAGGCCGTGCTGGCGCAGCCGCAGCAGTGCCATCCGGGCGATGACAAAGAGCCCATCCCCGGCGTTGATCGCCTGGGGGATTCCCCAGACGCTCCAGACGGCCGGCCGGCCGCGCCGTAGGGGGCTGTTGTCCTCGACGTCGTCGTGGATCAGAGTGAAATCGTGCAGGAGCTCGACCGCTGCTGCCGGCGGGAGCGCCTTCCGCCAGGATCCGCCGGCAGCCTCGCTCGCCAGCAGACAGAGGAGCGGGCGCAGGCGTTTCCCCTCCCGCTGCCGCACCGGTCGCCACAGCGCATCCTGCCATCCCAGGTGGTAGGCCATCATCCCGTAAAAGGGGACCAGCCCCGGAGACACTTCCGCCAGGCAGGCCCGCATCTCTGCCCCAATGGCCTCCAGCCACTCCTGGAACCGCTCGAACCCGTTTTGTTTGCCCATCATGCCCACCTCGCACTCTCTCCTCTCTTTCGCATTGAGCATATCACAGGGACCGTGGCCTGTCAAAGAAGCCCTGCCCTCATTTTCTTTCCCTTTGCAGCGTCAAAATTGTATACACTTTTATCCGCCACCTTGTCCACTTTTCCACATCGTCCGGAGAGGGCCCGTTCCCTAGTTGCAAGTACCCTCTTACCCGACTACAGCTAGTGGCGAGGAGCGTTTTCGGGTGTCCCGCGAGAGGGTGGCTATTGTGGATAACTCTCCCCGTGTGGTGGATAACTACCCTGCTTTGGGGATAATTTAACCCAAAGGAGCTTCTCGGCACGATTCCAGGGCATGGAGGTCAATTTTCTCCACTGCGCCTTTCTGCGAAACCCGTCAGATAATGGCTTCCGTTTGCTCTCTTTTTCCTTTTTCCACATTTCCCCGTACTACTACTGTATACTATTATATTAACAATAACTCCATGATAGTAAGAGGAACCGACTTGCCCCCAGTCCCAGGGTATGCTAAAGTGGAGAAAATCTTTCGAGGGTAGCAATGGCCAGACCATCTTCGGGAGGATTGATTGTAGCAGTGGCAGGAGCAGCCCGCATCGCCGGCATACGACGGGGAGATCGGCTGCTGGCGGTGGATGGCCATCGTCTCCGCGACGTCGTGGATTTCTCCTTCTACGCCGATGGGCCCGCGGCCACCTTTCGTCTGCTGCGGGACGCAGAGGAGGTTTTGGTTCGGGTGGAGCGGCCGGCCGCCGCCGGTTGGGGGATCGAGTTCGCCGATCCCCTTTTCGACGGGGTTCGCCGCTGTACCAACCGCTGCCTCTTTTGCTTCCTCGACCAACTGCCCCCCGGATGGAGGAGGAGTATTTACCTTCGGGATGACGACTACCGCCTGTCTTTCCTCCACGGCAACTTCATCACGCTGACCAACCTGCGGCGCGAGGACTGGCACCGGCTTGCGGAGCAGCGATTGAGTCCGCTGTACGTGTCCGTCCATGCGACGGAGCCGGCCTTGCGCCGTCGGCTGCTGGGAGGGAAGGAGATTCCCGATGTCCGACGGCAGCTGGCCCAACTGGGGAGGTTGGGCATCACGGTGCATACCCAGGTGGTACTCTGTCCGGGGATCAATGATGGGGAGCACCTGGAGAAGACAGTTGCCGACTTGGCTCGGCTGCATCCCGCGGTACAGTCTGTGGCGTTGGTACCCGTGGGGCTGACGCGCTTTCGCACGTGTCCGCCGGCCGGGTTGGAAGGAATCTCTGCTCTCCTGCGTTCCTATGCGCCGGCCGAGGCGCAAGCGTTGTTGTACTGGGCGGCACCCCGGCAACGGGAATTCCGGTGCAAGATAGGCCAGACCTTCCTCTACCTGGCCGATGAGTTCTACCTGCTGGCCGGCCGGCCCGTCCCTTCGGCTGCCCGCTACGATGGGTTTCCCCAGGGGGAAAACGGCGTCGGCCTGGTCCGCCTGCTATTGGACGAGTGGGCGCCGGTGCGCCGCCGGGTGTCCATGTCCTTCCCCCGACCGCTGCGCATCACCCTCGTTTCGGGTACCCTGATCGCTCCGCTGCTGCGGCGGCTGGGTGAGGAAATGGAGGCCCGCTTGCCCGGGTTTTCCATCCAAATCCTTCCCTTGGAGAATCGAACCTTTGGACCCACGGTTACGGTTTCTGGCCTGTTGACCGGGGAGACGTTTCTTCAGGGGTTGAAGGGAGTGGTCCTGGGAGACCTGGTCTTCCTTCCCCGGGCCGCCTTTGACGAACAGCGAGAGTATACCCTGGACGATGTATCGGTCGATTCCCTCCGGGAAGAATTGGGCCGGCCGATCGTCCTGGTGGAACGGATGGGGGAGGTGGTGCGGGCGTTGGAGGCACGCTGATAGCCCCGGAAATGGAAGGAGCCCGGCCTCCTGCGAGGGAAGCCGGGCTCCTGTTGGGTTGCCCTTAAGGCAGTTCGTAGATCACGACCACGCTGATGCTGACGGAGAAGGAACCGGCCGGCATCGGCACGGCCGCCATCTCCATTCCGCCGCCACCCTTTCCGTAGTAGGAGGGAGCCGGGATCCATCCACCCGACTCGCTCACCGAGACCACCTTTCCCAGGGTGATGCCGAGGGCGCTGGCCATCTCCTGCGCCCGCTTCTGGGCATCGGCAACGGCCTTCTGGCGGGCCTGGGTAACCAGGCCTTCCGGATTGGCCACGCTGAAGGAGACCTCGCCGATGTTGTTGGCGCCAGCCTCCACCGCAGCCGAGAGGACCGTCCCCACCTTCCCCAGGTCCCGGACGGTGATCCTGACGGTATGGATGATATGGTAATCCACGACGCCGGTCGGTTGCCCGGTCTGGGGATCGTAGCGCGGCTCGACCCAGAGGCTGTAGCCGGCGGTATGGATGTCCTCGTCGGCAATGCCGGCCGCCTTGAGTGCGGCCAGGATGCGCTCCATCCGGGCGCTCGCGTCGGCGACGATGGTAGCGGCATTGTCCCCCTTCAGGTCCACGCCCAGGGTGATGTAGACGACGTCGGGGTCTGCTTCGACCGTCCCCGTGCCCATGACGGTGAGTCCGGGGGTGTAGCTGTTGTAGACCGGCGGGACACCCGCCGCCGCGTACTTGGCTTCGCCTCCTCCGAGACCTGCGCCGCCTACATCTCCGCTCTTGGCGGCTGTGCCACCGCAAGCACTGAGCAGGAACCCGGCGATCAGGAGAGCAACGGCGAACCACTTCTTTCCACGCATGGGAAACCTCCTTGACCTTTCTTGGGCCCTACACGGCCCGCTGCCGGCGCCGTCGGCGCCACCAGATGAACAGGACCAGTCCTACCGGCAGGCCAATGGCGGCCAGTACGGGCAGGATCACCACCACGAGGTAGATGAGTATCTTGTAGAGTGCCTGGAAGACGGAGACCAGGGAGCGAGCGGCATCGCGCAAGATGCGGCTGGGCCTGAATCCTTCCTCCACCACCGGCTGCTCCACCTTGGGTTCACGAGGGCTCAGGTTCACCACGATGGTACCCATGGCCGACATCTGCTCGAAATACTGCATCTGCCCCTTGATCTGATCGATCTCGCTGCGCAGCATGCTCAGTTGGTTGTAGAAAGAGAGGATGGCCTGCGCTTTCTCCTCGGCATTGCCCTCGCTCTTGCGCACCTCGGCCAGGAGGGCCTCGAGTTCCTTCACCGTCGCCTCGCGGGCGTGCAGCTGAGCCTGCAGGTCCACGTACTGCTGGGTGACGTCCTGGCCGGACTGGGACTCCGACTCCACTTTCCAGGCCAGCGCCCGGAGTTGGGAGAGGGCTTCCTGGAAACGGTCTGCCGGGACACGCAGGGTGATGGTAGCAGCCAGGCGATCGGCCTCGGTACGATAGGAGTTGGCATCGACGATGTAGCCGCCCATGCCCTGGACCATGCTCTGCACCTGCGGGAGGGAGACCTCGACGTCTTCCACGATCAGGGTGAGTTGGGCGGTCGAGATGACCATGCGCTCCCCAGAGGCAGGGACTGGCGAGGGCTGGATACCACTCGGCAGGGCATAGGCAGGCACGTGTTTCTGTTCGTATTGATCGTCGGACTGTGGCATGTCTGGTTGCACGGCCGCGGGCCCGCCCCCGCGACCACCACGCTCGTCCAGCCCGCCGAAGGTGCCCCCGATCCGAGTCCCGCCCAAGGCGAGCCCGATCATGAGGATCAACAGGCCACCCACGGCGGCGCCGGCGTAGAGTGCGGCGCGGACGTACCAGGGACGCCGGGGCCCGGGAGCGGGCAGCTGGCGCAGCAGTTCCCGGCGCAGGTGCCGCCGGAACTCCGGCTGCGGCCGCACTTCCTCCCAGGGCAGGGAGCGGGTGAACGCGGTCAGAGAGGAGGACTCTTCGTCGCTCTCGGGAACAGGTTCTCCCTCCAGTTGAGCGGCCAGTTGCCTGGCCCGCAGTTCTTCGCTTTCGTCGTATCGGTTGCTCATCGTTCCTCTCCTTGGTAGGACTGGCGCAGCCGGCGAAGGGCCCGTAGCAGCGCCACGGCGGAGGCCCCCTCTTGGATGCCCAGGACCTGGCCGATCTCGCGGTGGCTGAGCTCACCGGCGAAGCGCAAGGTCAGGATGGTGCGGTCGCGCTCGGGGAGTTCGCTCAGGCGAGCCAGCAGCATGTTCACTTCTTCCTGCCGGACCGCCATTTCCTCGGGCCCCGGTTGAGTGCCGGCCAGGTTCGGTGCCGCCTCCAGAGGGAAGGCCGGCCGGTTCCGTCGCCGGCGGAAGTGGTCGGCCACCCGGTGGGTGGCCAGGGTGAGCAGCCAGGACCGGGGTGAGCGGAGCTGCTTCTGCATGCGGGGCCAGTGGCGCAGAGCCTGGTGAAAGACGTCGGCGGTCAGGTCCTCCGCCTCCTCCATGCTGTCTACCTGGTAGCGAATGTAGCGATAGACGCGGGGCATCTCGGCGTCGTAGAGGGAAGCGAAGGCCGCCACCGGGTCCTCAGTGTTGGCTCTGGGGTCCGATCGGTTCCTCATGGATGGATCCATCGAGTTACTCCTTCTTGTGAGAGCCGGCTCTGTACCCACCATGGACGTAATGAGGGAGGAAACCTTACAGGCTACCCTTCGCCCGTTGCCGGCTCCAACCGGGCGAAGGTGTCAGGGGGGAGATGGTCCAGGGAGGCCACGATGAGGTCCGCTGTGGCGAGGGCCTCCGGCGGATGGGTGGTGCTGAGGGCCAGACAGTGCATACCGGCCTGCCGGGCACCTTCCACGCCGGCCGGGGCATCCTCGACGACGAGGCAGCGCTGGGGAGGCATGCCGAGGCGCCGGGCGGCCAGCAGGAAGCCTTCCGGGTCGGGTTTGCCATAGCGGACATCCTCGGCAGAGACGATGGACCGGAAGAGATGGGCAAGCCCGAGGGCCTGGAGGACGGCGGACACGTTGGCCAGGGGTGCCGAGGAGACGATGGCCTGGGGGATGCCCCGGTTGTGGAGCCGCCCCAGCCACTCCATGACGCCGGGGAGGGGAGCGATCCCTTCCTGGGCAATGAGGGCACGGTAGCGCCGTTCCTTGGCCTCGCCGATGGAGGAGGCCCGTTCCGGGGAGACCTCTGTACCCAGCACATAGGCGATGATGGCATCGTTACGCCGGCCGAAGGTATGCCGAAAAGAGGCTTCGTCCAGGAGCACCCCCTCCTCGGCCAGGGTCTCTCGCCAGGCCCGTTGGTGGTAGGGAGCCGAGTCCACGAGCACCCCGTCCATGTCCCAAAGGACGGCGAAGGGGGCAGCGACTGCACCGGCCTTCATCGGGAACGTCTCCTCGATAGTGGTAGGGGCGCACAGGCGTGCACCCCTATTGTCCATAATCCGCGGGGGCGCACGGCCGTGCGCCCCACGCAGCTACACCTCCCGATATTCGCCCTCGACGGTGCCTTGGCCGGAGGGGCCGGGGCCACCCTCGGGTCCAGGCTGGGGACCGCCGGGCCCGGCCGCCGCTCCAGGATAGACCGCCTGGCCGATCCTCTGGGCCGCCGTGGACAGGTCGTTCATTGCCGAGCGGACGGAGTCGATGCTGCCGCTCTGTAGGGCGCTGCGGACGGCGGCAATCTTGCCCTCGACCTCGCTGCGGACGTTGGCCGGGACCTTGTCCCCCAGCTCGCGCAGGGAGCGCTCGCTCTGGTAGGCCAGGTTGTCGGCCTGGTTGCGCGTCTCGACCTCTTCGCGGCGACGCCGGTCCTCGTCGGCGTGGGCCTCGCCCTCTCGGACCATGCGCTGGATCTCTTCCTCGGTCAGCCCACTGGAGGCCTTGATGGTGATGGCCTGTTCGCGCCCGGTGGCCTTGTCCTGGGCGGAGACGTGGAGGATGCCGTTGGCGTCGATGTCGAAGGTGACCTCGATCTGAGGGAAGCCCCGCGGGGCCGGGGGAATTCCATCCAGGCTGAATTTCCCCAGGGTCTTGTTGTCGGCGGCCATGGGGCGTTCGCCCTGCAGGACGTGGATCTCGACACTGGGCTGGCTGTCGGTGGCGGTGGAGAAGATCTGGCTCTTGCGCACGGGGACGGTCGTGTTGCGCCCGATGATCGGCGTCATCACGCCGCCGAGCGTCTCGACTCCCAATGTCAGCGGGGTCACGTCCAGCAAAAGGATATCCTTGACCTCGCCCCCGAGGACGCCGGCCTGGATCGCGGCCCCGATGGCCACGACCTCGTCGGGGTTGATCCCCTTGTGCGGCTCTTTGCCAAAATAGTCGCGCACCAATTGCTGGACCATGGGCATGCGGGTCTGTCCACCGACCAGGACGACCTCGTCGATCCGGCTGGGGTTCAGGCCGGCGTCGGCCAGGGCCTGCTTGACCGGCTCCATGGTCTTTTCCACCAGGTCGCCGACGAGTTGCTCCAGTTTGGCGCGGGTCAATTTGACCAGGAGGTGCTTCGGACCGGAAGCGTCAGCCGTGATAAAGGGGAGGTTGATCTCCGTTTCCATCAGGCTGGACAGCTCGATCTTGGCCTTTTCGGCAGCCTCCTTCAGCCGCTGCAGGGCCATACGGTCCTGGGAGAGGTCGATCCCGTAATCCCGCCTGAACTCCTGGACCAGCCATTCCATGACCCGCTGGTCAAAGTCGTCGCCACCCAGGTGAGTATCGCCGTTGGTAGAATTGACTTCGAAGACACCTTCGCCGAGTTCCAGGACGGAGATGTCGAAGGTGCCGCCGCCGAGGTCGTAGACGGCGATTGTCTCATTTTTCTTCTTATCCATGCCGTAGGCCAGGGCGGAAGCGGTGGGCTCGTTGATGATGCGCAGGACCTCCAGGCCGGCGATACGGCCGGCGTCCTTGGTGGCCTGGCGTTGGCTGTCGTTGAAGTAGGCCGGAACGGTGATGACGGCCTTTTCCACCGATTCGCCCAGGTAGGACTCGGCATCCTGCTTCATCTTCTGCAGGATCATGGCCGAGACCTCCGGGGGCGAGTACTCCCGTCCTCCCAGCACCACGCGGACGTCGCCGTTCGGCGCGGCGGTCAGCCGGTAGGGGACGATCTTGCGGTCGTATTGCACGGGCTGGTCTTCGTACTTGCGCCCCATGAAGCGTTTGATGGAGAAAATGGTGTTCTCTGGGTTGGTGGTGGACTGGCGTTTGGCGATCCGCCCCACCATCCGTTCGCCCGTCTTGGGGTTGACGGCGACTACGGAGGCAGTCAGCCGTTCTCCCTCGGCATTGGGGATGACGACCGGCTCACCTCCCTCCATGACCGCCATCACCGAGAAGGTCGTTCCCAGGTCAATCCCGATGACTCTACCCATCGCAATGCCCCTCCTTCAACGTGGATTCTGGTTCCTTGAACGCGGATTACGCGGATTCTGGCTCTGTGTGCTCCTCGGGTGGATGGGGTGGGGATTCCGGCCCTCCTGGTTGCTCTGTAGTTTCCAGCGGAACAACGGCCGCCTTGCCCACCTTGACCAGGGTGGGCCGGAGGACCCGATCGTACAGCTTGTAGCCCTTCTGCAGCTCGGCCAGGATGGTCTGATCCTGTTGGGCCGGCACCTCCTCGAAGAGGATGGCTTCGTGGAGGTAGGGATCGAACGATTTCCCGACCGCTTCGATCGAGCGGAGTCCGTGTTGTTCCAGGGCCGCCCGGAGCCGGCGATGGATCAAAAGGATTCCCTCGATCCAACTGAAGTGCAGCAGCTTCTCGTCGGGCAGGATGGACGCGGCCCGTTCAAAGTCATCCAGGATGGGGAGCAGGCGGGCAACGAGGCCGGCACTGGCCTCGCGGGCCAACTGCTCGCGTTCCTGGTCGACACGCTTCTTGAAGTTACGCAATTCGGCTACCGAGCGCAGGTACTGGTCGTACAGTTCAGCCCCTTTGCGCTGCTCTTCCTCCAACTGCTGGCGAAGCGTCTCCACTTCGGCGGGGGCGGTTTCCTCAATTACCGCTGCCTCGGCCTGGTCCGTGGTCGCGGGCGACGGCCCAGGAGAAGTTTCCTCGGGAGAGAGAGATTCTTCCTCACGGAGGTTCTGTTCTCCGTCCATCCGACTTGTACCTCCTTGTCCGTGATGGATTGGGTAGTTCAGCCGGGCAACTGGCCCAGCAAATCGTTCATGACCCGGGCGATAAAGTGCACCGCGGAGATGGAACGCGGGTAGGGCATTCGAGTGGGGCCCAGGATGCCGAGGACTCCTTCCAGGCGGCCGGCCAGCCCATAGCGGGAGATTACCAGGCTGTAGTCGCGCATTGCCTCCCGCTGGCTTTCTCCGCCGATGATGACCTGCACGCCACTCTGGTGCATGGCCCCGCTGAGCAATTCCAGCAGGAGGTATCCCTGACCGAGGATCTCCAGGAACTGCCGGGTGCGATCGATCTCGGCGAATTCGGGCTGGCTGAGGGCCTCGAGGACACCGTCTTGGACGATTTCCTCCCACTCCCAGCGGTCCAGGTGCTGCATGGTCGTCAGCAGCAGGCCGATGGCCTGTTTCTCGAGAGTGCTCCAGCCTTCCTGGGACAACTGGGAGACCCGTTCAGCCGGAAGCCCGGCCAGGTGGTTGTTCAGTTGAGTGGCGATGAGGCTCAGCTCCTCCTGGGGGACCACTTCGCTGAGGGTAAGCATATGCTGGCGGATGCTGCCATCCTGGAGGATGAGCACCAACAGCACCCGGGTGTCGTAGACAGAGAGGAGTTCCAGGTGCTTGAAGCAGCAGGATGGGGCACGGGGAGGGGAGACGATTGCCGCGCTGTGGGACAACCGCGCCAGGGTGGCCGCGCCAAGGCGGGTCCACTCTTCCATCTGCGTGCGCACCTGGTAGAACTGGTGGCGGATCATCCGGCATTCATCCGAGGGCAACGGCATCCAGTCCATCAGGGATTCGACGAAGCAGCGGTAGCCGCGGTCGGTGGGGACGCGGCCGGCCGAAGTGTGGGGATGGTTGAGCAGCCCTAGTTCCTCCAGGGCGGCCAGTTCGTTGCGCACGGTGGCGGAGCTAACCCCCAGTTGGTACTTCTGCGCCAGCACTTCCGAGGGGACCGGCTGGGCAGTCTGCACGTACTCCTGGATGACCATCTTCAGGATCGCTTTACGCCGCTCAGTCAGTTGTGGCAAAGTCGTCGCTACCACTGTCTTATCTCCTCGATATTAGCACTCTCTGCTCGTGAGTGCTAAGTCCGCCAGCCAGTTTAGCATGTTTGGGGCGGTTTGTCAAGGGCGGAAAGCGGAAGACCCGTGACCAACCGCCCCAAGAAGCCACTAGACCAGGTTCGCGAGACTACCTTTTCCCGGCCACCAGGCTCTCTCCCCACCCGCACACCGGGCTGCTGTGCCGGCACCACCTTCACGAAAGCGCCCTGCAGAAAGCGGTGCGCCGGGCGGCCCGGCTGGCCGGTATCCCCAAGCGCGTCAATTGCCACACCTTCCGCCACTGCTTCGCCACCCACCTCCTGGAAAACGGCTACGACATCCGCACCGTCCAGGAGATCCTC
>Ga0315296_10003471_pt1 | contig 13119 bp, 8 predicted proteins | sample YL17G14_18_MG_FD_203921 | JGI IMG/M metagenome (GOLD analysis project Ga0315296, IMG submission 203921) | Sediment microbial communities from Yellowstone Lake, YNP, Wyoming, USA - YL17G14_18 | ecosystem: Environmental > Aquatic > Freshwater > Lake > Sediment | place: USA: Wyoming | collected... | reverse complement strand
TCCGCCGACAGTTTGGGCTGATTCTGGAAAGAGCCGCTGTAAAGAAGGGCACATTCCACGATCTCCGCAAAACTGCCATTCGCAACTGGTTTGCCCAAGGCTTGAAGGAGTTCGAGGTAATGAAGCTTGCGGGGCACGCAGATTTCAAGACCACGCACAAATTCTACCTTGCTGTGGCTGACGATCTTAAGGACCGTGCCAGAAAGGCAAGTGCTCGAGGGCTGTGTCAAAAATTGGTGCAAGAGGCATTCGCAAGGACACACCTGAAAAAGAGGGAACTGTAAGTTGCTACGGAACAAAGGCTTAAGAATGGGCAGGGGCGGAGTTGAACCGCCGACACACGGATTTTCAGTCCGTTGCTCTACCGACTGAGCTACCTGCCCTCAACACTGTTTTTCACGGCGTACAACCGCATTCAAATTTAGCAAAATGAACTTACATTGCAAGAAAATTCAGCAATCAAGGTGGGATCAATCTCGAAATTGTCAGGTTGCCGCCTCTGGTGTTAGGCTGGTTAGGTCAGGATTATATAACCCGCGATGAGCTGTCCCTGAGAGGGTAAGGTGGTCCCTAATATCCCTGTTTAGCCGTCGCCGGTACGGCGATGGTTAAACGCCGGGCAACCCACCATAGACCAAGCTCAATCGGCCCCTCTCGAAAAGCACGGATCAATAAGGTGCTCAAGGCGTCGGGCCATCCACACAAGAAATATTAATATTGCCAAGCCAACAAAGGTCATTCCTTTTGTATTGTCGGTGCGGTTTCTATCAAATTCCTGAAGCGGAGCTAAAAGAATAAAAAAGCCAAGAGCCCCCGACGATAGTGCCAGCTTCTGCTTTTGCGACAACGTGCCGTTACCCGAAAGCCTCCACACAATCCAGCCAACGAAGATGACCAAGCACACCATTAAACCCATTGTCAACAATGGATGAATCCCTGTAGGAGGCACCACCCAGACAAGAAAGAATAGCCCCAAAGTACCAACAAAACCCACGAGTAAAAACCAGATTGGATGAGCAAGTTTTTTGCTGCGCTCCGTACAAGCAACCATCGGATGCGGCAACCGCCAGGCCAGCAGGCACAGACCAGCGACCGCCATCATCGTCAGCAAATAATGAAGTCCAGGCGGACGATAAGGGCTAATAAAGAGAAATATTAAAATGCCGTTTAGAAGCCACAGGAAAAATAGCCCGCAGAGCTTTCTTGGGCTGACCCACATCCGCTGGCGCTGCATCGGAAACATCAGATCCACTAACAGGATCGGAATAGCGATGCTAAATACCGCATGATATGTAGTAAGCTCGGCCGCCCAGACCCAATTGACGCCGACCCACCTGCCGTAGCTTGCCAAAGGCCCCAAATCCATCCACGCTGGATCAAAAAAGCTTTTACACATCAATCCTTCTTCCGCCACGCCATAGGCCGCTCCGAGCACAAGCAGTGTCGGACAACCTTTATCCCAGCGATGCGTCATCTCGCGGGCAAGAATAGCACCGCCGCCGTAAAGTACCGCCAGCATAATAAACCCGATCGGCTGGAAAAACTCAGCCGGCGGCGCTGAGCCACAGAGCAACTCGCCAATCACCGGCGACAGGAGAAATAGTGCCAATGCAGGAGATAAAAACCTCCACCTCTTCATAGCAAAGATTCCCTCTTCGTCCGGCTCCGGCTCGGCCCTTCCCGGGTACGGCACGCTCCGCCGTGACGAGCGCCGAGACGAGTCCGCCGCCCCCTTACTTCACGCCGGGCTCGACTACCAGCACACAATCCTTCAGCAGCTTCAGAACGTCATTTTCCATGTGGCGTGTTTGGATCTTCGCATCGTTCCAGCTAATTATCAAATCCAGGCTCGGAACAACAACCATCGCCCGCACTCCGCCGTGCCCGAAACAGCCATACGTATCTATGGGGGCATCGGGCCAATGCCGCTTTCCTTCACGGTCGATGCCATTCACCCACCACAGCCAGCTATAGCTTCCAAGATGGTCGCACTGATTATCCGGGATCTTCTCCGAGCCTATCGAGCGCTGAGCCGGCATCATTTCCGCCGCTCGACCGGCGGTCCGTGGAATCGAATTGGACAAGGGACTTGTGACTGCCGGCGTCACGTGCTCCGGAGTTAGCAGGCGCTTATCGCCCCATTTGCCCTTGCGCAAATATAATAGTCCGAACCGTGCGAAGTCCCGCGGCGAAATCGCCAGCCGACCCGGCCGACCGCCCGTCCCAAAAGCCATAAAAGTCGGATTATCCTGGCACTCAAGAAGATTCGTAAGCTCCGGATGCAAAACCTGGGCGTCAACCGTTTCGTAGCTAACGCCGTAGACCTTCAGAAAAAGCGTGTCCCAGAAAAGTGCCATCTGCCAGTCGTTGTAGGCAAAGGCTGTGCCGGGCGCTTCTGCCAGGCCGTAGCAGGACGTCTGGTTCGCAAGGTGTCGCCAGGTAATGTTGCGGTCTTTGTAGCCAAGCTCTTTGTTGATCTGATTCAGCCCCGGCTCCCACTTGCTCGCCCGCTCGTCCAAGCTGGAGATTTTGCCCTTCTCAAGTGCCTTGAATAAAAAGTGTGCGTAAACGGGCTTTGCTGCCGATGCGACATCTTTTCGCTTACTTGCATCGCCCCAGGCATAAACCATATACCCACGCCGCACGACACAGCCGAATCCGCCGGCATAATCGCTCAGCTCTTTGAGCTTCTGCGCATCCAGGCCAACCTCATTGGGTCTTGCTACATCCCATTCTTTGCCTGGGTAGAGGAGTTTTGCCTGGTCTGCTTTGACCTGACAAATCCCCAATCCGGCGCCGGCCGAGAAGGCCAATATTAGGATTCTCAGTTGTTTCATCCTCTATTTCACCGCCGTTGGAGCCTGCGCCTGCCGCTCATTTATGACCTCAAGAATTTTGTTCTTACTGCTCTCAAAAGAAAAGTTATCCAGCCGCTTCAAGATAGCGCTTTCGGCTGCGGAACCGAAGCCCGGGTTTCTTATTAGCGTCAAAAGAATATCCTCTTTTGCGGCTTCGAACGACAGGTTGTCCAATGCCTCCTTGACCAGATGGATCTGAGCAGCCTCACTTAGTCCCTCACGGGCAGCGATTCTCTTGTACGCACGTTGTCTGTCAGCATCGAAAGATAGTTTACTTATGGCATTTATCTCCACGATTGCCGGGTCATCGGCCACACAGATGACCTCTTCATCCTCAGCGATAATCACGCAACCCGCCAGGCATACAGCCCATGCGGTCAACACCACGACCAAGACACCGTTTCTCATTGCATACCCCTTCAGATACAAGCCCTATTTTTGGACACTACGCAGCACAATGGCTAAACTACACTCGAGCCTACCGATTTATTCTATCTGCTAAGGCCAAGACCGAAAGCCAAAAATCTCTTGACTCGTAATGGTGCACAGCTAAACTCCACTTGCGCTTATTTCCAGTCGCGGCTCACTTGTTTAGCCGTTGTCGGCACGACAACGGTGAATTTCCGGTTCGCCGGCGATAGAGTATGCAACTCGGGCAGATAAATGGCCAAACTTGAGCCTAATTCGCCCGGCATCGAAAACTGGCTCAAACTTATCCGAGCGGACGGTGTCGGCCCAGTTACCTTCGCAAAGCTCATAAAATGCTTCGGCTCACCTGACCGCGCTCTGGGTGCTTCGGTAAGCGAACTTTCCAAAATAGACGGCATAGGCTTCAAAACCGCCGAAAGAATCGCCGCCACCCGCGATAAATTCGAGATAGGCAAAGAGCTGGAGCTGGCTGAGAAGCTCGGCGTCTGGCTAATCAACCTTGAAGACAAGCGTTATCCGCCGGTGCTCAAGCAGACTTACGATCCGCCGCCAGTCCTTCATATAAAAGGCACGCTCGCCCGCGAAGGTAACCTTGCAATCTCGATCGTCGGCACACGCCGATGCAGCCTCTACGGCCAGGAGCAAGCCTCCCGACTTGCACATTTATTGGCTTCAGCAGGCTTTACAATTGTCTCAGGCATGGCTCGCGGCATCGATACCGCCGCTCATCAAGGCGCACTGGCAGCCAAGGGCCGAACAATCGCGGTGCAGGGCTGCGGCCTGGCAAACATCTTTCCGCCGGAGAACAAAAAGCTCTTTGAGCTTATAGCCGAATCCGGAGCGTGCGTCAGCGAATTGCCGCTTCGGTGCGAGCCGCTATCGGAGAATTTCCCGCCCCGCAACAGAATAATCGCCGGATTGTCACTGGGAACAATCATAATAGAAGCGCCGCTCAACTCCGGAGCGATGATCACCGCAGGGGCCGCGCTGGATAATAACCGCGAGGTAATGGCGGTGCCGGGGAAAATTGACTCGCCGCTGAGCAAAGGTGCTCACCAGCTGATAAAACAAGGAGCCAAGCTGGTCGAATCCGTCGAGGACATAATGGAAGCACTCGGCTATATCGGCGAACAACTGCAAAGCCACGTAAGCACAGCCGCCAAAGAGACATCGGAAAAGGTCGAGTCCCCTTTATTCGATGTCGGTCGGCTCAAACTAAGTGACTCGGAAAAAACTATTCACAGCTGCCTGAGCAAAGAGCCGCAGCATATAGACCAAATTATCACCGACACAGATTTATCAGCCGGCACGGTGAACGCCGGCTTGGTCTCGCTGCAGCTTAAAGGCTTGATAAAGCAACTGCCGGGCAACCTGTTCCTGCGAAGGTAGCTTTATATTCGTAGAAAAGCGGAAATATGCTTGAAATCGAAGAAAGACCCCTGTATATTACTTGATTGAGACCGTTCCACGGAGGAGCAATTAGGCAACCTTTGTAGGGCTCTCATTGAGAAATAATAGTGCATCCTGTGAAGCGTTAAGCAACGGTAATAACGAGGAGAACAACAAAATGAAACGAGAATTCACATGTGCAATAACAGCCGTAGTGTTGATGATTGTCGCCGGACAGACAGGTGCTTACGCCGCCCCTGGAGTCAACTTTGTGCCCCCAACTCCCCCTGATTGGGCAACCGTTGTAGGCACATCAGTGGAGATAAAAGCTCAGATCGTGGAGCCGGCTTTGGACAACGTTACATTCAATTGGAACGGCACGGATTACACAATCTATGATGACTCCGTAGTTTTGATGTTCAACTTTGATAGTGTTGCCGCTCTATACGAGGACTATAGCACTCCAGGCGGTTTAGTCAAAGACGTTTCACGCTGGGAGAACAACGGATCGGTAGGCATAGGCAATGACCCAACTACTGTTCCAAAATGGCTCCCAGACGGCCGTTATGGCGGTGCTTTCGATTTCGCCGGCAACGGCAGTACCTACGGCCAGAGCATCCTCGTCATTCCTCATGACCCTTCTCTGAACCCAGGCTCTGGTGATTTCGCCATCGCCGTCTGGGTTCTCCCGAGATCTGACATTGATGGTGACATCCTCAGAAAGGGTTCGACAGGTACCGCTACCACATGGTACAAACTCGAACATTCACCCAGCCCCAGCAATAACAGGTTTTCGCTCAACTTCAATACCGATGGAACAGATGCCACGGTTACTTCCCCACAGGCGTACAACGATGACCAGTGGCATTTTGTTCTCGCCCAAAGACGCGGCGGCACCGCGCAGCTCTGGATAGACGGAGCTCTGGTCGGCAGTGCAACGGTATCCGGCAGCATCTCCAATGACGCAAATCTTACGGTTGGGAGCAAGGATACGCAGGCAGATGACTTTATTAACGCGACCCTGGACGAAGTCCGCATCTATAGGCGTTCCTTTGCCCAAGACGAGATCCAAATCCTTTACAATTCGAACCTGAGCAAGGCCGATCAGAACACATGGTACCTCTACGTCAATCCGTCGAACTTAACCGGCGGAACTTATACATATCAAGCTTCAGCCACCAACACCTCATCGCAAACCAGCACAGCAGGCCCACGAAGCGTCACGATGGATGCTCCGCCCGTAGTAGCGGTCATAATAAAAGGTCCCTACCTGCAGCAGGTTACTTCCGACTCAATAGTTATCATGTGGGAAACGGATGTTGCCGCCGACAGCAGAGTCGATTTTGGTGGAACGTTTGTAGAGGATGGTACACCGGTGACGATCCACGAGGTTCAGCTTACGGGTCTTGCTGCTGACACTGTGTATAGTTACACGGTGACGTCTGGTGCCACCACAAGCCCGATAAGCACGTTCGGCACGACACCTGATGTATCACGGTCGTTCCGCTTTGTGGCGTATGGCGACACGCGGTCGCAACCAGCCGAACATGCGTCGGTTATTGCGGCTATTATCGACAGTGCACCCGAAATCGTTATCCACACCGGCGACCTGGTCACGGACGGGACCAATTACAGCTTATGGGAAGCTGAATTCTTCAGCCCGGCCTATGACCTGATGATAAACACGCCTTTGCTTGCGGTCCTGGGAAATCATGAGAATAATGCATCATGGTTCTACGATTTGTTTTCTTTGCCCAACAATGAGCAGTGGTTCGCGTTCACATACGGGAACGTGCGGTTCATCGGGCTGAACACGTGCACGGATTACACAACCGGAAGCAGCCAGTACAGTTGGCTGGCGGCCGAACTGCAGTCCGCCGAATACACAAGCGCTACCTGGCACGTCGTGTATTTTCATCATCCGCCCTATACGGCCACCAGCAGCCACGGTGATGATGCAAACGTAAAGCAGTATCTCGTTCCGCTGTTTGAGCAGAATGGCGTGGACGTAGTCTTCAACGGGCACAGTCACGCCTACGAGAGATACTTCAATAACGGCATCTACTACATTGTCACCGGCGGCGGAGGCGCGCCGCTTGCTGGTTTGGTTGCCGACACTCAGCCGCCCATTCGGCAGTGGGGTGAGAGCGTATACCATCACTGCACCATCGACGTGGATGTGCCTGGTCAGTCGCTTGCCATGTCGGCCCGTTACAACAGCGGGACGGCGTTCGACACGATCACGATTACAAAAACGGCCAAGGCAAGCAGTCCCAGTCCGGCAGATGGCGCCGAGGATGTCGCCGTAGACACTGTTCTTAGCTGGAAAGCCGGGATTGACGCTGTCAGTCACGACGTGTATGTCGGTACGAATCCGGATACCCTGCCTCTTGTTTCTGGGCAGCAGGACGGCACGACTTTTGATCCTGGGACTATGGACTATGGAACTACCTATTACTGGCAGATCGATGAGTGTGACGGAAGCGGTGCAGTCATTGCGTACGGAGATGTCTGGAGCTTTACCACTCGACCTGCCGTCGTCGATGTCGTAGCCGTCGCTGACATTGCTGTTGAGGGAACAGTGATCGGCAACTATACAGATACACACCAGAGTGACAATGTCCACGAGGCCATTAGTGAAGCCCAGTCGGGCGGCGGGCAGCCTAAGAATCTCCGGTCTGTCCTGCAGCATAAGTGGACGTTCAACGTGCCTGCTGGAAATGCAGTCACATTATACCTGGAGGCTCACCACACCTACAATACCGAAGGAGATAACTTTGTCTTCGCCTATTCTACGGACAACGTTACTTATGTTGACCTGCTGACGGTGACTAAGACGTCCGATGACGACGCCTACCAGACCGCGGCGCTGCCGAGTTCAATTAGCGGCACCGTGTATATTCGTGTACAGGATGCCGATCAAACACGCGGCAACGGCTCGCTGGATACGGTTTATGTGGACTACATGTTCATACGCAGCTCAGTGGTTGCCACACCTCCCGGCCCAGCCAGCAACCCCAACCCGGTTAACGGAGCCACGAATGTCGCCGTAGATGCAGATTTGAGCTGGACACCTGGAGCAGGTGCCACCAAGCACGACGTTTACTTCGGGCCGACCAACCCACCGGCATTTGTGGGCGACCAGACCAGCACCACGTTTGACCCGGGTACATTAATCAACAGCACGACCTATTACTGGCGGATCGATGAGAAAAATAGCTACGGGACCACAACAGGGGCGGTCTGGAGCTTCACTGCCCGGCCTCTGGGTGGTCCGCAGGTCGGCGTTGCTGATATCGCCATGAGTTCTTCAAAGGCAGGGAGAAATTATTATGCCCTGGCAACTGTAAGCATCAAAGATAACGCCGGCGTAAACGTGGCAGGAGCAACCGTATATGGCCAGTGGAGCGGTGCTGTGACCGGTACGGCAAGTGGTGTTACGGGTCCCAACGGGACGGCAACCCTGCAATCACCGAACAAGAAGGACGGCGGCACTTTCACCTTCACAGTCACGAACGTCAGTGCATCGGGCTATACGTATGACCCAACTCTAAACAAGGAGACCACCGACTCGATTACCGTTCCATAAAAGCCTAATCCGCAACTTTATAACCGCAGGATAGGCAAAAAACCGAGGCGAAAAAACAGTACAGCAGCCAAAGGCCTCCGAGAGATAAAATACCAGTCCCGGGAAGATGCCCGCCTGGCGGGCAAGAAGTACATTTTTGCGCCATAACCGGGCGATAAACAGACGCAAACCCACGAAAGCCTCCAAAAAACGATTGGGGCGCAAACAGCGGGCCACCTCGGCAGCAACGGCAGAACCGCCGAATAAAGAACAAAAATACGCCGTGATAGTATTTAGTACAACCGGTATAGAAAACGGCGAACAAAGCCCCTCCCATAAGGAAAACTAATTACATAGTAAGTTGCATCAATGGGGGGCGGCCATCACAAAAGATTTTGCCCAAACCGGCACCGCGATAACCTCCTTGTTTTACAAATGCTTGTGGCAAAGTTTTGGCCAACACGCCGTCACCTGTGATGTCTTAAGCGGGCAGGGCTTGACCAATGTGCATATAAGTGTTATACTTAGCTTTTCATGGCAAAATCCACCAAAACAACCGGAAAGAAACAGAGCGAAAGAACGTCCGCCAAGCTTATCGCGGTCAAGGCCAAGAAGCCATTTGGTAGCTACAAGGAAGCCCTAAACTACCTGTTTCAGAAGACCGACTATGAAAAGCAGCAGCACCTTCGCTACAATGTAACGACATTCAGCCTCAGCAGAATGGAAAACCTGCTGTCGCTGCTGGGCGATCCCCACAACAAAATCCGTACAGTCCATATAGCCGGCACAAAAGGAAAAGGCTCGACCGCCACAATGCTGGCCAAGATGCTCGAAGCCAACAACTATAAGGTCGGCTTATACACTTCGCCGCACGTGGTGCACCTGCACGAGCGGATTGTTGTCAATTCCAAGATGATCAGCGAAGCGGAAATGCTGGGCCTTTTGAACAGAATTTATGAGCCGGTCGAAAAACTGTCAAAAACTGATCCACCCACGTTCTTCGAGGTTATGACCGCTCTGGCGTTTATGTATTTTCTCGATAAAGCGGTTGACATCGCGGTAATTGAAACCGGTATGGGCGGCAGATTAGACAGCACCAACGTCATTCATCCTGAGGTCGTCGGCATAACCAGTCTGAGCATCGACCATCAGCAGCAGCTCGGAAAAACGATCGACAGTATTGCCAGAGAAAAAGCCGGCATTTTCAAGCCCGGCGTGCCCATCATTACCGTTCAACAAGACCCGACGGCAATGCGCGTTCTAAAATCCCAGGCTCTGGCGGTCAAGGCACCGCTGAGCGTAACGGGCACCGACATCGATTTTTCCTACAGATTTGAGACATCACGTGAGCACGGGCCCCATACCCGAATCTGCCTGACTACGCCGACGAGCAAATTTGAACACCTGCGGGTGCCATTGTACGGCAACCATCAGGCGATCAACTGCGGTCTGGCCCTGGCTATGCTGGATAAGCTCAAAGAAAGCGGCTACAAAATAGACAACGATAAGGCTACTGCCGGGCTCGACAAGGTCTGGTTGGCTGGCCGAATGGAGATGATCAGTGATGACCCCAGAATCATGATAGACGGCGCCCACAACGCCGCCAGCATTCGGGCGTTGATACACGCCATAGGCCAAAATATTCCGTATGATTCTATGGTGGTGATCTTCGGCTGCAATAGCGACAAGGATATTGAAGGCATGTTGCGGGAATTGCAGTACGGGGCCGACAAGGTCATTTTCACCCGCAGCAATTCGGTTAAGGCAGTCTCTCCCCAGGATTTGGCCGACATGTACACCGAAATCTGCGGCAAGATGTACCAGACCGCCCCGAGCTTAAGCGAAGCCTTGCGAATTGCCGCAAGCGCCGTAAGTAGAGGCGACCTTATCTGCATTACCGGCAGTTTTTATCTTATCGGCCAGGCCAAGATACGCTTCCAGCCCAGCGCAGCAACCGCGGGCGTATAACCTCCGCCCGGCCAAACTACGGCGTAATCGCTCGGTCGTAGATCCGAACGTCATCAATCAAGCCGGACCAGAAACTGCCCGGCTCACCCCTCCCGACACTCCCGGCACCAATGTACAAGCCGCTGGCTGAGCCACCTAAAGTGCTCTCCGTGCCTTTGGCTACCTCGACGCCGTCAACATACAGGATTCTGTTTGTGCCGTCCCACGTTAGGCCCACACGATGCCATTCGCCGTCTATAATCACTGCCTCTGAGGATAATGGCGTGCCAAACCGGCCGGCTGCCTTCAATTCGGTCATTAGTTTGCCCTCCGATGTACCGGCAGCGAGCCAATTCACTCCTCCGGCTTGAGATATGATGGCCTGCCCCGGCCCACCGCCTTTTACCCAGGCCAAAACGCTGAATGCCCCGTCCACTGGGTTCAACACAAAAGGCGTGCTGACATAATCATCTATCCCATCGAACTGAATCGCACCTTTTACCTTACCAGCGGTAGGCTCCCAGAGTGCGTCACCATTAAGCGTGCCGTCTTTGTCGCGGACGCTATCGTGGGCGATGCTGCCAGTGAGTTCGTCCAGCTTCCAGTACGCGACAAGGTCGGGCGGAAACACTTGCTGGAGCCATTGTGTAGCAAGGATGGCAATGTCCTGCGCATCGACGGCATTGTCGCGGTTTAGGTCGGAGCTCGGGTCCCAAAGCTCATCGCCCGCCTCGGTCTTCCAAGCCGATGCCAATACTCCGAAGTCGGCAAAATCGGTAACGGCATCTTGATTCAGATCGGCACCGATCGAAACAGCCAGGGCCTTGATGCAGAAATTGGCAGTGTTGTCGAATTCATAGAGGTCGCGCCATCCTGAGTCACTGCGATAATAACTCTGGCCCGGCTCCGATGTCGAGGGCACGAGCGCACCCTGACTTGCTTCAAGCTGCATCTTGCCGAGCGTGTCGAAATTGAAGCTCCAGATATGAATATCGGGCGGCGGAGGACCTTCAGTGTATGTAGGGCCTACATTCGGACCGTCCAACAGTACTTTGACCTCGGACGTACGGTCATAAGCGTGACCGCCGGCTGAGAGCTCCACGTAGACGTAGAAATCATTGTTCCTTGTGACAACAACCGGCGTGTTAAGATCAACGGTGTGCAATCCCCTGTGCGCAATGGTGCCGGATTGGGCAGTCAGCTCGTCCAGCAATTGGCCGTCTTCAAATCGGTCGTATATCGTGGCGTTGTAGGTGACGTTATCCGTGGCAGTGTAAAAGCTGACCGCAACAACCCTCTCTGCACGGCGGGGAATAAAGACATTGAAAGCCTCGTTGCAGTCGGTTTTCGTGTCACGCCAGCCGTGATAGTCGTGGTAGTAGATGTGGTCGTAAGGATTCAACTGTGCACCCTGGAAGGAGACGGCCCCCATTTCTGGGTCGTGACCACAGTGTTTGTCGTAATACGATATCCAGAAGTAACCGGTGCCGTTCCAAGAGCGTCCCCAACTGTTTTTGATGAGCCATGCACCTGGCATAGGAGCCTGTGTTACCATACTGTCGTCCCAGCCCACGATCGTAACCGAGTGATTGGGCAGCATCCCATCGGACGGAGACTGGTAGTGTTTGCCGGCGACCAGGAAGCTGGCGGAATAGGCCATGCATGTCGCCACAGCACCATGTGTCACGACGGCTTTCTTGATTATGTCGATGTCTTCGAGGTTGGGGCCGACTGTATACCACTCAATATCGCGCACGTAGAGAACCTCATAGTCCTGTTCATATTTTGCCGGGGCAGAGACATACCAGGGAGAGTCAACCTGGCCGTCAGAGTTGGCTCTGGCACAATTGACGGCGCCATCGCCTCGACCGATGTACGCCGCCGCCACAAGGTAGTCACCGCCCTCGTGAACGACAAGACCGGTGCCGCCTGTCGGCACCATATCGTCGTTGTTGTACTGGTTGAAACCATTCCACCAGTCCAGGTGGTACTCAGCCAGGTTGGGCCAATTGGTCCGGCCAAGAGAGCTCCAGTGGCCCGATATGAGCAGGTTGCTCTCGATAGCGGCCATTGTGCCATGACACCAACATGTGCCGTCAGTCTGAGACTTTACGGGTGTGACGTAACCCAGTTCCCGCAGATCATACGCTGGGGGCAGCGGGTCACTATTCCGGGTGTCGGCAGATTTGTCGGCATATCCCATACCCACAAACAGAGCAATGATAAGAACCACACACTTGACTGAGAGACGATTTGAACTGACCATGTGTATTACTCCTCACTAAGTGCTACGGCGGCAACGGTTCACCCTTTTGACCATCGTTCCAGGATTGATAAGGTGACACCGCATACGACTTTCATTCAGACGACTCAACCGTATTACAAATATAATCGTTTATCAAGAGTAAAAGCAGTATATTCTGATTTTCGGCCAGGCCTTTTACAGGCCACAAAGCCAGTAGCGCAAGCAGCACAACAAATCGGATTAGATTGGCCCTTTTCATTTGCATGTCCTCCCCTAAAGCTTTTCTCTCGCACTTATTCCAATGCAAGGCTGGCTGATTTTGCAAGAATTTTCGATGAATTTTTGCAGAAAGCCCCCCGCTCCTGGATTAAGATATCCACAGATTTCACAGACGCCGTTCTGAGCGGAGCGAAGAATCCGGCCTCATGCCGGATGTTTCGGCTGCGCCTTAACAGTGGGAATCCGTGTAAATCCGTGTCCAGTTAAAATGTCTTCCGATAGGAAGATGCGGGGGCATTTTCAATTTGCAATAGGGAGAAATCTGGATTATAAATCAGACACGGGCTAACACCGACCTTTTAGACACGGATTTGCACTGACTAAAAATAAATGTACGGGAAATCGATGATGGCGCAAGCAAAAAAATATATCGCGGTTGACCTGGGCGCCGAGAGCGGCAGAGT
>Ga0315296_10003470_pt1 | contig 13121 bp, 11 predicted proteins | sample YL17G14_18_MG_FD_203921 | JGI IMG/M metagenome (GOLD analysis project Ga0315296, IMG submission 203921) | Sediment microbial communities from Yellowstone Lake, YNP, Wyoming, USA - YL17G14_18 | ecosystem: Environmental > Aquatic > Freshwater > Lake > Sediment | place: USA: Wyoming | collected... | reverse complement strand
TTGGCATAGATGAGCATTGCCTTGCCGATGCGCGAGAGATTCGTGCCGCAGGTCATCCGGTAGGCCGTACTTCTTGGCCTGAGGAAAATTCGCGGCAGGAATAGCAGGCAAAGTAAGACGACGGGAATGGCGATCCCTACTATCGCAAAGCCCCTGCCTACTAACCGGCCGGCACTTAGCTCGATTTGGACAAGGCTGACAGTACCAACGGTCACAGCAGACATCGCCAGGATAAGGCCAGCATGAGCGACAATCTTCGCCGGCATTCCTATTGCGAGAGGCCAGGCAAGAAGGGGCAGAATCGCAAGGACGAGTGACAGTATAGCCGGTCTGCTAATTCGGATATCGATTCTTTTGCCCTCAGCCGAGACTGCTGGCAGCTCATAATTGCAGGCAGTACACGTCCCAACATTGTCTGGATTTTCTTTGCCGCATTTTGGACAGAGCATTTTATGCCCTCCGCTCAATGAAACCGCAACTGGTATGCACAGGGGCCCACACGGATTGGGAACCCGCAGGATATCCTACCTCGGCTGTTACCCAAAATCAACCATTTTGGGGCCAGAACAGATTCTCGGGAATCCGCTGCTGCATTAGGCACCATCCATCCGATGCCTGCCCATTTGCGCTTGAACAGCGGGGAGATCTTTGCCAAAATCAGCTATAGGTTTGGCCAGTAAGGCCACAAATTCTCGGATTCCCGTTTTCGTATCTGCTTTGAGAATAAGTTCTTATGTAAGCCAAACGCTGGATGCTATCTCCATTTCGAGGCACGGATTTTTGGCTCGCGAGAAAAAAGACCTTGACAAGAATTTAGGGGTAATAGTATAAATAGATAAAAAGCAAGACGCGGTCAGCGTAACTTAGTTTAACTGCTTGCTATATTGGCTGCGCAAGTGCTCTTCGGAGCCATTTGATATTAATGAAGGGAGGATTGGTACATGAAAAGACTAACCTTACTTCTGCCGTTGGTGGTCATAGTAGGTTTTGCTTCTGTGGGATCGGCAACCACGGTTGCCTACTGGCGGTTTGATGACATCGGTAATCCCGTGATCGACAATCCTGCCGGTACTGTTGCCGCGGGCAATCCCATGCCGGACTCAGATGGTCGGACAGTATGGCGAGAAGCGGCACACGATTGGAGCGGCAATGGTAACAACCTGACAACGTGGGAATATTCCTGGGCCGGTTTCAACTGGTCTTCGGATGTTCCCGCGGCACAGGTGCCTTTGACCGGCGTTGCGAACAATCTGAGCATGGCCACCACAGGGGGTTGTTGTCCTGCTGCAATGACCTGGTCGGCTCAAAGCCTCCCGGGCGGAATAAATATTGAGACCATTACGCCTGCGGCATTTACTATAGAGGTTTCGTTCAAACCTACCTACGATGTAGCGAATGCATACCATACGATCGTCGGCCGCGACGGCAGGGATGTGGCTATCGGTGACGCCACTAAGGCGCCGCTATACTTCTCGACTCGTCCGGGTGCTGCGGTGGCTATCGAGTTCACGGATATGGCTGGACTTAATCATCAGGCTGTATCCGCTGCCGCTGCGATCCAGGCCGGCCAGTGGTACAACATGGTCGGCGTCAGTGACGGTTCAACATTGTCGCTGTATCTCAACAACATTCTGGTCGCTCAGACCAGCTTCAGCAGCACCGACCCGCGCTTAGCTATCGGCAATGGATCAGGCGCTGACTGGCAAGCCGGAACCTGGACGGTTGCCCGTGGATTGTGGAACGGCGGTCATGTTGACCGTGTCTATGGGTTCATTGACGAAGTGCGTATTTCCGATACTGCACTGGACCCGTCGCAGTTCCTCTCTGTCCCGGAGCCCGCGACGATGGTTCTTTTGGGTCTCGGTGCTCTGGCGTTGGCCGGGCGTCGGAAACCGTAAGACGCAGCAGGGAATCCTGAAACCCTCTGCCCAAAGGTAAAGAGTGCCAATTCAGGCAAATGGTATGCACAGGGCCCCCACGCCGTGGGAACCCGCAGCATACTCTGCATCTACGTCTGGCTACGTACCCTTGGCTTTCTGTCCCAGCTCATCACATCGTTTTCGCAAGGATTCCAAAGTCGGCTGGTGTTTTTCGTACGTCGCCAAATTGGTCGTCTCGTGGTGGTCGTTTTTTAAATCATACAGCTCTTCGTAGCCGAAGTCAACATAGCGGGCGTATTTGTAGCGCTGCGTGCGGAGAGCCTCGCTCTTGGCAATGGTTTTGTGCTCGAATGGATGCTCGTAGAAGAATTCGCTTCGCCACTTGGGTCTTTCGCCCCTCAGCAGCGGCACAAGGCTGCGACCTTGCATCTGTTTCGGCGCATCCACGCCGGCAAGCTGAAGTATCGTCGGCGCAATATCTACATTGAGCGCGAACTGCTCCACAGTGACGCCATGCCTTCGTTGTGGAGCGCTCGGATCAAAAACAATCAGTGGCACGCGGATAGATTCTTCGTGTGGAAACCATTTGCCGGCCAGGCCGTGCTCGCCGAGGTAAAAACCATTATCGCCAGTAAATATGATGACGGTGTTATCGTCAAAATTAAGCCGGTTAAGCTCCTGGCGGACTTCCCCAATCGCGAAATCCACGCCCGTAATCAGGCGATAGTAGCCTTTGACGGATTCCTGATATTTCTCCGGCGTGGCAAAGCGTATCTGCCAGCGCCTTCGAGCCTCGGAGTTTTGCAGAAATTCGGGCAAAGCCTCGAAATACTTAGGGTCAGCCGTTTCGGGAACGGGCATAGTGGCATCTTTATACAGATTCGCATGGGCACGGTCGTACACGAATTGTCGCGGGTCGGCGTCCTGAACGTGCGGGGCTTTGAAACTTACCGACAGGCAGAAGGGCTGGTTCTTTGAGCAGCTTCGCAGAAATTCAATCGCCTGCTCGCCCATAATCTGCGTCAGATGTTTGTAGTTGCCGTCTTTATCCTTGCGTTCGTATGGGTCGCATTGCCCGGGACAACCACGCCAGAAGTCGAATTTATCGCCGGGGAAATCTTGCCCTCTGCCCACGCCATATTTTCCGACAAATCCGGTCCTGTATCCCGCTTGGCGGAGCAGCATCGGATAGGTTTGTGCCAGCGCCTTCGGCGAGAAGCTGGTCGCAAAGTCCTTGATTCGGTGCCGGCTTACCCACTGGCCGGAAAAGATGCTGGCGCGACTGCATGCACAGATGGAAGTAGTGACGAAGGCGTTTGTAAACTTGACGCCGTTTTTTGCCATATTGTCGATGTTCGGCGTATAGATATTCGGATTGCCCGCACAGCCGATGGCGTCCCATCTATGGTCATCGGTCAGCAGAAAAACGATGTTGGGCCGCTTCGCAGCCGCACCGAGTCTGAGGAACTCGCTTTGGCAGCCGACCAAAGGCAGCGCTGCTGCACCGCCTGCCACCAGACTCAGGAATTCGCGTCGATTTAGGTTTCGCATTTTTTCCCCTCTTCTCGAAGAGATTCGGATGAGAAATTGGGTAAGTCCCGTGAGGTGTGCCTTGAACTGGCAAGCCCCATATCAGTGACGAAAACAACAAGAAGGGTTTCATAAGGTCTAAAATCCCAGTAAGATCTTCGAAGCGTAAATTCTTACGAGTATTATAATCCTGTTGATATAATTCGGTAGAACAAGTATATTTATAGAAAGATGCAAACAAAGATTCAACCCAAAAAGGTCCAGATTAGTTCATGAGAATGGCTGTTTCAGCCGAAAATTCAGTAAAGTCTGGTGACCAAGTGGAACGCGGGGATGGCAATTAAACTTCCGAAATTTGAGAAAACATACGGCGTCATGCTAACGGCTTGTGGAGAGTTGAAGGGACGAGCGTCGGAGATCAAAGCACTACGGGAGAGGAAGACGAGGGTCGCGAGATACCAAAGTGGAAACATAAGAGCATTCGTGCGGAGTCGCCTACACGTGAAGGGCGGACCATATCTACATGTGGATTGCGCTCTAGGAAAGGTTTTTTCAAGAAAGCTGAAGGTAACACATAAGAAGGCAGAAGTATTGGAGATTATCGAGGCTGTGCGCGGGCTTGGAATAGAAGCCGGTATCACGGCGTACTTCGAAGTGCCACTCGCTGAGCTTTCGGAAACCGGATTAGTTCGGGCACTATTGACGGAGCACAAGATACTCGATATGTCGGTGAAGCTGACACGTGCTTCGCTTTCCCTTATGGGCACGCCGGTCAAGAACATAGACTGGGGTATACACGAGAGGAACAAAAGGCAGGTGGTTGTTGTACGAATGCAGGCAGAGAGATCGGTAAATGTGGATGATAATTACCTGTCTGAATCATGGAATTGGATAGATGAGCAGTTTTTGCTTTTCGTGCTGGGAGGAAGGAAAGATGGCAAGGTTTGAGTCAATAAACCTCCCTTGTTCTGAGGTGGAGGAAGAACTTGAAAAAATGTGGCGGCGGCCGCCAGAGTGCCCGGGGGGTAGGAAGACAGTGCGCAGAGAACCGATTGCTGGAGAATCGGCCGAGGTAATTCCTAAACTTATAGGAGCTTTCAGAGAAGAGTTGACTGTCACATTACGGGAAGCAGCCCGTATTGGCATTTTGGAGAGAGAAGTGGCGCTACTCAAGCAACGTTGTTCAAGGTTGGAGGATTTGTCGCCGATTCTCGTACCAATTCAGTCTCTGGCACCAGAACCTTATGAAGTGATTAAACCCTTCCACGCTGTTGTACGGGCACAGGGGCAGGACTATACCGCGACGTTCTTCGACGCAAATATTAGCGCCAGCGGCGACACGCAGTCAGAAGCAGTCCTTAACCTGAAGGACATCATTGTGGGGACGTTTGAGATACTGAGCATGAAGGACGAGAATGAATTGGGTCCTGGCCCTGCACAGCAGAGACAAGTCCTCCAAGAGTCTATCCGCAGGAAGAGATAAAAATGGCGATTATCACCAAGGAGCTTGCTCTCGAGATTGTAAAGAAGCTCAAGGCCAAAGTAGAAAAACAAACTAAAGCACACGATATTGCTTCTGTGTACCACGAGGGCAAGATGATCGCACACTTCGGGATCCGGCGAGGATCTCGCAGAGATTTAGGTCATGACCATATTCCTGAGCAGATATTCCTTCGTCCCAGAGAGGCCCGCCTGCTTGCACAATGTCCCCTTTCAAGAGAAGGGTGGATAAAGATAATGTCAGATAAGGGAAAGCTCTGACCTACGTTGGTTTTCCTTCTTCAGTTCCTGTTCTGTTGCAGGGCTTGACATGACAGGATAATTCGTGGCGGCGGAAGACCCAGTTGTTTTGGCGGATTGCACCCAACCAATTCAGTTCGGATTCGGTCTGCTGCGCAAATGAGTAACACGGATTCTTCAGCAAATTGTGGTCAATACTCCGGGTGGTGACAGTTGTCCCTTAGCAAATCGGGTCGCCATTTTTGGGTGCGTTCCAGGGCCTGCTGACGACGCCAGTCGGCGATTTTTTTGTGGTCGCCGCTTAAAAGAACTTCGGGCACTTTTAGGCCGCGAAAAACCTCCGGTCTTGTATATTGCGGATACTCCAGAAGCCCGGCACTAAAGGAATCGTCTTTTGCCGAATTCTCATCGCCGAGCACGCCGGGCAGCAATCTAACCACCGCATCGATAATCACCATAGCGGCTAATTCGCCGCCGCTCAAAACATAATCGCCGATTGAGATTTGCTCGGCATTCAGACCAATGCGAATCCGCTCATCGAACCCTTCGTATTTGCCGGAAATCAAAATGAGCCTGTTTTCTTTGCTCAGCTCGGCAGCTTTTTTCTGGTCGAACTTTTGCCCCTGAGGCGTGAGCAGGATGACTCTACCTTTTTCGGGCCAGAGTCTCTGGACGTGCTCGAAGCAGTCGAAAACCGGGCCTGGCATCATCACCATACCAGGCCCGCCGCCGTAAGGTTTGTCGTCGACCTTCCTGTATTTATCCTGGGCAAAATCCCTTATGTTGGTAAGAACGATTTCGACTATGTGCGCCTCTTGTGCCCTTTTTATCGTCGAGCAGCTCAGCGGCGACTGAAACATCTCCGGAAAAAGTGTGAGAATGTCAAGTCTCATCGCCTTTGTCTGCTTGCTGGCCAGAGGATGGTGCGTTTTGAGGCTCCTCCTTTGGCTCGGACTTTGTCTTGGCTTCGGCCTTGACTTTTTCCTCGGCTGCTTTGGCGGCCTCAGCTTCAGCCTTGGCTTTTTCTTCTGCTTGCTTGGCGGCTTTTTCTGCGGCGATTCTTTCTGCCTTGTTGAAGGGCCTGCCCTTGGCGCGCGCCAAAGCCCTGGCCTTCGCCCGGCGGGCAGACCTCTGTTCGGCGTATTTGTGCTTTATGCCCTGCCGCAGCAGGATTTGCGAGACGGTGTCGCTCGGTACGGCCCCTTCATTCAGCCAGTACTCTACGCGCTCGCGCTTGAGCACCACCTGCTTAGCAGGGTCCTTTTCAATCGGGTCGTAGTGGCCCAGCTTTTCCAGAATTCTGCCGTCACGTGGCGTGCGGGCGTCGACCGCGTTGATTCTGAAAAACGGCCGATGCCGCCTGCCCATTCTCATTAGTCGCAACTTTACTGCCATAGTCTTTCCTTTCTTTAGCGCTTTATGATCAATTTCCGCCATCCCCACATTATCGGGACAGCGAAACACGTTTGCAAAGTTCACCCAATTCTAACAGAATTCTTCTCAATATCTTCATAAATTGCGTCTATCCTTTTTTGAGCAGCTATCGTTTCTTTTATCGCGGCAGTAATCCGGCAATAATGCTTAATATCATCCAAGGATAGGCGTCTGCCTTTTCTATCCTTGAGCCACTTAGCCATAACCTGATACCCGCCTATCTGGTAGTCCCATATATCTTTGCCAATCGGGCCAAAATATTGGGCCGGATTCACATACGCTGCTTTTTTGCTCTGGTTGTACGCAACCTCTGCGACAAGATTATCGCCTTTGCCCTCAAACTTTGCGACCGGCTTAGCCAACCTATCCCAATTTATAAGATGAAGGGCGACCAACTTTTCCCCGAGCCCCGCCACCTTGCCAAAAACCTTATAATCCGCGCAGAAGGGAATCCGCGGAAAATCGCTCTTTAGAAATTCAGCGTAACGTTGGCGGTACACATTCGAATAAAGGACTGCATATATGTAATGTAAAATGGCTTCTGGTTTTGGGCGCAGCCCATACGCGTTTTCCAAGGCCGACCATACTTCTCGTGCAATGTTTACCTGCCGGTTATACTCTGGACCGTTGTTGTACAAGTCCTCTTCGGGATAAAGATAAAGAGGGAAATTTACGTTGCCGCCTCTATAAAAAAGGTTGAGATCTTGCATACATTCTGCACAGAATACCACATTCCAAGGCTTCTCCGAGCCCACGACCTGACCGGCTCTTCCAACACAAAGTCCGAGATTGTCGTGCACAAAATGGCGCATGACTTCCTTTCGAGTCCTTTCTATCACCGTTTCATTGTAGAAAATCCAGCGCCGGTCAAACGGTCTATACAGTATGGGCAATATCTGCTGTTCCCAGCTCTTCTCGGCGAGCACTTTTTCACGGGTGTCCTTTGTCTTCCAACCAGCCTTGTCTTTCAGTCCGAAGGCCTGCTTTATCATATTGTCGGAGATACTTTCATCCTGGAACATCCGAATACGTCTTTTCAGCTCCTGCGCAGTATTGGCAATGGCAAAGTCATCCCGGCTCGTCACAACCCCCACACTGTTTACAGGAAAAATATCCGTCAGTTTAGTGTACCCTTGATACGCACCAAAAAGTTCTTCGTCCCGCGGCACAAAAAAGTAGAATTCAGACTTGGGTGTCAGCAATTTCCAGCGGGTGCTCTTGACATGATTACTGCTAAGCCATTCGTACTTGACCTCGCGCAGGCCCCAGCAGTCGGCGTGGGATACCTTGCGTTTCAGACCGGGCTTTTTGATAGCGAGGAGAATTGCCACGCCCTGCTGAATTTCGAAGACGTTTTTATCTTCAGAACCGTCGGGGCATTTTTCTTTCTTTTTTTTGTTGCCGTGCAGGTCAAGTATGTAGATTTGGTTGAAGGTATTCATCAGGGATTGACGCATCCCTCTGAATGTGGGATTATCCAGGTAGCTGTGATTGGTGATAAAGCCTAAGACACCTTCGCCAGCCTGGTCGATCTTCCACTGGGCAAAGCGAATAAACTTCACATAATCATCCTGGAGCCACTTAGGATTTTTTTCTGCCAAAGGCTTTCCGTCGACCTGATAGTAGTCCCTAATAAGTTTTCCGATGAAGTTGGGGATCTTTTTGCCCTTTTCATCCAATTTCCAACTGCGGTTGGCAGAGTGTCCTGAATAAGGAGGGTTGCCAAGAATCACCAGAATTGGCGTTTCTTTTTTAATCGCCCCGGCTGCGTGGGACTCCTCGGAAAGTGAGCTCATACCAGGCAAATCACTCTGTGCGAGGTCCTCAAGTTCAAGTGTATTCGTCAAATAGAGTTTGAATCGCTCATGCTCACCAAGTCTATAACCTAACTCTTCGAGCAAGAAACCTATTTTCAAATGAGCAATCGCGTAGGGCGCCATCATCAATTCAAAGGCGTAGAAGTTCTTGAGAATGTGCTTACTTATAAGCTCACTTACGCCGCCCGTGCCATAGCGAGCCGAAAAGTCATTCGCGGCGACACTTGCGGCCTGCGCCAAAAATGTCAGCGTCCCTGCCGCAGGGTCGAGCACCGTCACCGAACCTGTCGCAAAGCCGTCAGGTTTTCCGAAATACTCTCTGAGAATTATATTTAAGGAACGAACAATGTAAGAAACAACCTCCTGCGGAGTGTAGTAAACACCACGTTGCTCTCTTTCTTTAGGGTTGTACTGGGCAAGGAATGTCTCATAGAAGTGCATAATAGGGTCGCTGCCTCTGCGCTCGACAAAGTACTTATGCAACACACTCTTGACATCCGCAACGGCCAAAACATCGGCAATATCCTCAACAATCCAATCAAGCTCGGTCCCCGGTTCTCCAAGAGAAACAAACCTGAACACGTCTCGCAGAATGCCGATTGTCCTGGGGATATTGTCGAAGGCAAGTCTCTTATTAAATTCTCCTTTACAACGAGTGCTTGCTGCGAACAGACCATAAGTTATCGTCTGAGCGTACATATCGGCAAAATCTTCTTCAGTAAGGCCCGCGATCAAATGTTGCTGAAACGCTTTGTAAAAGCCCGTAAGATTGCCATTGCTTCTGCCAAGCTCCAGGAGCACCTGCTCACAAAGGTAGTGAGTCCTCAACGCGAGTCCCTTAGCCAGCGCCTCAGGTGTGTACTGGCGCGGCAGAGAAAAGGTGAAAAACTTATTCAATAAATCGAAGAATTTATCCTGGTTTTCGACGGGCGGAACAACTTTGAGCTGCCGGGCAATGAAGGGCCGGCCTATTGCCACCTTGTCCACGAGCAGCCCGTCACGGTACAATCTAAACTCGAAGAAGTTTGTCAGGATCACGTTTGCAAACGCGCTGCGATACCGTTTTAGCTGTTCGGATTCCTCTATCTTTTCGAGGTTTTCTTGTTCCGGTGGTTTTGCCTCGATATACCCAACGATATGTTGCCTGCCATCCCATACTCTAAAATCAGGATTGCCGGCATCGGTTTTCTTGGGCGAAATCGTCACCTCGGTTCTGGGTCTATTAATCGAACGCGCAAAGGCTTCAAGCAGCGATGCCAGAACCTTATAATAGCTTTGCTCTGTCGCATCGCCTTTCCGGCCTACATTAAAAATTTCCCCCAAGTATGCTTTCAGCATCTTCGACCTACAGAAAGACAAAGCCCTCACTTCTGAGCAAGCAGCTTGCAGTGCAAAGTATAGCCGTTTATGAAAATTGCTAAATTTGCCGGGTCAATCCGGGCGTCGGCTGCGATTCTTTCTATCTGCTCGTCGGTCAGGCGGTCGGCGGCTTGTTTCTCGCTCGGCGTCATTATCGCCACCGCTTTTTTCAATTGCTCCAGCTCCTCGGCGGTCGGCGCGGCCAGCATCGCCAGCTCGCTGCTGCCTTCAATATCCTTGAACTGGTCTCTTACCTGCCGGCCGTATTCGCTGTCGCAAAAGCGAGCGACTTTTTCCAGATATTGTTCAATCGTAATCTTGCCTGCGCCGGTTATGTCACTGCCTTGTGTCATTGAGCTCTCCGACCCCGCCTGGGTGTTTATTTCGACTTTAACAGTAACGGCTTGGGGTTTTCGACCCAGCCGGCCGGCCTCTGCCCTTTGCCTGGGCGATTGACGTCACCGAGGTCTTCCCTTGCTTTCTGAGCCAGCGCAAGAAGCTGCTTGACGATGTCGGGATGCTTATCGGCCACATTGTTTGCCTCGCCGATGTCGGCCTGGAGGTCGTACAACTGCAGAGGGACATTGGGCGTAGGCTCACCCCAGTTTTTCTTTTTCTGCTCCAGCGGCAGGTGCAGCTTCCACTTGCCGCAGCGGACCGCCTGCAGCTGGTCCATCTGGTAATAGTAAAACGCTTCGTGCGGCGATTTCGCCCCGCTTTTGCCGGACATAAGCGGCCAAATATCTTTGCCGTCGATGATGCGGTCGCGTGGGGCGTCTGTTCCGGCCAGTCGGGCGAAGGTCGGCAGCAGATCCATGGTCGTAGTTAGCTCATCGCAGCTTTTGCCGGTCGGGACGTGGTCCGGCCACCAGAGGATACAAGGTTCGCGCTGGCCGCCCTCCCAGGTCGTCCCTTTGCTGCCGCGAAGGGGGCTGTTGCTTCTACCTTTGCCGCCGGTTGCGCCGTTGTCGGAGGTAAAGACGACCATCGTTTTGTCGGCAAGATTCAGCTCTCGCAGGCTCTGCAGGATTTGACCCACAGACCAATCGAGCTCCTCGATTACATCGCCGTAGTCTCCGTTGGCCGAGTGACCCCGGAATGCCTCGCCAACGTGGAGCGGCTCGTGCGGCATTGTATGCGGCAGGTAGATAAAGAACCGGCGAGCCTTGTTTTCCTTTATGAATTTGACGGATTCTTCGGTGTAGCGCTTCGTCAGTGTGTCCTGATCGGCCGGCGCCTCGATGACTTTTTCATTCCGCAATAGCGGCAGCGGCGGACGGTCCGTGCCCTCTCGGCTGCCCATATCGTTGCTGTAGGGAATACCGTAGTAGTAATTGAATCCCTGCCGCGTGGGAAGAAACGCCGGCTGATCGCCCAGATGCCATTTGCCTATGCAGGCGGTGGCATAGCCCTGAGTTTTCAGGACTTCGGCAATCGTGATTTCCTCCGGGTTCAGGCCTTTCTTATTTACCGGGAACAGCACACACAAGCCGGTGTCGTTCTGGTGCATATTGACGCGGCGGGGATAGCAGCCGGTCATCAGACTCGACCGCGATGGTGTGCAGACGCCGCTGGTGACATAGAAGCTGGTAAAGCGCATCCCTTCGGCGGCCATGCGATCGAGATTCGGCGTGCGATTCTTTCGCGAGCCGAAGCAGCCGATGTCGCCGTAGCCCAAGTCGTCACAAAAGATGATGATGAAATTCGGCGGCTTCGTTCCGGCGAAGCCCTGCTGAGATAATACCGACTGTCCCGGCATTGCCAGTGACGCGGCCGCCAAACCGACAGTTTTCAAAAAGTCACGACGGTTGAGGTCGTTTTTCATAATCGGTGTCATCTCCACAAATGTGTAGTCAAAACCCCCCCAATGAATTGGGGGGCTAAATATTTTATCGGCGTTTGATTTTGCCTTTTCGCTTTATGACTCTTTTTCGCCTTGAGCGCTGCTTTATTTTTCTGCCGCCCGACATCATCTGACTGAGCGCACCCACATTTAACCCGCCCGAGAATAGAGATCGAAGCCCGCCGAAGGTTCCGCCGCTGAGCGATTTGAGCATATCCCGGCTGCGCATGAAGGTCTTGACAAGACCTGACACATCCTGCGGCTGCACCCCGGTGCCTGCGGCGATTCGCCGGCGTCTGGAGGCGTCGATAATGTCCGGCTCGCGACGCTCGGCAGTCGTCATAGACTGCACGATGGCCTCCATGTGCGACAGCTCCGACCCATCCAGGTCCAGACCTTCAAGCTGGCCTGCCATTCCGGGCATCATTTTGAGCAAATCTCCGAAGCCGCCCATTTTTTTGACGGCCTGCATCTGCTTGAGGAAGTCGTCAAAGCCGAACGTGCCCTTGGCGATTTTCTGCTGCATTTTGGCCGCCTCTTCGGCTTGAAAATGCTCCTGGGCTTTTTCAACCAGCGTCACGACGTCGCCCATACCCAGGATTCGGGTAGCCATGCGCTCGGGGTGGAATTCTTCCAGCTTGTCGAGCTTTTCGCCGACGCCTATGAACTTGATGGGCTTGCCGGTTACGGCCTTGACGCTCAATGCCGCTCCGCCGCGGGCGTCGCCGTCCAGCTTGGTGAGGATGACGCCATCGAGCTCCAGTCTTTGGTTGAATTCTCTGGCGGAATTGACGGCGTCCTGGCCGGTCATCGCATCGCAAACCAGATAAATCTGATGCGGATTTACCGCTTTGGCGACATCGGCAAGCTCGGCCATCATATCTTCATCGACGTGCAATCGTCCAGCCGTATCGAGCACGACCACCTCATAGCCGTTTCCTTTGGCGTGCTTTACCGCGTTCTGGGCGACATTGACCGAATCTTTGCTTTCTTCGCTGTAAACATCGATATTTAGCTGCCGGCCCAGGACGATCAACTGCTCAATGGCGGCGGGCCTCTGCAAGTCATCGGCGACCAGGAGCGGCCTTTTGCCCTTTGAGACCAGGTATTTGCCGAGCTTGGCGGCGGTGGTGGTTTTGCCGCCGCCCTGCAGGCCTGCCAACATAATTACGGTCGGGCCGGGCGAAACAAAATAAATCCGCGTATCAACCGGCCCCATCAGCTTGGTCAGCTCGTCGTTGACGATCTTTATCAGAACCTGGCTGGGATGAAGGCTCTTTATAACCTGGGCGCCAATGGCGGCCTCTTTGACGTCTTTGCAGAACTTTTTCACCACCTCGTAGTTGACGTCCGCCTCCAAAAGGGCCTTGCGGACGTCGTGCATGGCGTCCGAAATATTTGCTTCGGTGATTCTGCCCCGGCCGGCCAAAGACCTGAAGACCGAGTTCAATTTTCCCGTTAATGACTCAAACACAGCGTCGCCCGGAATTTCGTGCAATTGAGAAACTTCTCAACGAA
>Ga0315296_10003469_pt1 | contig 13125 bp, 11 predicted proteins | sample YL17G14_18_MG_FD_203921 | JGI IMG/M metagenome (GOLD analysis project Ga0315296, IMG submission 203921) | Sediment microbial communities from Yellowstone Lake, YNP, Wyoming, USA - YL17G14_18 | ecosystem: Environmental > Aquatic > Freshwater > Lake > Sediment | place: USA: Wyoming | collected... | reverse complement strand
GTTCGTCAGCTTGCACTGACGTTAGAGGCTAAATCCACCAAGGGTGGTATTTCAACGTCGGCTCCACCGAAGCTAGCGCTCCGGCTTCAAAGCCTCCCACCTATCCTACACATGATGAACTCAGACTCAGTGCCAAGTTACAGTAAAGCTCCACGGGGTCTTTTTGTCCAGTCGCGGGGAACCCGCATCTTCACGGGTATTTCAATTTCACCGAGCCCCTCGTTGAGACAGTGCCCAGGTCATTACACCATTCGTGCGGGTCGGAACTTACCCGACAAGGGACTTCGCTACCTTAGGACCGTTATAGTTACGGCCGCCGCTTACCAGGGCTTCAGTTCAGTGCTTTTAAAACACCTCCCTTTAACCTTCTGGCGCTGGGCAGGTATCAGCCTGTATACTTCGGCTTACGCCTTTAGCACAGACCTGTGTTTTTGTTAAACAGTTGCCCGGGCCCATTTAGTGTCACCCCGACATAGTCGGGGCACCCCTTCTCCCTAAGTTACGGGGTTAATTTGCCGAATTCCTTAACGAGGGTTGTCTCGATCACCTGAGGACATTAATCCCCACCTACCAGTGTCGGTTTGCGGTACGGGCGCTCTGCGTCAAAGACAACGGGGATTTTCTAGACGGCATGGGCTCAGCTAAGTCGTCTTGGGTTTCCCCGCAACTTCCCTCTACCTTCAACTAAATATCCGGGGTGTATTTGCCGCCCCGGCATCGCCTAGAGTAAAGGACGCACCATGTCCATTGGGTGCGATTAGCCTTCCCTTCCGTGTCCCCTCGCTGTCTCAGCAGAAGCGGTGCAGGACTAATAACCTGCTATCCATCGCCTACGCCTTCCGGCCTCGGCTTAGGTCCCGACTAACCCTACGCGGATTAACCTTGCGTAGGAAACCTTAGGTTTACGGTGGGCGTGTTTCTCACACGCCTTGCGCTACTTATGCCAACATTCTCACTTCCCTTAGCTCCACCGTTCCTTACGGAACAGCTTCACTGCCAAGGGAACGCTCCCCTACCACTCCCCCCTTCCAAAGAAGGGGAAAGTCCATAGCTTCGGTGACAGGCTTGAGCCCCGCTACATTATCGGCGCAAGAACGCTCAACCAGTGAGCTGTTACGCATTCTTTAAAGGATGGCTGCTTCTAAGCCAACCTCCTGGCTGTCTGCGCGGTCTTACTTCCTTTACCACTTAGCCTGTTCTTGGGGACCTTAGCTGATGGTCTGGGCTGTTTCCCTCTCGACTTAGAAGCTTATCCCTCTAAGACTCACTCCCAGGTTCTAGGTTGATGGTATTAGTGGTTTGGTTGGAGTTAGCAGGATATTCTCCCACTTAGTCCATCCAGAGCCCTACCCCCATCAACTAACACCTGAGGCTGTACCTCAATACATTTCGGGGAGTACGAGCTATCTCCGGGTTCGTTTGGCATTTCACCCCTACCCACAGCTCATCCAACAGTTTTGCCACACTGTGTGGTTCGGACCTCCACTTCGATCTTATCGAAGCTTCACCCTGGCCATGGGTAGCTCACCCGGCTTCGCGTCTAATCCCTGCGACTTAGTCGCCCTATTCAGACTCGCTTTCGCTACGGCTCCGCAACGTAAGTTGCTTAACCTGCCACAGAGATTAAGTCGTTGGGTCATTCTTCAAGAGGCACGCCATCATCCCGACCGAAGTCGAGACTTTGACTGCTTGTAGGCACATGGTTTCAGGTCTATTTCACTCCCCTCCCGGGGTGCTTTTCACCTTTCCCTCACGGTACTGGTTCACTATCGGTCATCAAGAGTGTTTAGCCTTGCCCTGTGGTCAGGGCTGATTCCCACAGGGTTTCTCGTGCCCCGTGGTACTCAAGAACAGATAAGGAGCCTACCCCCTTTTGCTTACAGGACTGTCACCTTCTATGGCGGCCCGTTCCAGAGACCTTCAACTAGGGTTGGGTTTGTAACTCCTTGACTTAGCTAGGTCAGTCTTATCTGTCTTACTACCCCCGGTAAACATAGGCCTTAGCGCCACTCAGCTTACCGGGTTTGGGCTCTTCCCCGTTCGCTCGCCACTACTAGGGGAATGCATGTCTGTCTATTTTCCTCAGGGTACTTGGATGTTTCGGTTCCCCTGCTTACCTCTCTCCAGCCTATGTGTTCGGCTGGGAGTATCCTTCTCTTCGAAGGATGAGTTGCCTCATTCGGGAATCCCCGGCTAAGCTCGCTCGACAACTCCCCGGGGCTTTTCGCAGTCTTGCCACGCCCTTCATCGGCTCTTGATGCCAAGGCATTCACCATGCGCCCTTACCCGCTTGACCTGCTTCAGATTTGGTATTTCCCCATATTCAGTTTTTAAGGTGCTTCACAAGGCAAAATTAAAAGCCTGGCGATTTCTCACCAGGCTTTCGCACTGGCTTGAATCACCTGTGATTGCCTTATGTCACTCTGTTAGACACCGTAATACAAAATACCACACTCGAAAAACGTTTGTCAACAGTCTTTACCCGGCTTTTCGTAGCTGGACGGCAAAAACCGGCGCAAAAGCCAAAATATTTTTGCCCCTTTCCCTTGAGACGCCGGTCAGTGCCCCCCCAGTTACCTATCCCACCAGGACTATGTTATAATAAGTATCTCAAATAGGAGACAGCCCTCCCGAGATATGATGCTGAAAAAGACCATCGCTGATTTGCTGGCCCGGGCAGCCGCCGAGGCGCAGAAGCAGGGCAAACTGCCCCCCGTCACCCTCCCCGAAATCGTCATCGAGCACCCTCAAGACCCCCGGCACGGCGACTACGCTTCCAGCCTGCCGCTGAAGTTGGCCCGGGCGACAGGCACCAATCCGCTGGCCATCGCCAAGGAGCTGGTCGCCCTCCTACCATCGACCCCGGAAATCGACCGCGCTGTGGTCGCCCCGCCGGGCTTCATCAACTTCATCCTGAAGAGCGATTGGCTGAACCGGCAGGTGCCTGACATCCTTGGTGCCGGCGAGACCTACGGGAATATCAAGCAGGGAAACAACCTGAAGGCGCAAATCGAGTTCGTCAGCGTCAATCCCACCGGACCCTTGCACGTGGGGCACGGGCGCGGCGCTGTCCTGGGCAGCACCCTGGCCAATGTCCTAACCGCCGCCGACTATGACATCGAAAAAGAGTACTACATCAATGACGGCGGCTCCCAGGTGCTCGCCTTCGCTAAGTCGATTTACGCCCGCTATATGCAGGAGTTCGGCGTCAATATTGAATTGCCGACCGATGGCTACCAGGGCGGCTACATCATCGATATGGCTAAGGAAATCATCGCCGAGCATGGCAATAAGTTCCGCAGTCTGCCGGAGGGCGACGCCATCGCCCGGCTCGAGGAAATCGGCCTGAAGAAGATGCTTGCCCAGATTGAGGCCGACCTCAAGATGCTGGGCGTGACCTTTGATGTCTGGTTCAGCGAAAAGAGCCTGTACAAGAACGGCCAGTATGACACCGCGATGGCGATGCTGGCGAAGGGCGGCTATATCACCAGGCGCGAGGGCGCCACCTGGTTCGTCTCGACGGCGCTGGGCGAGGACAAGGACAACGTGGTCGTCCGCACCGATGGCTCGCCGACGTATTTTGCCACGGACATCGCCTACCACTATGATAAGTTCCTCAACCGCAAGCTCGACCAGGTTATCAATATCTGGGGCGCCGACCACCTCGGCCACGTCTCTCGAATGAAAGCAGTGGTCGGGGCGCTGGGCATCGACCCCGAGCGGCTGAAGGTCATCATCTCCCAGTTGGTGACGCTGAGGAGAGGCGGGGAAATCGTCCGGCTGTCCAAGCGGAGCGGCGATATCATCACCCTGCGGGAGCTAATCGAGGAAGTAGGTACAGACGCCTGCCGCTTTTTCTTCCTATCACGCACCGCAGATGCCCAGATGGACTTCGATATGGAGCTGGCGAAAAAGCAGTCGGCGGATAACCCGGTCTACTACGTTCAGTACGCCCACGCCCGCATCGCCAGCATCCTGCGACTGGCGGAAGAAAAGGGCATCAAGTTTGATGGCGGCGATGTGTCCTTGCTGACCTGCGAGGCCGAGCTTGCCCTCATCCGCAAGATGCTCCAGCTGCCGGAAATTGTCCAGGTCATCGCCGAGACGCTGGAGCCGCACCACCTCACCTACTACGCCCAGGACCTGGCGACTGTTTTCCACAGTTTCTACAAGCAGTGCCGCGTTGTCTCGCAGGACGAAGCGCTGACCAAAGCCCGCCTCAAGCTGGTCAAAGCGGCCAAGCAGGTGCTGGCCAGGACGCTCCACTTGATGGGGATGACGGCGCCGGAGAAGATGTAGAGGGAAATCCCCCTTAATCCCCCTTTTTCAAAGGGGGAGAATAAAAAAGAGGGGCTGACGCCCCTCTTGGACGCCCTATTCTGTTACGGTTCGACTATGCAAGTATCTGCTCCAAGACCTGAAGCATTGGGATTACACGGCGATAATAATCATCCATATCCTTCACTGACAAAGTGAGCTTACAGACTCCCTCGTGCGCCAATGAGTTTTTGTTGTCAACAAGCGCCTGTAGGGCTTCGGCTTCAGTACCATTAGGTTTGATTTTCGCTGAAAATTCGTCCTTGTAGTCTCTGCTAAACTCGCCAAGTAAACCGCAGATTGCCCCGAAATCAGGGTTCCGAAAGTGGTCACCTATCATCTTTACCACGTAGTTCCCGACTTCTGTATCACCAGCCCTTTTTGCCCGCTCTTCAATGAGATTCTCAACACAGTCTTCGAGCACACCCAAGAACAAGACACATATGTAGGCGGCTAGATGGGCACCGAGCTTTACATCTTTATCAGACCAGCTTTTGGCAAATGCCAGAAGCTCTTCTATTTCTTGGCACCTTCTTGACACGTAAGGATTTGTTACCATCACTTAAATAAAATTTCTCTTGCCAGCTTAATGCGAGTTTTCACTCTATCAACATCCGTTGTGTGAACACTGATTGCATCAATAAAGCTCGGATTACGAAGGAGTTTCTGGTACCTATCTTTGACATTACTTGGTGGACTATCCGCTCCAGCGAAAGCAAGTATCACCGCATCAAAGACTGCGATATTAATGCCGCGCCTAACATGAAATGGTCTCGGTCCCAGAGTTTTTAGGACTTTTGATACCGCATTTAGGAAGGCATCGTGATATGGCTTCTGTTTGGTATCGTTCTTATGCTTGGACATATAATCACTTAAGAATTTTTTCATTGGTTTGAAATAAGAGGCACCACCTTCAAGAAGAGCGAGGAATCTAACAATCAACTCTATGTCTTTCATACGAGGGTCAGGATTGTTTGTACCCACAATCTCACGCCACGTAACATCCTTGTTCAAGCTACGCAAGAAATCATTAAATGGACCGTGATAAACGCAATTCCTTACTTCTTGCGGAGTAAGACCAGTTCCACCCGTATTCAGCCTTTCAAAAATGTGATAGATGCTTGTGTCATCTTTGGGATCCTGTTGCTCAACTATCACCGCACGAAGTACCGCATCCCTAAGGCGCCTGGCATCCGTCTCTTTTAGATCCTTATAGAACATACCTTCCCATTTTGGAGTGACCCCTATGAGATAGAAATCGCTACCGTCGGGTAATTTTCCATCAAAAAACCCACATACAGTTCGTAAACGTTGTTGACCATCAATAATGGCCCACTTCTCAGTAGATGGCTCTTTGTAAACGAAAATTGCAGGTACGGGCAAACCAAGAAGAAAAGAATCTATCAGTCGACTCGCTTGCTTAGGCTTCCAAACCCACCCACGTTGAAAACTCTGTACCAAGATTTCGTCGCGTTGCCATTTCTTGTGTAAGATTTCAAGCGTAAGGTCTGCTGGATAAGAAACAATCTTATATATTGGTACTTCGCTCTCTTCATCCTCTTTTTCGGATGGAATTTCCTCTATGACTATCTCTTCTGCGCTCATTTCTATCCTCCTCTCCGCAATTATACTATATCCCCGCCTTCCGCTTATGCCACTCTGTTGCCTGTTCGTAGGCGTAGGCGACGCGGAAAAGGGTTTCTTCGCGGAAGGGCTTGCCGATGATTTGCATCCCGATGGGCAGGCCCGCCTGCCATAGCTCAGAAGGAGCGGCGGGCAGGCCGTCGCCAAAGCCAGCGGGGATGGAGATGGCGGGGACGCCGGCGATATTGATGGGCAGGGTGCAGACATCGCTCAGGTACATCTGGACGGGGTCGTCCGTCTTCTCGCCAATCTTGAAGGGGACGGTGGGCGAGGTGGGCGTCACCAGGGCATCGTATTTCTGAAAGGCGGCGTCAAACTCGCGCCGGATGAGGGTGCGCACTTTCTGCGCTTTCACGTAATAGGCATCGTAGTAGCCAGCCGATAGCGCATACGTGCCGAGCATGATTCTCCGTTTCACCTCGGCGCCGAAGCCGTACTGTCGCGTCTTCTCCATCGAGTCCCACATCGTCTCGCCGTCATAGGAGAAGCCGTACTTGACGCCATCGTAGCGCGCCAGGTTCGCCGATGCCTCCGAGGGCGCGATGATGTAGTACACGGCGAGGGCGTGGGGAGTGGAAGGCAGCGAGACGTCCCAGTCGATTATCGCGCCCAGCTCTTCCAGCTTGCTCACCGCCGACTTCATTGCTACGACGACCTCCGCCTGCATCCCCTCGACGAAATACTCCTTCGGGATGCCCAGCTTCAGCCCCTTGAGGTCGGGAACCAGGCTCTTCGTGTAGTCGGGCACCGGCTCAGGCACAGAGGTCGAGTCGCGCTTGTCATATCCGGCGATGCCGTTCAGCGCCAGGGCGCAATCGGTCACGTCCTGGGTCAGCGGGCCAATCTGGTCGAGCGAGCTGGCAAAGGCGACGAGGCCGTATCGACTCACCCGCCCATAGGTCGGCTTGAGGCCGACGACGCTGCAAAAGCCCGCCGGCTGACGGATAGAGCCGCCCGTGTCCGACCCGAGGGCATAGGTGGTCATGCCGGCTGCCACCGCCGCCGCCGAACCGCCGCTGCTCCCGCCGGGCACGCGGTCGAGGTCCCAGGGGTTGCGCGTGACAAAGAACGCCGAGTTCTCCGTCGATGAGCCCATAGCAAACTCGTCCATATTCGCCTTGCCGATGATGACCGCGCCGGAGGCTTTCAGCTTCTCAACTACGGTGGCATCGTAAATTGGGACAAAGTTCTCCAGGATTTTCGAAGCGCAGGTGGTGCGCACGCCCTTCGTGCAGATAACGTCCTTGATGAGGATGGGGATGCCGCAGAGGGGACTGCCATCGCCTTTCGTGAGTCTCGCGTCGGCCTGCTTCGCCTGCTCCAGAGCCAGTTCGCTGGTGACGGTCATAAACGCTTTCACTTTCGGGTCGACCAGCGCCACCCGTTCGAGGTAGGACTGCGTCAGTTCCACTGAGGTGAGTTGCTTGCTTTTGAGAAGCTTATGGGCTTCGTGAATCGTCAGTTGCTTATGATTTATGTTCACCTTTTGCCTCCCATTATTCCTCGAGCACCGCTTTGACTCTAAAGAACTCACCCTCGCGGTGGGGGGCGTTGGCCAGGATGTCCTCCGCCGGGGAGGAAAAGGCGACCTCATCCTCGCGCATCACGTTCTGGAGGGCGATGGACTGGGCGGTGGGAGGGACATTGGTAGTGTCCACTTTCTTCAAAGCCTCGAAGTTTTCCAGGATGTTAGACAGTTGCTCGCGGAACTTTTCCACCTCGGCTTCGTTTATGCCCAGGCGGGCCAGCCGGGCGATATGCAGGACTTCCTCGCGACTTAGCTTCATAAGACACCTCGTCAGGATATTTCGCCAAATTATAACACCCGTATTTGGGAGAGGGCAAACACTCGTGTCATTACGGGGAACACGGCCCCACATTTCTGTCATTAATATGAAAATAGACTCACACAGACTCCATACCAGCGAAAGCTGGTATCCAGAAGAACGTTATTTCTGGATTCCGTATCAAGTCCTGTCCTGTACTGGATACGGGAACGGAATGACAGTTGTAAATTAAGGGGGCTTCGCCCCCTAACACCCCCTGGTATTTTCGTACATCGTGATGCCAATAGCAATCGGCATGATGATTCTGAGGAAGCGAAGAATCTGTCTTTGAGACCCCTTCGCTTTGTTCAGGGCAGGCTCTTCGCTTCGGCTCAGGGTGACAGTAAAAGTACGCTCGCAATGACAGTGTAACATCACACAAGTAAACACTCCCTATCGTATTTTCTCGCCAAAGGCATTATAATGATAGGGAACTGAGCCCTTAGAAGGAGGCGAAATGGACCGATTGCAGGACCGAGTCATGATATTCATCGATGGCAGCAACGTCTACCACTCCCTCAAGCAAATCTTTAGTCGCACCGACCTGGATTTCGCCAGGTTCTGCCGTAAACTCTATGGGCGGCGCAAGCTCATCCGCATCTATTATTACAATGCCAAGGTCGGCCTCAAGGAAGAGCCGGAGCGCTTCCGCCACCAGCAGGCTTTCTTCACCACCATCCAGCAGATTCCCTACCTCGAGCTGAGACTGGGTCGGCTCGTCTACACCAACTGGCCCAGCGTGCCCCCTTATGAGAAAGGCATTGACGTTCAGCTGGCGACCGATATGCTCGTCCACAGCTTCCGCAACAACTACGATGTGTGCATTGCGGTGGGGGGCGATAACGATTTTGTTGGCGCGCTCCAGGCGATTAAGGATGATGGCAAGCAGGTCGAGGTGGCTCTGTTCGGGCGGGGCAGCTCTTCTATGCAGCTAAGGAGAGTGGCTGACAAAGTGATTACGCTGAACAGCCGCTTCCTCCACGATTGCTGGAAATCAGATAGTGGACTTCGAAACAGGCCGAGACCACCGGTTCCGACTGCGCCCTGAGGAGCGCCTTGCCCGCGAGCAGGGCACGGTTATCAAAGACTGGGGTGGCCGGCTGCCCATTGCCCTGGTTTACCCGAACTCTTACTACCTCGGCATGTCCAACCTGGGCATCCACGCCCTGTACCGCTTCCTGAACAACGACGAGAGCGTCGTCGCCGAGCGGGTCTTCTGGGAGCCCCTTCGGCAAGCTCAGGGCAGGCCTGAAGCACGCGACAAGAGGCTGGGGCCGCTATCAGTTGAGTCGCAGCGACCTCTGCCCGATTTCGCCGTCCTCGCCTTCTCGGTCTCTTACGAACTCGACTATTTCAATATCGCCCCGATTTTGAAATCGGGGGGCATCCCCGTCTTCGCCGCCGAGCGCGACGAGAGACACCCGCTCATCATCGCCGGCGGACCATGCGTTACCGCCAACCCGGTGCCGCTATCGCCGTTCTTCGATTGCCTGTGCATCGGCGAAGCGGAGTCAATTCTGCCCAAACTGTTGCCGGTGCTGTCTGAGGGCATCAGCGGCAGACGGGACGACCTGCTGAAATCGTTAGCCCGTGTCCCCGGCGTTTATGTGCCCAAATACCCCGCTCCCGTCCGGCGCCAGTGGACGAAAAACCTGGATGAATTTCCGGTGGCGTCGGCGGTGCTGACGCCGGACACCGAGCTTGGCGATATGTACCTGATGGAGGTGGAGCGGGGTTGCCACTGGCGCTGTCAATTTTGCCTCGTCGGCACAGCCTTCAGTCCGATGCGCTACCGCTCCCTGGGTAAATTGCTGGAAATGGCGAAAGAGGGGCTGAAATACCGTAAACGGCTGGGACTCGTCGGGCCGGCCGTGTCCGACCACCCCCAGCTTGAGCAGTTGCTGGTGAGCCTGCGGGAGATGGGGGCGCAGTTTGCCGTCAGCTCATTGCGAGTGAGCAGCCTATCGGACAAGGCGCTGGAGGAGATTGTGAGGGGCGGGGCGGAGACCATCACCATCGCGCCGGAGGCGGGGTCCCAGCGACTGCGCGAAGCTATCCGCAAGGGCATCTGCGAGGAGGACATCCTGGGGGCGGTGGGGAAAATCGCCGACCTGAGCGTGAAGCAGGTCAAGCTGTACTTCATGATTGGACTACCCTCCGAGACGGATGACGATATCGAGGAAATCATAAACCTGACGCTGAAGTGCAAGGAGCTCTTTGAGCGGAAGCGGAGCGGCACGAGGTTAACGCTGAACATCGCGCCCTTCGTGCCCAAGGCGGGCACGTCCTTCCAGAGATTTCCCGCGGCGCCGGTGAAAACACTGGACGCCCGCATGACCCAGCTCAAAGACAAACTGATGCCATCGGGAATCAAGCTAAAGATGGAAAGCCCCCTCTGGAGCGAGGTGCAGGCGGTGCTATCCCGCGGCGATGCGAGCGTGGCGAAGGTGCTGGCGGATATTGAGAAACCTTCTTTGTCCGCCTGGCGTCGGGCGGTAGCCAAGCACGGGCTGGATGTGGACTTCTACGCGCACCGGGAGTGGGGAGCAGAACACGAGGTGCCGTGGGGGGTGATGGAGCTAAGATGACTACTTTGAGGAGCGATAACGGGCGCGCTTCTCCCTTACGCCAGCTTTGGAAATAACCTTTTCTTCTTTGGCGGTGTCGATGCCAACAGAGCTGGCCAGCGCCGAGGTCATATACTGGTTCAGGCTGACGTCTTCCGCGATGGCGCGGTCTCTCAGCAGTTTATGTAGTGACGGCGGTATTCTCAGCCTGATGTGCCCGCTGTACTTATAAGATACCGGCTCAGGTATCTTGAGGCCTCTTTTCAGGTTGGACTTGAGCCAGTCCCTTTTGACTTCTTGAATCTCACTCAGCGCCTCTTCCGGAGTACTACCGTGAATAGAACAGTGCGGCAACTCCGTCACCCGTGCCACCCAATAGGGACCCCCGCCGTCATCCCACTGCTCCAGGATGATTCTGTAGGGCAGTTTTTCGTAGTATTCTAAATTCTTTCTTACGCTCATTCTTACTCCAGACTCTTTATTATCTCAAGTAGCTCTTTGACATAGTAGGACTTGACCGGGTTCTCTCTCTTATAAGGCCTCGTATAAGGGCCAATGATAGCTTTAGGGTGCTTGCCACCTTCTTCAATGTAGCCAAAAGCTCTTATCAAGGCTTCAAAATCCCGCAGTGCAACTCCCCTTGGATTCCGCTCCAGTTTAGCCAGTAGCTTTTCACGTTTGGTCATTCGAGTATTATGGTATCATAGATGATACCATTTGTCAATATGAAAGGTGTAAACAGAAATAGGCGCGGGAATGGGGTTTAGAGCAGAAGTTGCCGTGGGGGATGGTGGAACTGAAAAGATAGAAACAGAAGACCGATTGGTCTGTAGGTTAGCAATACATTAATTCTGTGATTTGTTATAACACGACCGGCATAATGGTTTTGACTTCGAGGTTGAGGCTTTCTTGCCACATATGTGACAGAAACGTTCCTCGCAATCGGGATCCCCGTCGTCCAAGTCTTGCCATTCCGAATAGCACTCATAACAGTATGGCTTATCTATATCAAGAGGTATTTCTTCTCCGCAACCTATGCAAGAACCTTTTGTCCGCCTCTCAAAATGCGCAGGCTCTTTCCCAGTCTTCTGCAAACCGTGTTTGATCGCCGAGCTAAGGATTGACTGCGTTTCTTGTACGGCGGCATCAAAAATACTTCTATCCGCGTCCCCAGACCTATGAAGTAATATGCCCATTTCTCTATTGTTCTTCTCAGAATACTCAACAAGATTCATAGAGGTTATTATCATGTCACTCTCGTTAAGATAACACTTGGCGTGCAGGTTCTCGTAGAAATAGAGGGAGAGATTCCGCAATTGTTTCAGTTTGCTCTGTTGCTCATCTTTCAGTTCTTCTTTGCCATAAATGAAGACTATCTGCACACCTCGTCTGTCGGCTTGCTGTAGTCTTTCAAACAGAATCGCTGGGAATTGAAGATAGGGCGATATCAAAACGAGTCTCTTCTGGGCACCGCCAACTATTTTCTCGAGGTTACTTGAAACACCGCTTGTAGTTAAAAACTCTGCCATTCTTCCTCCTTCGCTTTACCTCCCTCTCACCCACGCCACCGCGTTCTGGAAGACCTTGAAGCCATCGCCGTAGGGTTTGGCGCCCAGCCTCAGCCACCGGGGGTGCTGGGTGCCGCGGATATGGCGCTCGGGGTGGGGCATCAGGGCGAAGATGCGGCCGGTAGAATCGCAGATGCCAGCGATATCATTCATCGAGCCACAGGGGTTTTGCGGGTAGCCTGCCCCACGATTGCCCTGCTCATCAGTGTAATATACGACAGCGTTCAGCTTGGGCAGAATTGCCGGGTCGGCGACCACTTTCCCCTCCCCACAGGCGACGGGCAGGTACATAGCGTCGATGCCTTTGGTGAAGACGCACGGACTTTTCCCGTTCACTTTCAAGTATATCCAGCGGCACTCGAAACGGCCCGAGTCGTTGCCGGCCAGGGTGAACTTCTGCTCGCCGGCGGTGGATGGTTCGGGGAGAATGCCAGCTTTTGCCAGCACCTGAAAGCCGTTGCAAATGCCCAGGATGAGTCCGCCCGACTCAATAAACCGCAGGATGTCCTCGCCGAGCTTGAGGCGGAGCTGGTTCGCCAGCACCTTACCCGCGCCCAGGTCATCACCATAGGTAAAGCCGCCCGGCACCACCAGAATCTGGTAGTCGGCGAGGCGCTCTTCACGGCGGATGAGCTGGTTGACGTGGACTTCGGTGCACGCCGCGCCCGCCCGCTCGAAGGCAAAGGCAGTCTCGACGTCGCAGTTGGTGCCCGGTCCGCGCAAAACGATTACCTTAACCATCTACCACCTTAACGGCTTCTGCCAGGCTTCCTTCAAGTCGCTAACCGGCACGCTGACCACTCTCTTGCCTTTGGTGCCGGTGACTTCGAACCTGTCCGTATTGTTGACTTGGCCAATCATCGCGAAGAAGTTACCCTCTAGAGCTTTCTCAAATTCAGCTTTCTTCTCCGGCGCGACCTCGACAATGAAGCGGCTGTTCGATTCCGAGAAGAGGATGAAGTCGTCTCTGCCGATTGGCTCGCCCAGCGGCACCAATTTCAAATCGACTTTCGCCCCCAGCCCCCCGGCAAAGGCCATCTCGGCCACCGCCACCCCGATGCCGCCCTCACTGCAATCGTGGCAGGCGCGGACGAGACCTTTTTCAGTCGCCCGGCTCAGGCTCTCCATCAGCTTCTTTGCCTTCTGCGGATTGACCCTGGGGACGGTGTTGCCGACGAAGCCTTTCGCCTTCAGGTACTCCGA
>Ga0315296_10003468_pt1 | contig 13127 bp, 14 predicted proteins | sample YL17G14_18_MG_FD_203921 | JGI IMG/M metagenome (GOLD analysis project Ga0315296, IMG submission 203921) | Sediment microbial communities from Yellowstone Lake, YNP, Wyoming, USA - YL17G14_18 | ecosystem: Environmental > Aquatic > Freshwater > Lake > Sediment | place: USA: Wyoming | collected... | reverse complement strand
TAGAAACGTCAAGTGACATAATCCTTGTCATTCTGAGCGATAGCGAAGAATCTGACACGAAGTGTCATCCTGAACGCAGTGAAGGATCTCATGAGTTCCCTCGCTTTACTCAGGACAGGCTTCGTCGCCTGTCGGCTCCTCAGAATGACAGTGGGGGAAGAATCGCTCAAGTTAGGTGAAGATTAACAATTTTTCTTGCTTTTTAGCAGAGAATAGTATATAAAGAAATTGAATCTAGTTGTAAAGAGTCCTTTTTTGGACGTGAGAGAAACCCGCAAAGAACTCTAAACAGCTTCTTTGCGGGTTTTTTTATACAGCCTCGAAGGGCCTCTTACAAGAATCTACCAAAAGTTGGCAAAAAATGGGAAAGGAGTGCTGGATCTAAAAGCCTGATATTTCTACTAACCACTAACCAAGAAAGGAGAACAGCGTATGCATTTCAAAAAGATCTTTATATTTATAGCTTTAAGCCTGGCCATTGGAATTTTTGGTTGTACTAAGGAACGTAAGGTGGAGGCTCCCACGCAAGAGCAAATCACTAAAAATTTGGTTCCACCGAAGGCTGAAGTTAAGGGACCGGCTTTTCTTGTGGAGCTTAACGACCTTAAGGTCATCACGACCGTAAACATAGCTTCCAAAGAAATCGTCGAGACACCAAGCCTCAAGTGTAACATCAAGATCACTAATAAATCGAAAGATATCCTGGATATCCAAGCGGTTACCCTCGAATACTTGGATGAAGCTGGGAAGCCAATCCCGTATAAACCCGAAGAGAAAATAGTGAAGGTTTATCCGTTTTGGAAGGCTCTTCAGCCTGAAGGTATTACCGAAGGGACTTTGGACGTCACGATCCCAACGAAAGCTATTAAGGAAAAGTCCCTTAGAAAGATAGAAGTCAACCTGGTCTACGTCCCCTCTCCTCTTAAACGAGAGACTTTGACTTTGTCTGAAAAGGTTGAATAGTCACTGATATCATTCCATGGGGCTAAGCAGAGGGGGGTTATTTCGATCACACCATAGGAGAATGGAGAGCCCTTGCTTCAAACTGTTGCCAATCCACCTGTGGTAGACAGACGGGTTGGGGTATTGAGCACGCTCTGTTTTTTATATCGCAGTTGGCTATGGGAGCACGGAGTAGCCGAGTGAATCAGTTGGAGGGGAAAGTTACAATGGCAATTGCATCGCAAAAGGGTTGAGCAGAGCGGCGTAGTGTTCTGAAGAAAATCAACCCTTCGACTCCCCGGCATAAATGCCTGGGCTTGCTCAGGGTTGACCCTGAGCGGCGCTTTACACACCGCCCTGAAGGGCGGAGCGTTCGACTAAGCTCACGCTGAAGTCTTGGCGCCGTCGAATGGGTCAAAGTTGAGGATAAAGTGGATGGGGGACGGGAGGTAATCGTTCGTCGCGCCACCTCAAAATGGGAAGGATTCGAATCTCTCATGGTGCTATGGATTAAGGTTTACGAACGGATTTGACGTATGGGGTGAAATAGACATGAAGGTTTTCAATAAAAAGGCGAGCGATTTAGAGAGAGTTGAATGGACTCATGATCTTTCCGAATTCTCTTCCCAAAAAATCCCCTGTGAAAGCAACTGCCCATACATGGTTGTCACAGACACTCTGAATTGCCAAAAAGAATTGGAAGGCTTAGTGGACATGGAAGAAGTGCGGGGAACAGGCAGATGTCCGTTTTGGCCGCACAAAGACCTGGAGACTAAGTGAAAGGGTAAGGAATATTAGATCCTCTTGAGCAAATACTTAAAAAGGTATCCTTGGTGGAGACAAAACAGGTAGGCCTTTCTACAGAGATGCAGTGGGCCATCGCCTGTCAGGCTGAGGCGGCAAATATTATCAGTGTATATCCTGCCACCCTTTAAATATTTTTGTAAGAAATAAGAGCGTAGTGATGAACCGCATCTTAATGAGGAGAATAAAATACCATAGACGGCCTGAAAGATTTCATCCTTTTTGAAGGGAAATGGGACATAGCAATAACAAAGGAAGTTGTGGAGCGTTTTGTAGGAACCGACAGATTAACCACAAAGGGATTTTACGCCTTGCGGTTTTTTGTAAGACTCGGAAGGGTATAACAACTTACAAATCTGATTTTGGAGGGAGGCTTTAATGGCGAAAGGTCGAGTCAAGTGGTTCAACGATCAAAAGGGGTTTGGATTTATTGAAGTGGAAGGTGGAAAGGATGTATTTGTCCATCACTCTTCCATTCAAGGGGAGGGGTTTAAATCCCTCAAAGAGGGAGATGAGGTTGAATTCGAAACCTCTCAGGGCCCAAAAGGTCCTCAAGCCACCAATGTACGGGTGATTAGTTAAAGAGCAGAGGGGCTGGCTTTTATCGACTTCGGGGAGCCCGGTCGAGCCGTGGTTGAACGCTTTGAGTTATATTCTCCCTGGACCTGGACAGGCCTGCTACACCCTGCCCGCCACAGGCAGGGATGTCCCTGCTTCGGGGTATTACCTTAATAATATGGACTTCTTTACAGGGTTTCATGGAAAAAACTTAAGTGGGAAGAAATCGAAGAAATAGAAACAAGGAAAGAAGTTTGAAAGAACAGGTTCCAAAAAGATCCTACAGATCTGAGTCCCGCCAAGGGCGGGACGAAGATGCTTTGATCCTGTCCGATGAGTTGGACGTCGATGTGGCCAGCGAGTTCCCGGGATTGAAAGTGGAGAATGAGAATGTTCTGGCGAGGGAAGAGGAGGAGGTTGTTGAACACGAACTGGAGACGTTTGAAAGGGCAAGGGACCCTGTTCGTATTTACTTGAAGGAGATGGGACCATTTCCCTTACTGACCCGGGAAGGGGAAGTGGAGATTGCCAGGAGAATCGAGAGCGGACAGCGGGATGTGTTGAGCGTGGTGCTTAATTGCCCTATCGCTATCAGGGAGGTCATTAACCTCGGAGGCGCTCTCCGCACTGGAAAGATAGAGATCAGAGAGGTAACCAATGAGATCGACGATGAAGAAACGAAAGTTGAGAAGGAACAGATCCAGAAGAAGAAAGTTCTCAACTTAATCAATAGGATTCGGAGGGGAGAAGAGAGCATTCGAAGGCTCCAGAGGAAGTTCGGGTGTAGGAAAAAGGAATCTACTAAAAAGAAGATTCGGGAGCAGATTTGGAAGAGACAAACTAAGATATTCGATACCTTTAAGCGGATCAATTTGAGAGAAGACCAGATCAACAAAATTGTACAGAAGTTGAAACAGTGGGACATTCGGATGGAGAAGGCTATAAGGGAGGTGGGAAAATATGAGGAGGATTTAGGGATCTCAGTCCAGGAAGCCAGAAAGTCCTTAAAGATGATCGAGAAGAAAGTGCCCAAGGGAAGTCCTTTTTCCATGGCTGAGGTGGAAATCAAGCTAAGGGATTGGAAGGAGATGGACAGGATCGCCCGGAATGTCAAAAGGAAGGTAGGCAGAATGGAGGTGGAATGTGGCCTTTCTTCAGACGAGATCAAAGAGGCAGTGAAGGCGATTCAGAAAGGGGAGGCCAAGACTAACGAGGCGAAGAGTGAAATGGTGAAAGCCAACCTTAGGTTAGTCATCTCCATTGCCAAGAGATATGTTAACCGGGGGCTTCAGTTTCTGGATTTGATCCAGGAGGGAAATATGGGATTAATGAAGGCAGTGGACAAATTCGAATACCAGCGGGGCTATAAATTCGGTACCTATGCGACATGGTGGATCCGGCAGGCCATCACGCGGGCTATCGCCGATCAAGCCCGGACCATTCGTATCCCTGTCCATATGATCGAGATCATCAATAAACTAAACCGAACCTCTCGAACCCTGGTTCAGCAGATGGGGAGGGAGCCCACTCTGGAGGAGATTGCCGAAAAAATGAGGATGTCTCTGGACAAGGTGCAGAAGATTATGAAGATCACCAAAAACCCCATTTCCCTCGAAACCCCTATCGGTGAGGAGGAAGATAGCCGTTTAGAGGATTTTATTGAGGATAAAGAGGCGATCTCCCCTCAGGATGCAGCGATAAGCTCCAATATGGCAAAGCAGATTCAAAAAGTCCTCTCCACTCTGAACAAAAGGGAGGAGAAGATTCTGAGAATGCGGTTCGGGATCGGAGAGAAGCACGATCATACCCTTGAGGAGGTGGGACAGGACTTTGAACTTACCCGGGAAAGGATCCGACAGATTGAGGACAAGGCCTTAAGGAAGTTGAAGCATTCCAGTCGGGCCGGTAAACTAAGGAGTTTCGCCGAGCACTAAAAGAATCCTAAATAAGGAGAACGACCATGAATATTTATGTTGGAAATCTATCATACGATGTAAAAGAGGAAAATCTTCGCCAGGCTTTTGAGGCCTTTGGGCAGGTAAGCTCTGCAACGATCGTTAAAGATAAGTATAGTGGTCAACCTCGAGGTTTTGGTTTTGTCGAAATGCCCGAGCGGGCTGAGGCCCAAGCGGCGATTCAGAACCTCAATGGGAAGGAACTCCTTGGTCGCCAGATGAATGTGAATGAGGCACGTCCTCGTCCTGAACGGGGAGGACTTGGACGATAAGGGGGTCGTAAAGGGCGATCGGGTTACGATGGTGGCAGGAACCGTTATTGATCCAGTTTTCCCCCGACCGATAAACCGGATAGCAGAAAAGAGGCTAAAATGGTAAAAAGGAGAAGGCATGGGAGGATCCATGGTCCAAAACCCAGCCGTTCAAGCCGCCCTAAATCCTATAAAATTGTCTGTGCGGGCTGTGGGAAGGAGGTAATCGTCCAAGTTCCCCCACCAGATGACAAGCAACTATTGTGCATGGAGTGCTTCAAAAAATAGAGATATTATTAAAACGGGGAGAAAAATGCATAGGAAGATTAAAGTAAATAAGAAAATATATGTGGCTAACCTTCCCTTCGAGATCAGCGAACCCGAACTCAAAGCCCTTTTCTCCGATGCTGGAGATGTCATGTCTGTCAACATTGTAAAGGACAGGCAAACTGGCCAACCGAGGGGGTTTGCTTTCGTGGAGATGTCTACCCAATGGGAAGCCCGGAGGGCCGTCTCCATGCTGAATCGAAGAAATTTCATGGGAAAAGATCTGCTGGTGAAAGAGGCCAGAACCAGCCGTGGTTTCAGGGAGAAATGGTAATATAAATATAAATAGTCAGTTGTTTTGATTCACTAAATAACTAACTATGCTTGTTGTCACAGGTATCATGAAAGAAGTGCAAAGAAAAGTCGGGTATCGGTTTTGGCCTCACAAAGACATGGAGACTGGGTGAAAGGAGGCTAATGATGGAAAAGGAAAGGCTTGAATGGGTTATGTCAGGATTAGACCGTTATAAATTAACTGCAAGGGAAGATCAATTTGCCAAATCGGTTGAGGAGGATTTCAATCAAAAAAATATGCTCACAGAACAGCAGGAAGAAAAATTAGAAAGTCTTTATAAGGAGAAGTCAAAATTGATACCGAATAAGATCCATGTCTCCCCTAAGAAAAATGGTAGCCCAGGAAGGAAAAAGCTCCAAAAGTCTCGTAAAAAAATTATGTATTGATAATGCCCCAATCTTGGCAACAAGGCGAGTTTTGAACAAAAGATCTACGTGAAGAATTCCAGATAAGGTTGGGTCATCCAACCATAAAAGAGCAAGCAGATCCTTCAAGGGGCCTTTTAATATTAAAGCCATGATTGGTTCAGCATGCATCACCGCCACTTCAATTGATATCCCTTTACGAAATCGTCATTTCCCTTGATACTGTCAGATTAATTACTTTCAATCGGAAATCATTAAGTCTTTTGTTAAACCGCGCCTGAGGATTAGTAGATGAAATGAAGTTTAATCAGAAATTTTCTTTTAGATCGAGCCCAATTTGTGCCAATGATTTATCTCCGTCATGGGTCAGCGCAATGGCTTCTATTTCTATCTCCACATTTCTGGGAAGCTTGGCCACTTCGACTGTTGACCTCGCAGGTGGGGAAGAGGAGAAGTAAGTAGCATACACTTCATTCACTTGATTGAAATTCCCCATATCTTTCAAAAAAATAGTCACCTTGATCACATCCTCCATCTCTAACTCCTGAGATTCCAATAATCCTTTAATATTTTCCAAAACCCGTTGCGTTTGTTGGCGAATATCTCCTCCTGTCAGCTCCCCTGTCTTCGGGTCGATCGGTATCTGACCAGACAGAAAAAGCAAACTTCCAGCCTGAATGGCTTGTGAGTATGGACCGATCGCCTTTGGCGCCTTATCGGTCTGGATCACTTTTTTGCCCATTTCCATAACCTCCTAACGGCATTCATGGAATAATGGAATGCTGGAATGTTGGAAAATGAAACAAAGAATAAATCAACCCATTATTCCATTGTTCCATTATTCCAATTTTTCATTTCTCCAATAATTCGCACACCTCCGTCGCCTCTCTCAAGATGTGATCCGCTCCGGCCTTCTCAAACTCCTCCCTCTTCGTTCTCCCTGTCAATACCCCGATCGTCTTCATTCCTACCCTCTTCCCGGCCTGAATATCAATCGTATGATCTCCAATCATCACCGCCTCTTCTCCTGAAACGTCCAATGCTTTCATCGTAGAGGAAAGATGATCTGGATGGGGTTTAACTTTTTTAACCGAATTTCTCGAGATGAAAACATCGCAAAACTGATCGATGTTGGGGAAAACCTTTCGAACGGCGTCCTCACAATTTCGTGTGATGATTCCGACTTTTATTCCCGCCCCTCTCAGAAATTTTAACATCCTCTCCACTCCAGAGATCAACCTTCCCTTTTCAGCCGCACGGAGTTCGACCTCATAAAGTATCTGGTGGGCTTTTTGATAAAATTTCTCCGCATCAGAGGGATTCTTCTCCCATAAGATGAAATAGACCTCATCGATGATCTCCAGTAAATATCTCTCTGTGATCAATTTCTCCTCGACATCAAAATATCTCATTAACTCGAATACCTGTTCCCTCATGACGTTGAAATCGATGTTAAGAACTGCCAGGGTCCCATCAAAATCGAAGATGATTGCCTTGACTCCTTGAATTTGGCTCTTTTCCTTTGATGCTTCCATCTAATCGTGTTTAGCTTCGTTAATTGGAATGCTGGAATAATGGAATGATGGTCTTCCCTCCCATTCTTACCCATTATTCCAATGTTCCATTATTCCGTCTCATCTTTTTAAATCCAGATCCGAAATCCCCAGACAATAAAGCACGCCTTTCATATGGTTTCTTGTAATGGCTCCGTCAGCCACTTTCTTAAGAATCTCCTTGGCATTAAAGGCAATCCCCAAACCCGCATTGGCTATCATGATTCGATCATTCGATCCATCTCCGACAGCAACCACTTCATCACGGGTGATCCCTTCTTTCTGACAGATCTCATCCATGATTTCAGCCTTCCTCTGGGCGTCGATGATCCTCCCTTTGACTCTTCCAGTGAGCCTTCCTTTTTTGATCTCCAATTCATTTCCGAATGCATAATCAAATCCCAACCTTTTCTTCAAAATATCTGTAAAATAGGTAAACCCACCACTGATGAGGGCCACCTTAAACCCCATCTCCTTTAGAGCAGCAATCAGTTCTTCGCTTCCTTTTGTAAGCTTAAAAGTTTTAGCAAGGGATTCCAGGTTCTTGATTCTCAAACCTTTTAGCAAGGATACCCTGGAGCGGAGAGATTGAACAAAATTGATTTCCCCTCTCATTCCCTTTGCTGTCAGCGCTTCTACCTTCTCCCCCACTCCTATGAGTTTTGCCATTTCATCGATGATCTCTCCGTCTACAATAGTTGAATCCATATCGAATACAATCACCTTCTTCCTTTTTTTAAATACATGCTCAGGTTGAGCGACAATATCCATTCCAACCCTCTTCGCCACTGTGGTAAGGTTCATGCGTAGAAGTTGAAAATTGGCCTCCCGAAGATCAATCCACATCTCCATCGCCAGGAGTTCACCTCTGGAGATCATCTTGATCCGCTCAATATTACAATGGTTTTTTGCAAGGGTGGAGGAAAAGGCAGCTACAACACCTGGTTGATCGGCTCCCAGGATGGTTAGGACATAAGGCTTTTTGGTCTCGGCCAATCTTAACCCCTTAAATTCATGAAGGGGTGTGATAGTGATGTTCATTCGAAGTTCCTTGGCCAAGCGGCTAAGGCCTGTTTGGAGTTGGTTCAATTGAAAACGAACATGGAGGGGTTGGAGGAGGAGGACCATTGTGAATTGGGAATGAATCACTGTCTGTTCAATATCGACAATGTTAAACCCTTTTTTAAAGAGAAATTGAGTCACTTTCGAGACAATACCAACCCGATCTTCTCCAATCACCGAGATGACATAAAAATTCTCCTCCTGCAAAAAAGAATGAAGTTGCATAGGTTAATCGAAAATCCTTGATCAAGCCTAAAGGCTTGAGTTACATGGATGAAGCAGCTCTCTGTAACTCATGGCTTTAGCCATGATCGAAAAGTGCCGAGAGGCCAACCCCCAAGGATAGTGGACTCTACAAAAATATCCTAAAATGCAGAGGCCTGTCAAATATTCTTGATCGGGGACAAGAGATTTGATATGAAGTGGATAAGGAGGATGCAAAAAAAATGACATCATTGAAAGAAAGAATCCGAATTGCCTCGGGTGAAGGGAAGGCAGATCTTCTCCTCAAGAATGGAAGGGTTGTGGATGTCTTTACAGGTGAGATTGAGAAGAAGGATGTGGCGATTTTTGGAGGCGTGATCATCGGGTTCGGGGATTATCGAGCGAAGGAGATCATCGATGTGAAGGATGATTTTCTCTGTCCGGGATTGATCGATGGTCATGTCCACATCGAATCGAGCATGGTGACGATCCCTGAGTTTGCTCGAGCTGTCCTTCCCAATGGAACCACGACTGTTATCATCGATCCCCATGAGATTGCCAATGTCCTCGGCCAGGAAGGCATCCGTTTCATGGCCGAATCAGCAAGGGGAATCCCTCTCAATGTTTTTGTAATGATTCCTTCCTGTGTCCCAGCGACTCATATGGAGACCTCCGGAGCTACGCTCAAGGCAGTTGATTTAGAGCCTCTTCTGAAAGAACCCTGGGCCCTCGGATTGGCAGAAATGATGAACTTCCCTGGAGTGATCTTAAGGGATCCTGAGGTCATTAAAAAGATTGAAATGGCAAAGGGGAAACGAATCGATGGACATGCTCCTTCTCTTACAGGAAAAGGGCTGTATGCTTACCTCTCTGCAGGAATTCGATCCGATCATGAATGCACCACCCTCAAAGAAGCCAAAAAGAAATTGAAAAATGGAATGTGGATCATGATCCGGGAAGGGACAACGGCAAGAAACCTTAAGGATCTGCTTCCTCTGGTCACCCCAAAAAATTCGAGACGATTCTTCTTCGTCACCGATGATCGCCATCCAAAAGAACTCCTTGAAGAGGGCCATATCAATTCAATGGTGAAGAAGGCGATTAAATTGGGAGTTGACCCTATCCTCGCCATTCAGATGGCCACGCTCAATGCCGCGGAATACTTCAGACTTGATGACCTTGGAGCCATCGCCCCAGGTTACCGGGCCGACATCGTTACCTTTGATCACCTTGGCCGGTTTCAAATGAAGAAGGTTTTTAAAGATGGAACATTGGTGGCTGAGGAGGGGAAAATATTCCCTCACCTAAAGAAGACACGCCTTTTACCTTCAACCATAAAAAAGATAGGACTTCGTATCAAACCCTTTCAGAAGGATGACCTCATTCTCCGAAGCGACCAACCGTTCGTCAAAGTCATTCAACTCATTCCAGATCAAATTGTCACAAAAAAGGTGGTGAAGAAAATTCTCCTGAGGGAAGGAGTGGCTTACCCGAATATCAAGGAAGATATTCTCAAAATCATAGTGGTCGAAAGGCATCGGGCTACTGGAAATATCGGAATTGGCTTTGTTCAGGGATTTGGGTTAAAGAAGGGAGCCATCGGTTCCACTGTGGCCCACGATTCACATAACCTTGTCATCGTCGGAACCAATGATCTGGATATTTTGAAAACGGTAGAAGTCATTCAAGGGATGGGAGGAGGACTGGCCGCTGTTTCAGACGAAAAGGTACTCACCTCCCTTCCCCTTCCTATTGCTGGCTTAATGGCAGAGGTTTCGGTATGCGAGGTCAAAGATCGATTAGACGTCCTCCATGATGCAACAAAGGCCCTTGGATGTAAACTGCCCGATCCCTTTATGGCACTTTCCTTCCTTTCTCTGCCAGTTATCCCTGAATTAAAGATCACGGATAAAGGTTTAGTCGATGTGAACCAATTTAAGATCGTTCCTGTGTTTGGGGAAGATTGAAAGCTCCAATTAGGGATTGCGGATTTCGGATTGCGGAATTTTAAACGCTATGCGCTTTGCCCTATGCGCTATGCGAGAACGGAGCCTGTTATGGATTGGAATCAACTTTTAGATGAGGCTATAAAGCACCTCCAAGAATATCTCCGAATCCAAACGATCAACCCACCTGGTAATGAAGTGGAAGGAGCAAAATTTTTTAAAAAAATTTTCGATGGCGAGTCCGTTCCCTGTGAGCTCTTCGAACCCTCTCCAGGTCGAGGGAACCTCCTCGCTACTCTGAAGGGGAATGGAGAAAAGCATCCCATCCTCCTTCTCAATCATATGGATGTCGTCCCCGTTGAAAAGGGGGGCTGGGAGGTCGATCCTTTTGCAAGCATCATTAAAGATGGATATCTCTATGGCCGCGGGACTCTCGATAACAAGTCGATGGGGATTGTGGAGATGATGGCCCTACTCATCCTGAAAAGGGAGGGAATTCCTTTAAAAAAAGATATCCTCTTTTTTGCGGCCGCAGATGAGGAGACTGGAGGGAGATGGGGAATCCAGTGGGCCATAGAAAATATTCCTCTCTTAAGAAAATCTGAGTATGCTCTCAATGAAGGGGGATATGTTATTCTCAATGAGAGCGGTGTCCCGGATCGGTATGAAATCTCAAATGGCCAGAAGGTCATCCTCCAACTCAAACTAAAGGCCGAGGGCACCTCAGGTCATGGCTCAATGCCCCATTCCGACAATCCCAATGTGAAACTTGTCAAGGCCTTGGACGCTCTCATCAAATGGGAAACCCCTTACAATATCCTTCCTATGGTAAAAGAATATTTTTCAAAGATGGCTCCAAAACAGCCACCTGATGAGAGAAAATTTTTTGAGGACATTGAAATGGGTCTCAGTGATCTTTCCTTCTCCATCTGGTTGACATCCAACCCGATCTATAATGCCATGGTGAGGGATACGATCTCCCTGACCATCCTTCAGGCCGGAAGCAAGGCCAATGTCATCCCTTCGGAATCAACGGCTACCCTCGACTGCCGTCTCATCCCAGGTTCATCCAAAGAGAATTTTTTAAAAAGGCTTCAAGGGAAATTGGGAGATGAAATCGAGGTAGAAGTGATATCAGAGAGCCAATCCTATCCACCCTCTCCCTTAAATACAGATTTGTTCAAGGCCATCCAAAAATATGCTGCCGAGAATGATCCCAATTGCCCAGTGATTCCGCTCCTCCTTCCAGGGGCCACGGACAGCCGTTTTCTGAGGGAGAAAGGGGTCATCACCTACGACTTCTGCCCCTTTCGATTGACAGAGAAAGACATGCTAAGGATTCATGGAAATAATGAACGAATCGCCGTAGAAAATCTGAGATTTGGAATGAGGATGATGGTGGATATTTTAAAGGAGATCGCCACGTAACCTTGGGATTGGGGGTTAGGAGTTAGGGCTTAGCTAATCCCCAAACCCAAATCCCTAATCCCAAATCCCTAATCCCTGCATTACTTTCGAAGCAGGGTAAACAATAAGGTCAGGATGATGCTGATAATAATGCAAGTGGTGATGGGAAAATAGAAACTGAATTTTTCTTTTCTGATGATGATATCCCCTGGAAGTTTGCCAATCCATGGGATCTTCTCTCCAACCAGTAGAAGAAACCCTATGACAATAATCAAGACGCCTAAAAGAATGAGCATCTTGCCCAACGCACCCAAACCAAACACCTACCCTCCTAAATAATAATGTCAAATGTCAAAATCCAAATGTCAAATGAATGTCAAATGACTAAATGTCAAAATTTTTCTTCTTTTTCGATAAAAGGATTGAGGAAAAAATGAGTGTCAATTCTTGAGCCTCTTGAGATAATCTCCGACATTCCATATTTTTGTGTGGATTTGCCTTACTAATCATTCTTAGCCAATGTTTTGTTTCTTTCGATTCCTTTTTACAAAGGCCAATCTTATGCTGAAAATCTTTCTTTGATTCTGCCCCGTCTGCCTCCATGTAATTTGCACCGATACTCGTACCAGCCCTCACTAATTGACCAATTAAGGGATGATTGATTTCATTTCTTTCAAGAGTCTTTACAAACTCAATAATCTCTTCACCAAACTTAGCAGTTCTTTCTTCTAAATCGTATATTTGTCCATTTGGATTTTGGGTTTCGTTTGAACTTTGAACTTTGACATTTGACATTTTATCTTTATCTATAAACCTTTCTTTTTCACTATAGATACAGCCACAATACTGCTGACGATACAATCCCATGGCCTTGGAGACCTCCAGTCCTTTTCTCCATCCCTGTCGAAAATCCTCATAATAGAAAGGGATTCCAATCTCCTTAGCCAGACGTTCCCCTGTTTCCTTGATCAGCAGATGATCTTGGTGAGTACTTTGAAGAAGGGTGGTTGAAAATTGATCGAAACCGTTCTTCTTCGCCTCCTGGGCTGTGGCCTCAAGCCGAATCGAGTAGCAATACTGACATTTCTCCTTTTCTCGGTGAGATACATTTCTTAAAAATTCTTCAAGGAGATATTCATCCCGATAGATCACTTTCAACCCAACCCTTTCCGAATATCCTCTTAAAGACTCCAATCGTTTTTGATACTCTTGGTAAGGGTGAATATTAGGATTGAAAAAATATCCAACAACCTCATCCCCTCTCTCACCCATTCGTTGAAGGGGATAAATGGCGCAGTTAGCACAACAGACATGGATGAGGATTCGCATCTCTTCGAATCTTAAGTTCAAAGTTCAAAATCCCTGCCTGCGGCAGGCAGGCAAATGTCAAATGAATGTCAAAGCTGGTAACTCAAGGCTTTAGCCTTGATTTGGATCAACCCTGAAGGGTTGAGTTAC
>Ga0315296_10003467_pt1 | contig 13129 bp, 19 predicted proteins | sample YL17G14_18_MG_FD_203921 | JGI IMG/M metagenome (GOLD analysis project Ga0315296, IMG submission 203921) | Sediment microbial communities from Yellowstone Lake, YNP, Wyoming, USA - YL17G14_18 | ecosystem: Environmental > Aquatic > Freshwater > Lake > Sediment | place: USA: Wyoming | collected... | reverse complement strand
CTTCTCATGCCTGCCCCCACCCGGGGTCCCTGCTCCCCAATTCCATACCAAAATATTTTCTGGAATTTGGAATGGAATTTTTGTCCTTGAGATATGGAATTTTCTTACCCAGTGAGCGACGGAACTTTACCTAGTAACGAACGGAATGAATTGGAGAGACCAGCGCCTTCGGAAACCCTCGCCTCTTTGGGTTATAATGACCTCAAAGTTTTTGTAGCTCTTGTCGGGGAGGTAGGGTCCGAGCTGTTGGGCGAGCCCCTCCGCCATCGTGGTGAGGACAGCCTCCACAGCACGGCCGTCTAGTCTGTCTACATTCATGACGAGGGTGTTTCGTATGACACCCTGTTGAGTGGTGGCATCCGTTATAGTCCTCGGCTCGATGTGGTGGTTATAGAAGTGCAACCGGGCGGGAACCCCCTCCTGTAGTATGATTGTATTCTGCAATACCATGAGAGACCTCCATCATTTAGTGATAGGTATACCCCACAATGTGGGGGTTACTCCAGCCCCAGCAGCTCCCGGTTTCGAAGCTTCTCCTCCCTGGCCAGGCGGTACTCCCTGGTGCTGTAGAGCGTGACTCGGTTGACCACCTCGTTAATCCAGTCGGGCTTAAACACGTGAAGATTTATATCATTGTCCCGACACATTATCTCCAGATTGGGATTAGTCCAGGGTACGACAAGCTCCATGATTATCTCTCGAGGCTCGTACTGTCTGAGCTCAGGGGTAAATGGTATCAGACTCTTGTAGAGGTTGAGTTTACCAGCGCCATCGGAAATATGCCATACCTTGGCCTCGATGAGGACGAAATACCTGGGGAGCAGCACGATAGCGTCTACCTCGTAGCGCAGAGGGCGTTGCATGCGGAGTCCCTTGGTATAGCCCTCCGTCTTTAAGAGCTCCTCGTTCACCAGGCCGAGTGGCACATTGGTTAAAAAGGGGAATTGAGAATAGGTATTTTTCAGGTACTCAGCTAATAGCCGTGTTTCTACCTGCTGCGTCTTTCGCACCATTTTTTTGGCCTCCCTATTGGGGCTTACTTGACATAGTAGAACTTCTGTGCTACCTTGTCAACAGGTGAGGGTTAACAGAGGAAAACAACCACCTGTAAAATAGAATACGAAAGGGCGCGAGCTAGAAAGTTCTATGGGCTCGCGCCCTTTTCTTTCTAGCTCGCCGCCAGAGGAGAGGTAAAAATCATGGCTATCAAAGTAAAATCTGCCACAGAGGTTGCGCAAAAATGGGCAGAAGTGACCCCGGGCCGTAGTGCGTACTTCGAGTCGGGAGTTAAGGGAGCCGGCCCGGACTGGGAAGCCCAAACGTTGGCTGCGGCCGCTAACTTTAAGGCAGCGGTAAGCGCCGGGAATATCGATAAGATGTTCACGGGGGGTGTCAAAAAGGCCGGAGCTGCCAAATATACCCGGAAATCCGTTGAAGTTGGAGTGGGGCGGTTCTCCAGCGGTGTCACCGCGGGAAAGGTCGATTACCAGAGCGGCATTGAGCCAATGCTGGCTACTATTGCCGGCGTGAATCTACCGGCTAGAGCACCACGTGGCTCAGAGTCTAACCTGGCCAGAGTACGAGTTATAGCGGTCGCTTTGCACGCCAAGCGATTAGCTGAACGTGCCGCCGGGGCATAGGGAGGTGTGAGAGATGAACTACAGATATGTAACCTTACTGGCTGAGGAGAACTTAAGTACCTCAGGGACTAAGACGATTAACCTCGATGTCAAAGACCCTATCTCAGCCCTTGCCTTCCAATTCCGCACAACCTATTCCACTGATGCCAGACTAGCACCCGAGCCCGATGTTTTCTCGAAGATTGAGCTGGTGGATGGATCTGATGTCCTCCTGGCGCTTTCAGGTAGCCAAATGGCTGCTCTAGCCTTCTACGAAGGTCATAAGCAGATAAACATCACGGCTGGCAATCTAACCAGCGTCACAACGACAGGCTTCCTTAGAGCCTACTTCGGGAGAAAGCTCTGGGATACCATGCTGGCTCTTGACCCGAAGAGATTTCGTAATCCACAGCTAAAGATTACCTATAATACGGCCACTGTTGCAGCTAGCGCTACGCCTGTTTACCTTAGAGTGCTAGCTGAGTGCTTTGATGAGAAGGTAATCTCACCTGTTGGCTTCCTACAGAATAAGGAGTTCCACAACTATACCCCAGGGGCAAGCACCTATCAGTACATCGACCTGCCAACCGACCTTGTGCTGAGGAAGTTGTTCCTGCAGACGAAAGGCTTTGGAATTTCTTCTGGCGCGCTCCTTACCTCTATCAAACTATCAGAGGATGGCGACCGTAGAATACCCTTTGATATTCTCACTAAGGATTTAATGGATAAGGAGCTTGCTGAGTTTGGCAGGTGCCATCAGTACTTCGGGGCTTATACCAGTGGGGCAAGCTATCCAGTATGGGGAGCTCCCTGTAATGTGGAGAACTTCAACTGCATGAACGCTTCGTCTCAGGTCGCAGTGCAGGCTGTAACGGGAACCGGGGGTAAGTTCGCCTTTGATGCATCTACGGCTACTCTACAAGTTCTGGGTGAGCTTTCAGGTAGCCTTCCCTTCTATGTCCACTGCTATGCCTTCGGTGCGCAGGATGACCTAGATGACTGGTATGATGTCACCAAGGTGGGCTCACTCAGATTTATAGTCTATAGTGGTGCCTCAGGAGCTAGCGCTACTTTTAAGACTATCCTTCAGCAGTTGCGGAAGTACTAGAGGGAGTACTAGACTCGTTAAGAGGGGGGCTCAAGCCCCCTCTTAACTCGGAGGTGATACGATGAAAGTAGGAAAAATAAATGGACTCTAAAGAATACTCATGGAAGTGGGTAACGGCCGATGAGCTGCTCAGCCACGGCCCGTGTGAGCTGATTTTTGCCCAGAATGTGCCCACCGGTGCTACCACTACCTCGATATTGTATAACGGCGTGGATGCTAACGGGCAGGAAATTATAGCCCTTAACGCTGCCGGGGCTACCGACGTTCCGTTTAGCCCGCCGGTGCCTGTGTACTGTGGGCGCGGACTATACGTAGCCAGAGGCACGGCTGTCACTGGCGTGTTTGTCATGTGGCGCAACCTATAACTCCATAGTGGGGAGCTAAGGCTAGCTCCCCACTATGCTAATATGAGTGAGGGGGGTGTGTTATGCTATTCGAGAAGTCGCTCACCATACCTATCACAGCTACTCAGGCTAACCCGACGACCGAGGTGATGGGTATAGCCCATGGGGTCATAACCAAGATTATGGTTCGACCCCGACCTGGTCATGCTGCCCTGGCTCACTGTGTCATCCTTTACCATGAGCACCAGATAGCGCCGTCAACCGAAGGTATGGACCTAGCCGGTGATACCTTCCCCATAGACTGGGAGGAGTACTACCAGTGCTTTCAACCCCCCTACGAGCTAAAAATTAAGGGCTGGAATGACGACGATACCTATGAACATACCTTTGATATCTTCTTGGCTATGTTAGAGCAGCGAAATACCCTTGGCTCTATCATAGGGGACGCTATCAAGAGTATCTTCAGCTTGCTCTCCCCACGGCGTATCTTTACGGGAGGGGGTTAACCATGGCTCACGGCCGTCCAGATTTTACATCTATTAGCTTAATCAACGGAACAGATGCCTTAGGGAACCTCGTAACTATAGCCGTAGATGCTTCCGGTAATATCGTCGGCGTAATGAAGGGGGCATATAGTGGAGACCTGAAAACACTGGCTACTGATATCGATGGTCGCATCCTCGCCCGACTGATGGGTAGATACGGAGACACTATGATTGATGTCTCTGTTGACGAAGGAGGTAAATTGGCAATCACTGAGATAAGTCAATCGAATATAAGTGCCGATAGCACTGAGGCGCAAGGCTGGACGACTCCTATAGCTAATCTTCTTTCCAACATGAACCGTATCCGCTACGCTATTATCAGTATGAGTGGAGAAGCTTGGGGGACTTTTTCACACAGTATCGCAAGTACCTGGGAACAAATTGCTACAGCTATCGGCATCCACGCTGCCTTACCTGATGTTCACCATGCTCAATCACATACCCTAGCTTCTCATTCTACCAAGGCTCATAGTGAGCTAACCAGTGTAGGCGCTAACGACCACCATGCTCAGAAACACGCCAGCCAACATCTTAGTGGGGGTGATGATTTGCTAGGCTGGACAGACGAAAAACTACTTAAAGGCGCTGGTGCTGGCGTAGCACCAGATGAGATAGACATTCCTAGCGGCGGACTAGGAATTTTTGGTGATGGCAACGATGGCGATGTTACTATCTCTGCTAACACTCCACTCACTAGGGATATGTTCTATGATGACTTGACGGTGAACGCTGGAATTACCCTCGATACTGCTGGCTATAGGATTTTCGTCAAGGGAACGCTCACCAACAACGGAACTATCGAACGCACACCGAATAACGGAGCAAATGCTACCGCCACCGCTCTTGGTATAGGCGGTGCAACCCTCATCGCCAAATCACTCGGTGCTGGTGGAGGGACTAGAGGTGATGGTGGGCAGACAGTTACCGCTAACAGCAGCCACGGTGGCGGTGGCGGTAGTGGAGGAGGCGTTGTCCTCATCGTTGCTGAGACTATTATAAACAGCAGTGGCATAATCAGAGCTAATGGTGGCAATGGAGGCAACGGTAATGGGGTTGGTGGAGCAGCCAGTAGCCTTGATGCAATAGGTGGAGGCGTAGTAGCGTACTCTCTTGGTGGTGCTGGGGGGAAGGGGGGCGATAGTAATGTTAACACAGGACCGGCAGGAGGGACAGCATCAGCCCCTGCCGCTACCGAAGCTGGGTATAGAACTTTACCTTTCGCTATCATACTACGGTTATTATCCTCTGTGACTCAGATTAGCGGTGGAGGAAATGGTGGTGGAGGCGCTCGTTCTAGCGGTGGAGCCAGTGCGAGTGGGGGAGGAGGGGGAGGCGGAGGCGGATTGTTAGTGCTAATATATTATTCTCTCACCACTGGCACAGAGCAGGCAAGTGGCGGAACTGGTGGAGCAGCATATGGCACGGGTACTGCTGGCACTAATGGTTCTAATGGCACTATAATCAAGATACAAAACTAGGAGGAGAAGTGGCCTGATGGGTTTGGATAGTAAGTAAGGACACAAAGCTCACGCAGGCAGTTATTGACCAGGCTCTTACGAATAGATGCCGTGAAATAGTTCATGGGATACCACCTGCTTTAACCGGCAAGATTGATGAGAAAAGGCTGCCTATAGCTTATGAGGAAATAGAGTCGGAGCCGTCACCAGTTAGGGATTTAGCTGCTGAGATAGATGCCTTGAATGTAAGAGTAGCGAAACTAGAAAAGGAGCTAAGTAAATGAAGTGGACACCGGACCTGATAATAGCTATCATTATCGTAGTCGGCTGCCTGCTGCTGCTAGGGCTCAAGATTGACGGCGAGGTAAAATCTGTCCTCACCATGGCGGCCGGCTGGGTGTTCGGCAGCCAGTACCAAACAAGACGAGCTAAGGGAGGTAAGTAAATGAGTCCAGAAGCTAAAGTAAGCGGACAGAAACCCTACAGGGTGCTCAAGATTGACGAGCTAACCAGGTTGAGCGACACTCAGGGGGTTGAGAGGTACTACCGGCACACTATTAAGACCCGCGGTGGTATCACTCTCTCCGTGGATATCGATGCCGGCGATTTTACCGCTGAGAAGGCTGGCCCTATCCTGGAGAAGCGGGCTATCGAAGCCGATAAAATACTGGCGCTCTAGGTTGAGGTAGCAGCACTATGGCTTGGGCTACCTATGTCACAGGTAAGGGTATCCGTGAGAGAAATGCGCCATTTCGTTCGGCTTATGTCTTTGGGGCTGTGCTCAATGCGGTCAATACTGCTGGCTGGTATTCGCCCCTGGATATCTGGGACCCGACCGAGGCTTTTGACCTGTCCACCATCACTAAAAACCATGAGGTGGTTGTCGCGCTGGTCAACGTTACGACTGATGGCCCATCTTCATTGACGTATAACTTTCAGTGGCGCAGGAACAGAGATAATGCCCTCCTCTTTGAAGGTACTTTTTCTCTATCAGCTTCTTACGCAGCCGAGCAATCCTCTTGGTGCTATATCGGCTGGACTGACAACGAAATCAGTGAGAACGGCGGTTACCATGTTACCATCAGGGTGAGGGGGACTTATTCCTTTGACTACACTCTCAATTTTACCGTCTCAGGTATTCCAGCGGTAATCCCGGCGCCAGCACCACCTGGTAACCCCATGGATGCCATCTTCTCCCTGGTTTGGAATATTAAAGAGTATGTTTATAACGCCGCCGAAACAGTCGGAGGTTGGGTTTGGCCCCTTTGTCTCCTTTGCGCGCCGCTCTACCTTATGTCGGATGCCTGCTGGAACTTACTCACTCCCATCGCCAACTTTGGAGACTGGGTTACCAGTATCTCTACCTCTGTTGCCAATGTACTCAGCCCGGCCAATATAATCAGCCTTCTCCAGACCTGGCTCACCTATGCTCAAAACTCATGGTACTGGGTATTAGGAGCCTTCCACAATGTGTGGGTGATTATCGAAGAATGGTGGTGGTACGCTTCTTTCGCTGTCCAGAGTTGGATAGCTCTAGCGACTCAGGGGCTGGCGGGGCTCCTTGCCGGATGGAATAGTTTCTGGATTATTACCTTCCCTACTCTCACCACCTGGGCGGGAATAGGCGCATGGTGGTCGTCCCGTCTCCAGGACATTCTTAACCTCCTCAACACGGCCTTCGCTACACGCCAAAACCTGTGGGCCGGCTGGCAGGAGGTTAGAACAAGTGTTCTAGACTTCTTAGCCAACCCTCTTGAGTGGCTATGGTCCCGTTTTACTGACTGGTTTTTAGGAGGTGAGTGATATGCCTACACCTGGTGAGCGATTTAAGAGCTGGCTCGAGGGGCTATCCTTGTCGTGGAAAGACCGTCTCCGGGGCTGGATGGCGTCATGGTTAGGGTTTGGCATTGAAACCTTTGCGAACGTGTTAGCCGCTAAGGCCTCCCAGCAATTGCAGGTCACAATAGCCAGCCTCGAAGCGAGAGGGATACCCCCCGTGCTCAGCAGTATTATCGCGGAGCTTAAGCATCCGACCGGAGAGATAGCTGCTCTCTCTGGTGTCAGTTTTCTCAACAGAGTGATTGGTGGCATCAAGGGCGATATTTTCGAGTATTTTACCCGTTCCCTCACTCATGCCTTCAGCTACTCAGCCGACTTCTATCTACCTGGACCCGAAATACTCCTGGAGTACTATTTTCGTGGGATCATTCCTTCTATCGAGTTGCTTTATGATAAGATGCGCTCTCATGGGATACCCCCCGAGGAGACGAATAAGCTAATCTCGGCAAAGCTGGTCCGCTTCCCCAGCCAAATTGTCGCTCCTGCATGGCTAAGAGATAAGGCAAAATATGAGCGGTATTGGAAAGATGTGGCCGCCATTGGTGTCTCCCCCGACCGGATTGAGCTGCTAAAAGAGCTCGCCTATCAAATGCCATCATTCCGTGATGTAGTCGGCTTTCTAGCCCACGAGGTCTTAGAGCCGGAGATGATTAGAAAGTACGGCTTAGATGATGAGTGGGGCGGGCTGGATAAGACGTTGTTCGAGAAGGTGGGGCTCCGCGAGGACATGGCTCTCAACTACTGGCGCGACCACTGGCAGCATGCCAGCTACTCCCAGGTAATGGAGATGCTGCATCGAGGCGTCATCAGTGAGCAGGACGTCTATGACTGGTTCCGCCTGGTTGAGATACCTCCGTACTGGCGAGAGGGGCTTACCCGGATTATGTATAACCTCCCCGGGCGGATTGAGGTGCGGATGATGGCTCAGTACGGCCTGATAGACAAGGCCACAATTATGGATCTCCTGCGGAAAGATGGTCTAGCTGAGGAGTATCTGGAAGTCGTCGCCGACATGAACCTGGTGAGGGGCATCAGGAGCGACATTCAGACGCGCTACATGAAAGGCTGGCTCAACAGCGAACAGGTACGGGCTGAGATAGCGACATATAACCTGGCTCCACAGATAGCCGAGCGTCTCTACCAGTGGATAGTGAAAAACGTTGGTCCTGAGCGGACCGCTAAAGAGCTTGACCTGACAGTGGCCAATGTAGTCAAGGGCGTCAAGAAGGGTATCATCACCTGGGACGAAGGGCTCCAGCGTCTAGTTACCCTGGGCTTAGATGAGGATGAGGCAGCATTTCGCTTAGCTATCGACATCGAAGTTGTCCAGGAGGAGCCGACCTCGGAGCTGACTGTCCGTACCGATACCATCCGCCGGCAGCGCCGGCAGCGCCTTATCTCCAAAGAGGACGAGGTTACCTTATTTATAGCTCTAGGACTTGACTCCGGTCTAGCTATGGCCTATGCTGATAATGACGACCTGAGACTGGTAAAAGAAACATAAGGAGGTACGCAATGGCTAAAGTGACGAAGGATGTAATGGCGGCATTTATAGAGGAAGGGGTATTTCCCCCACGGCATCAGCGAGGCTGCCCTAAGAACTTTCTGAGAACGCTGCCGCTAGTATGCGCCTCCAAGGGCATGTCCCCGGAAGAGACTAAAAAGGTGATAAGGGCACATGACAGGCAGGAGTCGTGCACTTGTAGAGAATAAATGAACAAGGCACAGATTGAGAGATTGACACAGTTAGCCCTGGCCGTTCAGGGTAAGGCAACGAAGCAAAGTCAAGTGTGGTAGTGTAATGTAGGTTAAAGTGATGCACCATGAACAAGGCACAGCTCGAGCGATTGACACAGTTAGCCCTAGCCGTTCAGGGTAAGGCAACGAAGCGTCCGCTTTTCGAGATGCTGGCTAGTGAAAGGTCGGCAGCCGAAAAGTATCTCTCTCGGCCGCCAATAACCAAAACAGGCGTGGAGTCTCCCCCCGGGTCGGAGTCGCAGTCTCAATGACGCACTAGGATGCAAAAAAAAGCCCCTGAAAATCGTTCTGAGTATTCTACTATTCACCGCTTTGTGCTATAATGGTTCTGCCAGGTCTTACCATTCCTGGTTATACCTCCTAAAAGGTCCCCTCGGTTCCCAAAGGGCCGAGGGGATTTTCCTTTCCAGAACTTATCTAGTGCGAACTATCCATAGCTGACTACTTGGTAGCCCTTTGACACTATTGACAAGGTGTGGTATACTTGGTAGTAAGGAGGTAGAAGATGAGAAAGGTAATATCAGGGTTCGCTTTCCACTGTCACCACGTTACGCTGGTCGAGTTCGTCACCGACTACTGGGAGCGGGTAGACTACATCAAACGAGAGAAGCTGCCAAGCGAGGTGAAACTGCGCCTCAAGCTATTCAAGATGATACCAGTCGACCGCCTACCCTACGGCTTGGAAAAAGTCAGTGCAGCCTACAACAAAGCCAGTGCAGCCCGCGAAAAAGCCAGTGCAGCCTGCGAAGAAGCCTGGGTAGCCTACGAAGAAGCCTGTGCAGCCTACAACAAAGCCAGTGCAGCCCGCAACAAAGCCTGGGTAGCCCGCGAAAAAGCCAGTGCAGCCTGCCTCAAAGCCTGGGTAGCCCGCGAAAAAGCCAGTGCAGCCTGCCTCAAAGCCTGGGCAGCCCGCGACAAAGCCTGTGCAGCCTACATCTCATACTTTGATGAACTTCACAGGGAGCTCTGCCCCGATTGTCCATGGGATGGGAAAACGATATTCCCGGTAAGGAGTAAGTAACATGTCTAAATCAATTAAGCTAAGTGAGCCAGTCTACGAGAAGCTACGGGAGTTTCAGGGGAAAAGAGAGAGCTTCTCCGAGGCGGTTGGCCGGCTCCTGACCATGCTGGAGAAGGTCGGGGAGCTGCGGGACGTCCTGGAGGGGCAGATAGCCTTCCGAAATCACCAGAAGGAGCGGCTTGAAAAGCTCCAAGAGACTCACTGACGAGGAGATAGCCCGGAAGTGTCCGACATGCGCCCAGGGCAAGTGGCGGCTGGGGGTACACTACTGCAAGCGCAAAACCTGTAAGTACCGAACGAGTCGAACGAGTATCTATTTTAAGGATAAATGAGGAGGTAGAACATGACTATAGACGAAGCCATCAGGGAACTGGAAGATGAACAGCTTGAATATCTACTTGGTGATAGACCAGAATTTGTCGCTGCTCTCCAGTTGGGCATCGAGGCCCTGACTTATATCAAGCTGCTGAGAGAAACAAACCCCAGAGACGTACCAGCATTATTTCATGGTGAGACAAAGGAACAAGTAAAAAGGAGGTAGACCAATGAAGTGCCCACTGTCTAATTTCGTAGTGGAATCTGAGGACTGCGATGAAAAAACGCTGCTACTGGATTGTCTCACGACAGATTGTGCCTGGTGGTGTCAAAAGCATGGTAACTGTGTTATCCTCGCCTGTGGGGAAGCAGCTGATAGATTAGCCACTACCTTGACGGCAATAGCCAATAGGAAATCTATCAACGTCCAGTTAGCAAAGTGAAGGAGGTAAAAGATGATAACAGGTACAAAAGAGGTACTAGACCAGGTTGCTCAGACTCATGTTTGCCCGGAGCATGGCCCGAAGCTAGTTGTCGCCTGGCACGCCGGGGAGAAGAGCTACGTTCTGAGATGTGGTGAGGGGCACTTCCCGGAGGAGGTAACCAGGCAGCTAACCGCTACTCAGCAGTATAAGCAGGGTACACGGGCTGCCACGGGTGAGGGGCTTGACCAGATGCCTAAAGCCGACCTGGGTACTGGGGAGGCTCTTAGCGCAGAGATGGTTGAGTATCTTTATTTCTTTGCCAGGAGATATGGCCTTGACGCCTACCGCGGCCATGTGATGCTCATGCACGGCAAGCCGTATATCGGGATTGACGGATACCTATATTATGCCAACAAGCGAAAGGTACCCTATTCATTGATTAGTCGGCCACTCGCTCAGACCGAGCGGGAAGATTACCAAATCCCTGAAGGTGCGCACGCGTGGATAGCTACAGTAGATATGCTCGAAACCCGAACCTATTTCACTGGGCTAGGGGTAGTCACCCAGGAGGAGATGATAGAGATGAGCACCAAAAAGCCCCAACAGCTCCGTAGCCCGGTGGTGGCCGCTCACCCATGGCAGCTAGCCCAAAAGAGGGCTGAGTGGCAAGCATTGAGGAGAGCCTTCCCAATCGGAGAGACGGAGGAAACAAAGGAGGAGTAAATGAGGAAAAAAATAGATATCAGGTGTTGGAGCTGCGGACAGCCGAGTATGATACCCGACGACACAATAGGGCAGGGCTGGATGAGCTGTACCCGCTGCGGCGCGACTTATATGCCTAACCCGACTAAACCTAAGCACATTGCCCCTCTGGATACGTGGGTAGATCAGTATGGGCTTCGCCACTATCACCCCGAGGGGGTACACGATTGAACGTGAAACAGGCGAAACCCACATCACCCGAAAGGATTAACCCAAATGGGTGATACTAGGGGTAGTGGAGACTTGACAGATGACACCACAAGATGTAGTATCTTGACAACGACCTAGCCTATGTGGTAGGCTTTCAACTGCGAATTCGCACTTACGCAAAAGGCCCACCACGGACTAGGCGTTTTTATGTAAAACACCGACAGGGAGGGTATTATGCGCCAAACTATGCCTGAAAAAAGGGGTCTCCCCCTTGACAATCCCCCTCTAGAAAAAGCTCTCACTATAGCCAAACCTCTAGAGAGTTTTACACCGGAACAGATAGACCGGATAGAGAGAAAGGGGGTTATGAGGAGAGGGGGTAAGTCTGAAAGGGGGAGGGGTGAGAAGGGGGTTGTTATCTTCGCTATGCTAAGGTGCTGGAGCTGCCGTTTATCAAGCCCGGTCAGCTTCTACTCTGATGACCCACCGCCATATGTAAAGTGTCAGGGTTGCAACCAAATCTATCCGTTTGACTCGTTTGGGTGTTGGTGTCATTCTAATGAGCCTATATAGTTGGGTTAGTAAAAATGAATGCCTGTATATTCGCAGATTTGGCATGCGTCAATGTTGCTTACTTACCTTCAGCACCTGTCAACCTGATAAATGTAAAGTCAAACAGCATAAGCCAGCAGGATATAAGGAAGTGAAATATGCCTAGAATGAGTAAGATAGTCAAGTGCGTGGACTGTGGTAAAGAGTTTCCTAGGAAGTTGCTTGGTCGAAGTTTCCGATGCTTCGATTGTGCTTTAACGAAGATGCAGTCAGTTCCGAGGCAACTGACTGCCCACTCAGGACCCGAGTATGAGCATTGGAAGGCAGCCATGAAAGAAAGAATAGGGAGGTTATAAATGAAGCTACGGAGAGTTGACCCAAAAACTATCAAGGTTCCGGAGGAGCGGGTTACCGCTCGCATGGATGAGGAAAAGAGCGCACAGTTCGATGCGTCAGTTAAGTCCCTCGGTATTGATGAGCCTATCCGGTGCTTTGAGATAGATGGTGAGCTCTATCTCAGCGATGGTTTGCATCGCCTGGTTGCTGCCATAAACAATAAGATAGAGCGTGTTGATGTGCTGGTTAAACTCGGCACGGAGCGCGACCTCCTGTTTCACAACCTACGCTCAGGGCATCTCCGGGGGAAACACCCGGTGTCTGAAATGAGGAAACAGATTGAAAAGGCCTACAAGGAATTTGAAATCGGCATCGAGGACATCGTGAAAGAGACAGGACTCACTCAGGATTACGTTGAGAAGCTGCTCATTATCTCCGAGCTGACCCCGATGTGCCTCGAGGCCCTGGACGAGGAAAGAATAGGAGTTGGCCAGGCATTTGAATTGACGAAGGCTCGTGGCCCCGACCAACAGGAAGTTTTTTTACAGATGTGCACAGCGAACCATTGGACACTGGCGCAGCTTAAGGATTTCATGGCGCAGACGTTTGCGATTATGGAGCAGAAGGGGGAGTCTCCTCTTGTGACTGAGCCGCGACCCACGGCTCCCGTTGCCTGTCGCTTCTGTGGTGATGAGTATCCGCCTGCCCAGTTGGCTAGCCTGATAATGTGCCACTCGTGCCAGGGTGTTATGTTCGAGGCGGTGGCGATAGCCAGGCGAGAGTCACAGCAAACGGCTGCCGCTGCTGAAAAAGCGGCTACTGGCTCAAATTAGCTCGAACTAGCTCTAAATAGCTCTAAATAGCTCATACCTGACAACGGAGGGGGAGCCATGAACTC
>Ga0315296_10003466_pt1 | contig 13130 bp, 9 predicted proteins | sample YL17G14_18_MG_FD_203921 | JGI IMG/M metagenome (GOLD analysis project Ga0315296, IMG submission 203921) | Sediment microbial communities from Yellowstone Lake, YNP, Wyoming, USA - YL17G14_18 | ecosystem: Environmental > Aquatic > Freshwater > Lake > Sediment | place: USA: Wyoming | collected... | reverse complement strand
ACAGGAGCAGAGAGAAATTCGTTCTTACCTTCAATCCTTCTGGATACCTCAAGCGAATAAAGTAGGGAAAGGGTCTAGCTCTCGTGCCAAAACCCCCGAATCGACGATTACATACCGAGTTAATGGCTAGAGACAATCACGGACCCCACAGAGTCCGCCATTTGCCTTTCTTGAAATGACCGTGGGAAGAAGTTCCCGAAGCGCTGGTGGACCGCAGACTAGGACCGTTCAATCTTGATGGTTCAGGCACAATTCGATTGTCCCGGCTATCCGCTCGTTGGTGCCTGATAGTCCGAAGTAGCTGATACCGATAGCGAGCAAGCCGAACACGAGCGCTTCCCTTCCATGCTTGGCGTGTCATCTCGTACTCTTGGGCTGCGAGCCGTTCGGTTGGGCCCTGCTTTATGGGCCGACCACCTCGATGCGATGTCCGATAGACGCGGTAGACCTACACCACTACGGGGGCGCCGTTGTAGCCGGCTAAGCAGAAGTCCTCCTCCTAGCTTGCGCTGATGAGGCCGTCGGCCTCTGTGGCGAGACCCGCGGAGAGCATGACCTCTATTGTGGTATGGTACCCGTCTCGTGTAAGTCCAGGGTTCCAGATTTGAGACGCCATACGACTCTGGAGTTCAGATAGAGAATGTTAGGCATTTCGGATTCTGTTGGAGATGGCGTTCGCAATGCAGGTTCGATTGTCACCGAACGCCGGGTGCCTCGCGACATGTCATACGGCTCCCGGTGCAGCAAGCAGAAGCATTTCGTACATCATAGCCGGGAACCTCCTGGTCTCATGACCGGAGTGTCGATGTTGGAGGCGCTACCCAAACCATTGCTGTTTCGTTGTGTGAGAGGAGCCGTTTTGCCAAGTATCATAGCATCTCAGGACAATATGGGCACTATTGCCGCTAACTAGAGACTACGTGGACCGGAAAGCGAGAGTGATATCCAATCGTAAATACTCTCAGAAGCGGTTCAAGTATGTGCTGAGCCGTTTCCGAAGCTCAGGAAAGAGACTGCTGGTGATCGGATTCGGCCATCCCTTTGAACTGGAATGCAGTTCGCACGAGGGATTCGAAGTCATCGGACTGGACCGTGATTGGTCAGCGTTGAGTTCGGCGAGCAAGCAACATTTCATGGTCGTCGCAACGGATGCATCAGTCGGCTTGCCTTTTCATTCGGACTCATTTGACCTTGTTCTATGTCATCATGTAATCGAGCATATTGCAGATCCAGATGGTTTTGTCAGAGAAGTCTGCAGGGTCCTCGATGACGATGGTGTTTTTGTTGTCGAGACTCCAGATCTCAGATTCAACAAGATCTTTTGGGGCGAGCCAACTCACATAACTCCATTCACGAAAGACGAGCTTATTCGCCTTGTCAGCAAGTACTTTGAGATACAAATGAGCCAGTTATTCATCCCAATGGTGGGAATCTGGAGATACTCGAACCTGGGGTTCATTGTTCCGAATCTACTAAACCTAAAGAAAGCCAGTGTTCTAGTGATAGGTCGTAAGCTAGTGAAGGAGACTTTGAGGAAACCGTAGTCGAAGCTCTGGTCTGGCTCGTTCCTTGCTCTCCTACTGACTCACATCTGCTTCGCCATGAATATCATAGCGAAGTGGAGGAGAATCGAGGATGGGCCGACGGTTGTTGGTTGGTTGAGTTTTGGGATGAGAGGACTGTAAGATAGGCTCGAACGTGTACTTCGGACCGTGCACCGCGGTCTGGGACCGCTGTCAGGCATCAGTGACAGAGGTCGACGACTCAATCGTGATGGTGGGCTAGACCGTGAGCGTCGAGCGGAACTTCCTCCGGATTGTGATTGGGAAGGAGTCCAAGAAACCGAGCGCGAACGGACTCCTGCTAAAGGGCGAGAGGCTCGTCGCCGGAGAGAACATGATGCTGCACATATGATTTCGAAACCACGGGGTTATGCCAATTCTCTCCGCGGCTTAGTCCCAGTCGCTTTCTGTAGCTCTACACCTCTTCAATTCTTGCATCAGTCCTTTGCTCATGCGCTTCCAGTTGTTCATAGGGATGAAATCGACCGTCGATAGCAACTGGTACCAACTGAGCCATCGCTGACTCGGTCTGCCATCTTGGTTTCAGATTCTGAAATTCTTATGCTGTGGAAAAGTCGTGAGGAAAAGCTGTTTAAGGAAGTATGGTCTATCCCTCCCGGGCATCAGGGAATTGGGCGGGCGAGCTTAGGGCGATGCGTTACACTGCTCGCCCTGTGGATGTGAATGCATGGCACGCAATATCAATGATGACTCCGTCACACTATCTAGGATCCGGGACGGAACCGCCAAAATAGGGATTATCGGTCTCGGCTATGTTGGCCTGCCACTTGCATTGGTCTTCGCCGAGAAGTTTCAGGTCTTGGGATACGATGCCGATCCGAAGAAGCGAAAGATGTTGAGGCAGGGCAGGTCCTACATCGATGATGTGCCGAGCTATGAGCTGAAGGAGAAGCTCGGAACGAACCTCAAGGTCATCCAGAAGGATTCACAGCTGCGAGAATGCGACTGCATCATTATCTGCGTGCCGACCCCCCTCGATGAACGTGGGAATCCGGACCTTTCGTACGTCCAGCACTCAGCTGACATAGTCAAGAAGATAGTCAGGAAAGGAATGCTGGTCGTTCTTGAGAGCACGAGCTACCCGGGTACAACAGATGAGTTTCTCGGCAAAGCGATCAAGGATTCGGGGTTCAAGCTTGGGGAGGATGTGGCGCTCGCGTTCTCTCCAGAGAGGGTCGACCCTGGCAACAAGAAGTTCAACATCAGGAACACTCCGAAGATCGTCGGCGGGGCGGATGCGCGATCGGCGGAACTCGCAACTGCCCTGTACTCATCGATCGTCGAAGCTGGTATAGTGGTCATGCCTGACCTCGCTTCCGCGGAGGCCGTGAAGATGCTCGAGAACATCTTCCGAGGGGTTAACATAGCGTTGATCAACGAGATGGCTCTGATATTCGAGAGGATGGGCATCGATACGTGGCAGGTCGTGAAGGCGGCGTCCACGAAGCCCTTCGGGTTCATGCCTCATTACCCCGGACCCGGCGTTGGCGGGCACTGCATACCGCTGGACCCGTTGTACATGTCCTACAAGGCGAAGCAGTACGGGTTCGTGCCGAGGTTCATAGAGCTGAGCCACGAGGTCAACGAGTTCATGAAGAATCACACTGTGAACCTGACTATGGCTGCCTTGAGGAAGGCGGGAGTCCCGGCTGACAAGGCGATCGTGGCTGTCATGGGCCTGTCCTACAAGAAGGATATCTCCGATACGAGGGAGTCGCCGGCAGCGGAGATAATTGAGGAGCTCGCCAAGCGTGTCAAGAGGGTGATAGTGCACGACCCAAAGGCCAGTTCCATCGAGGCACCTGTTGGCGTGTTCAAGTCTGTCTCGATGAGATTGGCCATGAACCAGGCGGACTGTCTTGTATTCGTTACGGACCATTCAGAGTTCGCAGCTCTGATACCGAAGGGACTGTGCGGGAGACGCGTCAAGGCCGTCGTGGACACCAGGAACCTGTTCAGCAGGGAAGCGGTCGAGTACGTCGGGCTCGTCTACAAGGGGATCGGGAAGTAACCCTCCACTTGACAGAATCCTCGACTTGGTCAGACCAGATGTTCGCGCTATGGTCGAAGACATTGGCGGAGCATCCATCTGAGCGTCCCCTACAACGGCTATCTCCAAGGTTGTATATCTCATGGCGATTCTTTGCGCAGCAAGGAGATGACGAGCGCTAGGACGACCAGGCCAAGGACCGGCATCAGTCCGGTCGGGAACTCGCTGATCACCACGCTTGGGAACGTGTCCACGCGATAGATATTCGCCCCATCGGACAGATTCACATCATTCAGGGGCAGCCAATGGGGTTCGAAGGTATCTCGTGGTCCCTTCGTAGCGTTCTTCGGCAGGATGCCTATGTCGGTATACTCAGACCACGGGTCGTAGATGAGGCACCTGTCGTCCGAGGTGTCCACCGTGTTCCGTCATCATACCCTCCGATGACCTTCGCATGGCACTGGTCGGCCCTGTATGAGATGGGGGAGTTCGCGGACTGGTTCTCAGGCCATCCGCCATGGTCGAGCCAGAACACTGGGCTCGAGTTGTGGATGTAGCTCTCAAGCTGGGCAGCGGTGAGCTTCGATGCGTCCGACTCGTTGTGTTGCACTATCGCTACACCTAGCGTTGCGATCATCGCGGTCTGTACTTCGGGGTTCGTGCCGCCGGTGCCACCGAACATGCCGAAGCCGTGAGTCTCGATGTTCCCATTGCCAATGATCTCCCCGTTCATGGACTTGCATGAATCGTAGATGTTGTCCTGGAGGTTCGCTGGAGCAGCTATGCCCCGGTAGACTGCTATCATGGAAATGCTGGCGGGAGCGCAGTATGCTGAGCAGTGCGGGCAGTCATCAGCGGTCCCGTAGATCCCGTCCGGCCCCTTTGCGTCGTTCCATGCGTGCGGTCCCGGCGGAAGGGGCGCCGCATTGCACGGCGTGCAGAGCAGGGCGGAGTCGTGGTGCTCGAAAGCCAGGACCAGCGGAATGGTCTCGACCGTCTGCGTTCTCGCCAACCATTCTGATTGTATTCATCCTTGTCATACTTGTGAGTGTCCTGACGGGATTGGCCGTGCTCGGGTTGACTCCTCTGGTGGCAGGCCTAGGACCTCTTGCGCGGGCCGTCACGTTGGGAGTAGCAGCGTTCGTCCTCATCTACGCTGGGCGCAAGGCGGTCGGGAGGCTGGCACTAGATTTCGTCGCCGGATGAATAGACGGCCTTCCTGCGGTGTTCAATGGCAGGCTCCGGAATCTAGTATCTGGCAGGAACTGCCCTTCCAGAATATTGAAGCGAATACTCGCCCGCGCATACTAAGAGTGACACTTTTATTACTGTGACGGTCCCTTGCGTGGCAGAGTCGGTTAAGATGCCCACGTCCACCCCGAGCCTTGCGCGAGGAAGCGCAACACTGTTTCTCTCTATGAGCCTAGCCGCCGGCATGGCCCTTCTGATATCCATATTCGTCGCGAGATGGCTTGGAGCGTCGGATTTTGGGATGTATTCGATTCTGATAAGTGTGCAGGGAGTTGTGGGCTTGCTGGCATCGTTCAGCGTAAGCACCGCGGTCGTCAAGTATGTTGCGGAGTACAGAGTCCGCGATGAGGAGCAAGCACTCCGTTTTGCCAAATCGGGACTCGTCGTTGTTCTTGTACTTTCATCCTCGGTAGCCATCGTCTACGTCGCGCTCAGCAACGTAATCGGAAGAGGGTTGTACAAGGAGCCGGCAATGGTCCACATAATACCCTTCTCCGCACTCGTGGTCATTAGTTCCTCCACGTACTCGACATCTTTGGGGATTGTCCAGGGGTGCCAGAAGTTCAGACTCATGGCTATTGCGCAGGTCGCATGTCCATTGTTCTCCCTGGTTCTGATTTACCTGCTTCTTCCCTTGATGGGAATAGGAGGTATCTTCATAGGATATTTCCTATCAATGCTGACAGTTTCCGCCGTCGTGCTTGTGTTGTTGAATAGGCGCGAATTCAGATTCTTTTCCGCTCGGCTCGAGCTCCCCAGGAAGTCCGTAACTGTGCCGATGTTACTCTCATTCGCCTTTCCAGCGGTCCTGGGCGGCCTTATGGTTACGCCAGTGGTTTGGATCGCCAACACGGAATTGACGCTTAACGCTGGTCTCAATGCCATGGGATACTTCGCAGTGGCGTATTCTGTCTACTCAGCTCTGATATTGATACCTTCTGCGATCTCGACCCCTATGATGCCAAGAGTCTCCCAGCTCACCGTGGGCAACCATGATGACATCCACGATCTTGTGGTGAAAGTCCTGAGGACTCTCTCGATCGCTCTGTTTCCTCTGTTCTTTGCTATCGCCTTGTTATCCGAGTTCATCGTGGAGATCATGTACGGTTCGGTTTTTTCTGCCTCGGCAAAGGCAGTCTATCTCATGGTGACAGCTAGCTACTTCTACTCATTGAGCGCGGTTGTCGGTGCCATGATCATCGGGATGGGCAGGATGTGGTTGGGGTTAGGCCTCAACATCTTCTGGGCAGCAGTGTTCCTTACGCTCGTTTTCGCGGGAGTGCCCGCGTTGGGAACGAACGGATTGGCATTGTCCTATGCAGCCGCGTGTGGTATCTTTCTGATACTCACCATCCTCGTTTCAAAGAGAGTCCTTCATGTCGGCGTCAAGGGCATGTATCTTGCAGGAGCCTCGGCGGCCTTCTTCTTTTTATCTGGCTTCTTCACGGAAGGCATGTCGACTGTCGGCGGACTGGCTGTGAAGCTCGGCTTGCTCCTTGTGGGAATCGCCTTCTTCTGTCTGATTGGGCGGGACGTTTTTGGGTCGCTTTACGCACGGGTCACGGGGGTCTTCCGTCAATTAGGGTTCTCGCGCGGAGCATGAAAGGACCCAAAACCCTGGCCCACTGCTCTCCATTGAAATCGAGAATGAACCTCCAGTGGAACGGATCCATGCTGTTGAATGTGAAAGATAGCGGCGATTCTAACGACACTTGGAAGGCACATGTTCTTGAGAGCTTCGCCAGATATTTCGCGCCTGATTTCGAGAACGCCCGGAATCCTCTTGGGGTGTTCGGATTAATTACACAAGAAGCACTTTCGCGCACTCTAACTGCGCGAATCAGGTCAAAAGTAGAGAAGCCGAAACGCCGCAGATTGTGTGTTTCTCTACAAGAGAATGCAGGGCTCTAGCTCGTTAGTCAGGTGAATGGTGGAGACTACTACAATCTGTCTCATGCATTGAAGATGTGTGTGAAAGGGACTTGAAGGCATCAAATGAGGAGAGAGGCCAAGCAAGTCTCCGTGGAGGCTATCGACAGGTCGATTCATGCGGACCTCCATATCTGCAGTAGTATTGGGCGGAGTAGTCTTCAAGCCAGCTAGAAACGCCACATCAGAAGATCAGACATCTGAGCTAGATCTTCCTATGTGGCTTGGATGGTGTCGGGATTGGTGATCGCTTGATAATCTAACAACAAGAAATAAGCAGTCCGAATCAATACGCCTAAGCGTGTTCGCCTTTCAAAAGACTCTTGCTATCTATCTGAGAAGATTGTATTCTAAGAAAGAGCTCAACCTGATTGACAGGGTAGCAATCTTCTTGCTGAAATTTGCAGTAGAATTCAGAATTGCCGAGAAGATTCGGGGACGAGTAGCGTCAAGAATCTACATCAATATACGAAATCTCGATACAAATGTTTTCTCCGACAGGTGGACGTTGTACACCATCGACCAACTAGTTGAAGATACTCTTGAATGGATGAAGAGTTTCGATAATGTGTATGATGTGATTGTGGGAATTCCGCGAAGTGGAATGCTCGTTGCAGATTTGATAGCATCAAAACTTGGAAAGCCACTCTCGACCCCAAGTCAAATGATGCAAGGATACTGCTATCGTCCAGGTGACCGTGGATTTCCGAGTAAAGCACCACCGCTCCGGCGCATCTTGCTCGTTGATGATTCAGCTATCAGTTGTCGAACCATGCAGAAGGTCAACGAGGAATTAGAGAAGGCTCTTCCAGGTGTTCAAATTGATTGCGGTGCCCTAATAGTAACCAAGAATTCGCGAGAGCTGGTAGATTGTTATGGGAGGATTTGTCCAGTTCATCAAATCTATGAATGGAATATGATGACGTTGAAGAGAGGAATCACTGGAATGGACATGGATGGAGTAATCTGTGAGGATTGCCCAGGTGTTTCTCAGGTCACCGAAACAGACTATGTTCATTGGATGCAAACCGCCAAGCCATATCTTATTCCAAACTACAGAATTGACTATATCATCTCCAATAGATTGGAGAAATTCAGGGTTATTACCGAAGACTGGCTAAGGAAACATGAAGTAGAATTCGATCGGCTTATATTGTTCCCGTCACACGATATGAATGATAGAATCGGACATGAAGCAGAGAACAAGATCAGACAATTGCTGATATACAAGCCGGAAATCTTCATAGAGAGCAATGTGGATGAGGCGGAACAGATATGGAAAGGAACCAAGATTCCAGTAATCTCAATACGGATGATGAAGATGTTCAACTGAATCACGATTCAAATCGGAGGGCCGCGAAGAGGATACAACATAGTAGTTAGAACTCATACCAGACCTTGGGAGTCGATTCAATATGCTCTTGCTTCTTCTGGCGATTGCTGCTACTCTAGCAAGCATTCTGCTTAGATTCATCCCTCTTTGGAGGAACAAGTGGATTGGGGTTGACTCCTTTTATCATCTCATAGTCTCAGAGGACATCCGGGAAGGGAATCACTCCACTCCCGGAGACGACCACTTCTTCTTCCGGTCGGGCTACTTACATCCTCCGTTGCTGCATCAGATTCTTTCAGCGTTTCCTAAGCGCCATCATAGGCTTCTCCAATACTTAGGTCCAATTTGGAATTTATCCGGTGGTCTTTTCGTTTGGTTGGCATCAGTTGAGATTTTAGGATGGCAGCCTTCTTTGTTAGTGTTGGCATTGTACCTGACAACTCCGATAATCATCGATTCATCATGGACGTTGGGTTCTCGACCACTTGCCAACTTGCTTTTCGTGGCTCTCCTGTCGTTGAGATACTTGGAGTTGGGCCAGCCTTCCTTGACTGCCTTTGTATTGACGACTGCTTTAGTGATGATGATTGCCCTCACTCATAGGCTTTATACTCAAATTCTAATTCTGGTTTCCTTGGCGGATTTTGTCTTTATCGGCTCCTTTTCTCTTGTCTTGCCAATGCTGGCAGGATTTTGCCTTCTGCTTTTGAGCCGAACATATAGGAGAGTGTTGCGAGGACACATTTCCTTCGTTGCGGCTTTCTCCAAAATGGTTTCAGACCGTTCTCTCTCGGAGTTCGTATACTTGAAGATGCCGAATCCTGCTGATTTCCTCTTCAATTCTCCTTCAGTATTTGCGTTACTGGTCTTGGCCATTCTCCTTGGATTTCCTTCAAGTCAGGAAGTCACCGTTCTCTCAATTGCTCTATCAGTCTCTATCTTGATATTCTCTATTGCGTGGCCATTCGGGCAGGGCTATCGTCATTTGGCTGGGTTGGCACTTCCATGTGCTTTCTATTTCGTCTCCCTTGAATCCGGCGATACGGACTTGTCCTTTTTCATAGGCATGATCTTGGCAGTCCAGCTCTCTTTCCAGATCATAAAGACACTCAGGGTTCTCTCTCCTCAACTGAAATACGTAGTTCCTGAGAATTTGCTGCGGAGCCTAGGAGATCTTTCGAAGAAAGCGGCTCTCAATCGTGGTATCATACTCGTCCTTCCTTTGAACTACTCCTATGCAGTTGCTTATTTCTCTCAATTCAGAGTCCTCGAGGGATCTGGTGGAGAAGCAGCCGGAGCGGTCTTCAACAACATACTTCGTCGCGAGCTCAAGGAGGAAGGACTGGTCCAAGTCCTGGACAGATATGATGTCTCGGCTGTGATTTTTGAATTTGGCTTGATTCGGGAACCGTATCCATCAGGATTCTCTTTGTGCTGCAGGCATGGCGATTTTGCATGTCTCTTTCGAGACTCCGATTGAGACAATTGACTAACGGTCAGTGTAGCCAGCAACCCATTCTCTTGACCATAAGTCACGACACTTCGATATCCGCTCGTACACGCCATACTTGATGCTTCGAACCTGAGATGGGCGGCGCTCCCATCGGTTGAGAAAGACAGGATCATGGATCTCCAAAGAAGATGATGCAATCTCGTCTAGGCGTCGTGGCTTATGGAGCTCCTGAAGCTCCATCGCGCGTTGCTCTCGCTGAATCTCAGAACCTGCAACTCGGTTACAGTGTCCTCTCGACCAGCATGTTGACTTGGCCGTCATCAAATAGCTTGATGTAATTGGCATCCTGCAGAATTGCGTTCTTGTTTAGGTAATAGCCATGGTATCTGTAGATTATGTTCGGGTTCATTACAAATAGCCCCTCGATTGAGGCATTCGCGTTCGTTATCAGTGTTCTCTGTGAGATTGGGAACTCTGCATAATAGAAAGGAATCACGAATGTGTCGAATTCCGTTGTGAAAGTCGCGTTCTTATCGGTATGTTGAGATATCCACAATCCGGCGGACTCATAATGACTGTTGGTACTAAGGTCGTTTGAATACCAGTAGTAGGTGTCTGGTTGAGTACCCATGAAGTAGATTGCAGGAATCTGGGAATTTAACACACTCATCAGCGCTAGAGTGGTCAACACAGTTGCTGCTACAACGGTTCTTCTGCGACCTGTCCGGCGAGTATCTCTTGATATCCAAGAAACAAATGTCATGGCAACTAGCAAGGAGACCATAGGAAATGAGAACGCAATCAGCCTATCTTGCGGTCCACCTGTAAGGAAATTCACCACGGCCATGCTCACTAGGATAGCCCCAAGCACGAAAACGATGTGTCTTGCCTCTCGCGTCTTCTTCTTCAAAACCAGAAGAATCGCTGGTAACGCAAGCAGAATCAGTATCCATTTGTATGTGCCCAGGACTGTTACCATGATGGGGACTCCCGAGCCATAAGTGATCAATTTCGAATTTGGAATACTACCCATTGTCATTTCAAAGAACTCTTTCATTGTTGACGAACCTACGAAAGAAGCGAAAGCTAGGCCGACAACTACTAAGAGCGCCCAATTGTCTATGAATGAGGAATACTTCTTCTGCATTCCCTTGGCACTATGTTCGGTTTTGCCTCCTCCTCCAATTGGTCTGTCCAAGCTACAGACAAGTATCATTATCGCGCCCAGGCCGGTTATTAGAAAGGAAGTGAAGTGATGGCTCAACACCAGAGAGAACGCAAACAATGCGAACATAGATGTGAAGACTGGTCTCCTTGTTCGATTTGCTCTAGTCATTGAGAACAACACGAGGAAGAACAGAGAGATAGCGACTCCCTGAGGATGGTACTCCGATTGGTTAAAAACAATCACATCAATGCACGCAGCCATTATGGCTGCAAGATTCGCGATTCTGTTGTCGCGCGTGATTTCTCTGCCCAGCAGGTAAACACTAAGCACGAAAACGGGACTCAAAAGCGGGGCGAAGAAGCGAATGAAGAACATCTCTTCCAGCCCTGAAACTTGCTGAGAAGAGCCCGATAGGATCACCATAAGTGGCCAATGCATCAGAGTGCTCATCTGAGGATACCAATTCCCTTGCCCCGGGGATATTGTACCGAACAGGGCAACGTTCCTGTGTCCCACTATTTCGTAGTATGGATCATTCAACGGGGGATACTCCAGCAGCAGGTTGGGAATCATCCTTAGCAGGACTGCCAGAAGGACCGTGAATGCGAGGATGACCCAACTTCGGTTTCGGTTCTCAGTAACAATGCTACATGTCACCAGCGAAACCAGGTAAGCTGCTAAAGCGGCGATGAAGATTGTATTGGCGATCACAGGGCTCATGCCTAGGCGCCCTACAGAAAGAAACCTCAATAGCAGCAAGGTGGCCGACAGTATCATGATAAGGATTGCCGCCCTCAGTAGCGTCTTCTTTGAGTCTGCCAATCAATGCATCCTCCTTTCAAGCGCTTTCTCGTAGGATACTGAGACCAATCTCGCCGATTGCGCCCATGAAGCTAGATTCACCGCCTTTTTCCTATTGGATAGCCCGATTCTGGTTCTGGCGTTGTCGTCGGAAAGAAGAAGACGGACTTTTTCTGCGATATCCTCTGGTCTATTGCTGAACACCAAGTAGCCATTGACACTATTCTCCACCAACTCGGGTATTGCGCCGACCGCGGTTGCGACGATGGGAAGCCCATTCTCTATGGCTTCGAGAACGGTCAAACTAAATCCTTCCATTGTTGAGGTGCAGACGAATACGTCGCTCGCAACGTAGTAGGTCTTGAGAAGGTCTTCGCTTATCATTCCCGTGAAAGTGACCCTCTCAGATACTCCGAGCGCGTCTGCCTTTCTCCTAGCATCTTTTTGATTGCCTCCACCAACTACGACCAGATGCACATTCATCTCCTTGGACAACAACCCAAGAACCGATAGCATTGTGCCTATGCCTTTCCTCGGGTCGTTCACTCTTCCAACGAAGAGTAGAACAGGTATGCTGCCGAGACCCAGTAGATTCTTGGCATCTGAAGCGATAGGTATCTCGGATGCATGTGTGTTCTTCTCTACCCCATTCGGAACTATGTCAATCAGTTCCGTGGGAATCCTGTATTCCTCCATGACACGCCTTTTTGTGAATTCGCTCACAGCGATAATCCTGTCCACGGAATCTATGCACCTTTTCTCCAGGAATGGAATGAGGGGGTTGTTTTCGGTATTGAAAGCGGACAATAGTGCAAAGGGCTTCTTGCTGTCAACTCCCAGCGCATCCTTGACCAAGTGATGAACTGTGCATACGTGGACTGCCCGCGAAAGCCTACGTTTCAAGAACCAGTACGAAACGCCGTTGAAGTGGATCACGTCAAAGGCAGCATCTCTCTCACACTCCTTTATCGCCTTAGGAACGCCAATCCAGAATTGCAGTGATTTCAACGGCAATCCACTGCATGTTCTGACTCTCTTCACCTTGAGATTCCGGCCGAGCTCTTCAACGCTCTTCCCAAGTCCTGGGGTTAGAATGACTACTTGATGCCCCATCTTGGCGAGCTCCTCGCATATCCGATTGGCGTTCCTTCCAGAACCGCCACCCTGATAGGACGGTTCATTGAAAGTCACGAATGCAATTCTCATAGACCTCTTCGACTCTTCTTGTTACAGTACTCCATTGTAGGTTCTCTTCTATGTACTGTCTTCCCTTCTTTACCATTTCTTGCATTTCGATGTCCTCAACCAGGGCACGGAGGATTAGCTCCTTCAGTCTCTCAACATCTCCATACTCCTCAATTACGAATCCGCACGCTGCTCGGTCGACGATTTCCCCACATTCTTTGGTTACGACCACAGGGGTTCCGCACAGTATTGCTTCAAGAGGCGCTATTCCGACGCCGCCCATATACTTCACTGCGTGAACAAACACATCTGCGTCTCGTAGGGCAGCCTTCTTCTCGTCTTCGCTGACCTGCCCGACGAACTTCACATGTTCCGTAAGTTTACTTCTCGAGATCAGCACCTCGAGTTCGTTTCTATATCCATCATCAGGTCCCACG
>Ga0315296_10003465_pt1 | contig 13130 bp, 11 predicted proteins | sample YL17G14_18_MG_FD_203921 | JGI IMG/M metagenome (GOLD analysis project Ga0315296, IMG submission 203921) | Sediment microbial communities from Yellowstone Lake, YNP, Wyoming, USA - YL17G14_18 | ecosystem: Environmental > Aquatic > Freshwater > Lake > Sediment | place: USA: Wyoming | collected... | reverse complement strand
TTTATGATGATGTTAAATCTTTTTTTATAGCTGAGGCTATGGAATATGTAAATTGTTGGAAGCAGTCTATAATAGAAAACCCAAAGGGTATTTGTGGACCTAGACCTATAGGACCAGTAGAACATATACCACTTGTAGCACAGATAATAAATGATATGGAAATTAAGATTAGAGATGGTTATTTCTGGGCAATAGATGAATGGTATTTAGATGGTAAGGAGATTCCATTATCAAATTCGTTAAGTTTTACTCAAACGAATCTTGATCTTTGTTTTAATAAAATAAGAAAAGATTTAGAATGCCTGATGAAAATTTAAATTTTTTAAGAGGTGATAATATAGAAGAATATTCAAAAAGTTATGATGATATCAAATGCCTTATTATGCAAGGTGGTCAAGGTGAAGTCAAACACTGGGCTTTTAATGATCCCGTTAAAAGGAAAGGAAAATATAAAGATAATCCGCCAAGTTTAGAAGAGTATAGGAATGTAAGGACATTCTTATACTAATGAAGAATATAAGTTTATTGGTTTTGACGTATATATGAAGATGTCCAAATTTCAGGATCTTTGTGCAAATATACGAGGTGAAAAACTAATACCAACTGGTGGTGTTCAATTAATTGTAAAGGCTACGAAATCTAAGGTTATCGCAGAAGTACTTAGTGGTTCAAAAGTACATTATGGACCACTTGGTGATAGCGTTGGATCACCAAGTGTATTAACTAATCAAGAACCAGGAAGTGGAAGGGTTGTTTATTTTAATTTACCAATTGGAAATAGATATTTAGAATTTGGTGTCTTAGATTATTTTAGATTAATTAATAGTGCGGTGCAATGGGCGGCGAAAGAATCTGCACCAATCAAATTAAAAAACGCACCACGTACAATAGCATTAACTGCCTTTATGCAGCCGAATATGAACCGTCAGGTAATTCACTTGGTGAATAGTATGCGCGATGAAATAAATCAACCAATTGTGAAGTTGAATATGTGTAGGGGAATTAAACTTATTACCAAAACTAAAAAACAACCTATTCGTGTTGTAGAAGCAGGAAAAGCAGAGTTGATTGGTTATTTGATGGAAAAGAATTGATAATTGATATTCCTTATTTTGATGATTCAATAGTTGTTGCAATCGAATATTAAAGTTTGGAGTAATCCTAAGCAAATGTCAATTAGTGAAGTATCGTTTTTACAAAATATTATCCAATTTTTTAGTCAAAGATATATTAATTAAATAAAATATATTATCACAAAGGGAATATTATTACCAAAGAACTATATAGCAAAAATTGTAAATGTAATTCTTTCAGTAAAATTAAATAAAAAATAAATAAACAAGAGGATAAAAGATGAATGTTAAAAAAATATGGCCAGTGCCAGTACAAAAATTTATGCCATATGAGGCAATTGTGGAAAAAAGGTCTGTAGCATTAGTTACTAGTAAACCAGCATGGGAAGCTGTAAAATGCAAATTAAGTCTTCCAATTGTTTGGCAAACTGATGTTAAATTTGCAACAACTGATTACTGGGACAGTTTGATGGAAAATTTTAAGGGAGAGGTGATCTATGCTGTTGGTGGTGGATTACCTACAGATGCAGCCAAGTATATCGCTTTTAAAAAAGGTATAGAAGTGGTCTGTCTTCCAACTGCACTTTCAGTAGATGCATTCACTGCATGGTCTTCAGGCATTCGTATAGATGGTTGTGTAGAATATATACCTACAAAGATTGTTGATGAACTTGTGATTGATTTTGACGTGATAGCTAAGGCTCCTTCTTTTATTCGTGCAGCAGCTATATGTGATGTTCTTTCAATCGCAACTGGTTGCTGGGATTGGAAATTTGCTGAAGAAAAAGGAAGAAATACCACAGAAACAAAATTTATTCCATATATTTATCAAATGGCAAAATCTATTCTAGAAGGAGCAATTGATTGCGCTGAAGCAGCTGGGAAGGGTGATCATGATGGTTTGAAACAGCTATTGGATTGTGTAATTTTGGAAACACAAATTCTTAACCAAGTAGGACATGCACGTCCAGAAGAAGGTAGTGAACATTACTTTGCCTATTTAGTGGAAAACTTAGTTGGACCAGGAAAACCTCATGCGAATCTAGTTTGCCCTGGTATTTTAATTATAGCTACTATCCAGGGGCAGAATATTGCATCTTTGAAACGTTCAATGAAATATTGCAATATTCCATTAAATACCATTTCAAATGATGTTATTGAAGAAACTTTAAAGAAATTGCCTAAATACTCCTCAGATCATGGATTATTATATGGTATCGCTCATGAATTAAAGAAAGAAGATTGGGAAAAGTTATCTTTTAAAAAAATTTTGGGTTAATTAAAGATAAAATTTAAAAATATTGAAGTTTTAGCACTTAAATGTAAAAATAACCAAGTTTTAATAGGTTAATTGAAATGAATAATAAAAAAAAGTAACTGTAATGTATTGCAGTGATAAAGATGTTGATAATACCGACATAGTCATGATTACCTGGGACAATGGCGTTATCTCAGTTATTGAAAGCGGATGTTGGCAGCCACATATGTACAGTCCTGAGGAGGTGAGAAAATAGAAATATAGTAATATTTCTTAAAAAAAATAAAAATATAAAAGTAAAGGAGTTAAAAAATGAAAAGTATTAATTTATCAAAATCTATCTATAAAATTGGGGAGGTTAGAAATTGTGGATAAAGAAAGTTTAAAAACAGGCTATCTGTGGATAGTTTAATAGTTTTGCTGTTTTTAACAGTGAAGAAATAAAAATCAAATTTTTCTTGAAAGGTGGTGACGAAAATGGTAGAATTTGAATGTAGATTCGCAGATTCATCATGAAAACAAGATGATTATTGGATGAATTTGGAATAAAATCTGCGTAAATATTTCAGACGCAGATTTCGGGTCTAAAAAAATAAGGAGGGTTATCATGAAAAAAGTTATTTTTGCACTACTTGCTGTTACGATGATTTGCAGTCTGTTCGAGTGTAACGCAATGATGGCAACGCCCAGCGCCAAGACGGGCATACGCCAGTTCGAAGGAATGACACTGCATGTAATTGCCGAACAACAAAATCCTACGCTTGCACTGCAAAAGCAGCTGGGTAAGTTTGAAGAGCTTACCGGAATGAAGGTTGTTCTGGAAATGGGACCTATGGATAGCGTTGTACAAAAGGAAATACTGGCGCTCCAGGGCCGCAAGACCGATTATGATGTCATATCCATACCCTATCAGTTCCTCGGCATGCTTGTGACCAACAACTTCATCCTGCCCATCGACACGTTCTTAAACGACAAAAGTTATCAGGTCGTCGAAGGATTTGATCCCGATGATATAATCAAAGGCATGATGGATGCTTCCGGACTCTGGAAGGACAAATTATACGGCGTAGCATCCAACACGTGCATCATGTTTTATGTCTACAGAAAAGATTTGTTCGAAAATGAAGGGGAAAAGGCGGCGTTCAAAGCGAAATATGGCTATGACCTGGCTACTCCGAAGGATTGGAATCAATACAAGGATATGGCGGAATTTTTCACACGCAGCAAAGGCGCTAAACTGGCTGGAGAAACGCTTGCCACTGATTTCTACGGTGTGACCATCGCCGGGAAACGCCATGACGCCATGACCTGTGAATGGCTCAATTATGCCTGGTCATTCGGCGGCGGCATTTTTGACAAAGACGGAAACCTGATCATCAATTCCAAAGAGAATGAAGATGCGCTTGCATACTTCAACGAAATGAAGAAATACTCACCTCCCGGCGTTTCCAACAACACCTGGGATGAAGTGACCACGCAAATCCAGCAAGGCATCGTCGCTATGGCTGTGACTTGGAACGATACGGCGCCCTCATTTGAAAATAACGAAGAATCCAAGGTTGCCGGAAAAATGGGTTATGGTGCGATACCTGTAGGAAAAGCTCCTGCCGCCCATTATGGCGCATGGTCTTACTATGTTCCTGCAAAGGCAAAGAACCCCGCTGCTTCATGGATGTTCTTGCAGTGGTTCAACACGCCGGAAGTACAAAAAGCCATTGCTCTGGAAGGCGGCTTCCCCACACTGCAATCTGTATACAACGATCCGGAGCTTTTGAAGATCCCGTATTGGCAGGCCAGCCTCGAAGCGTATAAGATCAGCTCTGTCCGTCCGAGAATTCCGGAATGGAACGAAATGAACAACGAAATGATGCTTGAATTATCCAAAGTCATAGCCGATGAGCAGACGCCCAAACAGGCATTGGATAACCTAAAGACAAAATATGAAAAACTATTGGAAGGCAAGCTTCCTGTCTCTTACCAATAAGCGGTCATGAGGTACTGCCGCGGCTCGAAGGATACACGATATGATATTTTTATCCGCGGCGTACTTTTAAGGTAATCCATTTATAACAATTATTAGCTATGTCGGAGCAGCCGGATGTTTATCCGACTGCTCCGACAAAATTAGCTTAAGGGGTGAAGGTTTTTTGAACAGGATAGCTGATAAGCGAAATCTTAGACGAAAACGAAGGTTGTCCACCAATTCAAGAATGGCTTTGTTTTTCCATTCGCCGACATTTATCATACTTACGCTGATTACGCTAGGACCGGTTTTATATACTATTTATTTAAGCTTTTTTAACTATTCGCTCTCGCAGCCCGGAAGCAAAAACCAGTTCATAGGATTGAACAATTATGCAAAAGTTTTTTCCAACCCCGAGGTTTTTTCTTCTTTGATCGTTACTTTCAAATTTGTATTGATTTCAGTGGCAGTCCAGACCGTATTGGGTTTCGGGATTGCGATGATTATAAATTCTTTGAAACGCGGGCAAAGAGTACTGACAGCACTGGTCATGCTGCCTATGATGGTCGCCCCGCTGGTCATCGGTTTGATGTACAGCTTTTTATTAAACCCGCAGTTCGGCATCTACGCCTATATGGTAGATACCCTAAAGCTGCCGCTTCCATTGACGCCTTTGAGTGAACCAAACAGTGCGCTGCTCGTCATATGCATTACGGATATTTGGGAATGGACGCCGTATATGGTGCTTATGTTTCTAGCGGGGCTGCAATCTATGCCCATGGAGCCTTTTGAGGCCGCAAGGGTAGATGGCGCCAATGCTTTACAGATATTCCACAAAATTACTTTGCCTTTAATGAAGCCGATTTTTGTGATCGCTTTGATATTGCGTGTCGTAGAAGCATTTAAGGAATTTGACAAGCCGTATATACTGACGGGCGGTGGGCCGGGTTCGGCGACCGATGTAATAGATATGTATACCTACCGGCAGGCGTTTGTGAATTACAACTATAGTTATGCCGCCACCATATGCGTCATACTGTTCATCATATTGATTGCAATCGGAATAAGCTACGGAAAATTTGTAATGGAGCGTGAAAAGAATTAAAAGTTATAAGACAAAAAGAAGGCTGATAACGACGCTTTTATTCTGTACGGTCATTGCATATGCGCTGATCATGTCTCTGCCATATTTATGGCTGCTGCTAACCTCATTCAAGCATAGGGTAGACGCATTCTCTATACCGCCAAAACTGTTATTCAACCCGACGCTGGATAACTTCAAAGTTGCCTTTTTGGATAAGAATTTTCTTTTAAACATGAAAAACAGTCTGATCGTTACTTCGTTCACGACATTTTTTTCACTCGTGATCGGTTTGCCCTCGGCATACGCGTTTTCACGATTTCCCTTCAGAGGCGATAAATTTTTTTACTATTATCTTTTAGGGACGCGCTTCACGCCGATCATTGTACTGGCGCTGCCTTTGTATCTCATCATGAAAAGCTTAAATTTGACAAACAGCTATACGGGCATCATCATTGCGCATACAGCCTTTAATCTTGCCTTTGTGGTCTGGATGATGAAAGGGTTTTTTGATACCATCCCGCTGGAAGTGGACGAAGCAGCGAGAATGGACGGTTGCTCCTGGTTCAAGGTATTTATGAAAATCGCTTTGCCGCTGACCAAAAGCGGGATCGCCGCAACCGCCGTGTTTTGTGCGATCAATTCCTGGAATGAATTTTTGATGGCGCTTGTTTTATCCGGCATGGATACCCAAACGCTGCCGGTGGCAATACCGGGGCTATTGACACCGCAAGGGACGTATTGGGGGCAAATCGCTGCGGTGGGTACGGTGATCACCCTGCCTGTGCTTATATTTACAATTATCGTGCAAAAGCATATGGTCAAAGGCATGACAATGGGTGCAATAAAATAATACGGAGGGTTCTTCGATGATGCAGGATATCCTTTTGAAAGATAAACAGTATATTTCGCAAGTATACAGCCCCGATCCGGTCGTGTTTGAACGGGCGGACGGCATGTTCATGATAGATGCCGAAGGAAAAAGCTATTTAGATTTTTCGGCACAGTTTTCTTCTTGCAGCCTGGGGCATGGCAATCAAGAGCTGATAAAGGCGCTTGTTACCCAAATGCAAAAAATCGTATCGGTTACCTCTATGTTTGTTACCCGTGAGCGTGTTGCATTAGGGGAAACACTCGCAGGGATCGCACCCAAAGGACTTACAAAAATATTGTTCGGCTGCACAGGGTCGGATGCGAATGAATTTGCGCTAAAGGCCGCCAAATATTTCAAGGGGGGCGGCCAGATCATATCTTTTTGGAGAAGCTTCCATGGTTCTACTGCCGGTTCGGCCGGCGCGACGGGGAAGGCGGAGACCATACAGGTAGATGCGAGTATTTCGGAACTTTTGCCTAAAGGCTTCCAGCATGCATCGCCCCCGTATTGCTACCGCTGCGATTTTGGCATGCAATATCCGCAATGCAGCTTTCAATGCCTCAAATTTCTGGAAAAACAAATATTGAATGAAACAAAGGTCGCGGCGATCATTACCGAACCGGTTTTTGCCGCAGGCGGGGTGATCGTACCGCCCGATGGATATTTTTCACAATTGCGGACGTTATGCGATAAATACGATATATTGCTGATACTGGATGAAGTCGTGACGGGATACGGCAGAACGGGGACATGGTTCGCATGTGAAAACTTTGATGTTGTTCCGGATATACTGGTCACGGGCAAGGCGTTGACTGGCGGATACATACCGGGCTCGGCGGTGATCATGAGAACGGATATCGGTGAAAAAATGGATAGTCTTACACTGCATGGGCACACGCATTCCAATTATCCTTTGATGTGCGCCTCCGCATTAAAAAACCTGGAAATCATCCGGCGCGAAGGATTGGTGGAAAACTCGAAAAATGTAGGGGAATATCTGCACTGGCGTCTTTTGGGGCTCATGGAGGAATTCGAACCGATAGGGGATGTACGGGGCATAGGGCTTTTGCAGGGCTTCGAAATCGTAAAAAATAGAGAGACAAAAGAGGCCGGTTACCGCCTAGGTGATGCGCTTTACAAAAAAATGCTCGCAGACGGTCTGGTGACCGAACTGGAAAGCCGGGAAAATTTGAAAAATTGTGTGGTTGTACTGCATCCGCCGCTGATCACTTCTAAAGAGGATGTAGACAAGGCAATAGAAATCATCAGAGGCGCGTTAATCTATTGCATGAATCAAAAGGATGGACTTGCATAAACAGCCTTGGCAATAGAATAAAGAGTGATATAAGGGAGTGGATTCGCAATTTATTAACCAGTATGATTATTCGTTTTTGAACAGATTTAAGGTTTAATCGCGTAATTGCCGCTGACATTAGGAGGAATTGATATGGCTTGTTATCTGGGCAAGTTTCCTTGAAGGGCGGTGAAGAAAAGGGTAGAATTTGAATGTAGATTCGCAGATTCATCATGAAATTTATGAGGATTTTAGATGAATTTAGCAAAAAATCTGCGTAAATATTTCAGACGCAGATTTCGGGTCTAAAAAAAATAATGTATTAGGAGGAATATAAAATGACTCAAAAAACTTTAAATGAATGGCAACTTGAAGCATCTGCGTATATAACAGGAGGGATGTCTTCCAGCTTTAGAGCAAATCAGTTTACTGGTGTCCCCATGTACGCGGAGAAGGCGGATGGGGCTAGGTTTATTGACCTGGCCGGTAAGGAGTATATCGATTTTTTCATGTGCCATGGCGCGGTATTGTTAGGACATAATCATCCTGAGGTAAAGCGAGCTCTTATTCATGCCCTTGAAAAAGGGTTTTTTGCTGGGATGGATTCTCCGGAAACAGTTACTTTTGCGGAAAAGATATGTCGGGTAGTTCCTGCAGCTAAGGAGATCCGATTTGTAAATTCAGGCAGTGAGGGTACTCTACTAGCTCTGAGGCTTGCCCGTGGATATACAGGAAAAGATAAGATCATTAGAATCGATGGACATTTTCATGGTGTACACGATTATTTACTCGCTAATAATCTAGCTAGTAAAGTGGATTACGAGAATGATGGTAACCGGGTATCAAGGACAATCGGCAGAACTGCTGGCATACCAGATATTGTAGATCAGGTTGTTATTCCCATCCCCTGGAATAATATTGAAATCATGGAAAGAATACTAAAAGAGCAGGGTGACGAGATTGGTGGGATTATCATGAATGTTATTGATTACAATAACGGATGTTTCCTGACTACATCAAAATATCTGCAGCAGGTACGCACGTTGGCGGATAAGTATAACGTAGTACTAATATTTGATGAGATACTATCTGGTTTCAAAACAGGAGTTTCCTGTGGCCATGGATATTATGGAGTTATACCAGATATCTGTACCTTGGGAAAAGCGCTTACTAATGATGTACCTTTGGGAATCGTTGTTGGGAAAAAGGAGATCATGAGCAAGATCATGGATCCTGTGAATCCTGTTATTGCTGGAGGCACTTTTTCTGGGAATCAGCTTGGTATAGCTGCAGGTAATGCTGTTATGGATATTCTATGCAGGGCGGGATTCTATGAGGAATACTTACCTCGAGTTGAAAAATTCTATGAAGAATTGCAAAAGCTCTTCAATTCTTATGGATTTCCTGCTGTAGTTCAGGGACTAGGAGCAGGCTTCCATATCTATATTGGTACAGACGAACCTCTTGAGACTTATAGCGACCTTAAACGAGTAAACAAACTACTTACTAAAGATTTTTTTACATCATGTATTCAGCATGGACTGTACTTTCATACTGATTTTACGGTCTCAGCAGCACATGACAAGAGCACTCTAGATGAGGCCCTTTCCAGGTTTGAGGATGTGCTAAAGGAATTTTAGGAGGAAAGTAATACTTATGCAAGATTATCTGATTCGGGATAGTCAGATTGTTCTCAAGTGTATGCACGTGATCCTTTAGTTATTTCAGGCAGGGAAGGAGTGTTCCTATATGATATTGATGGAAAGAAATACTACGATTTTTCAGCTCATTATTCAGCGTGTAGTCTTGGACACAATCATCCAGAATTAATTAAGGGAATAATTAAACAATTATCAACCTAGGTATCAGTATCAATACTGTTCGCTACTAGAAAACGTATCGCTTGGGCTGAACGTTTGATCCCATTGAGCGGTGGAGATTACAAAAAGGTTCTATTTGGATGTACTGGTTTTGATGCGAATGAATTCGCGCTGAAAGCAGCAAAATACTGTAAAGGTGGGAGCGTGATTATCTCTTTCTGGCGGGGGTATCATGGGGCGATCGCCGGTTTTGCCGTAGCTACTGGAAAAGCAGAAACGATCCAGATTGATCCATGCATCGCCTCCCTAATGCCAAGTGGGTTTGTACATTTATTATACCATGGTAATATTAGGTACTTAAACCTATTAAACTAATGCTATTCTAGCGCATAGAAATAAAATAAAAAAGACATAAGTTAAAAATACAATTTGTAAAAACTAAAGAAGGTATTTAGGTGAAAAGGTTTAATTTTGATGCAAAATTACTGGAAAAAAACAAACAAACAGAAATTTGTTCTATTTATTCTGCTGCAGACAACATCGAAAGATCGCTTGAGGAAAACAAGGAATCGATCAAAAATTTGGTAAGAAAAATATCTAATTTTAACCCTGAGCAAATTTTATTCGTGGGAAGCGGTGCTTCGTATTGTACTTTATACACAGGCTACTATTTTTTAAGAACAAATTCATCCATACGGACAGTGCATGCGTTTGGTCCTGAAATTATATCTGATAATCCTTTATTTTTAGAGAAATCACGTACTTTAGCAATACTTTCATCTTATTCAGGCAAAACAGAGGACACGCTTTTAGCAAGCAGCTTTTTAAAGCAAAAAAATATTCCTATATTGGCATTAACAAAAAATGAGGATAACCCACTTGCTCGGTCTGCTGATTTTGTTTTAGCTTACCACGATAAATGTTTATATACATCGGCCATGGCAAATCTCTTAATGTTGCTCTCAAGCTATATGATACTAAATGGTGAGTCAGATAATGCGATTAGCTTGCAAAGTGCATTATTAAAAGTTCCGGAAAATATGCGTCGCATTCAGGCACTTAGTGAAGAGAGAGCATTGGTTGCTTTGGACAAAGTAAAGAAAGATAATTTTTTTTATGTTTTGGGTGATGGTGCCTTATGGGCCCTTGCTTACCAATTTGGTTATACAAATCTCATGGAGTATTCACGTGTACATGCTGCTTGTTTGAGAAGCTGTGAATGGCGCCATGGACCTCTGGAAGTATTATTTAGAAAACCGGCAATGATAATGTTTGTTGGAAATGATGCATCAAGATCGTGGGCTATAGCTACAAAGAATTACTGTGAAAAAAACGGTGCAAATATTGTGACGTTCGATGTGGAGGATTATGTAAATACTCATCCAGTTTTGGCACCGTTTATTCTACATCAGGTAAGTCAGTTTTTCCTTCTATATCAGAGTACACAGCAAGGTATTGATATGGACGATTATTTAGAGATGCATGTAAAACCGTACAAGCCAGAAGAAAATTATTTCTGATAATATAGAATTCTATATTTGTTATTCCAAACAATAATATTTAAAAATCTTCTTTTTTAAAGGGTGTAATACAATGAAGGATGTTATATTATATAAACCTAGTAATATAGAAGTAAAAGAAGTTCCAAATGTAGAACCAAATGAGAACAAAGTCTTAATAAAAGTAAAGAATTGTGGTGTATGTGGTACCGATATCTCCCTATTCAAAGGTAATTATCCTGCAAATTATCCAGTAATAATCGGACATGAATTTTCAGGTGAAGTCACACAAGTTGGAAAAGACGTCTCCAATATTAGTATAGGTAAACATGTTACAGTAGATCCAAATTTTATCTGCCATTCCTGTTTTTTTGTCGAACTGGAAAAGAGCATCTGTGTAATAACTTAAGTTCTATGGGGGTTCATTGTGATGGAGCAAACGCCGATTATTGTGTAGTAAATCAAAGTAATGTTTACAAGCTCCCTGAAAATCTCTCCTTTGGAGAAGCTGCCTTTACAAAACCTCTGGCCTGTGCTTTACACAGTACTGATTTAGCAAATATCCAAACGGGGATACAGAGTACTAGTCATTGGAGCCGGAAGTATGGGTAATTTAATTACACAATATGCTCGTTTACATGGGCGGGAAGCATTATCATAGGTGAGCCTATACGCGAAAGAAGAGAAAAAGCGCTTGAGAATGGCGCCACATTTTGTTTGGATTCATCCAAACAAAATGTAAAAGCAGAAGTTATGATGATTGATCCGAATGGAGCCGATGTTGTATTTGAAGTTGCTGGAAATTCAGAAGCGTAAGCCATGTGCATCTCTATGATTAAGAAGGACGGGACAATAGTTTTTTTGGGTGTAACCCAAAAGACCATTTAATAGAAATTAATCCTTTTATAGTAAACGAGAACGAATTGAAGATAATTGGTTCCTTTAATAATCAATTTACTACATCTCGGGAAATTGAATTACTAAGCAATAAAAAAATAGAAGTTAAGAACCTTATAAATAACAAATCGCTTGGCATTAAAAGATTACATGCAGGTTTTTAAAATTTTTGGTAATAAAGATACTCTTAAAATAATGGTTTATATAGATTGGGCTAATTATATTATGGAACTAAAAAGAATTGGTATTATCGGGAATTTGAATGTTGATCTAATTATACGACAGGTAATGTGTATGCCAGCTTGGGGAACAGAAGTACTCGGTAAGAATTCAAATTTATATCCTTCGGGTCAAGCTGGTAATACATCGTTTGCACTACGTGCGCTAGGCTTACCTGTAAGCATAATAGCTAATGTTGGAGCAGACTTATATGGGGAGATGATCATAAATAGCCTGAAATCAGCTGGTATCGGCACTTCAGGTGTATCAATTATTGGAAAAAGAAAAACAGGAATAACTGTAGCAATAGTGAGATCAGATGGCGAGAGAGCATTTGTTTCTGATTATGGATGTTTAGATGATTTTACGTGCGCGTTGATTAAAAATAATTGGCATATCCTAAAAGACACTGATTATATCTGTATTTTTGGTTTATTAACACTTCAGAATATTAATCATGATGAATTGAATGATATCCTACTCGAACTTAAAAATATGGGCAAAATAACTTTATTAGATACTGGATGGGACCCTAATGGTTGGCCTGATACGACTAAAAAGGGTTTAAAAAAAATACTTAGGAATATTTCAATATTTATTCCAAATATTGATGAAGCCGAAGCCTTAATCGGTAGTAGAGATCCTTATATTGCGGTTCATATGCTCCATGAATTGGGGGTTAAAATAGTAATAATAAAATTGGGCAACGAAGGTTCCTTTGGAAGTAATGGTAAAGATATTTTTAAGATACCCGCTATAACAACCAATGTTATTGATTCCGTAGGTGCTGGTGATGTTTTTAATGCTGGTTTTATATATGGACATAGAAAAAAATTTTCGATTGATACTTGCATGGCTTTGGGAAACGCTGTTGCTTCATATTATATTTCTAAATCTAAAAATAGATACCCTTCTAGATTAGATGTCGTTACTTGCCTAAAAAAATATCGAAATTTTTTAGGTATAAATATAAAAGATGAGGAGTTAGCATAATAGATTTTCACACACATCCGTTTTTAGTAGTAAAGGAATTGATTGAAGAAGATTCGGCATTACTCAATTGCATAAGAGATGTATTTGGTCTTTATTTCCCTCCTCAACCTTTAAAAGCATTTCTGCTTGAATTTAGATGCTGCAGGAGCAGATAAAGCT
>Ga0315296_10003464_pt1 | contig 13132 bp, 17 predicted proteins | sample YL17G14_18_MG_FD_203921 | JGI IMG/M metagenome (GOLD analysis project Ga0315296, IMG submission 203921) | Sediment microbial communities from Yellowstone Lake, YNP, Wyoming, USA - YL17G14_18 | ecosystem: Environmental > Aquatic > Freshwater > Lake > Sediment | place: USA: Wyoming | collected... | reverse complement strand
GTTGGCGCCGTCAGTGCGCCGTGGATGACCAGGCCGGTCAGGATAAAAAAGCCAGCGATGAACAGTCCGGTGGCCACCGGGCTTTCGCCGATGCGCTGGCGGTGCGGGATGTGGGGGGTCAGCACGTCAAAGGCACTGATACCAAGCCAGGCAAGCAGAGTGCAGATAATGACCAGCCAGATGGTTTTCGCCATCCACATGAGCGCCAGAACCCAGAAAGGGACGGCCAGACCCAGCTCATTCATGGTGGTTCACCTCCTTAGCCAAGAAAGAGTGGCGTGATAAAGGTTTCAATGATGGCCGCCGGCAGCAGCAGAGCGAAGGCCAGTGCCATATACTTGATATTCTGTTTCAGGTTGGGGGGCAGCTGGCTTCTTCTCCTCTTTGAAATGAGGGCGATAATCGCCATCGTGCCGAAGCTCAGTGCGGCGGCCTCGCCCATAATCAGCGCCGGGAGCTCTAATATGCCGTGCGGCAGCAAAGCCGCTAAAAGCAAGCCGAGTGATTCCTGTTTTATTACCGTAGCGGAGACGAACGAGAGGAGCCAGCCGTTGACCGTCAGCGCAATTATCGGTACCAGGCAGAAAAGGGGACTGAAGATGAAGCTGAAAAGCAGGGCGGATGCGTTTTTCAGAAAGATGAAAGCGGCCGTGGAGAACTGGAACGGGCCCAAGAATCTGGCCAGCTCCTCGAGAGCCGCGAGGTCCTCGGTAAAGACGTTGGCGATGTTATCAGGCATCGCCAGACCGAATGCCATGCCGGCGACAAAAAATCCCACGGCAACTATAATCCACCCTCGGTAGCTCATCGGAATCGTGTCCTCTTTAGGCCCCCCATTTATCGTAATGTACAAACTCGCCAAGCTCTTTTCTCGGCCGGGGCTCCTTTGTTTCGGCGGGGTAGCCGAGCGGTGTCATCGCCACCGCGCAGTAACCCGGCGGGACCGAGAGGATGCGACCGGCTTCTCTGGCATCGAAACGCCCCACGTACACCGTGCCCAGCCCGAGCGAGTGAGCGGCCAGCACCAGATTCTGCATCGCCAGAGCGACGTCAAACATGAACCAGTCACCCTTGTCGGTCATGGCTTTGCCATCCTTGTGTCCTGACTTGCCCGTTTCGGCGCAGGCAACGATGACTAACGGCGCATTGCGTATCGCATCCCGGGCCGGGTTGGTTTCGTTTAACGTATCAGAGAGCCTGCCTTTAGTTTCCGCATTCCGCACCGCCACAAAGTGCCAGCACTGGGTGTTGCCCCAGGATGGTGCCTGGCGTGCCGCTTCCAGCACTGTCTCCAGTGTTCTGCCTGCCACTGGCTCAGATTTGTACTTGCGAATGCTTCTCCGGGTATGAATTGCTTCCAGGACTTCCATCAATCCTCCTTCCCGATGATTTCTATTCGTCTGCCCAGGCGTCCTTGCCGACAAGTGCGACAAAGCGGCAGCCGCCCAGATTTTCAACTTTGTTCTTCTTCCTTCGCCGGGTTATTTTCATCAGCTCCTGAAGATAACGTGAGCCAACCGGGATGACCATCCGTCCGCCGATGGCCAGTTGCGCGATTAGCTCCGGCGGCACCCTGGGGGCGCCAGCGGTGACCAGTATCGCCTCATAGGGGGCTTCTTCCGGCCAGCCGAGGGTCTCCCCGGAAAGATGTATTTCAATATTACGATAATCCAGGCTATCCAGTACCTTCTTGGCCGTCTCCGCCAGCTTCGGTAAGCGCTCCACGGTAACTACATGCTGGGCCAGCTCTGCGAGGATTGCTGCCTGATAACCGCTGCCCGTCCCGATTTCCAGCACTTTTTCTGTGCCGGTCAGCTCCAGTGCTTCGGTCATCAGGGCAATAATGAAGGGCTGCGAGATGGTCTGTTCCAGGCCGATGGGCAGCGGAATGTCTTCGTAGGCGAGGTGGCGATTTTCCTCCGGCACGAATCGCTCCCGTGGAATGCGGGCCATGACCTCGAGGACACGCCTGTCCTTTATTTCCCGGCTAAGGTGCTCAATTAACCTGGCTCTCTCGGCTGCAAAGTCCATCGTTACCGCCAGGCAAAAATATTACAGAACCAGTGCCAGCACAACGAGGATAACCAGTATTACCCCGGCAATAATACCGATTTGGCGCAGTTCATCAGTAACATACGGGTATTTCACGACAGGAGCTTTTGTTTTCACAGCCGCACCGCTGGCTGTCGGAGTCGAAACCACCGGTCTATCTTCTTGAACCGTCACCGGCGAAGCCGCAGGCACAGAGATAGCCTGTTGCCTCATTCTTTTCTTTCGGTTCTGGGACGCTTTGCCACGTCTTGATTTCTTCGGCATATAGGTTCTCCTCTATTATCAGGTAAAGGTTAAGTTATTTGGCTACTTTGCCCTCGGGTGTGCCTTCTCATAGGTGCGCCGGACGTGCTCGCTGGTCAGGTGGGTGTAGACCTGCGTGGTGGAAATATTGGCATGCCCCAGCAGCTCCTGAACGGCGCGCAGGTCAGCGCCGCCGCTCAGCATGTGGGTGGCAAAGCTGTGTCTCAGCGTATGCGGGCTGATCCTGCTATCCAGTCCCGCCGATTTGGCGTATTCTTTCAACTTCTGCCAGAAACCCTGTCTGGTCAGGCGGTCACCGCGGGGATTGAGAAAAAGGGCAACCTCATTCTTCTTACGGGCCAGTTTGGGTCGCGTTTCCTCAACGTACTCCTTGACCAACCGGGCCGCCTGCTCGTAAATTGGCACGATGCGCTCCTTATGCCCCTTGCCAAAACATCTGACAAAGCCCTCTCTGGTATTGACATCCCCCGGGTTAAGGCTGACCAGTTCACTTACCCGCATGCCGGAGGCATAGAGCAGCTCCAGCATGGCTTTATCTCTCTTCGCTTCCAGCGTGTTCAGCTTGGCCGGCTGTTCCAGCAGCTGGCGCACCTGGCTGATGGAAATCGGCTTGGGCAGCGACTTCCCTACGCTCGGCGAGCTCATGTTCTCGGTTGGGTCAGTCTTGATGATGCCTTCGGACTTTAAGAAACCAAAGAAAGAACGTGTCGCTGCCACCTTGCGGGCGATGGTGGTCGCGGCATAGTTCCTCTCCTTGAGATTGAGCATGTAGCCCAGCATTGCCTGCCGATTGAAATTGCTCCAGGAAGAGATGCGTCCTTGCCTGGCTGCCTCTTCCCCGGCGTAGCTGGCCAGCTGATTTAAATCGTTCTGGTAAGCATCCAGCGTGTTCTCGGAAAATCCCTTCTCCACAGTCAGATAATTCAGAAAGCTGCTGATTTCTTCTTTCACCGCGCCTCCTCTGGGCTGATGTCGCATACGTATTTTAACATAACGTCGGATATTTTAACATAAAATCAATGATATGTAAAGCAAGAGCGTGAAAAATAAAAACTTTCCTTTCAATTCCATAGTACCGCTTTGTCCACCGCAGGGGCTGTGTTAAAATATTGAGGGGAGCAGCTGATTTGGCGAATATACTGATTGAAGAACAATTAAACCGGTTGCCTGACAGTCCCGGCGTGTACCTGTTGCGCGATGCGGAAGGGACAATACTCTACGTCGGTAAGGCCGCCAGCCTCCGCCACCGGGTCAGGTCATACTTTAGCGCCGGCCAGAAGCTATCGCCCAAGCTGCTCAAGATGGTCTCTAAGGTGGCTGACATCGACTTCTACGTAACCTCCTCGGAACAGGAGGCGCTCATTCTGGAGCTTAACCTCATCAAACGTCACCATCCCCGCTACAACGTCAGACTGAAGGATGACAAGACATTCCCCTATCTCAAAATCGACCTCAAGGAGGAATGGCCCAGAGTCCATATCACCCGAAGGCTGGAGCCGGACGGCTCGCGCTATTTCGGGCCGTTTGCCAGCGCCAAGTCCGTGCGCCAGACACTGAAAGTGATAAAAGGCATCTTTCCCTTCCGCTACTGTACCAGAACGATTACCGGCACCGACTCGCGGGCGTGTCTGGAGTACCATATGGGCCGATGCCTTGGGCCCTGCATCGGGGCGGTGGGCCGAAAGGAATACGCCGAGGTCGTCAAACAGGCCACTATGTTCCTGGAAGGGAAGCAGGATAGGGTTGTCCGGAACCTTCAGGAAAAGATGAACCGGGCGGCGGAGGCGCTGGACTTTGAAAAGGCGGCGCTGTATCGAGACCAGGTTCAGGCAATAGACAGGGTGGTGGAAGGACAGAGAATCGCGGCCACAGTTCGCGGCGAGCAGGACGTCATCGCTTTTTCCCAGGACGGAGACCAGACCTATGTCCAGGTCTTCTTCATCCGCAACAACAAACTGACCGGCCGTGAGAGCTTTGTCATGCAGGGCACGCAGCATGAGGAGCCGCAGCAGGTTATGACCAACTTCATCAAGCAGTTTTACAGTTCCAGCCCGAACATCCCCCAGAAATTACTCCTACAGTATCCGGTGGAAGATACGTTGGTGCTAAAAGACTGGCTGCAGAGCAGACGGGGTGGCCGGGTTAACATTCAGGTACCCCGCCGCGGCGGCAAGAAACAGCTGGTGGACATCGTTGCCGAGAATGCCAGACAGGGGCTAGAACAGTTGAAAATCAGGCAGATTGCCACGCCGAAAGAGCTGGAGGCAGCCATTGCCGAGATAGAGAAGGAGCTGAAACTGCCCCGCCCACCGCTGCGCATGGAAGCCTATGACATTTCGGACATTCAGGGGAGGGCGGCGGTGGGGAGCATGGTGGTCTTTGAGAAGGGGAAATCAAAGCCAGCCCACTACCGGCGCTTCCGTATTAAATCGGTAGCGGGGGCCAACGATTACGCCATGCTCGAGGAGGTTCTCAGGCGAAGGTTCAAACACCTCGGTGTGGCAACGGCAACGCCGGATGCCTGGGCAATCGTTCCTGACCTGGTCCTGATTGATGGCGGCAGGGGCCAGCTCAATGCCGCCCTCTCAGCGCTGGACGAACTGGGCGTGACCTCGGTGCCGGTGGCCAGCCTGGCCAAGGAAAATGAGGAGATATATGTGCCACAGCGGATAAAACCGATTGTGCTCCCGCGCCGTTCTCCCGGGCTCAGACTGCTGCAGCGACTTCGCGATGAGGCGCACCGGTTTGCCCTGGGGTATTATCACCGGGTGCATCGTCGGGAATCATTCGCCTCAGCGTTTGATGGTATATTGGGCATCGGGCCCAAGCGCACACGTGCCCTGTTGAAGAAGTTCGGTTCGGTGCGGGCCATCAGAGAAGCACCGCTGGCCGAAATGGCGGCGACCGAGGGCATGACGGAAAAGCTGGCCAGAAAGGTAAAGGAGTTACTGTAGCATGCCGGCCAACCTGCCACCGCAATATTTTGACGCGGAGGAAAACTTCCGGGCGGCGAAGACCCCGGCCGAAAAAATCGCGGCGCTGGAAGAGATGCTAGCCATCATGCCCAAGCACAAGGGTACGGACCACCTCCGCGCCGAGCTCAGGGGCCGTATCGCCAAGCTGACACAGCAGGCGGGCAAGAAGAGCGGCACGCAGCGCATGTCAATGGTGATTGAGAGAGAAGGTGCGGCCCAGGTGGCGGTTATCGGCCTGCCCAATGCCGGCAAATCACAGATTGTGGCCAGAGTGACCAACGCCTCACCGGTTGTGGCCGACTATCCTTTCACCACCCACACCGCCCTTCCGGGCATGATGCCCTTTGAAAACATTCAGATACAGCTGATTGATACCCCGCCTCTGGTACCCCAGATGATTGAATGGTGGCTGCCGCCCATGCTGCGGCGGGCAGACGCCCTGCTCATTGTGGTCGACTTGAACGATGCTCCTCTGGAGCAGATGGAATCGATAATCGAACAGTTACGGCAGATGAGAATCAGCCTTAATCCGGACGAAATTGATGAGGGCATCCTGAGGCGGCAGAAGGCGCTGGTGGTGGGAAATAAGGTGGATATTCCCGGTGCCGATGCCGCCTTTAAGGCGTTACAGGCCAGATATGGTGAAAAACTGCCACTTGTTTCTATCTCGGCCCGGGATGGAGCTGGTCTGGAGGAGATGAAGAGGAAGGTCTTCCAGATGCTTGATATTATCCGTGTTTACACCAAAGCGCCGGGCCAGAAGCCGGATATGAGTGACCCGATCATTCTGGCAAGGGGAAGCACGCTGGCCGACGCGGCGGAAGTGGTGCATAAGGACTTCCGTGTCCGGCTCAAATTCGCCCGGCTGTGGGGGTCGGGAAAGCACGATGGCATCATGGTCAGACGCGACCACGTCCTGCAGGACGGGGATATCTTTGAGCTTCATATGTAGAGTAAAAATATGGGAGATAAATATGCCGACACGCCCGGGCTGGTATGACCGATACTGGCGCAATCTGGATAAGGAAACTGAGGCCAGAATACGCACCACATGCCCCCGCTGCGGCAGCTCAAAAACCTACTACAATGAGCAGTTCCGGACCTGGCGCTGTAGCCAGTGCGAACATATTTTTGTTATTAAGGGCTTAGGGGATAAAAATCCCTGGTGGAAGCGCCTGTTCATTTTCTGGAAAAGGTAACCTTCTGACTATGAAACGTGAGGCGCTTTAACCGGCCAACATTCTACTTGACAGAAGTGGCACATTGATGGAAAATAACCTATGTATTATGGAAGTCGGGAAGGCAGCCTCACCGGGAAATCAGGAGCCGTTTGCCGTGGTGAATGGGAGAGGTGATACGTTGGAAGCAGATAAGTCTTCCGGGCGTGAAAATAAAGAAAAGGAACGACTTGCCATCCAGAGGGCAAAGGATAGAGCGCGCACGGCCAGATGGGACCTGAATATCGCCATCTTTCTCTTTTCTCTTCTGATCATCGTCATTATCCTGCTCTTTCAGGGCGTCGTCCTTGAAATCGTGGCGCCGGTGGCTGTTTTCGGTCTCGGCATGGTCTGGCTCTGTGGCTGGAGGCAGGGAAGGCAGCTATTCGAGCGTTTCTGCGAGGAAGAGCTGGCCAGACTGGAATACGAGCGTGGCCGGCAGGTCGAGGAAACGATAGAGGAAGCGGTGCGCAAGGCCATCCGCGAGCGCTTTCGATAAGTATCGAAGGCAGGCAGATACCTCTTCATCCGCCTAAATCCTCTTTAAGCAAGCATGTCTCATGTTGTGGGAAGGAGCACGATGGAAGTACTGAATAGCATCCCGATTGAACTGGACCTCGAGGCCGTGTTGCAACGGATGCGCCTCCGCAACCGAAGCGAGAATATTTTGGAACACATACGGCAACTGCTGGATACCGCGGTCCCTATCGCCAGGCCCAAGGCGGTCTACGAGGTTTCCTATGTTGAGAACAAAAATGGGGACTCGTTGGAAATCGGCGGTGTCAAATTCACCAGTCGTGTTCTCAGGGTGAATCTGGACAAAGTGGAGCGCGTATTTCCTTACGTTATTACCTGCGGCCGGGAACTGGATGGGATAAAAACCCCGTCCGCGGATTTCATCAAGGGATATTATCTGGACCAGATAAAAGAAACGGCGCTGATACTGGCCCGGCGCTATGTTGAAGACTATTTGAAAAAGAAATATGCTCTCGGGCAATTGTCCCGAATGGCACCGGGCGCTGGCGCTGGCGATGATTGGCTGATCACCCAGCAAAAGGAGCTGTTCTCCATTTTCGGGGGAAGGGATAAGGTGGAGGAGCTCATCGGCGTCAGGCTCACCGATACCTTTCTAATGGTGCCGATAAAGTCAGTATCGGGGATATTTTTCCCCACTGAAATCAGGTTTGAGAGCTGCCAGATATGTCCGCGGGAAGGGTGCATCGGGCGAAGGGCACCCTATGATCCGGAGCTGGTGAAAAAATACCGGCCGGAAAAAGCTTAGCCTGACCTTTCCCGGTCTTTGATTTCCCGACCAATGCTGTGACTCTTGCCCTGGAACGCGCCCACAGTGTGATACTGCCGCAATGGCTCTCCCAAGTAGGCCAGCGGCTTCACTTTGTCCAGGTCAATCCTGCCGTCGGTAAGGCAGTCGCTGGAAACGTTGACCTCCTCAATCCGGCCGACGTAGAGCGTATGACTCCCCAGTTCCAGGGAATGCAGAACACGGCACTCAATATTAATCGGGCATTGTTCAATCAATGGCGCCGTGCTCAGCTTGCCGTAAAACACGGTGAACTGACAGGCCTTAACTTTGTCTACTTTGGCGCCGGAGGTAATGCCACAGTAGTCAGCTTCTTTCATCAGGTCAGCGGAAGGGATATTGATGGAGAAAGTCCGGTTTTGCTCAATGCCGAGGTGAGTATGGCGGCTGGTCCGTATGGCCACCGCGGCCATGGGCGGTTCGGCATTGGCAATGTTGCCCCACGCCACGGCCATGAAATTCGGTTTGCCATTGACATTGGCGCCGACCAGTAGCGTGGGCATCGGATAAATACACGTTTGGGGACCCAGTTGAACTTTGGCCATATGTTTACCCCCTAAAATTTTGTTAGACAGGAAAATCGGGAACAATCTTAATTATAACATACACGTGCCCGTTAGCCGTAATAATCGTGCCAGGTATATTCTCTTTTGCGCATCACCTGCCAGGTGCGCATTTTCCAGGATTCCGGCCACAGCGTTTACCGGCACCGGGTTCGTGAATTTTCCGACCTGATGGTGCGGTTTCTGGGCTAGAGAAATGCTTTGATGGCGGCTGCCAGCCCGCTGTGGTCAACATCAAGGGTGATGTAATCGGCGATTGCCTTCAGTTCATCCGCCGCATTCCCCATGGCAACGGCCAGCCCGGCTGCTGTCAGGAGTGAGAGATCATTGGTGCCATCCCCCACGGCGATAACTTCGCGGAGAGGCACTTTCAGGTGGGCAGTCAGCCTTTCCAGCGCCTTCCCTTTGGAGACACCGGGCGACAGGACGTTGATGAAATCAACCCCGGGATAGGCAGGCGTTCTGGCCAGCGAAAAGTGCAGGTGTTGGTCCAGTTGACGACAGAACTCAGCGGCCCTGACCGCTTCTTCAGGACTGGTGGTTACCAGGCCACCCTTGATGATTCTCTCGCTCTCCCAGACACGGCGGAAATCGGTGATGGTCGGGTACACGCCAAAGAAATCGCGGTGGGCGCTGGTTGACCATGTCTCCCGCTCCACGAAGTAGTGCGTCACGGTGAAAAGCTCAAGGTCAACGCGGCACTCGTGTGCGGCATCAATCATCCGTTTCACCAGCTCTTTGCGGATAGGGCTCACGTATATTTCTTCACTGGAAACGGGGTGGCTGACCAGCGCGCCGTCAAACGAGATGTGATAGCTGTCCAGTGAAAGCTCTCGGATGATGCCCATGGTGGCCTGGAGGCCACGACCTGTGGACAGGGCGACCTGTACCCCCGAGGCACGGGCCCGGGACAGCGCCTCCTTGTCCTTATCTGAAATTGTGCCGTAGCGGTTTACCAGCGTGCCGTCAATGTCCACCACCAATAGTCTGTAGGAATTACCGGTCAATCCTGTCTCCTTTGTCTGTTATTCAGCCTGCAGATAGGTCCGCAGGGTCCGGGCGTTGTCCAGCGCAAATCCCCCCACATCATTATTGAAGTAAATATAGACTGCCTTCACGGTGTCAGGCAGTTGCGCCAGCTTCTTCGCCCAGTCAGCGAGCTCTCCGTCAGAGTAATTGCTGGAGTACAGCGCGCCGCTGCCGTGGAACCTGACATAGGCGAAATCGGCGGTGGCCACCAGCGGACAGGTGATTTTGGGCATGTCAAAAACGCAGAGCCCGGCGGAGTGCTTGCGCAAAATGTCGAAGACTGCATCGTCAAGCCAGGACTCGTGCCGGAACTCGAAAACGTGGCGCATGCCTTTCGGTAATATGGCCAGAAATGATTCCAGCGTTATATCATTGCGGTGCATTCCGGGCGGCAGCTGGTAGAGCAGCGGGCCGAGCTTTTCGCCCAGAATCTCCGCCCTCTTGATAAAATTCTGCAGCGGCTCCTCTGTGCCCTTGAGGTGCTTGATGTGGGTGATGAACCGGCTCACCTTGACGGCGAAGGTGAAATCTGATGGTGACGATTTATACCAGTTGGTGAAGGCACCTTCCGAAGGCAGGTGGTAGAAGCTGCTGTTCAGCTCCACGGTATGGAAGTGACGGGCGTAGAACTCCAGCCAGCCCGCTTTGGCCAGGTTTGGGGGATAGAATTTATCGCGCCAGTGTTCGTAGTGCCAGCCTGAGGTGCCGATAAGGTAGCTTATTGCCATGATGTCCAACGCTCGATTTTATTCTAGCACCTCAGCGAATAGACTTCCAAGCCGCTTTAATGGTATCTTGTATGGGAAACGCGGTTAGCCATTTCGCGCGCCGCTAATATCGATAAATTATCACCAGCCACAGGAGAAAGCATGAATTCCACGAAAGCCAAAACACTGGTTCAATGTGACTTTGACAACACCATCGCCGAATTCGATGTGAGCTTCATGCTCCTTGATGCCTTTGCCGACGGTGACTGGCGGCAGGTCTTGCAGGAATATCGCGAGCACAAGCTACCGGTCGGCGTCTTCAGCCAGAGGGCTTTTGCCCTAATTAAGGCTGATGAGAAGACCATGCGCGATTACCTCTTTGCTGGCAATAGAGTGAGCCTCCGCCCCGGATTCAAGGAGTTGCTGGACTACTGTTCCAGACGAGGATTTGAATTTGTCATCGTCAGCAACGGGCTGAAATTCTATATCGATGCTATCCTGAAATATATTAACGTCGCGGACATAAAGGTATTCGCCGCGCATACCGAGTTCAATCCGGCTGGCCTCAGGATTACCTATATTGGCCCTGATGGTCGGCCGATGCTGGACAACTTCAAACGGGCGTACGTTGAACTACATCTGGGCAAGGGCTACCGCTTGGCCTACATCGGCGACGGGTATTCTGATATCGTCCCGGCCGGTCTGGCCGACTATATCTTTGCCCGCGACGACCTGCTGGCCCACTGCCAGCAAAATAAGCTCAAGTGCACACCCTTCGATGACCTGAATGATGTGGTGAAGGGGCTGGAGAGGATAGCGTAGCTCCAATCTACGCAGGCGGGCGTGCGGAATGTAGCTACCACAATCGAGATGAAAATGATGCCGGGGCAAGGCTAGAGCAACAATCCCCAAAATTTGCGCATAATCTCAACCGAGTAAGCAAGAATTGGATTTGCAGGTGTTTGCCCCTAATTGTTAGATTTTATATTGAAAAAATACTAATCATTAAGAGGAGAATTATTATATGGCAAAAGGGAAGGAACGGTTCTCAGATACGGTGCTGTTCATTGGTTCAGATGTAATAGGTAGAGGCGAGAACCATGAGCTCGGAAGTCTCCTGATGCTAAGGTTCCTTCATGAAGTAGGTGGGCGCAGCTTAAAACCCAAGGCGATTATTTTCATGAATAACGGCGTTAAATTGGTTACAGGAGATTCATTGGTATTAGGGGAGATAAAGCAACTTGAGAATCAGGGTGTACAGATTCTAGCCTGTGGGACATGTCTCTCACGCTTACAATTGAGTGACAAGGTAGCCGTTGGTCAGGTATCCAACATGTCTGATATAACAGACATGTTACTTAAAGCGACAAAAGTAATTTCAACCTAATTGAGTTCAGTAGAATTAAACAAATGAATAAACACCAAGTAATAACTTCGTCTGAACTGGCAATACCGTTACTTTGTTACCAAATGAACCCCTGCGCGTGCGGAATGTAGTCACGACGATGTGAGATTCTTATTGGCTTTATTCTTTTAGACTTATCAGATTAAGCTGCCTCAGTGCCTCATTCTTCTCACTTAATCCCAGCCTGGCTTTCTGAATTGCCCTGGAGAGCAGCTCGATGCTCCGGTCGTAGGTCTTTCGGTCCACGGGGTAGGGGATGCCGTCCTTGCCGCCGTGAGCGAAGGTGTAGCGGGCGGGGTCGCGATAGCTGGGCACAACCCCGCGCACAAGCTCGGAGATGAGGCTCAGTGCGCGGAGCGTCTTGGCGCCAACGCCAGATAATCCGAGTCGCTGCTCAAAGTCCCCCGGCTGGCGCTCGTAGGTGCTGAGCAGAATCCGGCTCAAACTATCAGGGTGAAGGTCATTGACCAGGAGCTGGTGGCGGGCGGGGAGAGTGAGCGTTTTCAGCCTTTTCAGTTCGGATAATGTTTTTCCGGCTTTTCCTCGGTAGCAATGCCGGTTCGGGTGGGGACGGTCATAACGTGTCCGCCTCCTCGCTAATGACCGCAGGTAGCGCAACTGCTGGCGCTGCATCCGGCACAGGAACTTCCACTGCCGGAGACGCGGGAGGTTTCATCGCGGCTGTTTTTGGAAAAAGAAACGCAGGGGGACATGATTCTTCGGGCCTGTTTATGGCAACGAGGGCAGGAAGCCTCTTTATCCGCCTCGCGGAATGGCCTCATCAACTCAAAAGTGAGCTCGCAATCAGAACAGGTGTATTCATAAATGGGCATTTTCAGGCTCCAATATTAATTTTACGTCTTCCATCGTCTCCGGGTCAATTTGATTAACTCTAAATTGTCTCAGCCCAGAGAAATCGGGTACTTGCCGTACTCTTTGGCGGCTTCATACATGGCGAGGATGTTCTCCACCGGCACATCGGGCTGGATGTTGTGCACCGCGCACAGGATGTAACCACCTCCGGGGGCAAGGTCCCTGATGCGCCGCCTGACCTCGGCTTTCACGTCGGCGGTGGTGCCTTTGGGCAGCACGGTCTGGGTATCGATGCCGCCCCAGAAGCTCAGCCGGTCACCAAACTCGGCCGCCAGCTTGCTGGAGTCCATATCTCTGGCCGCGACCTGAACCGGATTAAGGGCATCGACTCCAAGCTCAATCAGGTCCGGTATAATCTTATAGATGGAGCCGCAGGAATGGAGGTGAATGAAAGCGGAAGTGTGCTTCTTTACCGTATCAAAATATTTTTTATGGCGGGGCTTGAAAAGCTCCCGGTATAGTTCCGGGGAAACGATAAGCCCGTTCTGAAATCCCAGGTCATCGCTGAAAGCCACCACATCAACCAAGTCACCGCTCGCTTTCAGGATTTCCGTGGTGACGGCGGCATTGTGTTCGACAGCAGCATCAAACAGGGCCCCGGCCAGTTTCTTATCCACGGCCAGGTCAGTGAACCAGTCTTCAAAACCGCGCACGAACTGGGTGGTATGCACAAACGGCACCGGAAGACGTAAAACTATGGCATAATCAGTATTGTTCCGGTAGTAC
>Ga0315296_10003463_pt1 | contig 13132 bp, 12 predicted proteins | sample YL17G14_18_MG_FD_203921 | JGI IMG/M metagenome (GOLD analysis project Ga0315296, IMG submission 203921) | Sediment microbial communities from Yellowstone Lake, YNP, Wyoming, USA - YL17G14_18 | ecosystem: Environmental > Aquatic > Freshwater > Lake > Sediment | place: USA: Wyoming | collected... | reverse complement strand
CGTTCCCTTTTGCCCACAATAGCAGGCATACCATTATGAGCAAACCACCGGGATAATGACTGCCGTGGCACCCCGATATGATCGGCGATCCTCTGCTGGGTCCAGCCCATCGTTGCCCGGGGTCCTTGCCCCAGGCCTTTCCCCAGGATTACTCCACCGGTGAACTAGGTGCGTACGCACCCTCTTCACCTGATCGCCCTGTTCAAGGGTCTAGCTATGGCGTAGCTATGAAAAGCGGGCCTCTTTCTCCTGAGCGCCCTGGTCGGGGGATGGATGCCCCTGGGGGGTGTGCCCTGACGCTGGGTGGCTGCGGGGGTCTATGAGCAGGGCGCCACCAGGTGGGTTCGCCTTAGGTGCAAGCGTAGGGGTTGCCCTGTCTGCCGGGAGGATCGCCGGCGGATGATCGCCTGGCGGGTCGCTCATGGCGTGGATGTCTTTGCCGATGGGAAGGGGCGGGGCATGGTTTGTTGGCACCTTCGCTGTCTACGTTGACAAGACCCGAGCGGGGAGGGTGCAGGCCAAGTTCATCCGATGGCTGCGGAAGGAGTTGGGCTCCCAGGTGGAATATGCAGCCACCTGGGAGCTGACCAGGGCGAAGAGTCTGCATCTTAACCTGGTGCTGGCTCTCTGGCGCTATATTTCCCAGGAAATACTGTCTCGGGCCTGGTGTCGCTTTAGCGGTGGTAGGATGATTCAATGGGGGGGGATCTCTCCCCTGAGGCCGTAATCTTTGAATATGAGCGGGGGTTCGGGCATTGGTGTGAGGTTGTCCCTGGGGAGTATCGGTTCGCCTAGAGGCTTGCCTATGCCTGTAGGGAGGCTCCTTGCCTTCTCACTAAAGCCCACTGCGCTGCCCCAATTTGGTAGGGTTGAGGCTCAGTCGCTAACTTCCAAGCCAATTTTCACGACCACCCCAATTTTAGCATATGCAACCTAAATCAAAAAAGTAATTACTTCCTTTTCTTTCCTAAAGCATCTTTTGTAAAGCACAATGATTATAGCAGATTTGATTTTGATTTGGAGGTGGTGATGCCTATAGGCATAGCACAAGAGAATAATGGCCGATGCTCACAGGCAAGCGATACATCGGCCAAGCTAATCAATCGGGCAAACCGACGGACTAACGTTTTGATTTTAGCCTAGTCCGTCTCCCAAGTCAAGGAAAGGGGGACACCATGAAAGTAGACACCTATCGGAACGTGGCGAAGATGCTAACCTCAGCTTTGCCAATCAAAGCTGAGGATTATCGGCAAGCTGTAGATGATTGCCTAGCTGAGATCAAGAGGTTGCCTCAAAGTGCTAAAGTGGCGCTGCGTTCGGCCTACATCTTCAGCAGGAAGGTGCCGACCCAGGAGCGTGAAGACCTCTTCCAGGAGCTGGCCCTGGCGATCCTGGAGGCAAAGGTTGAGGATGAGCGTCTAGCCTATGCCATAGCACGATGCGACTGGCAAGATTGGTGGCGGAAGTACATGACACGGAGCCACTACTATGCTGGCAGCTTGAACGCCACACTAGAGGATGCCGATGGTCAAGAGGTAGAATTCGGGGAGCTCCTAGTGGGGAAAGTCGAATTCGAGCGCAAGATGAACGGAGGGCTAGATGGCCAAGCCCTATACGCCAAACTACCTGAAGCTATCAAACAGGTGGTCAATAAGAGGCTAATCGGCAAGCCCACAACGAGCACAGAGCGAACCAGACTTCAGACGTTTATCGGGACTAGGCCAACAATCCTAGTAAGTTAAAATTGCTCAGACGAAAAGTCAGGCCTATCCGATTAGCTATAGTAGAGGCACAAAGCGCCAAGGCAATTCACCTTGGCGCTTTGTTGTTAAGGCCCATCCTCGTGGTGACGCCTTTTGGGGGAAAACGGCCTTGCCCCTGTCAAGGGTGGCCCTTTGGCGGGGGTCGCAAGGCATCATGCTAACCCCAGAGGCAGAGCCCAGGGACACCGGGGGATCTGCGCCCCGATGCTGGGCGTAGGGGTGAAAGCTCTAAAACGCAGCCCCTGGGATAAGGCCCAGCCCCAGCCCTAGCCGCAGTGACGGCAAGCTGCGGGGAACGGCAGGCCTAAATCTGCCTAGCGGGAAGGCGGCGAAGCGGCATCCGTCTGCCCAGGACGTTAAAGTGGGGAGTGCGGTCATTGCCGTTCTACCCTCTCTGAAGTCGGTAGCATCGGCACGGTGGCCAAGCCCGTGAAACGGCTGTGGTGGAGTTTGCCCCACCACCAAGAGGACGGGGTGCAGCCTGTGGCTGCCCTTGCTCCCTACCCTTGCCCTTATGTAGAGGCTCCGAGGGATTAGCGGGGGGCAAAGGGGAAAGCGCAGGCAGGGGCGGTAGCAAGCCCCCTAAAGGCCCCTACCGAGCACGGGAGTCTCAGCGTGCAAAAGTCCCACGCTGGCCATCGTGACGGGGAGTGGGGGGACTGTGAGACGTAGGAGTATAGCTGAGGCCCAGACCCCCGGCGTTGGCCGGGGGCACTGGGCCTCTTTTGGCTCAGCTACTAGCTTCGAGCCTTCGGGTTCGGTGCTAGTGTCGGAGTCAAAAAAGAATAAGGGGGACGCAATGGCAAAGTGCATTATCTGCGATCGGCGTCCCGCCGCCAATGAGCGTGGCTACTGCACCAACTGCGCTGCCAAGATAGAGGCGGAGCAACGGAGCAGGAGCAACGGGGGAGAGCCCGTGAAGTACCTCCACTATCGGGGGAACGTTGTCGGGCTATTCCCTAACGGCAACGGGGCGCTAGAGGCTCGGCTTTTGCCGACCAAAAGCCTGGGCAGTATTCCAAAAAAGCATACCATCGACCTTGACCGCTACTGTGACGGGTTCAGTCGAGCCCAAATTAAGCGGTTCAAGGCAACGGTTCTGAAACTGGCCCTAGTCTAGGGCCAGCCCCCACGCTACAGGCCCGACCTTGACGTGGTGCGTGGGCTTTCGACTAACAGGGCCAATAAAGATAAGGGGGGGACAGATGCTTTGGTATGTCAAGTTTTACTGCTCAAAGTGCAAGAAACACTTCCTTGTGGAGTTCTACAGTTCCATCCCGGACGCTTTATCTTGCCCCTGGGGATGCGGCGACGCAAAACAGACCTCAGACAACTGGGAAGTAAAGAGATTTAAGCAAATAAAGGGGGTGCAAAGTGGAAGGACAAAAGAATAGCAGGAACGGCAAGCCGAAGGCGCAGAAGGTGGATATCACCCAGCTTGTGGTAATCGCCGCCTACGCTAAGACCTTCTCCAGCGGCAAGCGGGGGTTCTTCGGCAAGGCTCTTGACCCTCGCACTGGACAGCGGTATCAGATTATCGGTGCGGTAGAGGTCGCCAGCTAATCGCTCAGCATCCTGGGGCCGAGGGTGCTCGGCCCCAGTGGCGGGGCGATGAGCCTCGGAAAACTAAATAAGGGGGGAAGACGGTGAACATGCGTCTCAAAGTGGTCTCAGGCCGCCGTGTGCTGGAGTCCCACACCGTTCCCGATGGGAGCTGGGTTCGGACCGAGCACATGGGGATGCAAGTGGCCGCCGCCGTTCTGGAGCGGATAGGCCGGTTACGCCTGGCACCTGGCTAAGCACCCTCAGGACAGGCAGGTGGCGAGGTGGGAAAGGGGGAAGTATTGGCTCTCACGACGCCGAGGGCCTCGGATGAGGCTCTGGGACGAAAGGTTTTCGAGATGCTACAGCATGGGGCTAGCTGCGGGAGTTGGTTTTAGCATTGTTGGATGGGTTGACAAACCATGGGGGCAGAGTATTATCATTACCGCACACTGAGATAATGACTGGGAAAGGCCTTATCAAGGGTTGATATGGGAAATCCCGGTTAAATAGGGAGGGGGCTGTTGACTTGACATCAGCCACTTCTTTATAATCAACGGAGAACTGGCGGGAGCGAGACATGGACTTTCGATTCACTGAAGAAGAAAGGTTCAGAGAGGAGATTCGCTCGTTCTTAAGAGAGGAGTTCGCCGCCCGGGACAAAGGGGGAGGGTTGTTCACCGCCTTTTACATGAGCTTCATTCGTAAGCTCGTGGAAAAGGGCTGGACCGCGGTTCACTGGCCTAAGGAGTACGGCGGCCAAGGTTGGCCAATCATGAGGCAGGTCATCTTCAACGAGGAGATGGCCTATCACTGGGCACCAAGGCCCGATTTCATGGGCCTGAACATTGCTGGGCCGGCGATCATCGCCTATGGAACGCCAGAGCAGAAGGAACAGCATTTGCCACCTATCGTAAGGCAAGAGACGATTTGGTGTCAGGGCTTCACCGAACCTGGAGCTGGCTCGGACCTCGCATCCCTTCAAACCAAGGCGGTGGAGGATGGCGACGATTTCATCATCAATGGGCAGAAGATCTATACCACAATGGCCCACTACGCCCAGTGGTGCATCCTGCTGGCGAGGACTGATCCCCAGGCCCCCAAGCATAGGGGGATCAGCTGCTTCTTGGTGGACATGAAGACCTCAGGGATCACCGTTCGGCCCCTCATCGATATGGTGGGCCAACACACGCTTAACGAGGTCTTCTTGGACGATGTCAGGGTTCCCAAGAGCGCCCTCCTCGGCGATAAGAACATGGCCTGGTACCAGGCAGCAGGGAGAAGCCTGGAATCCGAAAGGTCTTCCATAGGCAACTCTGCCGCGGAGCGACGCCTGTTGGAAGAGCTAGTAGACTACGTCAAGGATGATAAGGGAGTTGGCTTTCTGCAGTCGAGTCCCATTCTGAGGCAGAGGATGGCCGAGATGGCCATTGAGATAGAAATTGGACGCATGCTCTCCTATAGGGTCGCCTGGTTGCAGAGCAAAGAGCTGCCCCTGGGTTATATGCCTTCCGTGGTGAAGCTTTACCACAGCGAGCTGTCGCAGCGGCTGGTAAATGTTGCGATGCAGGCTCTCGGCCTTTACGGGCCTCTGGAAAGAGGCTCCAAGTGGGCCCAGCTACGGGGAAGGATCGAAAGACTATACTTGGTGACGGTGTCCAACACCTTCGGTGGAGGAACTTCTGAAATCCAGAGGCTCATTATAGCCACCAAGGGCTTGGGGCTACCTAGAGAGCCAGCATTAGGGGCCGATTTCGATAAGGGAGCGGCTGCGGCTGAGTCGGCTGCCTAGGCATAGAGGCCGATTTCATTCGGTGGATTCCCGTTGATATGGGAAATCCCGGATAAAGCCTCTAGAGCCGGACAGCAAGGTCGGCAAAATGGTGACTAGAAAGGGGGGCGGAAAATGGTGACCGACGTGAGAGAAGAACTAAAGCCTCTGTTTGAGCCGTTTACAGTGGGTGGCGTGAAGATAAAGAATAAGCTGGTCATGGCCCCTATGGCCGGAGCTCCGGTTGCCCTCGATGGCTCGATAAGTCAGCAGTCGATCGCTTACTGGGTAACTGTGGCCCGGGGTGGAGTGGGCATGATGTTTGTCGCCCCTCACGGCGTAGACCCCCCGCTTTCGGGTGGTGGGTTCATACACCACGATGCCTATATCCCCGGGCTGAGGAAGCTGACGGATGCCGTCCATGAGCAAGGGGCTAAGATAGGCGTGCAACTATATCATGCGGGCAGATACTACTTCATACCGGGGACGAGCATCCAGCCCGTGGCCCCTTCGGCGGTTCCCTCCCGGCTGCCGGCGCCACCGCCGCGGGCGCTGACAACCGAAGAGTGCGAGGCGCTCATCGAGAAGTATGCTCAGTGTGCGGAGAGGGCAATAAAGGCAGGATTCGACGGGGTGGATGTGCTGGCCGGCCAGGGCTATTTGCTGAGCACCTTTTTGTCGCCACTGACCAATAAGAGGACAGACCGGTTCGGTGGTGAAACCCCAGAAGAGAGAGCCACCATCTTGGTGGAGATCATACGGCGCATAAAGGAGAGGATAGGGGACAAACCTATTCTCTGCGTCAAGTTGAGTGTTGATGATTTCATGCCCGGGGGTACAACTGTTGAAGATACCAAGCGCATCGTCCCACTGCTGGTAGATGCCGGGGCTAACATGTTCAACGCCTGGGCGGCATGGCATGAGGCCCCGGTATCCACCACCATTGCCTCTGTGCCCAGGGATGCTTTTGTTTATCTCGCTGAAGCGGTAAAAGGGGTAGCCAAGGGGGCAGCGGTGGGCGCTGTAAACCGGATTAACGATCCCAGGTTAGCGGCGCGCATCATTGCGGGAAAAAGGGCTGACTTTGTGATAATAGGCAGGGCGTTACGGGCTGATCCTGAATTCCCGCGGAAGGCAGAGGAGGGGAAGGTAGAAGATATAAGGATGTGTATTGCCTGCAACCGCTGCCTCGATGAACCGTTTGGCAGCTTCATGGGTATTATGCTGGAATCCCACCCTGGTTTAACCTGCTCGGTAAATGCGGGGTTAGGGAGGGAATGGGAGAACAGGACTGCGCCCACCGATAGGCCGAAAAAGGTTCTGATTGTTGGTGGAGGTCCAGCAGGAATGGAAGTCGCCCGAGTGGCGGCTTTGCGCGGGCATAAAGTGAGCCTGTGGGAAGCCAAGGATAGATTAGGAGGCGCTCTTATTCCGGCTTCGGCGGCTCCCTATAAGGATGAAATTCCCAATCTCACCGCCTACCTAACTGCCCAGATAAGGAAGCTAGGGGTCAAGGTGGAATTAAACAAAGAGGCCACTGCAGAGACTATTGTGGAGGCGGGGGCAGACGAGGTAATTTTGGCTACTGGGGGTGTGCCCATTGTTCCAGAGATACCTGGGATAGAGAAGGATAACGTAGTTACTGCCGTTGATGTTCTCACAGGGAAGAAGGAAGTAGGGGAGAAGGTGGCGATTATTGGTGGGGGCCTAGTAGGTTGTGAGACGGCGGAATATCTGGCCAGCGTGGGGAAGAAGGTGACCCTCGTCGAGATGCTGCCGGCGATTGCTCGGGATGTGGGGATTACCAATCGGAGGGCGTTGCGGACTCGGGTTCTGGCTGCTGGAGTTGAGGTGTTGACCTCGACCGAAGCCAAGGCAGTCACGGATAGAGGGGTAATGGTAGAGGCAGGAGGGCAGGTGCGGACTGTTGAGGCTGATTCGGTGGTGCTGGCGGTAGGCTTCAAGCCGAACACCAAGCTGTGGGAAGCTCTGAAGGATAGGGTTAGCGGGCTGCATCTTATAGGTGATGCGGCGCGGCCCAGCAAACTACTCGAAGCGATTAGAGCTGGTTGGAACGTGGCTTGCGAGATATAGGATTTCACTGAGGAGGGCATTTTGCAAGCAAAAACTTGTCCACTTAGTCCTCGATAACCTGCCTTCCCAACTGGTAGGCCTGATTCAGGTATTCCGGATGCTTCTCCACTTCCCCCTTATCCATAACCCCAGGTACCAAAAGTATCTCTACTTTTGATGAAGGCCAGGCAAATCGAAAGACTCCGGCCATCCATCTCGCTGTGGGGCCAAATAGTTGGGGCTCGTTACGCCCCAGAGGGAGGACAAGGATGAACTTCTTTCCACTCCCAAGGGGATGGGGGCCACCGATGAGAGCAAACCAGCGGTCGAGAAATGTCTTGGCCTGCCCAGTCATATATCCAAACCAGAATGGAGAGCCAAATACAACAGTATCAGCTCCCCTGATTAGGTCGTAAAATTGCTGCATATCATCCTTTATTACACATCCAGTGGCATCGGGTTTCTTGCAATTCATGCAAGCTTTGCAGTCGCCAATGCTATAGTCGTGTAGGTAATAGATTGAAACATCCGCACCTGCATCTTTAGCTCCCCTGAGCACCGCCTGAACCAACAAATCAGTATTGCCGTCCTTGCGCGGGCTTCCGACAAAGCCGATAATCTTTGCGGTCATTTTATGTTCCCTCTCTATTCATGCACTGTTGCACACGCAATATACCACTATTTAAAACGGGTGCACAAGCTCCAAGCGCACCCCTTGTTATTTGAGGCTCCTGTTCACACCAAATAGTGCATAGCAACAGGTACAGCCCCTTGAAAAGATGGTTTGCTCTCTTTATTATTTGGTATATTGATTGGAGAGATGGGGCCTGAGATTCAACATAAGTAAAGGAGCGTAAAAATGGACTTTCACTTTATTGAGGAGCAGGAGCGCCTTAGAGAAGAGGTGCGTAGCTTTCTGGAAAAGGAAGTGACCCCCGAGGTAGTGAAAGAGACCGAGTCGAACCAGGGGCTAGGGCCTCATTCATGGGAGTTCATGCGCAAGGTAGGAGCAAGGAGGTGGCTATGTCCAACTTGGCCCAAGCAGTACGGTGGTCTTGAGGCCTCTAACATCTACCGGCTAATTATCTGGGATGAAATAGCATATCGCGGGGCAATGGAGATTTGGGCTGGTATTCGTATGGCCGGGCCTACTATTTTGCACTTTGGCACCGAGGAGCAGAAGAGGGAGTGGCTACCGCCGATAGCCAGAGGCGAAATAGATTTTGCCGCCGGCTTTACCGAACCTGATGCCGGCTCTGATTTGGCTGCCCTACAACTTCGTGCTATCGAGGATGGAGATGATTACGTGCTGAATGGTCAGAAGACATTCAATACTGGTTGCCACTTTACTCAGTACCATTGGCTGGCGGTCAGGACAGACCCTGACGCTCCCCGGCATCGGGGCATATCGCTGTTCATAGTGGACCTGAAGAGCCAGGGTATCTCCCTCCGACCGATATATACGTTTGCCGGTTGGAGGGCAAACGAGGTTTTCTACGATAATGTGCGGGTTCCCAAGAGAAACATGATAGGAGAGAAGAACCGCGGCTTCTATGTAATAGCTACGTCCCTTGACTTTGATAGGGCGAGTGCAACAGGTGGCATTCGACGAGGCTTTGACCGCCTGTTGGAATATGCACGGGGGACCAAACAGGGTGGGATGATTCTGGGCAAGAACCCTCTGCTCAGGAACAAGCTGGCTGAGTTGGCCATCGAGGTTGAAATAGCGCGTTGCCTGTCCTACTGGCATGCCTGGTTGTGCGATCAAGGGTTGATACCTAGCTATCAGGCTGCCATGATAAAGCTCTTTTGCACCGAGCTGGGGCTACGCTTATCCCAGTGTGGCATGGAGATGTTAGGGCTCTACGGGCAGCTGCAAGAGGGTTCCAAATGGGCACCGCTCAACGGCAGAATAGAGGTTGGGTGTCGCTCGTCTACCCACGCCACCATCTTTGGTGGCACCTCTGAGATCATGAGAACCATTATAGCACTGAGGGGGTTGGGGCTGCCCGCTGGTCTCTAGCACTGAATCAAGCGGCAGAGACTCACTGGCGCTTGGCCTTTTTGCGCGCATCCACCGTCTCGAGGAAGGCCCTTATCTTGCCTTGCCATTCAGCCTCGAAGTAATCACGTACATCGCACATATCACTCTCCAGAAGTAGCGAAGGCACATCGGAATGTTTATCTACCAGGTCCTTGTAGTAGAGCTGGCCCGGCGTGGTGCCTCGGCATGACCTGTTCCAATGAAATACTACACCATCTGCCTGATAAGGCTCGATCCACTCCAGGGGGTTTTCAAAAACCAAGAAGTCGTAGCTTCCGACAATGCTGCGCTTGTGCCTTTGCAGCCTCCCCAAGTATCCCATCAGGACGATTCGCTCCAGTGGATCAGAGATACCGTCCGGCATATCTGGTGGGACATCGGGACATTTGTAGCATGTTTCATATACAAAAACTGCACCCAAGCTGCCAAAGTAGTTAAAGACCTTCATCGTGTGCCACGGAGGCAGTCCCGAGCCCCATATCAGCCGGTACTTTTCTTCGGGGATTACCCCCATCCTGTTTCCGGCTCGATGCTTAAGTTCATCGTAAAGGTCTCGGAAGAAATCAAGCACCCTGGGGTCACCCTCCTGCATCATTCCCGGCACGAAGATGTTCATGTGGTCTTCGGTTCCCATGGGGCAAGGGACAGACTTGCGAAATTCATAGGCAGCGTTCCACACTCGCATGGTTTCCCAGGCGATGTCGACATGGTAGCGCAGCTTGTCCCAGTCCATGCGACGGCCGGTCAGCTCCTCCAGGAATTCAATAAGACGCCGGTATTGCTCAACCTGGTATCTAACATACTGATCCCGCACATCGTCACGATGGGCTGTAGCTGCTGGCGGCGATAGTGCATCAAAGTTGTAACAGGGGACATCCAGATAGCGCCCAATGGATTGAAACCACTTGAACCTGGTATCGCAGACCATGCTGGACCCGATCAGCGCCACTGGCCGCGCCATGCCCCCATCGGGAGCACCAGGCGGTATGTCCCCGTATTCTCGCATCATGCTACAATAGCCCAAGCCAATCCTGGCATAGCTGCAGATAACGTTGGAGTAGCCCTCGCTCTCAGCCCTCATGATATACGGCTCGCCCACCCGCTTAGTGGCGCAGAGCCCAGCCCAATTCTCAGGCAGGATGGGCACCAGGTCCATGGCCTGAACGATGGGGTTGACAAAGGAGACCATCAGCCAGACCACGGGCCTTCCCTCAAGGGCTGCCTTGATGCCCTCAATATACATCTCCTTAACCAGTTTACGCACCTTCTTTGCCGCCTCAACCGTGTGGGTGACAGAGGTCTTCTGCTCCGGGGCGGCGCCTCTTTTTTCCTCTTCCATAGCATACCTCCTCAGGTCAAACAGGCATACTCAAACCAGCACTGTCTTGCTTCGGCCTGCCAGGAATCATAATCCGGTCGCCTAACAAAACAGCAAGCTACACGCCAATATACTTGACGCTCGAAATCAGCTCCATTGCAGCCTCGGGGCCGCCCATAGCCTCTATCCGATCCTGAAACGCCTTAGGCAATAGTTCCCGCATCCTTTCTATACCGAACCAGCGCATGTACATAACGGGGATCCCAAATACCCAGGGGTGGACTTTGCCCGCGCTCTCAGCCATGACATTGACCACCGCCGTCTTCCCCGAGTTGAAGGCTCTCTCCAGAGCAGGCCGGACCTCCTCCGCCGTGGTGCAGATTTCGGAATGCACCCCCTCTAGCACACCAAACATCTGGTCATATTTAATGTCCTGTTGCAGTCTGTTATCCCCGGCAAGCCGGCAATAGAGCCACTCATAGATGCCACCCATCCATCGGGAGTTGTTCCAGACGACGGTCACTATCGGCATCTTGTACCGGGCGCAGGTCTCTATCTCCATGCCGCCGACACCCATACCACCATCCCCCATTATCACCAGCACCGGGTGCCCCGGCTTTGCTACCTGAACGCCGAAGCCCATGGCTACCCCGTGGCCCACACCGGACCAACCGCCGGAGTCCAGGCATTGACCTGGAAACCTTGCATAGTAGCCATCCGAGACGTGCCATGATCCGGTGAAGGAGTCAAGGATTACAGTTGTATTGCCTGCGGACTCGATGAAGGACCGCATTGCCTGCTTAAAGCCGTCGCCGGTGACTGGTGAATTGCCCATTTGCGACAGTCCCACCGAGCCCATGTCGCTGCGCCATTGCTCCTTGACCTCAGCGATCTCCCTTACCAGTTCTTCCCGCTGCGGCGCTTGCTTATTCTTGAGCAAATCCTTGGTGCATTCAATCATCTGCTTCAGTACCGACTTGACATTGCCAACGACTTGGACTGGGGAGTGCAAAAAGTCTATCAGGTCACAGGCGGCTTCGTTCACCTGGATGACGGGCACATCCGCGGGATATGTACCTGCGGGGGGTGGCTGGTAGTGGGCCTCGGTCACAGTGTCTCGCATGCCGAGGAATATTAGGAGATCGGCATTGGTCTTTATTCGCTCCCTTGAGCCCGGGCCAACGACCAGCGGATGCTCCTCTGGGATTGAGCCCCTGGAGGTTCTGCGGCAGCATACCGGTGTCTGGGTCAACTCTACAAACTCCTTAAGCTCATTCTCGGCATGGGCCCAGTAGGTGCCTTCCCCGGTTAGGATGAGAGGACGTTTGGCGTCTAGGATCAGCCTCACTGCCTTCTCCACGGCCTGGGGATCACCTGAAGCTGGGCTGGGATAGGCCACTTTCTCCCTGGGGTAGGTGAATACATACTCCTCTGTGTCTTTGGTCCAGCCCACCACCTGAGGCGAATAGGCGAGAACCACCGGTCCCGGTGGGTATTCTCGAGCAATCTTGCACCCCCGCCGAATCCAGTAGAGCACGGTATCCGCATGATTGATCTGATAGGCAAACTTGCAGCAAGACCTCATTATCTCCACGGGATAGGCCTCTTGGATAGTCCAGTGATGGTCTATTACTGAGCCGTGCATGCCACAGAGGGCGAGCAGGGGCCGGTAGTTCTGGTAGGCCTGAGCAATGCTAGTGGTCATATTAGTTACCCCGGGGCCAGCAGTCCCATAGCACATCGCCATCCTGCGCGAGGCCCCAGCATAGCCATCAGCCGCATAGGCACCAGCTTGCTCGTGGCGCATGGTGTAGAGTTTCATTCCGTACTCAGGAAACATGGCGTATAGCATTTCGCTATGAAAGCCAGTAACACCAAAACCAACCTCTATCCCCTCTTCCTTCATCGCTCTAGTGGCCGCTTCGCCAATACCGATAACTTCGCCCATAACCTTCTCCTTCTCAAGATTCACAATTCTCGAACTCACAATGATGCCCAATCATTGAGTTAGCCTATTGCGACTTCGTCGAACCCTTTGCTTACCCCATTTCTTTCGCTGATTCAGACTTCGCGGACTATTGCCTAACCGACCATCTCCAAGAAAGCCTGGATCCTAGTCTTTAAACCACCGATGCTGCTCAGGCTATAGTCGTCCTCAAGGTGCAAACAGGGTATGCCTGCCTCCTCAAGATAGTCCTTGACCTCCGGGACATCGAACTCGAAGGTATCACAGAACCTGATTATGTAGAGGATTGCGCCGTTGACATCGAAATCCCTAGCAAAATCCCTGAGATAGCCAAACCTATTATCCAGATCCTGCTGATGGCTGACTGGCGACCGGCGGAAGGTCCTGGGGCAGGTGATATCCCCTAGATAGTGGTCGGCGAGGTTCCTCAACAGATTTCCCTTCTGGGCTACATCCTTCCAGTAGTGCCTGGTGCCAATGCAAAGGTCATCGATAACTACATTGGCCCCGGACTCTTCCACGAGGTTGATGAAGGCGATATGATCGATTTCGCAGCCATACACCAGAACTCGAGCTTGCTTCTTCTTTGGGCCATCCTTTCGGGCGCTCACCTCCTCTATAATGGTTCTCAGCATGTCATTCGCTTCGTCAACGG
>Ga0315296_10003462_pt1 | contig 13133 bp, 21 predicted proteins | sample YL17G14_18_MG_FD_203921 | JGI IMG/M metagenome (GOLD analysis project Ga0315296, IMG submission 203921) | Sediment microbial communities from Yellowstone Lake, YNP, Wyoming, USA - YL17G14_18 | ecosystem: Environmental > Aquatic > Freshwater > Lake > Sediment | place: USA: Wyoming | collected... | reverse complement strand
TCATCCAGCGTGAGCTCGCCCTCGCTCGGCTCCGTCGGCTGCCGCTGAGGCCGCCGCTCACGCCCAGCGCCGGGCGCTTCCAACTCGCCCAGCTTGCCGATCCTCGCACCGCGCGCCACGACGGCCTTGCGAATGGCCTCGATCTGCCGCCCCCGGTTCGCCGTCCTGGCGACGTTCTCGGTGAACGCCGACGCGAACGCTTCGTTGTGCCGCGAGATCCCGTCCGCCATGTGCGTGCACTCGTGCACGGCCGCCGCATACAGCCAGTTGACGTGATCGCGGTTGCTCAGGCTGTACATCTCGCGCTTCACGTAGTCTCCTTTCACGTACGGGTTGAGCATCAACCAGTGCTCGTCCCCGTCGCGGATGTACGATGCCATCGCGGCATCCTCGTCCGTGTCGAAGTGCCAGCCGACACCGTACCGCTCGCGACTACCCAGCTGGATGAGGGTGAACCGGCACAACTCCGCCCAGAAGCGCGCCAGCTTCTGCGCTTGCGGCGTCATCTTCTCCGGCATCAGCGACGCCGGAACATGGAAGTCCTCGATCTCGTTGTACACGTAGAAGTCGGGCTCCCACATCAACTGCTTGGCCACGGCCTCGACATGGGCCGAGCCGACCATCGGCACGTCGAGCATCGCGCGCACCAACTCCGCATTCGGGCGCAGGTCGATTCCTGCCGTCGTGTCCTCCTGCTCGCCAGGCGTCGGTTGAAACTCCGTAACCGCACGCAGGAGCACGTCCGTCTGCTCCTGCGTGAGCACCCGCGGTCTGCCACCGCCCGGGTCCGCCGGCTCGGTCGAGCCCAGCTCCATGAGCACCCGCGCCTGCCGCTGCTCGACCGGCTCGGCCGCCCGGAACTTACCCGAGCCTCTAAACTTCTTCTGCACCACGTTACGCGCCCCCTTCGTCGCAGTCTTCACGTCCGCGGCGAGTCGGTTCATGTAGTCGTCCAGCGCGCGGCGAGCGTAGCTGTCACGGATGCCATCCCGGTTGGCCGTGAGCATCTCTACCGACGAGCCGGTCACCTCGACGATCACCACGCCCTTCAGATCGCTCGGTACGTACCGTTCAAACATGTACACGCCCTTGACACGCACCAGACACGTCGGGCTCGAGAAGTCCTTGGACGTCTTCTTGTAGAAGATCTGGATCTTCCCCGGCAGCTCGTCGACCATCTTGCCCACGCGCTGGTCGGCGCGCACCGTGTCCCCGTTCACGGTGAACGTGACGCCTGGGATGGCGCACTTTTTCAGGAACGAGATCGCGTCGTAGCTGCGCGTGTACCGGTCCATCGGCATCCAGACCGTGATACCGGTGCCCGTGCGTCCGCCGGGGACGTGCCGGATGTCGTACTGGATGCCGTGCCCCTCGACCATCATGTCTCGGCTGTGCAGGTGCCAGCGCAGCCACGGCAGGAGCAGCAACTCCTTCGCCTTGCCAAACCCGCCCACGGTCTCCGCCGTGTACTTCGTCGTGCCGCCAAGCACGAGGAAGCGGTTCACGAGGGTGTCCTCGTCCATCCCCTTGCCGTTGTCTTGGCAGGAAACCTGAACGGTGCGGGCCGCATCGCGGTCGGTCGTCGGGCGCTCCTGCTCGTCGAGCATGGTGACAACGCAGTCAACCTCGTCCGCCCCGGCGTCGACTGCGTTCTGGATGGCCTCGCGCCACCACTTCTCCTGCCAGTCGCCGTAGTCGCGCAGCGCGGAGACGAAGAACTCGGAGCCGATCGAGATCTGCCCCGCGACGTTGCGCTGCACGTCTCCCACGGCAACGATCACGGCCAGCCTGCCGTCTGCGAGGTACGTCTCGCCGAGGAACTGCGCAGCACCGGCCTCGACCACACCGAGCAGCACGCCGTAGCTGGGGCTTGAGCTCGGCGCCACGTACACCCCAGGCGTCGCGGCGACCACAACGGGGTCCGAGGGGGCCTCCAATATCAGCGCGTGCTCGGTATCCATGACCCCGAGCGTACCACAACATCAAGCCTACTGGCTACCCGCCAAGAGCCACGGCACGGTGGTCGTCGAGAAGCTCAACGTCCAGGGCATGGTCCAGAACCCGCACCTCGCCAGGCACATCGCCGGAGCCAGATGGTCCCGCTTCGGCGAGATGCTGCGCTACAAGCTCGCCTGGTCGGGTGGGCAACTTGCCGAGGTCCCGGCCGAGCGACGTGGTGAACAATCTGAAGACGGTGCTGTCGCGACGCCTGCGAGAAGAGTTTCCGGCGCTCCGTTCGGCGTACCGAGGCAAACCAGTGCTGTGGTCGCCGAGCTACTGCATCCTTTCGGCTGGCGGTGCCCCGATCGAAGTGCTGCGACGCTACGTCGAGAATCAGAAGAAGCCACTCTACTAGCCGCCATTGCTCACCTAACCGTGGTGGACCCCCGCCTGCAGAGCGAGGCGGGGGCTTGCGATTGTAGGGTAACCTCGGCCAGCACCGCCGCAACGGATGCCGCCCAGCTCGGCAAGGGATCCACGACCGTAATCGCCGGCAGCGCATCGAAGTTGCAGCGCTGCTCTGGCTCCGTACCGCGCAGCCAGACGACGTCCTTGTCCAGCCCGATTGCGTAGCCGAGCTCCGCGAACGTCGTGCGCGGCACGCCGCGGATTGTCAGGCACACCACCATGTCGGCATCACCGATTGCCCGCAGTTGCTCCAGCGTGCACCGCTCGCGCTCGTTCTTGTCCAGCGGGTACTTCGGCCCATCCTGCCCGTGCCAGGTCGACAGCACAGTATGGCCCGCATGAGTGAGCGCGAGGGCCAGATTCGCCGCTTCGGCTCGTCCCTCCATCGGTCCAATGATCACGATCTTCATCGGCGTGCCTCCGGGCGTGGCGGCGGAAGTGGGCACTTGCGATTGATGCCGGCCAGCCTACACTTCGCCCACACGTTGTTGACCACGCGGCCAACCGCCTGAGCCACCATGTACGCTCCGGCCGAGATCAGGCATGGCTTGACCCAGTCCTGGCGCCAGTTCTGCACGAGCACTGCCGCAACGACCGCCAACGTGGCAATCCAGTCCCTCCACGTGTCTCGCCGCTTGGCTTCGTGTTCGGCACCCTGGAGAGCGGCGGCGCGCACATTGTACATCCGTGCACGCTCCGCGAAGTTGTCCTCGTTCGTCATCTAACCACCTCCGGCATCTGCGTCCACCGCCTGCCGTCGAGCGGCGGGCACGAGACGACGTGCCCCTCCTCGTTCGGCATTTGCTTCAGGAAGAACGGTACGTCGGCACGACGGCACTGATCGCGCAACGAACCCGCCCACTCGATAAAGAACGGTCGGCGTCGTGGACCCGATTCGCAGCCGCAGATCACCCAGTCGGGCATCGACCCGACCCGCGACAGATCCACCGGACCAAGCTGCGGCTCGATCGAGACGAACCGAACGGCCGCAGGCGTCGCGAGCAGCTCCGGCATCCTCTTGTCCGCCATCTCCTGGTTCTCCGCGGTCACGCCGATCGCCACGTTCGGTAGCGGCCAGTGCTCGCCCTCGTTGGCGTGGCACCACCCTTGGGACGCAGCGAGTTGTTCGCCTGCAGCGTAGACGTGACCTTCCGCACAACTCAGCCATTCGCGCATCCGCTCCGCACGTTTCGTCAGCACGAAGAACTCCAGATGCGGGCAGGCTGCCATCACCGCAAACACGTAGGCGATCTGCTCGTTCGTGACCGCGTTGAAGAACAGGTCCCCCATGTCTACTACGAACACGCGCGACGGCTTCCGCTTGCGCAGCGGCGCCAGCAACTCCATGGCACTGACGTTTACTTTGCCGCTCCACCGTGGCCCGTGCGCCGTCTGCTCCGTCAGCTCGCGGTAGCGCGGCAGGTGCCGCAGGCGCGTGCCAGCAAGGCGCTCGGCGTAGCAGCCACCCTCCTTGCCGTTGCCGCACCCCGGCGAACATCGCCGGCATCCAACAACGGGATTGTATGCCCACCCCTGAGTGCCGTCTTGGTTTGCGATCCATGGGATCGGGGTGTGGTGCATCGCCTACGCTCCCTCGTCGCAAGCAGACGTCTTGTCCTGTCGCTGCTTCTCGCGCATCGCCCTGACAATCGCCTTCGCCCTGGCGCCGATGTCGTTCATCGACGACCGCTCCATACCCTCGGGCATTGCCACCGTCTCGAGCGCCTCGGCGATCTCGTTCCACTTGCTGGTGATCAGCTCCACGGCGTCCGCCATCTTGAGCTCGGACAGGATCCGTTCGTCGTGCCCGCCGAACAGGAAGATCGGCATGTCCCGTCATCCACCGACCTCGTGCAGCCCGTATTTCCCCTCGCCGAGCACGAGCGCTGCGCCGCATGCCGCAGCGAAGTCGTCGGTCGTCATAAAGTACGGGTCCGACCGGTTGCTGATCTCGAACTGGGCCATCACGCTGCTCCTCTCTCATTGGGTTCGTCGCTCGCCGGCTGCGGCACTGGCTCGCCACGCTGCCGCAGGAACGCCTCTGCCATCCTCGTGATCCTGTTCGGATCCGACGTCTGCAGCTCGACCAGGCGATCTGGATCGAGGACCGGATCGCTCTGCGACCTCTTCAGTCCCAGTACGTCCGCGATCACCGGATCGCTGCCCGTCTCCGCGATCAGATAGTACGCAGTGACGGGGTCGTGCTGCCCGTCGCGGTGGACTCGCCCTGCACATTGATCGTGCACGCCGGGCGACCAGTCCAGCTCGCCGAACACGACGGTGTGTGCTGCGCCCTGCAGGCCGTCCAGCCCGGCACCGGCGCGCAGCGACATGATGAGCACCCGCGCCTCGCCGCTGATGAACTCCTGCTTCGCTCGCTCCTTCTGCGTGGTCGACTCGCGCCCAGTGAAGAACGCCGGCCCAAGACCCGCAAGCAGATCCCGCCACAGGTTGTAGACCTCGTGGTGCCAGCCGTAGAGGACCACCTTCTCGCCACTGTCGACGAGCAGCTCCACGAACTTGGCCACGTAGGCCGCTTTGGCGATCCCGGTAGCCTGCCGCAGGCGGTAATCGAGCTCCCCGCCCGCGTGCATCAGCTCGCCCTTCTCCGTCTGCTGCCCGCGCAGGATGAAGCGGCACAACTCCGCGCACGTGCCTGCGACCTCCTCCAGCGCCTTCGGATCCGCATCGATGTAGTGCGGCACGACGGTCATCTCGGGGAGTTCTCTGCCGACCTCCGCCCGCGTACGGCGCAGCATCAGCCCTTCAGCGCGCAGGTACGCACCGAACGCCTCCGGGTCCGTCACCATCGCGTTGTCGCCGCCGTAGACCTGCCCCCATTCGGTCAGGAACTCAGAGTACGTGCCGAGAACACCCGGACGGATGCATTCGAGCACAGCAAACATCTCCCCACCGTAATTGAATATAGGTGTGGCTGACAACCCACACCTGAAGTCAGCGTGGTCGGCCAGGTGCTTTGCCGCACGGTACTTGGCTGACGTCTGCCTCGCGGCCTCTCCGCGACGCAGCTCCGCACACTCGTCGAACACGACCGTTTTAACCAGTGGGGATAGCGAATCTGCCCACCCGGAGAGCTTGTGGTAGTTCGAGATGATGACGTCCGGGAATTCATTGAAGAGCGGCTGCTGCCTCTTTCCACGCCGTCTCTTCGGCGCTCCAAGATCGTACGGCGTCCCCTTCTCGAGAATGTGGACGCGCAGGTTCGGGGCAAACTTCTGCAGCTCCCTCTCCCACTGCTTCGGCAGGTGCGTCAGCGTGACCACCAGTGCAGGCCTCGTCCGCGGGTCCGTCAACATCGCGATGGCGACGCAGGTCTTGCCGAGACCTACCGCGTCGGCCACGAGCAGGCCGCGTGTTTCCAGCGCGAGCGCTGCAGCCTGCTTCTGATAGTTGCGCGCTGGCACGACGAGCTCGAAGCCCTCGGCCTTGTAGTTCCCGGTCACGATCGCGGCTACGTCGCGCTCACGCTGCTCATGCAACTTCGCGCGCGCCGTCAGGTGCGCCAAGTCGATGCCGTTGATCTCCAGCGGGTAGCGCTGGATGAACCACGCGAGGTCGCGGCATCTCTCGATCGTGTCGCTGAGCACGATCTGCCCGTGGCTCCAGCGGGCGACCTTGCCGAACACCCGCTTGAGCCGCAGCTTGATGTGCGGCAGGCAGTCGATCAGCCAGACCGGCAGGTCGTAGTCGACCTGCGTCGCGTCGTGGCGAAGGGTGCCGTTGCTCATATCCACCCGACTGCGAGCACGAGAATCGGCTTGCCCTTGAGCGCTGGCGGCATCGCGCGGGCATGCTGCCGCCTTCGAGTCACCAGGACGATCGACTGGACACGGTCGTGCTCGGCGTACCGGCAGAGCTGGCGGGCGACCGCGGACGGGCCGCCATCCACCTTCACCTCAAGCACGATGCCGCCCACCATGAAGTCTGGATGGTCAGCCGCGCTGAGCTGCACCTCGCGCTCGAAGGCGACGCCGTTGTCACGCAGCACCTTCTCGATAGCGTCCTGCAGATGCGACTCGTCCTGCGCGTGGAAGCGGTACGCGCCAAGCAGCGCGACCAGATGGGATGGCTCGGTGACGATCATCGCCGCCTCACAGCGACCGCAGCGACTCGCAGATGTCTTCGCCAGGGGTGGTCGGGCACTCGTTGCCGAGGCACGTCCATTCGTCCCGCTCGCGCCGCGCGAACAGCTCTAGCCGTGGCCCCGGGTACATCCGCTCGAGCGCGTCCTGCAGATCCTCCGGCTTGCGGCTGTGCGGTAGCGCAGGCGACAGGAACACGTTGCGCTCGTTGCGCACCTTCGGAGCCACCTTCCCGCGCACCCCGAAGAGGACCAGCTCCGCGCAGCCACGGAAGTGGTGGCCCATGCCGAAGGCGAGGCCGGCCTTACCTTTCGCCGTCTTGACCCAGACCAGTGCCTGCTTCTGGACGTACTTCCACGCACGCAGCACATTCAGCCCGTCGCCGAGCAACGCCATCGGGCACCACAGCGCACACACCGAGTCGGTCGCCATGACCGGGAACACCTCCTCCGCGACCCGAGACAGCAGGTCCTCCGTCGTCAGAGTTCCGTAGTTCGCCTCCGCCCCGCGGCGCACCTTGCTCATCGTGAGCTTGTCACCGAACGCCCACGGAGGATCGGCCACGAGAACACGGTAGCGTGCACGATCGCTCATTGGTTTTCACCCATGCTCCTCCGGTTCGCACCCAATGGCGTTGCCCACTGCATTTGTCACAACTCCTCCGGGTTGGAGGTGCTCCCATTCGCCACTGTACAGCCCTTCGTACGTGGGACCCTCTACTATCGTACCGATCCCCAGAACCGAATTGAACGACACCATGGGGTAGAAGCGCCGGTTGAACCGAAAGACGTACTCGTTCAGGTACGCCTGTAAATGCTTCTGGCTGACTCCGTGGTGGGTCCCCAGCAGCCACGTCTTGAGGTTCGAGAAGACGATATGGATCATCGGCAGCGCTGCCTCTATGGCCGCTGGGTCGCCCAGGGTGGGCAGGAACTCGTGATCGTAGCCGAGCTTGCGTAGGTTCTTGTAGCCCTCCCATCCGTCGGTGGTGACCCGTGTCCCCGTCTCCACGTTGGCAGTGACAAACGCCTCCAGCGTCTTCCGGTCCCGATCGGGTATGACGCGCAACCGGAGGCGCCCGGCGTACGTCTGGCCGCGCTTCGGAACGGCCAGGCTGTGCGGAGTTCCGCGGAACTTCTTGCCTCGGCGGATCTCGACGGCTCCGACCACAAGCGTCTTGTGGTGGACGCCCCGGCCCTCGCCCCGCGTACGACCGCCGACCAGCGTTTCATCGATCTCGACCGGCCAGCGGCCGCCGATGCGGTCGCGCTCGGGCCGAACCATGGCGGCGCGCAGCTTGTGGAGCATCTGAAACGCCGTCTCGTACCGTCCGAGGCCCAGTTGCCGCTGGAATTGGACCGCGGACATGCCCGGGATGTGAGTGGTCAGGAGGTACGCGCCCCAGAACCAGGTGCAGATCGGCGTATGGGAGTCCTGCATCACCGTTCCGGCGGTGATCGATGTCTGCTCCCCGCACTGGGAGCACTCCAGCACCCGTAGTCGCGCCTGCATGCGGTACGGCCGCTCCGTTGTCCCGCACTTCGGGCAGACGAAGCCGTCAGGCCAGCGAACCTCGTACAGGTAGGATAGGCACGCCTCCTCCTCGGGGAACATGCGCTGGAAGTCGGGGAGGGACTGTGGAAATGCTACTTCTTTCGCCATCGTTCCAGTTCCTCAACGTACTGTTCTTCTGATTGTTCAGGCTTTGGATACGGCCAGTTCTCTGTGCAGTGCCGACAAAACCATTCCCCGGTCTCACGAAAGAACTCGGCAAACCACCTGGGCACCGATTCACCACATTTATCGCATCTCACCAGATCTGCTGGCTGAGATTGCGTCAGAGGAGGTGCAGCGGCTTCCGCAGAAGAAGCCACGTTGCTGCGCCCAGAAAGCCTGCGGTTGCGGAGATATGCCGACACTGTGAGTCCGAGGACACTCACCGCCAGCATTGTCCAGCCAAGCGTTAGTCAGAACATGCACTCCCCCGTGGCGACGGCCGCTCCGTTGTGCCGCACTTCGGGCACACGAAGCCGTCCGGCCAGCGAACGTCGTACAGGTAGTCAAGGCACGCATCTTCGCCCAGAAAGATGCGCTGAAAGTCGGGGAGAGACTCGGGAAACTCAAGTGTGCCCATCGCTACCGCCACCTTTCCTCGGTACAGCCAAGACGCCAGCCGGGGCGTTCGGATTGCCACCTACGTCAATCTCCTTGCCCCTCGCATCCCCCATAGTCTCTCGTATTGCTCCTACGATGCGTCGTAGAGGCTGTATGGCAGCCTGATCGGTGGTGTGGTGTTGCTCGGGGCCCCACGCTATCTCATTGTGCCTCAGCTTAAACTCGAAGAGTGTTAGCAGGGTGTGTACATCCTGAGCCAGATCGACACGTTTACGGTCGGCTTCGGCTGCTGCGTCGGCATGTTTGCGCTCCTTGTGCTTCTCGTGTTCGCCAAGAAGCCAAAGGCCGAAGGCCAAAACTACAAGGCCCACCCCCGTGGCAATCATGATGGCCCCCCGGTCCTGGCCCATGCACTTCTGCCAGGTGCACCAGAGAACTGGAATCGCCCCCTTGGCGACGTCGTACACGAACGATAGAACGGAACCGCCGACAAGGAATGCCCACCACTTTGACATCGTTTCCATCCCACACCACTACGGGTAGAGTGGTCCGGTGTCAACCGGATAAGCATGATTTCATCCATACGCAAGTGGCGCTCCAACTCCTCGGGCGCCAGCTGCACGAATCCCAACACGAGCTGCTTGCGACAGTTCTCCATCAACTTGTCAACGATGTCAGCCATTGGTCGTCTCCTTCGCTTTTCGCAGGTAGTTGCCGCTGGTGTAAACGCGAAACTTGTCCTCGAACTCCACTTCCACCGTGTTCATGGCGCCGCGCGCCAGCACCCGGCAGCGCTGGCCCTTGCGCTCCGGAAAGCGGGTCTTCACACGCCAGACCAGCGGGTAGGCCGACAACGACTCGGTGCGCGCCATCACTCCCCGAACTCGGGGTCGATGAAGTGCTGATACACAGCGAAGCCGTACACCTCGCTCACCCTGACGGGGCGCACAGGCCGCGTACGGCATAGTCGTACCACTGGCTGGACCTTGCAGTACGGCATCAGCTGAGCCTCAGCGTGTCTCGCTTCGCCACGTCGCCGAGCGTGATGTCGACCACCAACTCGGTGCCGACGTAATGCGGCGTGGTCCACTGCTTGCGGATGCACACGAGGTGTGCGTCGGGAATCGTGCCGTCCTGCGCGGCACGCCTAAACTTCCACAGCGTGGTCTCGGCCTGCTGGCGGGTCAGTGGCAAGCGCGATGCGAGCGGCAGGACCTCGAATTCCTTACCCGACCACATGCGCACGATGATGCAGGTCGGGCCGTCGTCGTCTTTGTCGCACAGTAGGATCCGGTCCCGCTGGATGCCCAGCATACGCAGCGCATCCAGCGTGGTCCAGATGCGCTCGATGATGACCGGGTAGCCGCTGATCCCCGTCTCCGAGCTCACTTGTCGTCCTCGTCTTCTTCCTCGTCGTCTTCTTCCTCGTCGTCTTCGTCGAGCGCTTCGAGAATCTCGTCGACCTTCTCCTCGATCGTGTCGAGGTCCTCCTCGGCCTGCGCGAGCAGCTCGTCGAGGTCCTCCGCCGTTCCCGCCGCCTCTTCGAGCGGCTCCGACTCGAGCGGCTCGTTCAGACTGCGCAGAAACTTCGCGAGCTCCCCACCGTTCGGTCCCTCCTCTTCCTTGAGGGCCTCGCTGGCCTTGACCACCACCTTGTGCAGCGCCTTCAGTCGCTTCAAGATCGTTGCCTTGTTCATCGCCAGCCTCCTCGGTCAGCAGTACCCTACCATCACGGCCACCACCGCCAACAGGCCGAGCGTGAGCCGCTCGGGCAGCAGGGGGCGCACGAGCGGACCGTGTCCCTGGACCTTCCTGGCCTCCAGCGGGGTGAGCATGGGCCGAGCCTAGCAGGTACGCCGTTGCTAGTCCAGCCGAACTTGCGTCGATCGCCGGGGCCCTGCGGGAGAGCTAGTCGAGGTCGTCCTCGACCTGCTCTTCGAGCGCCTCGTCCAGCCTTTGCACGGCCTCGGCCAGCGCCTGCCAGTCGACCCCATCGAACTCCAACTCCTCGAGCAGGCTGGCGTACTGCTCGTGCAACGCCCGGAGCGGCTCGCTGCCCGTGCACTCGGCCAGATCGGCGAGCTTGGATAGCCCCTCCTCTCGAGCCGTCGATTCCAGAACGCTCTCGTCGAACTCCTGGGCTAACTCCGCCAGCTTCACGGCAACCGACCCGTACTGCTCCGCCAAGCCTGGCAGCGCGTACTCTGCGTCCGGGTCGCGACGCAGCAACGCCAGCAGCCTGCGGTGCTCCGCCCTGTAGTGGGACTCCATCTGCGGCATATCCGCCGCCACGGCTCGCGCCTTGTCTAGCACGTCAGACACCGCGCTGAGTTCCTCGTCGATCTCGTTGAGCGCGTCGTCCAGCACCGTACTTTCGAGATGTTTCTGGATCGCGCGGACGGTCTGCTTCGCTTCACGCAACGAGCGAACGATGTCGTTCTTCCGAGCAACCATCTCATCGACTGCGGCCACGATGTCCGAGGCGGGCTCGTCGAAGGGGGAGAGGTCCTGCTCGGCCATGGCCTCAGCGTACCACAAACGGAGAAATTGGTCGCTGCCGTGTCAACCTCGTACCAACGCAAGCGCCGACGCAGCAGGTCTACGACGTCGCGGCTTTCGAGGCGCCGCGCTGCCTTTGCCGTGTTTCAGGCACGTCGGATCCCGAAGACCAGCTCCGCGATGGCCTGAGCGCAGAAGTCGGCGACGACCGTCGCCGCGCACGCGGCCATCTTCTTGCACGTCGCCGGGTCGACAGGCTGCTCTCGCTCGGCGCGCTTGCAGTCCTCGCACATCCGCGCTGCCTCCTTCAGGGCGTCCGCTTGTGCGGCCGCGCACGCGCGCCCCGCCGCACGCAGGGCGTCGAGCTGGATCGACTCCACGACGGTGTACGGGACCCCCGTCTCGCTTGCCCAGTGCTCCGCGTGCTTCATCGGTTCTCCGGGGCGGAAACCTCGTCCTTTAGGGCAGAGTTGATTCCCGGCCCTACCGCCGGCCGACCGGCCGCGTTCGGATGGGTGGCTTCAGCGGCTGCGCTGGCCCGCTGGGCTCCGGCAGGATGATCGGCGGCTTGCGCGGGTCCACCCGCAGCGCCGCCGGCAACAGGAAGCGCTCCGTCCAGGCCACCGTGCCGTCCTCTCCGATCGCGTCGAGCTCGAACCCCCGCTGCCTGCTTCCCTCCGCGAAGATGATCCTCCCCTCGGTCCCGGCCGGGTGCACGTAGCCCGGGTGCGTGACGCTCGGGATGTCGATCCAGATGCGCATGTCGCGATTCTACCACCGAACGAGAGCACGTCCTAGTGGTAGCATCGGCACGCAATGGTGCGACCGCGTGGACCCGGTGAGCAGTGCCTGAGTTGCAGCGCGACCATCAACGAGGCAGAGGCGAGAGACTGGATGTGCATCTGGTGCCAGGCGCGCCTGTGCGCCGCCTGCTACGTCCTGCACACCGAGCGTGTGCACCCGGCGGCGTACACGGTGCCGGGCCTATTGGTCGCGCACTGGAGGCGGCAGCGAGACTACCGCTGAGCTCAACCGCTTACCGGTCGCATCCCGTGCCCGTGCTGCATCGCGTACGTGAGCACCCAGTAGTCTCGCCTCTCCGGGTGCTCGCAGCGATGCTGGGACATGTCATTGCACCGCTTGCAGTGGAAGTAGATCATGTAGTGGTCCCACTGCCAGGGGCCCTGCGCGAACTCGACGTGGGCGAGGCCGGGCACCGGCTGCCAGACCAGATTCAAGCTGGCCTGGCCTTCGGTCCGCGCATCGCCTGCCGGCCGTTCACGGGCGGGTGGCGGCGGTGTGGGCGCGGCTTCGGCGGCGACGCCACCGCTGGCTCCGCGCTCGCGGCCGGCGCTCCGTTGCCAGCCTCGGTGGCTGCGGCCTGGCTCGGCGCTGGCTCAGGAGCGGCCGCAGGCACCGCCTCCGGAGCAGGCGCGGCCTGCCGCGGCGGAGCCGGCCGGATCTGGATCATCCCAAGTGTGGCGGGCACGCTATGACCCGCGGCCTCGAGCTCCGCGCACTTGGCGAGCGCCGCGTCCAGAGCCAGCAGCAACGTGGCGTCCGGCTGGCGCATCGTGCGCGCCACGAGGTGTGTCGTCCGCTGCAGGGTGCGATAGATGCCGACCCGACGCGCTCGCGCCAGCCGCGCCACCGCCGCGTCGTCCGCTGGCGGCGACCCGTCTAGCGGCGCAGCCTCGGCAGGGCCACGACGGCGTGGGAGCAGTGTACCCGCCACCCGCACGCCCAGCATGCCGGTCACCCCGGCGGACAGCATCCAGAGCAGCAGCGCGTCACGTATGGATGGCCGGTTGCTAGACATGTAGGTCTACCTGCTCCGTTGTTGGTGTACTACTGACCGAACTTTTCCGCCAGCCGCGCGCTCCACTCGGCGCGCATCGCCTGCAGCTCGGGGTCCGCATCGTGGATGCGCTGGATCTCGACCAGCGGATCCTTTCCCGACTGGGCGATCACTATCGCGGTGTCGAGCGCGACGCCAAGAATCGCAAG
>Ga0315296_10003461_pt1 | contig 13134 bp, 11 predicted proteins | sample YL17G14_18_MG_FD_203921 | JGI IMG/M metagenome (GOLD analysis project Ga0315296, IMG submission 203921) | Sediment microbial communities from Yellowstone Lake, YNP, Wyoming, USA - YL17G14_18 | ecosystem: Environmental > Aquatic > Freshwater > Lake > Sediment | place: USA: Wyoming | collected... | reverse complement strand
GGAAATTTATCCGGACAAGCGTTTCTATCGGCCGGGCGAGACAGCCCACATCCTGATCGTGACCAACAAGCCCGGCGCCCAGGTCCTGGTCACCACCGAGGGCCAGCAGGTTTACACCTGGTCCCTCCACACCTCCACGGGCACCTCACTCACCGTGGACATCCCCGTCGAGGAGCGTTACGAACCCAATTTCTTCCTCGGAGTCACCTTCGTAAAGGATGAACAACTCTTTGAGGCCACGAAGAACATTTCCGTCCCCGCCACGGAAAAGGTTCTGAAGGTCACTGTCGAGACCGACCAGCCGCAATACAAGCCCAACGACAAAGTCACCTACACCCTCACCACCCAGGACGAGCAAGGCCGGCCGGTCAGCGCGGAGGTGAGCCTGGGAGTGGTGGACGAAGCGATTTACGCCGTCCGGCCCGACTCCGTTCCTCCACCCGAGAAGGTGTTCTACCGCCGGATCTGGGATCAAGTTTACACGCAGTTTTCCACGACCTACTGGTTCACCGGCTACTCGGGACGGCACAAGATGGAGTTAACCTCTTTGCGGGCGCCCACCAGGCTGGCCGATTTCAAGGGGGGCCAGCCCGTCCAGCCGAAGGTACGCAAGTATTTCCCGGACACTATTTATTGGGCACCGACCGTGGTAACGGATTCCGCCGGGAAGGCGCGCGCCACCTTTACCTTCCCGGATTCGCTCACCACCTGGCGGGCAACGGTGCGCGCCATCAGCCGCGATACGCTGGTGGGCCAAGTGACGCGCAAGGTGATCACGCGCAAGAATTTGATTTTGCGCCTGGAGATTCCGCGCTTCCTTACCCAGGGCGATACCACCACGGTGACCGGGATTGTGCACAACTACCTCGACCACGAAAAGACGGCGCGCGTCTCGCTCCAGGCCGCAGGCGTCGAGCTGGCGAGCGCGGCGGAATCCACGGTGACCATCCCCAAGAATGGGGAAGCCGTGGTCATGTGGACGGTCCGCGCGCCCAAGATTGGCGAAGCCAAGTTCCTCGGCAAGGCGCTGACCGATGAAGAGTCGGACGCTTTGGAACTGACCGCGCCGGTACGCCCGTGGGGTCTCCAGCTCAGTGCGGCCTTGTCGGGTTCAACCTCGGCGCCGCAGGCGCAAACCACCGAGAAGATTGAGCTGCCCGCCGACATTAATCCGGAAGCGTCGTCACTCCGCCTGGATTTCTCGTCCTCCGTGGCGGGCACGTTGATGTCGGCGCTGGATTTCCTCGCCAGCTATCCGTACGGCTGCGTGGAACAAACGATGTCGAGTTTCTTGCCCAACATTCTGGTGACGCGCGCGGTGAAAGAGCTGGGACTGACTCCGCCTGCCGCCTCGGTCGAACTGGAGAAGAAAATCGCCGCGGGACTCCAGCGGCTCTACCAGTACCAGCACGAGGATGGCGGCTGGGGCTGGTGGGAAACCGACGCGACGCATCCCTTCATGACCGCCTATGTGGTGGCGGGCTTGGCGCAAGCCAAGGACGCGGGCTATCCGGTGGACGAGAACCGCTTGCGTCGCGGACGCCGGGCGTTGCTCCACGAGATCAACGAGAACCCGCGCGCCCTCGCCGACCTGCGTGCTTATCTGATCTACGCGCTCGCCTTGAGCGGCGACTTCGATCGCAACCTGGTGGAAGGCCTTTACGCCGCGCGCGACAAACTCTCGCCCAACGGGCAGGCGCTCATGGCCCTGACCCTCGCGCGTTTGAACGACGCGCGCGCCCCGGAGTTCACCAGGGCGCTCGAGCAGTCGGCGCGGGTCGAGGGCCCGTACGCCTGGTGGAAATCCGAGCGCCAGGAAATGCTCGATTTCTCCTCCGACAATTCCTTTGAGACCACGGCCTACGTGGTCAAGGCGCTCGCGAATCTGAACCCGAAGAGCGACCTGCTACCCAAGGCCGCGCGCTGGCTGATCGACCACCGCTCCGATGGTTACTACTGGACTTCCACCGAACAGACCGCCACGGCCATTTATGGCCTAATTGATTACCTCAAGGTTTCCGGCGAGCTGAAGCCGAACTACACCTTGAGCGTTTTCCTCAACGGCAAGAAGCTGGCGGAACGGCAGGTGACCGAAAAGGATGTGGCCAATCCGCTGCCGTTTGTGGTGACTGCCAACGCCCCGGAGGTCCACGCGGGCGCGAACGAAATTCGCGTGGTGAAGAGCGGACCCGGCGTACTCTACTGGTCGGCGTTTGCGTCATATTATCTGCGCGAGCCCAAACCCGCGCCGGTCGGCAGCACCAAGCTGAATGTAGTGCGCGAGTACTTCAAGCTGGCTCCGGAGCGAGTCGAAAACCGCTTCGTGTACGCCGAAGCGCCTCTGGAAGGGTCCGTCCAAAGCGGGGATGTGCTGGTGGTACGGTTAACGGTGAACGCCACCGAGGAGCAGTCGTATCTCGAAATCGAGGATCCTATTCCCGCCGGATTTGAGTTCATCGAGCAAGAGAACTTGTACGAGCTGAAGGCGAAGCCGCAGTGGTGGGAGTTCTACTGCACCCGGCGGGAATTCCACGATGACCGGGCGGCGCTCTTCGCGACGAAATTTGCGCGAGGGCAGGAACGGTTCCATTACCTGCTCAAGGCGGTGACGCCGGGAACGTTCCAGGCGAACCCCGCGCGGGTTCTGCCTATGTACGAGCCGGCGCGCCAGGCTTCCACACGGAGCGTGAGCGTCACCGTGACACCACGCTGAGCGGATCGCCACGGTAAGGGGTAGCGCGAATGAAGAAGGCGATAGCGACCTGGAGATGGAGTCTCGGGACGGTGGTCCGCAGCCCGGCGCTGCTTCTGACGCTGGCGGGGCTGGTGGCCTTGTGGGCCTTCGGCGCTTACCAGTGGTTATGGGTGCCCGAATCCTCGCTCGTGTTCCTTTTGTTGGGGCTCGTGTGGGGTCTCGCGCAGCTGCTGGTTGTGGTCGGCATCCTGGCCGCCACAGCGACGAGCGCCACCGCGGCTGCTGCCACCAACGCGCACCGCATGGGTTGGCGTGATTTCCTGGGGGTTGATCGGCGGCAGTTCTCGCGCTGTCTTATTTTGGCGGTGGCCGGCGGCATCCTCGTGCTGGCGCTGCTCCAAGTTTTCAGTTGGAGCGATGACTACGCGCTGGAAGTTGCTTCCTTCCTGACCTTCCGTTCCGAACGAGCGGTCAGCCCGATAGCGGTCGGGAAAGTCTTCTGGGTTATCCAGGCGTGGCTCTGGCTTGTCGTCGGGGGATTCCTTCTGAGCTTCCTGACGGTCCTGCTGCGGGCGGGTTGGCGGGAAGCGGGGCGGCAGGCTGCGCGCGTTCTCGCCAACTGCTGCTGGAGAGCTTCGTTCCTGACCAGCCTGCTCAGTCTCGTCGTCTTCGGGGGCCTTGCCTATCTGTTGGCGACCTGGCATCCCAAGGTTGCGGTGGGATTCTGGGATTACGCACAGATGCTTCGCCTGGGCGCGGCGTTGGTGCTCCTCGTGGTTGGCTGGCTCTTCTGGATGCTCTCGCTGGCGCGATTCAGCCTTCCGTCGAGCGAGGGCACGTCTTCCTGAACTCCCCACTTGCAGAATTGCGGCTGTAACTCACTGCTGGCCTGCGAACCAGCGCAAGTCGTCGGCGGTAGGGTGTTGGAGCACTTCCCAGAGGGCGGACGCGCCACGCTGGCGGGCCAGTTCCCGGACTCGCGCGAGCGCTCGCGCGTAGGCGGCCTTCATCTCTGCTTCTGAACGGGGATGGGAAAGGCTGTCCTCCAGACTGCGGCCGGAGAAAGAGGAAGCAGCGCCCGCAGCCGGCTGCTCGCCGGTCAGCAAAAGTACCAGACCCTCTTCGAACCAGTGCGGTACCTGGGGAGCGCGCAGGCGATGCACCACGAGGTGAGTCAGTTCGTGCCGCAGCGTCGCGTTCAGGATGCCCTTGCGCTTGAGCGTCGAGAGGGGCTGAAGCTGAATCGTTCGGCCGTCGTTGCTGGCAGCCACCCAACCCGGTTGGCCTGAAGCGCGCATGAATTCCGCGGTGGTCTCCCAGGTGCGCACCCGAACCTTGGCGGGCAGGGCACGAGCGCGGCTTTCCAGTCCGCGGCGGGACTCCTCCAGTGTCTGCAAGGTTTCCTGAACCCACGGCTCCTGGCTGGGTGGAAAGACAAGTTCGAAATGTTCGCTCGAGAGAATCCGCTCGGCGCGGCTCGCTCCCAGTTCTTCGATGGCGGCCCCGGGGAAATAATGAGCAAGGATTTTCTCGTAAGCCAGACCCATCTGCCCCATCTGCTCCGCCCCAACCTGGCAGAGACCGACTCCGTGGCCCAGGCCGCGGCCGGTGAAAATCAGCCGCCCCTCGCGCTGCTCCAGCGTGTAGAGATTGCTCTTCAAAGTGTTCCAGCCCAGTTGCCGGTTCACGGCGTACCGAAATTCATTGGCGTCAATCTGGCGCGTGGAGCTTCCCACCAGCCGCAAGGAGCGCACGCGCCCTGAGGCGCTCTTCTGCTCGACCTCCAAAGCACGGAGGGATCCGTCGAGCCGAACTCCCAGCCTGGTGGTCAAGATTCCCCGCACGGTTTCCAGGGGCAGTGACTGCTGCCAGAAAGCCTGCTCGCTCCTGGTGCAATAGGGATCACTCACACTTCGCAAGTAGGGAGCAGCGCGGTCCGGCCAGACGTCGCCCGCAGCTTCGGTGACACCGCCACAGTGGGCGCAGTAGTAAGCGTCAATAAGCTCGCCGCGATACTTCAGTACCAGGCCTATTGTCCCGGCCACAGCCTCGGCAATAGGCGAAGGCTCGCCGCCGGTCTCCGACGGCAGGCGAAAGACCTGGCAGTGCGTCAGGGAGCAGAAATCGAATCCCTGGGCTTGATGCCGTCCGCGTGAGCGCAGGGCCCAGGTGCGGGCAAGGATCGCCATCGCGGCCAGCGCCGCGGGGCTCTTGAGCGTCGCTGCTTCGCCCGCCACGACGCCTCCCACATAGGTCTCAATATCCACGCGAGCGATGACGCGGAAACGGGAACGATTGCCGCTGACTTCCGCTGCCCGCAGCGTGACAGAAGGGAGTGAGTCGAACTCACGGTGTTCGGCAAGCGCGACCGCAAGCCGAAAAGGCGCGGAAGAGGTGAAGGAGCCCGTGCGGAATTCCTCAGCCTTCTCGTCGCACGTACAGCGCAGACGGGTGGGGCTGGCCAGGCAGCGGGCCGTTTCTCGCGGCTTCAGTACAAGGCAGTGTGGCTTGCCGCGAGCGTCACAGATCTGGACCGGCTCCGCGCCCGCCGTGAGCGTCAGGGCTGACACGCGCTTGCCCGAGAACAACTCAACTCGAAACTCTTGGGCCCGCAACGGCGCAAGGGCACCCGTGACGAGCAACGTGCCTAATAGGAGCGTCCGCTTGCTCACGGCTTTCGTCCCTTCCCCGCAAAGTAGCGCTTCAGGATTCTTCCCGCCAGCGGTGCCGCGTCGCGGATGCCGGTTCCGCGCTCCAGGAAAACCACCAAGGCGATTTCCGGATCCTCGGCGGGAGCATAGCCGACAAACCAAGCGTGTGTCGCCCCGCTTTGGTCGAGAGCCGCGGCGGTGCCGGTTTTGCCCGCGACGCGCACGCCCTCGACTGCGGCGCCGCCTCCGGTCCCCGAACGAACGCATTCCTCCAAGCCTTCGCGCAAGACCTTGAAGGTCTCGGAACGCAGCTTGACCCGGCGAAGGAGCAGCGGAGAATGGCGCTGGACCGCGGACGGCTTCCAAAGGCGAAAGACGAGCCCTCGGGTCGCGATGGCCGAATAGGCCAGCAGCAATTGCGCCGGAGTCACCAGGACGGTGCTTTCCCCCAGCGCGGCGCGGGCCTTCGCCTGAGGGTCATCGCCGATGCGGACCTGCCCGGTGTTGGCCGCGGGCCACGGACCTGCTACCGGACTCCCGAAACCGAAAACTGCATAGCCGTGCGCGAGTGAGGTGGAAGTCAGCCGAACGCTCAGCGCGGCGAAAAAATAGTTGCAGGAATTGGCGAGCGCCGAGCGCAGAGTAAAGGGCGCGACGACCGGTGCGTGGGAGCAACGATAGGCTCTTCCCAGAAGCTCGGGAACTTGCCGGCAGAAAATTCGGTCGTCAGGCGAAAGGAGGCCTTCCTCGAGCGCCACGGCGCTCTCCACCAGCTTGGCCGTGGAGCCCGGCGGGAAGGCCCGGTCGAACACCGTCTCGGGATTCGCCAGCGCCAGGATTTCTCCGGTCCTTGGGTTGGAGATGATGAGCGCGCCTCGCCGCCCGCGCCGGAGCACGTCGACGAAGTCTTGGAGGGATTGCTGCGCCCGCAGGGGTCCCGGCGGGTCCAGGCTCAAAAAGAGAATTCCCAGAAGCGCGATGCGACGCGCGTGCTCGTGCGTCCATCGGCAAGCGTGTGTGGAGCGGCCAGCCAAGGTTACGGCTCGCGCGTAGATCGAAACGCCCATCCTGCCACGCGGCGCAGGTCCGCGCACGCGAGCTGCCCTACGTCATGCCGCGCGTTCTGGCCCAGGGCCTTTTTCGCCAGGCGAAGGCTCCGTCCTCGCCTTTTCCTTGCGAACTCCCTTTGCACGCGGCTGTATCAGGACGTGGTTGCAGCTCAGGCAGAGCAGGTTCTTTCCGCTCGGCGAGCGGCTCATATGAGTCGAGCCGCAATGAGGACACTTAGGTGCTTTCATAGCGGGCACACTCTAGCATATTTGGAGGCTCGCGGGTAGCCCAGTATGAACCTTAGCTCTGCCGCGCCCCATTTCCCCCCGCGCGACAAGCTAATAGCGAAGAAGTTAGCTATCCGGCACAGCCTGGCGCGCGGCAAGGAAAACAACAACGGATTCGCCCTTCGCTAAAGACCTTGACGCTGGCGGCGAAGCAGGTCATTGTAGCCGCCGAAAACGCATACATCCCTTTCGAGGTAGGAACATGATTAACCGTCGCTCGTTTTTCTTGGAAAGCGCCTCGGGTGCAGCCATGGCCTCCGCCGCTATGCTGGGCATCGGGTCTGCGGGCCGGGGTGCCGAGCCGTCCACGGCACCTTGCTTGGCCGAGTTTGTAACGTTTCGACTGCAGCATGGCACCCAGATGAATAACGCCCTGGGATGGCTGGAGAAGCGCGCCCTGCCGTTATGGCAGAAACACCGTTTCGGCCCCGTGGGTGTCTTCACGGTGGATATCGGGCCGGATATTCCCGCTGTCTGGTTCATTCGGATCTACGCGTCGCTGCCCGACAGGGAAGCGGTGTGGAAAGAGCTTGCGGCTGACCCCGATTGGGCGGCGGCCGTGACGGAGCTCGAGAAGGAGGGGCCAGCCTTCCACCGCGAGGACTCAATGCTCCTGGTTGCGACCCCGTTTTCACCGCCTGTTAAGCCTGCCGCTGCCGGCGACCCTCTCCACAAGATCTTTGAGCTGCGGATTTACGAGGCGCCGACGTGGAAGCAACTAGGCTATCTGCACGAGCGCTTTGCCGGGGGTGAAATTGAGCTGTTCCACAAGAGCGGCATTCATCCGGTTCTCTACGCGGATACGCTCATCGGGCCGAATCAGCCTAACATGGCGTACCTGATACCTTTTGAAAGCCAGGCCCAGCGCGAGAAAGCGTGGGCCGCGTTCCGCGATGACCCGGACTGGCAGAAGCTGCGTGACGAGTCGATCCGGCGCGGGGGCGAGATCGTGCGCAACATCACCAACCTGACTCTTACCCCGGCGAAGTTCTCCATGATCCGCTGAGCGGGAGGTGTTCGGCGCGGGCGCGGTATCAGGTTGGCCGCGGCGTGAGTTTGTATTCCTGCGGCCAACCTGCCCCACGAGTTTCGTCTGCTCCGTCTTGCCGCGCGCCCTGTTAGTCGTTGACAAGGAGAGCTTGGCTGGAGCCGGCCACGCGGATCTCCCTGATGATGCGCGTGCCGTATCCAGATAATCCCAGTGGCCGGCGGGAAGGAGCGTGAGGTCATGGTCAAGGGCTGGGTTGCGCTCGCCAATGTATGGTGGGCGGCAGACGGCAAGGGTCTGTTTGTCTCCACCGTCCCAACTTCAGGTAGAATGCTCCTCTATGTGGATTTGGAGGGGCGCGCTGACGTGCTCTGGGAGCACAAGCGCGGGGGCTGGTTTTATAACACCTGGGGCGTGCCTTCTCCGAATGGTCGCTATCTGGCGTTGACGGGCTTCCACATGGAAAGAAACCTGTGGATGCTGGAGAATTTCTAAGTACAGTGACGAGTGACAAGCTGGGAGATTGGGGTAGGTGGCATGTATGCCGATCGCGCAATGCGGACCGGCCGATTGAAGGCTCAGGCTGAGACCGCCACTACACCGCCGGGTTGGGGAACCTCTTCAGTGGGTCGGCGGCCTCCCCGCGCGAGGCGCCACGCAGGAAATCGAAATCGCAACCTTCATGAGCCTGGAGAACGTGCTCCAGGAACATCTTGCCGTAGCCGCGCTCGTAGTGCGGCGCCGGTGGCCGCCAAGCCGCGAGGCGATTGTTCAGCTCCGCGTCGGTAATCAGCAGCTCCAGCCGGCGACTGGGAGCATCCAGCTCGATCCAATCGCCGTTCTTCACAGCCGCCAGCGGGCCGCCCACCGCTGACTCGGGCGCGATGTGAACCACAATCGTGCCGAAACTTGTACCGCTGATGCGGGCGTCGCTCAGCCGCACCATATCCTTCACGCCGGCTTTGAGCAACTTGGCCGGGATGGGCAGGTGTCCCCACTCGGGCATGCCTGGGGCGCCCTTGGGGCCGGCGTTCTTCAAAACCAGGATCGAGTTCTCGTCCACCTCCAACTGCGCGTCGTCGATGCGCGCAATCAGGTCCTCGGCGTTCTCGAACACTACGGCGCGGCCCTTGTGCCGCAGCAGATGGGGCGAGGCTGCCGATTGCTTGAGGACTGCGCCCTGCGGAGCCAGGTTGCCCTTCAGGATTACAGTTCCGCCTTCCGGTCGGAGCGGCTGACCGAGTGTCTTGATCACATTCCGATTGAAGCATCCGGCGTGGGCGATGTTCTCGCCCAAAGTTTTCCCGTTAGCCGTCAGCGCGTCCAAGTGCAGCAGCGGGCTGATTTCCTTCATCACCGCCGGCAACCCTCCCGCGTAATAGAAATCTTCCATCAAGAATTCTCCCGAGGGCTTGAGGTTGGCAATCACAGGCGTGACGCGGGAAATTTCGTCGAACCTGGAGAGGGGCAAGTCGAGGCCCACGCGCCCGGCGAGCGCCACGAGATGGACGATGGCGTTCGTGGAGCCGCCGATGGCCATGTCCACGCGGATAGCATTTTCCAAGGCCTGCGGCGTGAGCATCCGAGATGGACGCAGGCCCTCCGCCACCATTGCCACCATCCGCCGTCCACTTTCTTCCGCCATGGCCAGGCGGCGGGAATCAACCGCGGGGATGTCGGCGCAACCGGGGAGCGTCATGCCCAAGGCCTCCGCCAGGCAGGCCATCGTGGAGGCGGTGCCCATGACGGTGCAGTGGCCGCTGCTTCGGGAAACGCAGCTCTCGATCTCGCACCATTCTTCTTCGGTCATGCGGCCGGCGCGCACCTCGTCCCAGAAGCGCCGCACGTCAGTCCCCGAACCAAGCTCCCGTCCGCGCCACATGCCGCGCAACATCGGGCCCCCCGGAACCATGAGGGCCGGGATATCGGCGCTCGCCGCGCCCATCAATTGCGCGGGCGTCGTCTTGTCACAGCCGCAAAGCAACACCACGCCGTCGAGCGGATAGGCGCGGAGGCACTCTTCCACCTCCATGGCCATCAGGTTGCGGTAGAGCATGGTGGTGGGCTTCATCAGCATTTCGCCCAGCGAGATCGTGCAGAACTCCAGCGGAAACCCTCCCGCTTCCCACACCCCGCGCTTCACCGCCTCAGCCACCTGACGCAGGTGCGCGTTGCAGTTGTTCAGTTCGCTCCACGAGTTGCAGATGCCAACGACCGGCTTCCCTTCGAAGACCAGTTCGCTGAAACCTTCCGCGCGCAACCAGGCGCGGTGGCCGAGTCCCCAGCGGTCGCGCTTGCCGAACCAGTCGCGGCTGCGGAGCCTGGGGGAACTCTTGGAAGACGATGAGTTCATGACCAAATCTCCTTGGCGCTCGCGACAATTGCGGAGCGCCCTGAAAGATTACCACGGCCGCGGCAGCCGTTCAGAGCTTCGCCCCATGGCACGGGCTTCCCGGAAACAGCCCCCGTTGGCGCGCGCGGGGAAAGTGAGAGGTGGCGCAGTCGAGAAACGGGCCCGCGCGAGTGCTACAATTGGCCAGCCCCTCATCGGGGTCGGCAAGTTGGTTCGATAGACAGGAGGCGCCAAACATGGACATTGCTGAGTACCGGGAGAAGATGCAGGAAACCAACCGGCGCTTCGAAGAGCAAGTCGTCGGTCGGGGAAACATTGCTGCCTTGGATATGGTGTACACTGCCGACGCCTGTATTCTACCGCCGGGCGCGGAGATGATCGCAGGCCGCGAAGCCATCAAAGGGTTCTGGCAGAACGTTGTGCGGAATGCGGGACTGAAGAAGGCTTCCTTGAAGACGGTGCAGGTGGAAGCACACGGGGACGTGTTGACCGAGATTGGGCAGGCAGAGCTCGTGTTTCAGGCTCCAGGGCAGCCTGCCAGCGAAGCCAAGGCCAAGTACGTGGTGGTCTGGAAACAGGAAGACGGGGCTTGGAAGTGGCACTGGGATATTTGGAACACCTGACCGCCTGCTTCCGAGGCGCGGGAGACACCCACCTGACGCTTGTGGCGGTGTAGGCAGTCAAGTCAGGGCAGAAGCGAGCCCGCGGGCCATCTGTACTGACTCAATTTAAGACTCGGCTTCCTTCGCGGTAACAAGGGAGCCGCGCGCCTCGCATGCCGCAGCAAGTGTTCGCCACGCGCGCGAGGACGTCACGCGGTCCCGAGGCGGAAGCTGGGTTCGGCTCCGGCAGCGCGGGCCATGAGGGTTTTCTCTTCCTCGGCGCGTATGGGTTCAAACTTCTGCGCCACGTCCATGGCCAAGCAGAAACACCTCTCCTTGCCGGCCCGAACAGGCGTGTCCAGGTTTGGCCGAGCAGCCAGCCATCCGCAGATTTTCGTAGGGCGGCTGCCGCGTAGTTGACTATGGTCATTGACCATGGTATAAGTCCTCCTCATGGAAGAGATTGCGATTTCCAAATTCAAAGCCACTTGCTTGGCGGTGCTAAAACGGGTGCGGCGGACGCGAAAGCCGCTCCTGGTGACCAGGTTTGGCGAGCCGGTCGCCCAGGTGGCTCCGCCGCCACCGGCGCCGCGGCCGGAACGGTGGTTGGGGGATCTGGCCGGTACGGGGCGGATTCTGGGCGACATCGTCGCGCCTGCCAGCAATGAGGACGACTGGGAAGTGCTGCGCGGATGAGACTCCTCCTGGACACGCACATCTGGCTCTGGAGTCGGCTGGAGCCTGCTCGTCTGACACGCCGGGTATCTCGAGCTCTGGAAGACGAGGCTAACGAACTCTGGTTGTGCCCGCTGAGTGTGTGGGATGTGCTGCTTCTTGCTGAAAAGGGCAGGATTTCACTGCTACCCACCGCGCCGGAGTGGGTTGCGGTGGCCATGGGGAAAGTGCCCATGAGGGAAGCTCCGCTCACCTGGGAGGTCGCTCTGGCCACCCAGCGGGTTCACCTCCCGCATCGCGATCCTGTGGACCAATTCCTCGCTGCTACGGCCCGAGTATTTGACCTGACGCTAGTCACGGCGGACACGCGTCTGCTTCGAGGTAAGGGCTTCGCTGTCCTGCCCAACCGCTAGACCCGCACCACCCAGCCGCCGACCGAGTCCAGCCTGGGCAGAGCCATCACAGGGGCACAAGACGAGCTGTCTGCCGCCTTGCTACGTGCTCCCGAGGCGGAAGAGGGGTTCGGCGCCGGCAGCGCGGGCCATGAGGGTCTTCTCTTCCTCGGCGCGGATGGGTTCAAACTTCTGCGCCACGTTCATCGCTAAGCGGAAGTACTTCTCATCGCCGGGCGGCACTGCTGCCGTGACCGCCTGCGAGAGCGTCCAGCGCAGTGCCAGCGAGGCTTCCTCGGGAAGTGCAGCTGGCTGGTACCAGCACTTGGGATTGGGCCGTTCGATCTCTTTCGTGCCCTTTGGCCACACGGTCTTGGCCATCGCCTTGAGCGCCAGAATACCCATACCCTTCTTACGCGCTTTCGCGAGCACCTGCGGGCCGAAGTTGGCTTGCGAGAAGAGCACGAAGTTGAACGGGAAAAGAATCGTGTCGAACGCATACCGGTCGAGCATGGCCAGCGCGTTCTCGACGGAGTGCGCCGAGAAGCCGATGAAGCGGATCTTGCCCGCCTGGCGCGCGGCCTGGAAAGTCTCCATCGCGCCGTTGGGCCCGAAGATCTTTTCGACATCTTCTTTCGTCGTCACCGCATGAAACTGATAGAGATCCAGGTGGTCGGTGCGCAGAACCATCAGAGAGTTGTTGAGTTCCGCCTCCGCGCCAGCCTTATCGCGCTTGGTCGTCTTGCAAGCAAGGAATACACGCTGCCGGTAAGGTTCCAGCGCCGGCCCCAAGCGGTCTTGCGCGTTGCCGTAGGTGGGCGCGACGTCGAAGTAGTTGATGCCGCGGTCGAAAGCCTCAGCCACGATGTTGTTGGCGAAGGATTGCTCGGTGTCAGTGACGACGATGCCGCCCAGGGCGATGATGGACAGCTCCACGCCAGTCTTGCCCAGCCGGCGTTTGGGAATGGACGACCTGATGCCAGGAACCTCCGCCGCCTTCGCCACCGGTTGCAGAACCTTCCCTGAGGCTGCTAAGCCTGCAGCTGCCGTCCCTTTCTTCAAGAAATCCCGACGATCCATTTAGTGGCCTCCTCACTCAAGCCCTGAGCGCTTCCGTAGGTTGTGCCTCACAAGCCTGACCATTCTCCCATTCCTTCCGGAAAAGCGTCAACGATAATGCCGAAACTCCGGCAGGACCGCTCCGCCCTGAAGGCAAACCGCCGCGCGACCCAGGTTCGTTTTGCTCTTCCCCAAAACTCGGATAAACTGCTGCTTCTGACATGCACCTCTCTTCGCTTCGACTTCACTGGATTCAGGTGCCACTCCACGAGCCGTTCAGGATCTCGAGTGGCGAGGTTGCCGTCAAAGATGCAATCCTGGTCGAACTCGAGGCCGACGGCGTGGTCGGCTGGGGTGAAGCGTCTCCGATGGCAGGGGCTTT
>Ga0315296_10003460_pt1 | contig 13135 bp, 8 predicted proteins | sample YL17G14_18_MG_FD_203921 | JGI IMG/M metagenome (GOLD analysis project Ga0315296, IMG submission 203921) | Sediment microbial communities from Yellowstone Lake, YNP, Wyoming, USA - YL17G14_18 | ecosystem: Environmental > Aquatic > Freshwater > Lake > Sediment | place: USA: Wyoming | collected... | reverse complement strand
AGCTGAACGTTTCATGGAAAACCTGCTTGCCCAAGTTGTACTTGACAAACGAGGTTCCGTCTTGGAACCATGTGCCGAGGAACCCGTTACTTATGTAGGCTAGCGATAAGGCGACCGCATCCGGAGCCAGCAATGCCTCATACTCTCCAGGCTCCAAACGAATCGGCTGAACGTTTTTCACAGACTTGTCCGCCGCTTTCTCCGCGACCTTTTCGACATCGATCTCCTTCATGTTCCTTGCGCACTCGTAGTGGTAGCCGTGCCCTTCAGATCCTTCCTTCTCCGATATCACCGTCACGGCCATCTGCGCGAGAGAAACCTGCGCTTTCGCGTCTACTCCTAGGCTGTTGGCCACTGCGAAGCCCGCTGACCCAGTCATGTATGAACCTGCGACCGCCTTGACGTATGGAGCCTTGTCGTGTGCGATCTGAATCGCTCGCTTTGCATTGTCGGCTCTAAGATTGGGATCACATGTCGCAGTCTTCCTGTCGAAGGTTCCCTTCAGAGGAGCATACTTCTTCGGTTCTGGCAGGCTCTTGAAGAGTTCGTTAGGCGGCGACACCTTGGCGATCTTGATTGCATTGCTCACAGCGGTCTCAACGGAAGATGGGTCAAGTGCGCCGATCGTCGCGTCGCCAACCTTCTTCTTCAAAATCACTCTAACGCTCAGTCCTTCCTTGATTGTCGCCACGTTCTGGTGAATCTGGGAATTGGCGAATCTTGTGAGATCTTCAACCAGTGTGAGGGCTGTGACTTGAGACTGATCTGCCCCTTTCTTCGTTGCAAGCTTCACAGCTTTCCGAGCTATTCCTGATAGGGTTTCAAGTGACAACTCAATCTCCTCCTACGCTATCCCCACTCGTACGTTGCGGAATCTGGCAGTCGGCACTCCATGCCCAACATACATCACTTGTGCCGGGAGACCTTTGCCGCATGTAGGGGTACCGTGCATATGCCAGTCGTCATTGGACACGGCATCGCAGCTTCCCCAGAACTGATGTGTTATGCCCGTGTACGTTGCCTGCTTGATCATTTTCTCCTTGCTTCCGTTCTTGATCAGCCAAGCAGCTTCGGTTCCGAACTGGAAGTTTAGTCTCCTGTCGTCAATACTCCAAGACTTGTTGGTCAACATCAATATGCCGTCCTGAGTGTCCCTGATCAGCTCGTCAACCTTCCAGTCTCCTGGAAGGAGACTTATGTTGGTCATGCGGACTATCGGCATTGCAAGCGGAGAGTCGGCCCGCATCCCACCGCTACTTCCTTCGGGAAGGTTCAACATGGCTGCAGTCTCGCGGGAACTCTGATAGTTCACAAAAATCCCTTCTTTGATCAACGGGACGTTCTTAGCGGGAACACCTTCGTCGTCGTAGCCGAAAGTCCCTAGCCCGCCGGGAGTCGTGGCGTCAGCAGATATGTTCACTTTCGGCGAACCATACCTGAAAGAGCCCAGTTTATCAGTCGTCAGAAAGCTCGTACCAGCGTAATCCGCTTCTGTCCCCAACGCTCTGTCAAGTTCAGTTGGGTGGCCGCTACTCTCGTGAACCTGTAACGCCAGCTGGTCTCCAGCAATGAGAAGAGTCGTCGTAGTTGATGGACACTTCTCAGCAGAAAGCAGCTGTACTGCTTCTCTTGCAGTCTCACGAGCATGGCCTGCCAAATCCAGCGACTCAAAGAACTCGTATCCTGCGGTATTGAAATTACCTCTGAACGAAGCTGGATATGACCTAACTTGCACATCGCCGTTCCTTATGGCCGTGGCTGAGACTCCCCCACCGCACCACACGATTGTTTGACCTATCTTCGCACCCTCGCTACTCAGAAACAGCTTCCGCTCTCTGTATGCACGAAAGAAGCTTGAGGAAGTCTTGATCAGTTCCGTCGACTCGGCTGCCGCGGTCCGCTCAGCCGCCTTCAGCGCATCAAGCTTCTCCCCCAAAGTGACCTTGAAAGGATCCTTCCCGAGCGGCGTAGAGTACTTCGCCTTCTTAGGCGCGGTTGGGCTCAACTTTACGTCGGTCTTCTTTGCTCTTGCGCTTGCCAGAGCAACCTTGTACGCTTTCTTCGCCGTTTCAATAGCGGAAGAGCGTTTCAGAACGGTTGTTCCAGCGAATCCCCATGCGCCCTTGGCAATTGCACGGACTCCTAGTCCTGCAAAAGCACCTTTTCGAATCTCTTCTGGATTCCCCCTCTTGACGTGCAGATTCTCAGTCTCAATGGAGACATGCCTGACGTCCGCATACGAGGCCCCTAGCCTCTGAACTATCTTCAAAGCCAGTTCTGCAAGATCTTCACTCATAACCAGCATCTCCCGGTTGAAAAGCCACGTCGAAAGTTTAAATGCCTTACGCGAAGACCTAGTGCCTTCAGTTCTGTGCAAGATAGATCGAGACAATGGGGACTGAGCTATGGACTGAGGAGACCTACCGGAGACATCTTTGATGCTGTTGTTGAGAAGCCTTCGGCAGCGGACAAGAAGTTTACTGTCGGATATGTGGAACTGATCTGCAGCAGAGTGCGAGTTTCTGTTCTGCGTGCAGCGCAAGAGTAAGGCCCAAGAAAGGATCATCGCGGAGGAGTTTCAGGTCACTTGGAGAGAACTTGTTCGCAAGGTTGAGGAGCTAATCCATAAAGGAGACGTTCAGAGAACCGTGATAAAGCAGAGTGGCAGAGTGTTTCTAGACATTCCTTTGGCTGTTGCCTTGGTCGAAGCGGTGCCTGCAACTTCACTCACGGCAGTAGGAGCCATAGCTGCTGTGGCCACAAACTGCACAATCTCCGCAGTAAGAATAGAGAGTCGTATGTGCTCCAAGCATGTGTCACACATAGGATCTAGACCTGCCGTCGTCTTGTCAGGCCTGAAGAATGAATTGTCAGGCTGCATACGGCCATTCACGTGCTTTTCTTCTGAATTGTCTGTCGCTACGCTTATCCGCTCGGCGATCTCTCAAGGAATTATGTCAGAAATCCGGCGGTTGACCATAGCGGACTACAATAGGATAGTGTCGATTTGGAAAGAGGCTGGACTGCCGTACAGACCTGAGGGCAGGGACTCGAGGGAAGAAATGGCAAGACAGATGCAAAGGTTTCCAGATCGATTCATCGGAGCGTTCGAGGGCTCGGAGCTTGCGGGCTTGTGCATAGGTACAGGCGATGGAAGAAAGGGATGGATCAACAGGCTCGCTGTTCACCCAAAACACAGAAGAGTGGGCATAGGGACTTTGCTGCTGCGAGAGATGGAGAGAATCCTCAAAAAGAGAGGTTTGAACGTGATATCGGCACTCATAGAAGATCGGAACATAAGCTCCCTTGCGTTTCTTGAGAGATGCGGGTACAAGATCCATAGGGACATAGTCTACGTTTCGAAGCGGGAGAGCGAGAGAGTCTAGTCCTTCTCCGTGGGCGCTCTGCTCAAGAAGAGCTGTCTCCCGAGCAATTGAGCCTGAACGATGCGCGTTTCGTGGCCATCTTGTCAACCATCAGGATCGTTTCGATCATTGATGGAAGACTAACGTGAAGTCGAATGGCCTACGTCACATATCTTCTTAGGCTTGATGCATCGAGGTATGCCTATATCTTGCCTTCTCGGCAGTTATGGTGAAGCTCCTAGGTCTGGAACGGGATGCACTTGCAGAGAACTTCGCGGCCTTCCATTGGAAGAATCTCAGCGATCTTCCTAGTTGTTGTGATTCTCCTCGTGTCCTTTTATGGAGCATATGTCTGGCTCGACTGGAAGATCCTGCAAACCATGTATCAAAGGAAGGCCGGTCTCAATTGGTTCGAAACCGTCTTCTATCACAACTATACATTCATTGTTGCTGCTTTGCTATCACTTATTGTTGTGAACCCTAGGCCAGGACGAAGCGATCTCTGGGAAGCATACGGAGCTGCTCAGTCAATGCTGGGCGGCATAACTGGAGTGCGGGAGCCTGCTGTACCGTCGACCATGGGATTCGGGAAGATCTCGTGGGTTTTCTGGCAATTTCTGAAATGGGCTCTGGCCTTCCTCTACATAGTTCCCAACAACGGGCTTCCCATGTTTGGGAATCTGACGATTGTGGTCTCAATGGCCGCGAAAGGCGTGGGGGACTGGTCCAAGTTAGTGCGCGTGCTCATGCTTCCCATTATGCCCGCCTCCGGGCCTGAGCTAGTAGACCTCATGCCCACAATGGAAGTCCAATACAGATTGTTCTTCTATGTGGCGTCAACCCTAGCCATAGTACTTGCTCTGAGAATGTTTCTGAAGTTCGTCAGAGATTTTGCATCTCTCAGACGAGAATCTTGGTTACGAGACATCTTCCTAGGCTTCGCTTTCATTGTTTTGATCGTTCTCTTTGAGGCGCCATACTGGAGGATGGATGTTAGAACACCGTATGAATATGCGATTTCGGCTGCACTCGTCATCTGCTTCCTTTTTGTCGGAGTCGCCTTCCAAGTGAGAGGAGTCGGCACAACATTGGCCCTTGCTCGTCGAAGAAGATCGCTAGTAACCGCGCTGGGACTGTTGCTGCTCGTGATCCTACTTGGAAACGCTCTGATGGTTACGGGGTTCACGGTCAATTGGAACAACAACTGGATTGAGTACGAGTGGCGGCCCTTGACTGCGAAGCAGATAATGGCGACTAGATGGGCTGCAGGAATTGACTCTTTCAAGTATCAACCCCTCTCGGCGATTCCATCAGGGAACGCAAGTCGGACGCTATCAGTAGTTAGGCAATGGGATCAGGAAGCTGCGATAACAAAGATGAAGAACCAGATCGGAGTGAACTGGATGAGACTTGCAGATTCGGACGTAATCTACTATGGAGACCGAGAATACTGGGTCGCTCCGACCACAGTGCTCTATCCCAGTAACGATTGGATCAGCCGACGGTTGATCTACACTCATGCTTCAAAAGTGATATGCCTAGACAGCCATAGCGGCGAATTCGTGCCCGTAGGAAATGTCTTCGGCATCAAAACCGAACCAGCAATCTACTACGGAGAAGGCTTCAGGGAGACCGTCTATGTCCAAGTCAAGGGCTTCAGAGAGGTTGAGGAGACCTCATACTCGAAAGATGCTGATTACGAATTGTCTGGTTGGCAGAGAATGCTGTGGTTCTTGTCAGAGGGACAGCTCGGTTTCGCTTTCTCCCCTCCTCAAGACGAGATGAAGATGCTGTACAAGAGAGATATTCTAACCAGGGTCAAAGGTATTCTGATCTACGGGTTGGAACTGGATGAAGATGTTTACCTGGTTAGTGATGGACAAAGCATCTACTACGCTGCGCAGGTCCTAACCGAGTACCCGCTCCAGTCAGGTTTCTCAGCGAGTAGCTATCAGCGTCTCTTCGGGTATGTTCTCGTCAATGTGGAGGACGGGCAATTGCACGGATACGTCGTGGCAAAGCCAGACGGTTTCCTAGTAGACTTCTACAGAGATTACTATCCCAATTGGAAATCTCCTCCCTCTTGGCTGGTGCCCCAACTGAGGTACTCTGAACAGCTCCTAGGTATGCACGATTACGCCGGGCAACTTGATGTTGACTTCAAGTTCCATGTTACTGATCCTTTCGTTTGGCGAGCCGGTTCTGCGTTCTATGAGAGGCCTCCTGCCACCTTGGTTCACTACATCCTGCTCTTGTCCGATGAAGAGGTGCGTTTCGTAGGCATCCAGCTTGTGGAATTCAAAGCCTCTGCAGGCAAGAACCTTGCCGGCTTGTACGTCGCTTATGGTGGCCCAAACCTTGGCGAAGTAACTCTCTACGGAGTCGGGAACGTAACCATGGCTCAGCTTATTGGCCCGTCTGCCGCGCTTCAGGCTTTGGAGACAGATGACTATGTTCGAACCCAGTTGACCTTACTGACAAACAGAAGACTCGGCAACATTCTTCTTTACTCCATAGCCGGAAAGCTGTACTACTTCATCCCAGTATACATAGTGGCTCAGGAAGCCGCCGCCGTCATAACAAAGATGGCCTTTGTTGTTGTCATAGATGCCTTGACAGGCGCGAAGGTTGCAACAGGATCAGATGCCTCTCAGGCATATTATTCTCTGGTTGGAGCCAGGCCCCCTGTCGTCACTGGCTATGAGAACAGACTGACGAACATCAGAACTTATCTAGACACCAGGAAGCTTTCGGTCATCAATGTGACCAAGGTAACTGCAAACGCCGAAATAGAGGTGGGCAGAGCAATGTATCTTAACGAGGCGCAGTGGCAAGACACAGCTAGAACCATCGACAGCTTCCTGAAAGAATATGTTTCCAAGACAGGGGCAACAGAAATCTATGCTTGGAGTCAGGATCCGACCAGCGTGAGTCTCGGCGTATTGGCCTTTCAGGGAGGTATAGTCAAGCTATACTATCTGACAATCCGTGTGAGGTGAGGTGGTTGAGTCAAGAAGAGTTCAACCTCTGGATGAGATCGAGCTACAGCGGCGCATTCTACGTTGCCGGCCGCAAGTTCGAGAAAACAGACACAGATGACATCAGAGTGGACGGAGGACCCTTCAGTAAAGACGAGGCTGCACAGCTGTATCGCCTCCTTGCCTCTAGGAATCCAGTCGCTCAAATCAATGCCCTGCTGGCCATCTTGGAACGCAATGGCGTTCTGCTCTGGATACTTCTGGGAGTGTCGTTCGTCCTAATGTTGCTCGTCATAATCCGAGTCAGACGGTAGGAAACGGCCTGAGGAGGGCTGCAGCCTACGTCAAACATGATCTTTCTCGCGACACTTCTTCTGAACTGGTCAGAAATAGTGCGACTTCTCAGCCTCAGGGAGAGAGAGAAAGGGGTCGGTGATGGTACAGTGGATGGCCACAAGTACACTGTGGTGCAACGAGGCGAACAGATCTACATAGTTCTACCAGATCATCCACGGGACAAATGTGAGAGCATCGTAAAGAAGCTTCTTCAAAAACTCAAGCCGGATGCTGAAATCAAGATAAGTTCCATCGGACATGCCTCGACCCACTGCAACTACTGCCTTATGCCTTTCTCGTTGACATACAGATGCCACAGGTGTGGGGGATGGTACTGCAGTGAGCATCGGCTTCCCGAAAGACACAACTGCCCAGACGAGGGAGGCAAAGTGTTGGCTGGCCGCATTCAGCGGAAGGAGAGTAGGAAAGAAGAGCTTAAGGAGAAAGAGAAGATCATTGCCGTACGGCTTCCGTGCGCTTAGAATACGCAGCACCCCCTCTTTTGGCGAATGCACCGAAAGTTTTAACCATCTGTGAGTACGTCTTTGCTTATTGGGAATAGTCCCAAGGGTTTTTCCCATGAAAATGAAAGGATCTATACTTGTGGCGCTATTCTTGGTGCAAACCATTGCGTGCTTCGGTATTTCGAACGTCAACGGTGCAGCCGCTCCTACACAGACTTGGTCACCATTAGGTCCGAGAGCTGATGCACAGCTATGCCGTGTCATCACCTCATATGAGGCTCGGCTGGCTGCTTTCGAGGCGGACGAGATTGACGGCCGGCCGTACCGAAACGCTTAACCGCGATACGAGGAATATAGAAGAGGGGAAAAATCCCATGAAAATAAAGGGAACTCTTCTGATAGCGCTATTCTTGGTCCAAACGATTGCATGTCTCAGTATTTCTAGTGCAAAAGGTGTGGCTGCTCCTACGCAGACTTGGTCGCCATTTGGCCCGCGTGCAGATGCTATACTGTCTAGGATCATAACCTCTTACGAGGCTAGAATTGCCGCTTTCGAGACAGATGAGATCGACGCAGTTGCAGTTAGGCCGGATGATCTTGAGAGAATTCGTAAGAACCGACCCGACGCAGTGTTTGTGGAGACTCAGTCTTGGGGAGTTCGATCACTATTCTTCAACATGCGTAATTGGCCGTTGTCTGACGTCAGAGTTAGAAAAGCTATGGCTCATCTGATTGACCGTGAAGGATACATCATGCCTGAGATTAGGAAAGGATACGGCCTGCCTACCTACACCATCATAATGCCAACACTTGGGTCTTGGTTCAATCCGAATGTGAAGACCTACGAATACAGTATAGACAAGGCAAACAAGTATCTAGATGAGGTCGGCTTCAAATGGGACGCTCAACACAAATGGAGACTTGATCCAAAGACAAACCAAACTCTCAGGCCTATCGGAATAATGACAGGAACCGATGCTGCTTCGCCAGACGACTTTGCAACCGCGGTCTATTTCGGGAAACAATGCGAGAAAGTTGGAATAAAGATAAAGCACGAGGCGGTGGCCTCCGCTGCGGTGAGAACCATGAGGGTCAGAGACGTACTCGATTTCGATATTTACCATTGGGGCTGGACAGGCATAGGACCAGAATCTGACTGGCCTTTCCGCTTCTTCCACTCACAGTTTGATTGCGCCAAGAAGCCGGGAAGCTGGAATAGATACGGCGTCAACGACCCTGCGCTTGACAAGGTTCTTGAGGGCTACGTGGAAACATCTGATAGGGCGAAGGCCAAGGAGTATCTGTTCAAGGCCCAAGAGATGCTTCAGGAAATTCTACCTTGGGTTCCTGTCGTTTCGGGCTCAACGATAACGGCTATATCCGGCAAGCTGAAAGGCTTGGTTTACCTCAATGTTCCAGGCATGACCTATCCTGTGGGACGCGGCTGGATAAGCGACATAAACGAATACACCGTCGCATTACCTTTTGGAGCGAATATTCGCAGGGCCTTCGTAGACATCTACACGCTCAATCCGGCGACATACGCCTGGGCAGACGAGGGAGACGTGATCGCGATGATGTATGAGCCGTTCACGGCCTCGAACCCTGCAGATGCAAGCGACTCAAGCAAAGATATACCCCGTCTTCTTACGAGTTACAAGACTGAACTAGTCGAAGTGTCTCCGGGAGTCAAGGCGACAAAAGTCACGCTCAACTTGCCGAAGAATATTACTTGGCACGACGGCGTTCCAGTCACGACGAAGGACGTGGACTTTTGCATCTGGAAACTGGGCAAGGAACTTCAGTTGTACCGTTACTCAGACAAATGGATACTGGATACCTACAAGACCGAGATTATCGACGATAACACAATGAACGTCTACGTCAACGGCACAAGCTGGATGACCTATCTTGATATGCTAGGGCTTCGCGTCATGCCGAAACATCTTTGGGAGAACGTCAAGAACATAAAGGCTAGTGTTCCGCCTCGTGAGAAGAACCCAACGAATCCCGACCTGTCCATGCTTACCGGATGCGGTCCATGGATTATGAAGGAGTTTTCTGCAGGAAACTTCGTTCTAACAGTCTGGAACCCGAACTACTACCATAGACATCCGGACAAGGGATTGGTATTCGAACAGACCACGATACCCACAAGCATCTACAGCGATGAGTCAGCAGAGATATCAGTTAAGCTATCGGACTACTTGAAGAGAAATGTAGAGAACGCGACGGTCAAAGCAATATTCCAGTTGGACAGTAAAGCCGTCAAGGAGGTTTCGCTCTTACATAAGGCTGGTGGAACGTACTCAGCGACTTTGTCGGGACTTGAGGCAGGTTCATACAAGGTTCTTCTGAAGGCGGAGCAGGGAACAAGGTACGGAATACTAGCCAGAAGTCAAACTGTCTCGTTTACGGTGACCCCTACTTGGCAGAAGTACGCGCCATACTTGGGCGTCATCGCAGTCGTAGTAGTCGTCGCGGCATTTCTGTACATCAGGAAGATGAAGGCCAAGAAGTAGCGCTAATCCCCCTTTTTTTTCGATAGGCGTTCCTCATGGCCGGATTGGGTCGATACCTGCTCAAGCGCGGGATTGACCGTCTGATTCTCATAATTACTGTAGTCAGCCTTCAATTCGTTCTACTGCGGGTGATACCGGTCTACGTTTTGGGCTTAGACCCGACAGCTTTCCTCATTGATCCCAATTCTCCTCCCGAGGTCGCTAATATTCTGAGAAGGCAATTCGGGATTGATGAACCGGTCTTTCCGCATCAATTCGCAAGATATGTTCTGAGCCTGTTTACTTTTCAGTTTGGCTACTCCTTTGCCTCTGGCAAACCAGTGATTGGCGAAATAATGGACAGGCTACCAAACACGGTGGCACTAGATTCACTTTCTTTGTTGTCAATATGGACGATTGCCCTAGTAGCTGGATTGTATGCGGCAAGGAAGAGAGGTAGCCGCGTGGATTCAGCTATCGTTGTGACGTCGATCTGGTCCTACGTCATGCCAGGTTGGTTGATGGGTCTGATAATGTTGATGGGTCTGGCTTGGGCCCCGCAGATAATCTGGGGAATCAAGCTATTTCCGATAGGCGGCACAACTTCACCAATGCTGCCTCCCGATCCGATGGTTCGCCTCATAGACTATCTGTGGCATTTGAGTTTGCCTCTCATGTCAACGGTTATCGCAGGATTCGGCTCGTTGACCTACTTCATGAGGAGCATGACAGTGAGCGAGTTGGAACAAGACTATGTGGTTACGGCTAGGGCGAAAGGGATGAAGGAAGAGTCCATAATGCGTCGACAGATTCTCAGAAGCGTCTCGGCTCCTGTCCTAACAAGACTTGCGATGGCTCTACCTGGGCTTATGGCGGGCGGAGTCATATTCGAGTCGATCTTCTCTTGGTACGGGATGGGCAGATATATGCTCCAGTCGATAGAAGGCTTTGACTACCCAGCCGTTCAAGCCGTCCTATTCATGCAAGGGTTGGTCGCTGCCGTGTCTCTGTATGTTTTAGACATTGCGATCATGTATGCTGACCCGCGAGTGAGGCTGCGCTGAGCCGTGTCGCGAAGAAAAGGTCAGAGAGCTACTTGGAAGGCGCTGTTCAGAAGGAAAATGATGATCGCTGGCATATGTCTTCTGGCACTCAACATCCTGATAGCATTCCTTGCTCCATATCTGGCTTGGCATGATCCTATAACCGACATGCAGGTCGCAAATGACTACGCTATGCCTGAGTGGGCATCGGTCCTGCCCGGATGCAGCGATCTCCCAAGGAACATGAACATGGAGATCCATCGGCAGGAATGGACCATCTCCTATTCTGGAAGCAACACCGGGTCTTGGACACTGCTCTCTCGCAGCACAGAATTCACTCTTCTATATGATCAGCGAAACACATCAGGGCCAGGGGAGGCTGTAGCCGTGCTGAGGTATCAGTTTCAATATCCATACGATCCGCCGAAGACTTTCGTCATCAAAATACCTGTAAACATAACGACGAGCAGCACCGAAACGGTTGCCTATAGAATGACTGTTACGCTTCGCAGGGTCGGTGATTCGGGGGGATTTGTGATTCATGACTCATTTCCTCCATGGAGAAGCTCAAGCTACGTTAAGTGGGAAGATTTGGTTCTGATCTTGCATTCCAGAAACGCGGCCTTAGCGAGGCAGGTTGGAATCAACCCCCTATACCAGAACATCGCCACGGAAATCTTCTCGGAAAAGTCTTCATATGAGCTTGTGATCAGTCTATTCCTGAAGGATGAGGGGGGAGCGAAGGCCCCGGGACAACTCGAGGCGACTTTTGGAGCCGTTTCACTTCGAATCCCAGGACTCTTGTACGGGATTCTGGGAACAAACAACTTTGGAGCAGATATCTGGTCGCAACTTGTCTATGGTGCTAGGATATCTCTGATAATAGGCGTCTCCGCAGCTGTCTTGGTAGTAGGCTTGGGATTGCTTGTTGGCTTGGCGGCGGGATACTACGGCGGAGCCTACGATCAGGTTTTGATGTTTCTGACTGATACTCTCAACCAACTTCCCCATATCCCAATCATTTTGACAATAATGTTGGTGCTTGGACGGAACATCTACATCATAGTCGCATTGATCTCGATCCTTTCATGGATGGGTGTCGCCAGACAGATTCGAGCTTGGGTTCTATCCTTAAGGGAGAGACCTTTCGTCGAGGCGGCTGTAGCTGCCGGAGGAAGCAGCTACTACATTGCATTCCGCGTGATCGCTCCCCAGTTGATCCCAGTTGTAGCCTACTACCTAGCCATGAATGTTCCAGTAGCCGTCTTTCTCGAGGCGGGACTGAGCCTCATAGGCTTCGGAGACCCATATTTCCCGTCATGGGGAAAGATACTGAACGAGGCCTACAACTTCGGAGGATTCACCAAACTAGCATGGTGGTGGATAGCACCACCGATCACAGCCATCCTACTGCTTGCCCTAGGGTTCGTACTTATCGGATACACCCTTGAAGACGTCTTCCACCCGCGTCTACGAAGAAGATAGCAAACGATTCGGCTCTTCAACAACTGTTCCTGAACCCGACGCAGAGAATCTTTCGGAGCGATAGGAGGAAGACTCAACCCGACGGGTTCAGGATAGCTAGTAGATAGGCTCTATTGCAATCGGTGAAATCAGACACAGATTGTAGAACGTGTCTAGGATCATCCAAGAAGCAGCAAGCACAACATGCGAGCCACCTGACTCAATCCTGGCCTTCATGATTTTCAAACCATGACGAACAATCACTGCAGCCAGAATGCCCGTTACAGCCTGAGATAGACCCCCCGGATAGAATTGCACAACCTTCTCGTATCCTGAGGCTAACGCCACGTATTTCAGCATAACACATAAGGCGAGCAATGCAGACGGTGAGTGAAGAAGCGAGCAGAATCTTTTCATCCAATGTCCTAAGCCCCAAAGTATTATCGAAAAGAGAAGCAACAGAGAAAGGAAAAGCACGTTGCTTACCGTAAAGACTGGGACAAGCGCCAAGGACAGGCCAAGATTCCGAAGGATGCTCTTAGACTGATCCGATATTCCTGTTAGAAATGAGAAAGAATTCTCTGAAACGCTATTTACATGGATCAAGCGGTATTGCTCTTTATCATCTTCCAGATAGACGATGTGTACGATATTCGATGAATCTACGGCTATCGCAGGAGACGACGAGCTGTAAGGATTTCTCACCACAGGCTCATCTCCAGCCAGCAATCGTCCAGATGAATCAATTTTGGAGAAGAAGATGCGCCAACGAAGCTTCAGGTATAGTGGGGCAAATCGCCATTCTCCGTAGATTGTTTCAAACGCCCAATTCCTGCGAAGCTCTTCAATCGCCGTATCTGACCTAACGTCCCCGTAGACGACGCAGATATTGTCGTCATTGTCAATCATTGCCGAAGGCAATCCTGTCTGAGAGAAAACTCGGCTACTTGCAAGTCTTACTCGATCGAAAACGGCACTGCCCTG
>Ga0315296_10003459_pt1 | contig 13142 bp, 10 predicted proteins | sample YL17G14_18_MG_FD_203921 | JGI IMG/M metagenome (GOLD analysis project Ga0315296, IMG submission 203921) | Sediment microbial communities from Yellowstone Lake, YNP, Wyoming, USA - YL17G14_18 | ecosystem: Environmental > Aquatic > Freshwater > Lake > Sediment | place: USA: Wyoming | collected... | reverse complement strand
CTTGGTATTCTTCTTCAGACAGGTTTGCCCAGTCGTCGTAATTGGCATTAGAGGAGGCAACAATGGAGTACATATCAGAGCCTGGCCGGGTTTGGGGATAGTAGACTGAGAACGACCGGCTGGTAGTATTTTTGCTGCGAACTTCTCCGGAATCGAATTTCTCTGCCTCTGAGGTGAAGAGAAGGTCTCCTATATAGTCAATCCTCTCGCCTTTTTTGATGCCGATATAGACCTGACAAGTGCTGTTATTGAGGCGCACTTTTTTGGCCTCTTCAATGAAGCTTCTAGAAAAATTCTCGTCTCCGACCAAGTTATGGATGGTTGATAATAAATTACCATTGGAGACAACAGCCTTACTCTTGATATGATAATGATATCCTCTTCCACTTTTCGCTATTACCCCGGCAACCTTTCTATCCCCAGTAATGATTTTTTCCACCAGGCACTTAGTCCGAATATCAACACCGTTTTTTAGAAGCTCCTCCCGCATTTTTCCGATAAACTGGTCTGTTCCTCCTCGAACAGTATAAACGCCTTTGCTCATGAAGTTGGAAAACACAATTCCATAGCTTATCGCGGGATCGTCCAGGGTTGACCCGTTGGCATAGGCAATTGGTTCCATTAACATGCGGACAACATCATCATGGCCAGGAAAGAACTTTTCAAGAAATTCTCTCGTGGTCATGCTTTGGTCATCATAGAAATTCATGTTTCTCGCTGTATCGAAAAAGCCTTCAATATTCTCTCGGGGTATTTTGAATCGCTGCTGCAAGATGCGTGTGAAATCCTCCCTGTCGTAAGTTGTGGTAAAGGAGAACTGGGGGTTGTCAAATCTGATCCCTTTGAGTTGAACAATCATGCTAGCAATTTCAGGAGTCCAGTATTTACGACAGGTTTTAATCATACCAACTGGAAATCCATGTAAGGCGATATCAAAGATATGTCCCCTTCTTTTGAACCAGGTAGCCAACCCACCAAGGTTGTAGTGCTGCTCCAGAAGTAAAACTGAATGCCCTCCTCTGGCCAGCATATTGGCACATGTCAATCCTGCCAGTCCACCTCCGATGACGATGACATCATATTCTGGCCTTGTATCTTTTGACCAATCGTGGCTCATAGATTTTCCTTTTGGTTCTGTCCCTTTCCTTAGATCTTCTGTAGAACGTGAAAATTTGCCATAGAGATACCACTAAGCATTGTTCCCACGATTCCCAGGAATCCCTGGTCTGTGCCGCAGATAAACAGATTGTCTAAATGAGTCCTTCCCGTTTTGATTTTGTTTGGCGTCCCGTAGACTGCGCCATTTATATGGCCGGTGAATCTGTGGATCGTTTTTGGAGTAAAGATATCGGTAAAAACGATTGAATCACGGAAATCAGGTACAACTTTCACCACCTCCTTGAGCGTGGTTTCCAGCCAGGCAGCTTTTTGGGCTTTATACTCTTCTTCACCCAATCTGTTCCAGAGGTCGAAGTTAGCCAGGTTGGTTATCCTGATCATGCCCTCCGGCAAAGGATTTTCGAATTGAAAGTTATTAGGGCAGCAAATGACACCACTGGAAACATCAACTAGCTCGTCAGGTTTGCGATAATCAAATCTATCTGAATTATTGTAAAAGGCAATTGTTGTGTCATAACCCATTTTGGCAATTTCTTTATCTAAGACCATAATAGACTCCATACATGAAATTTTACCCACATCGTGCTTGAAACTTGCAGAATCATAATCGGACAAAAGCCTCATGGTTTCAACATAACCGGCTGAGGATAGTATTCTATCAGCCCTCAGCGCTTCGCCATTATCGAGTAAGGTCGATTCAACCTTACTGTTGGCAACCTGAATACTTTTTACCCCACACTTCAACCTCAATTCACCGCCGCAAGCCTTATACTTTTTCACCAGCACATCGAGGATTTGGCGTACCCCAGCTTGAGGTCGGGCAAAGCCTTCGCAGAAGATACTCTTGAACATGATAACAAATTGTCCGAACTCCATGTCATTCTCTTGGGCATTTCCATAAAACATAAGCGGGCAAAAAATCATATTGCTGAGAAGTGGGTCAGAAATAATAGAACTCACAACTTCACGAGCCGAAATCGGTTTGGCATACAGATTCAGTTCGTCATATTCGAAAATAGTCTTAAGCAGTTTTAGGAAGTTGTCAGCTTGCGTGGGAAAATTATCGATGACCTCTTGGACGAAAAAGTCGAAGTCGTTATTAAATCTTAGGGTTTTCTCGGGAAATTTAATTACTGACACCCGTTGGGGGCAGAGGGCGAAATCTTCAGCTTTTAGTTTGAGCTGTCGGAGCAGCTTCGGCAATGGCGCTAATCTAACGTCCTTGGGGACATAGTTGGTCATGGCATGGAGGCCGACATCGAATTTACGTCCCCCAAGGTTGTAAAAGGAGTTCAGTCCCCCAACACGATAATGTTTTTCGACGATGCAGACCCTTTTACCGTAGTAGGCTAATCTAATGCCAGCGGCAAGGCCAGACATTCCCGCACCGATGATTAGGACATCGTAATCCATGGTCAGGCTCTTTTCAAAATCAAAGGCTAACTAAGCCTTCAATCCTTGGGAAAATGCGACAAAAACTTGTGTTCTTGGCTTGCTAACACGTAATAGTATATTGGGTTTGTAGGAATGGGTCAACTGTATTTTTCTTCCTGCACTCTACCCACCAGGATTGCTTCGGCTGACCCTACAATCTCTCTCCAGCGATGGGAGAGGGTTGGGTGAGTACCTGGATCAAGGAGCCGCCGCCCTTCCCGGCCAATCTATGGTCAATACCTGGTCATCATAGGTGGTGAGCCTTTCCACACCTTCTTTAGTAACTAGGTAGTCATCCTCCACCCCAACCGCTCCTACATCGGGGAAGACCAGCTTGGGTTCAAGGGCAAAGACCATGTTCTCCTTGAATTCCTCGTGGAAGCCCGGGGCAATAACGGGATATTCATCAATCTCAAGTCCAATCCCGTGTCCGATGAAGGCGACCTGCTGCCCCTTATAGCCCATGAAATAGTCATGGTATCCCCTTCGCTTAACTAGTTGTATTACCTCCCTGTAGAGCTGGGAGCAAGACTTTCCCGGGGTAATCCATTGTTCCGTAAAGTCCTTAATCTCTTTGGCAAAGGAGTAAGCCTTTTGTAGTTCTTGGGGTAGCTTCCCGATGACAAAGGTGCGGGTCATGTCGGTTGCATAGCCGTTAATCCCAACACCAAAGTCAATAATCAAAGGTTCATTCTTAGCGATAATATTAAAACTTGCCCCTTGGGCAATAGCTGGCGTAGTTCCCAGACCACCTATTGGGACATTTGTGGTGGGAGGGATGGTTGCTGTTTTGCCACAGAAGACATGGGCGCAGAACATCTCCTGATTATATCCCCGCATTCGCAGCCGACCTTGATGCCCCAGGCGTCTAGCTAACGCTACAAGCAGTGAGTCAACATCCAGTTCGGTCATCCCAGGGCGGATATTTCTGTGGGCTTCCAGCATAACCCGGTTCAGGATCTCACAACCCTTCCTGATCTGTGATATTTCATACCCTGATTTAACCATGCGAACCTTTCTGATGAGCTCGGAGACATCAAGGAAATCTGCCTCTGGGAACTCACGGTGTAGGGTGAGATAATACTTCGCGGGCAGAACGTCCATTTCCAGGCCTATTCTACCTCGTACGGAGTAGTCAAAGTCAGAAAGAGCCTGAGCTAGTTGTTGGTTGTTTTTTACGGGAACGATCTGACTCAAGCTTGATTCCCTTAGAGCTCGGCTAAGGTTTCCCTGTACTGCCAGGACAGCTTCCCCTTCGGCAGGAATAAAAAGGAGGGAACGCTGAATTGTACCAGCGAAATAAAAGAGGTCGACATTCTGCGAGATTAAAGCTCCGACAATATCATCGTCTTGAAGCAGCTTCTGAAATCGGGCAATCCGCGACTGGATTTCCTCTCGTGGTGTGCATTGGTACTCCATTGCGTCCTCCACGGGTTAGTCTGGATACTCCTTAGCTTGCCTGTATGCCTGTTTTGCCAAGCCGACCATCGCTTTAGCTGCCCTCTCCGGAGTGGGGTAGATGACCACACCGTTTTGTACAAGCTCTTGCTTCTCCTCAACCCAGACCCCGGTGGGAGACGGAAAGCAGGAGATTATGGGTTTTCCATAGGCGGGCGACTTAAGTAAGCTAGTTATCTCCTTAAGCAAAGGCCTATTTGCTGAGGCGTAAGCAGCGTATAGTAGCACGCCATCTATGTTTTCATCCGTGAGGACAAGTTCAATGACCTCCCTTATTGTCTGACTGTTATACCAGGCAGGTCCCATGTCAACAGGGTTCGCCCGCATGGCTAAAGGAGCCAGCAACTGATCTAGCCGCTTGGTGGTCTGGGGTGAGAAATCGGCTAATACCAGACTATTCTCTTCGCAGATATCGCTCATGATCATGCCGGGACCGGCTTGCCCTGAGAGAGCAGCTACCCGGTTCCCTTTGGGCAAAGGGCACAGAGCAAGGGCTTTGGCTATATCCATTAGCTCAGTGGAGCCTTCGGCGATAAGAATGCCAGCTTGCTTAAAGGCGGCGGTATACACTTCGTATTTGCCAGCCATTGAGCCAGTGTGCGAATAAGACGCCTTATCGCTCAAGCTGAACCTCCCCGCCTTAAAGGCTACAATGGGCTTTCTTTTGGTCACGCTACTACCTACCTCAAACAACCGGCGGGCATTATCCGTCCCCTCCACATATAGCATTATCACTCTCGTGTCAGGGTCATCAGCCAGGTATTCCAGGATGTCGGCAAAGTCAACGTTACACCTGTTGCCAATGCCGATAATTTTGCTCATGCCGACGTGCTGTTCCATTGCCAGCGGCGCCATGAGGTGGCAGAAGCCGCCGCTTTGACTTACCAAGCTTATGCCACCCTTTGGAGTGAGCGAGAACTCTGGGGTGAAAGAGGCATTAAGGTTAGCATGGAGATTGACGAAGCCAAAGGTGTTGGGGCCGATTATCTTGATATTAGCTTGGTTAGCAATACTCGCCACTTCGTGTTGAAGCTCAGCCCCGGCTTTGTCCTCACTCTCTTTAAACCCAGCGGTAATGAGAACCACACCCTTTACCCCCTTCTCAGCGCACTCAATCAATAGGGCGGGCACCAGAGAAGAACGGACGGCAATAATAGCCAGATCAATCTCACCGGGAGCAACCTCTATTGAGGGATAGGCCTTAAAACCCATTATTTCTGACAGACTGGGGTGTACAGGATATATCTTCCCCGGGAACCTGCCCATTACCAGGCTTGACATACAGTGATAGCCCAGCCGGTTGAAATCCGGCGATGCCCCTATCACTGCCACCGAACGGGGATAAAAGATGGAGTTAAAATGGTCCCAGGTAGACACTTCACTCCTCCTTAGCTGTTCCCCCTGCTTTCTCCAATCTTCAGGTTCACTTACCTCGTCTAGTATTACTCTGGCATCTACAACTAAAGCGCCATCGCTGTACGCAAAGACTGGGTTTAGGTCAAGCTCCTTGACCTCAGGATTTTGTCCGACAAAATCGGAAACCTTTAGTAGCATATCCTCCAGGTAGGACGCATCCACTGCCTCCTGACCCCGAAAACCCTCTAGCAAAGGATAGCCCTTTATTTCCCTGAGCATCTCCGCAGCATCCCTTTTCGCTAAGGGAGCAATCCGGAAGGAGACGTCTTTAAGCACCTCTACCATAATTCCTCCCAGACCAAACATGAGCACCGGACCGAACTGGGCATCCTTATACATACCAATAATCACCTCAACACCGGGGCGGGCCATCTTCTGCACCGCTACCCCATGAAGCCTTGCCCGCGGATACTTCTGACTGATAGTCTGTATAACGTCGTCGTAGGCTTTACCTACCTGATTGGCTGTCCTCAGTCCCAGCTTAACCCCACCGACATCACTCTTATGCACAATATCCGGTGAAGCGATCTTTAATGCCACGGGGAAGCCAAGCTTTCGGCTTATGGAGATTGCTTCCTCTCTGGATGTAGCCAGCCTGGTATCGACGACGTTTATCCGTGCCTGTTTGAGAAGTTCCTTAGACTCAACCTCAGTCAATGCCGTCCTGCCTTCACCCTTAACTTTATCTATTAGCGACTGCTTGGTCACGAAATCTTTATCCTTCATAAACTCTTTTTGCGCCCGCTAGCCACGGCGGCCATCGTTCGAAGCCAGCGTCGGGCTATTCCTTTGCCACATTCGCAAGCAACTTGCCAAAGTCCTTCACTGCACCACACTTAATGCATAAGCACTGCATCCAGGATTACATAATAGACGTAGACAATCTCGGACAATTGCCGGTGCTATCCGGTCTTCTATTTCAGGGCACGTCGCCCTTAATAAAGTGCCCTCCCCCGTTCCTACCTTCTGTCATGTCCGACCTGTGGTTGGACAAGTCCGACCTGTGGTTGGAGGAGGGCTTGCCACTTGCGATGTTCGGCCACTACCGGGGAGGGTCTTGGTGATGGGGAAACCGCACCTCTGGCTTTCGAAGGGGCCAGAGATGTCTCTTCCCGAGTGGCACACCTTAGCAGAGCCCATCTACACTCTGCTCTGATTGTCTATGCTCCCTTATTCCTTTTCCTTGTACCACTCGCGTATTCCTCGGCGCAGGACCTTCCCAGTGGCTGTTCTGGGCATATCCTTCGCTTTAATAAAATCCACCGACTTAGGCCGTTTGTAGCCGGCTATCTTACCTCGACAGTATTCCATGAGCTCCTGTTCTAGCTCCTTGGATGGCTCCACACCCTCAACCGGAACAACGACAGCCTTGATTGCCTCTCCCCACTTTCGGTCGGGTACCCCAACCACTGCCACCTCCTTTACCTTGGGGTGACTGGCTACAAGTTGTTCTATCTCGGATGGGTACACGTTTTCACCACCGGTGATTATCATATCTGCCTTTCGATCCACCAGGACGTAATACCCGTCTTCGTCGCGAAGGCCCATGTCACCGGTCCGGAAGTATCCTCCGCCGAATTTAAAGGCTTCGTGTGTTTTTTCAGGGTCTTTAAGGTACTCGGTGAACATAGACGGGGCACGGACACATATCTCACCTATCTCGCCCTCGGGAACCTCATTCCCCTCCTCATCCAGAAGCCTTATCTTTTCTAGACCGTATAATTCCCTCCCAACGGTTCTCAGCTTCTTTAGCTGCTCATGTGGCCGCAGCATAGTTGTCCCCCCCGCCTCGGTGGTGCCGTACTCCTCAATCAGGCCTGCGTTCCTCCAATACTCCATGGCTGCTAGCTTGGTCTCCTTCCGAACAGGCGCCGAGGAACACAGGAGCTTTCTCATACGTGAAACATTATATTTTGTTTTCACCTGGTCAGGCAAGTCAAGCATCATTACATAGTGTGTAGGCACCAATGAAGTGTAAGTAATCGCTTCGTCCTGCATGGTCTTGATGAAATGCTCCGGGTCAAATGTTTGTCGGTTATATATACACACCCCGGCACCAGTCCAGGCAAGAGCCCATGAAAAGAAGATGGAGTTTATGTGGCTTGTGGGCATTACCAGGAGGCCGATATCATCTTGGTCAAAGCCAAAATTGGCTACATGCAACCAGTTAAAGGCGATAAAGCTCCTATGGGAGCGCACCACTCCCTTGGGCTTCCCGGTGGTCCCAGATGTGTAGGTAATAGTCCAGGGGGATTCTTCATCTACCTCTATGCCCGGCTCCTTGGGGGACCCTTTCTCGATGACTTTTTCATAGTGCTGATAGCCCTTGGGAGCCTTCTCATCCCCGAAGAATAGGTAGTTATCACGCGGAATGGGCAATTGGTCGCGAATGGAGTCCACTCCTTCCACGAATTCCTTGGCCGCTATGAATGCCTTGGCCTCACCGTGTTCACATATGTACCGATATTCCGAAGGCGTCAATCGAAACATGATAGGTATTATTGTCAACCCCGCTTTGGCAGCCGCCCCATATATCTCCATCCACTCCACACAATTATACGCAATAGCTGCAAACCTATTCCCAGGCTGTAGACCCATACCCAAAAGCGCATTGGCTAGCCTGTTGCATCGGTCATTCCATTGCTTAAAGGTTAGAGAACGGCTAAGATCCTTCGCTCCCATTTTGTCGGGATGCAGGAAAGCATTGTTCCTTAACACATCTGCGGCATTTAACCATTTACCCATTTTACTAACTTCCCTCCTGTAATATTTTGTCAAAATCTTGTTTTCCTTGGCAAAGTCTACCAGTTCCCGTTCAGCTCACATTACATTTGCCAAACCCAGAGCTCCAATACCTGGTAGCCTCGACCTTATTACATTATTGTACCAGTCCCGTCGATGGTCTTCCAGTCTTCCTGGCTTCCTCAAGGAACTTTCTCGGATTATCTCGGCACATAAGTTCAATCCAAAGAAGCGGCGTAAGCAAAGCTCTGGGCAAGGTCTCCAGACGACATACAGTATTAACCCCTTCTCTCTTCTCCTCCAGTGACAAAGCACAGAACGTGCTGAATCTGCCTTGAATGTAAAACTCTCCTCAGGGTTTCCTGCCCCACTTCTCCATCCATAATTTTTTGACTTGAGGGTTAACTGCGTAGCGAGGCCATTCCCCATTAAGGGCTAGGACAACCTGGCTCATTGGCCTATGCCAGAATTCTGGGCCGTCGGCGGCGGTAGAGTACCAGGCACTGTGGCCGGTGAGGATGACATTGGGCATTTTGAGGAGCGGGTTATCAGGAGCTATGGGTTCGTCGACTGTGACATCAAGTCCTGCGCCGGCGATAAGCCCTTCCTGTAAAGCTCGAATGAGGGCTGGCTGGTTCACGATATCTCCCCGGGCGACATTGATCAGGTAAGAGGTACGTTTCATCTTCTTAAATTCTTCATAGCCGAGCATACTTCTCGACGTTTCACTTACCTGTGCTAGGATGGCAACGAAGTCTGATTCTTTGAGCAGCGCGTCAAGGTCTACTGGCTGCACGCCGAGAGTCACCATATCCGCTGGCAGAACATACGGGTCATACACGATAACTCGCATCCCCAGTCCCTTGGCCTTGAGAGCGGCAGCTCTACCTATCCTACCCAGACCAATGATGCCCACAGTCTGATCACGCATTCGAAACATAGGGTAAGCAATCTCTGCTATGCCTTTCCTGTTAAAGGGGTTAATATAGACCGGTTTCTCCCTCACTGCCCTATCTAGCTGGAAAAGCTTATGACCAAGAGCCATCATAAGTGCTATGGCTCGGCCTGACACCTCATCCACGCAGTAATCAGGGGTATTGGTAACCGCTATGCCATATTCGGTAGCAGCTTCTAAGTCGATGCGGTCATAGGCGGCGCCGAAGCTGGCCAGAATACGGCACTTGGAAAGGGTACCGAGTACCCGTCGGTTGAAGGGCTGGAGCGGACCAGAGCATATCACAGCATCAGCATCGGCAGCATTGCTGATAAGCTCGTCTTCCGTTCGCCAAAACCCATTAACGAGCTTGGCACCCAGGGGCTCCAGCAATTTTTCTCCGAAATCTGGACCTGGCAAATGGACGGTGTTAACTACCTTGAGCTTCATTGTCTCCTCCTTTCTCGAATTCTTATTGGCTTCATTTCAGCTTTAACTTCCTTCAGCTAATCAAGACTCTTGAGAATAAGCGTTTCGTCGTCTGTTCCTTCAAGTCCTCTACCTTGGACAACTTGGAAACCAACCTGACCAGATACAAGATATACTCACCCACTCTTACGACTGGTAGAAACGGAGGCCCAGGTGCACCGGGTACAGTAATGACCTCTTTATACCATGGCAACCTCCTTTATACGGTTGACAGACTAGAATCTTATCTAGAAGGGCTTCTCTCCGGATAAACTCATGTTCTGCGGCAGGCCACCAAGAAATCCCATAACCCAAGGTGCCACCCTCCGTTTTCCTGAAGCTAGCTGTCCGACTGCCTTGGAAGATAACAATATTGGCTTGGTAACCATTCAAGCTTGGATCATTGGACATTGCATGAGCACCCTGACCACCGCCGGCCATTGTTACCCTTTCTGGATATCCCATCTTCCTGCGTATCGGTTTGGTTTCTCCAAAATTTCTAGCATAATACTATATCGCATCCCCCTACCCTGTCAACAGCCCGATTTTTTGAGCCTAAAATCTAACCGAAAGTCTTGAAAATATGGATTGGTTACTGACTATTGTCAATGTTGGCACACAATGTTAACAAAAGTATTCCTTTCGAACTAACTTTGAACAAGTAAAGGAAGTATACGTCGGCAAAGGTGAAAACAGCTCTATGGAGCCCTTTTTCTTTTGTGTCGCAACTCCGTAGGCAGGGACAAGAAGACTGCGCTTCAAGCAACTGCCATTGTATTGGAACTGCTCATATAACCGACTGGGGGAAATCTTCCTACATCTGGTTTGTTTGGTGGTCGAACAGGATGTCGCTGAAATCCCTCCAGAGGGGGAGGTCCAGGTCACCTAGCTGAACAAAGCCTTCATGCCTTGGTGGACAAATTACTGCAAAGCCACAAGCTGCGCAGGCTGGGCCAGGGGAAGGAGGATACTCTTTTTCTGCCCGAATTTCATTTGCCAAGTGTAGAGGGTCCCATTTCACCTGCCTCAAAGCTTCTTCAGTTAGCTCTCTAGTATATGCGCTGGCTGAGAGAAGATAGAGGTAAGACATCTTAGTCACGGGGATATTAAGTATCCGGTGTACAATCAGCGAACGTAGCTCAAGTTGGGTCCAGTCAACGGTCTCTGATACTAGGCCTGTTTTGTAATCAATAATATGTAGAGTTTGGTCAAGCTCCTTATCTACCCGGTCAACCCTTCCTCGTAGGATAAGCCCAGGAGTTACCTTCGTTTCAATTGGCGCTTCTAGCATGATTGGTTTAACACTCATATCCTGTTCAGTAACAAAGCGTGTCACCTCAACCAGCGCCCTCTTAGCCCATTTCTGCTCATCAGCCTTATTTCTGAATCCGGTCCTCATCATCTGGCCAAGGAATTTGCCAAGTGGCCGGGGAAACAAATAGCCGTATCTATATCGTAGGGTTTATATTCAATGTTCACGTTAATCACAGCTTCACTCCTCTTTTTTGCTTCAAATATAACTCCTATCTCCGCCAAAGTGAATACCATTTGAGAAAGCTCTACAGGCGTCACCTTATGTTCCACAAAATGGAGTGGTGCCCCAAGCTCCTAGTGGAGGTACTTGGCATGTCTCTCCCCGGGTGTGGTACCGCTCTCGCAGTAGAGGCTAAAAGACGTTCCTTAGCCATAAGCGCCGGGAAACAAATCATCCAGGTTCTGAGGTCTGGGCTGACACGTTCAAGAATCATGTCTAGAGAAGCCTTGGAAAATGCCATAGCGGCTGTGTAGCGGCTCTTGGAGCCTCTACCAACTGCATTTTACACGTTCTAGCGATTGCTGAAGAGCTTGGGCATCAACTTTCGCTCAAGGGTTTTGACCGCATTAACCAGCAACCACCCATATTGCTAATGTCTGGCCTTCTACCAATCTCAAACACAACCCTTAGCCTGTATATAGCTTACCCCTTTCTTGAATGCCTCAAGATTGGGTTTTAGCCTATCCTGGGGAAACCTTTCCTTTATTTCTTCTTCTAACAGTGCCTCGGTAATTGGCAGAAGGGAGGAGCCAATCAGGGCACCAAGCATAACCATGTTGGTCAGTCGTGCTGACCCCAAACCTAAAGCAACCTCGGTAGCATCCAGAAACCAAACCTGTCCTGACAGCTGGGCTATGGCTTGCCGCAACTCGTCATAGTCGGGATACTGGGTAACGCCCATACTCACTGTTACCGGCAGGATAGGGCGTGTGTTGGTGATGGTAGCTACCTGAGGGTTGCCATACTGCCCCAGAATTCGCAGTGTCTCTAAAGGTTCTAATCCAAGCACAATGTGAGCGCCACCAAGGGGGATAAGAGGCCCATATCTCCGGCGCACAGACAACCGAATATGGCTCATTACATCGCCGCCTCGCTGGGAAACTCCGTAGGTCTCGCCAATTGTCACTATATACCCACGCTTGGCTAGTGACCTTGTTATGAGGCGAGCAGCGAGGATATTCCCCTGCCCGCCGACTCCGCACACAACGATATTCAGTGGGTCTGCGAATTGCCTTTTCTCATTCACTTTGTGGCTCCTTCATTATGGCAGAAGCTGGGCATATAGAAGCACATACACCACAGCCAACACACACCGCCTCATCTATTTGAGCCTTCCCCCCAGTTCTATCCCAAACTATACCAGGACATTTGAAGACCCTGACACAATATCTGGCACAGCCACACTCATCTCCCCTACACTTCGAATCGTCTATCCACATCTTGAAGGGGGGCTTCTCATCTGGTGGTCGGAGAAGGGTACAAGGACGGCGCATAATGACCACCTTCACCCCATCTCCATCCTGCGTAAGCTCAACCAGCCTTTTGGTGTTCTTTGCAATGTCAAAAGGATCCATCACCTCCACCGGGATGTCCAACCCTCGGCAGAGAGCCTCAATATTAATAACAGGTGCTGCCTTTCCCTGTGCATTTAAGCCAACCCCAGGGTGCGGCTGGAAGCCTGTCATAGCTGTAGTACTGTTGTCAAGAATCATCATGATGACATTGGATCTGTTATACTTGGCATTGATCAGGGCTGGGATTGCCGCATGGTAGAATGTGGAATCCCCGCACACTGTAATTACTGGCTGGCTGAAGCCAAACTGGCTAAGCTTACCCAGTCCCGAGCCCACCCCGGACCCTGAGCCCATAGCCATGGCTATTTTTGTTATCAGATAACCGCCTGCCCCCCGACGGTCGAGACCATAGCACCCAATGTCCCCAGACACAAAACCATCTGCCCCATCCAAGCGAAGGGCATTTTTTACCGTCCAAAAGGTTGCCCGGTGAGGACAACCGGGACACCACACTACCTCCCGACCGATAACTAGATCCTTAACAGCTTGCTTTGCTCTCTGGTCATACTCTTTATCCCGTGGCTCATACTTGACGTCCATTAACTTTACCAAAGCATTTATCACTATTTCCGGACTCAACTCACCAAATGGTTTTATATGCCCACTGCCCTTGCCGTAGATAACATGGTCTCCCTTAAGCCAGCCACTATCCCCAGCTACTACCTTAAGATTGCGCTCAAGG
>Ga0315296_10003458_pt1 | contig 13142 bp, 8 predicted proteins | sample YL17G14_18_MG_FD_203921 | JGI IMG/M metagenome (GOLD analysis project Ga0315296, IMG submission 203921) | Sediment microbial communities from Yellowstone Lake, YNP, Wyoming, USA - YL17G14_18 | ecosystem: Environmental > Aquatic > Freshwater > Lake > Sediment | place: USA: Wyoming | collected... | reverse complement strand
CTCGAACTTGCAAACGTGAAAACTGCGGAGTACTGTCAAGAAGCTCCAGAATACACTTCTCAAGAGGGATGGATTTGCGCCGTCGAGGACGACATACGGGTCTTTTTGGATGTTCACCGTGACGAAGAGTTGCTCGGTGAAGGTTTAATGCGCGACCTAGCCCGAAGAGTTCAATCCTTAAGAAAAGAATTGGGTTATGTGCCAACCGACGTTTTAGAGGCTGTTCACATAGCCGAACTTGATGATGAAAGCATTAGGCTAGTGAAGCCATACTTGAAGATGATGGAAGAACTTGTCCGCGCTAAGAACGTCTATTTACATGGCAGCCGCGAAGAAGTTAAGGCAAAGTGGCATGAGCATCAATTGGATGATAAGAAAATCTACATCGCAATTCCTCAACAGCATGGGTTAAAATAGACAACTCGACAAAATCCTTTATAAAAATGAGAAAAAGAAACGACATTATCATAAACTCTAAATTCAGCCTTCCCATAATTTTGTTAAACGCCCACCAAAAGGGGCCGGTGGTTCAGTTTGGTATGAACGCCTGATTCGCAATCAGGAGGTCGCGGGTTCAAATCCCGCCCGGTCCACAAAACGTTTAACCAGCAAATTTTTAACTTGTAAAGACAGATGTTTATGGGGGTGAATCGCATGTTATTCGTAACTTTGCTTTCTCCTAAGGGAAAGGGCGTAGACGCCGTACAATATCTAAAGAGTTTGAAGGAAATAGGGAATGTCAAAATTCGAGACATATTCTTCACTTTTGGTCGTTATGACGGAATAATTATCTTTGAAGCTCCTAACGAAAAGGAAGCCATGAAATTTGTTATGGAAACAGGCTTCTCAACGCAGTACACCATGGAAACTCTGGTTGCTGTTCCAGGGAAAGAAATGTGAAAAACAGGCAGTTCCATTTCTCTGATTCCGGATGGGAGGCTCTTCCTAGTTATGTCCCCGTGACTGTCCTTCTTTTTTCCTTCAGTTTTGCATTAAGAGTAAACAATAATACAGCTTTTTGACACCAAATTGATGCATAATCGTATAGAAGAAGATTCCACAAAATTCAAAAACAATGACGTACTATATTATTGTTCTCGAAATAGAAAGGAGAAGAGAGAGATGAAAACAAAAATCTTCGGAGCGATATTTATCGCAGTTCTTCTGTTTAGTGTGCTAGGCACAGTCTACATGCCAACAAGCAACGCGAGTACGTCAACTCCACCTGCTACAGTAGACGATCCAGGAGTACTTGACGGTACGCCAGATCTAGAAGGTGTAGTATGTAGTTGGGCACAACCGGACACTGGAAACACATGGACTGTAATAGTGTCCGACTGGCTTTATGGCGGATTCTATTACCAAGACTTCGAGTGTGTACTCTCCGGTGTCCACTGTAACATTTGGATTGGACTGAACGAAACAGTCTGGACAGACGGATATCATGACGAATACGATCCCAAAGGACCAGGGTTCGCCGACGATACTTGGTATTTCGCCTACCCATGGAGTTGGAAAGGCTACGGACGCATGCTGCCAGGATACCGTGACATCTTCAATGGAAGCCAACTGGAATTTGTCCTAAATCAATTTGACACCAACATTCATCAACAATGCACAACATTCTTCGGCGGATATAACTATCGACCAGGACCTTTAGGCGACGGCAAGATTCAGATATTGATCTTCAATATTCGAGACGAACTCTTCTACGACATAGCGACCGCTCCAGGGTTCATAATGGGATACTACTGGTACTACGCAAGCAACATTAACAATGCAAACATAATCCATATCGACACATACCAGTGGTGGAGACGACAGGGACCAAACCCCCCAGGTAAAGCCCCATATGTAACACCATACCCAGCCAGCATGCTCTGGCCATGGCAATATGAAAGCGGTATTGCACATGAGTTCCAGCACCTCATTCATCGTGACAATGACTTTGATGAATTGTCTTGGGTTAACGAAGGATGCTCAACTCTGGCGGAGTTCATTTGTGGATATGGACACACATCGAACCTCTATCCCTATATAGTATACTTCTGGGATACGTCATTGGTTATCTGGGAAGGCACTCTACAAAACTATGGAGTTGTCTATCTCTGGACACTCTATATGTATGAACACTACGGTGGGCAGCCGATAATATGGGATATTGTCCACGAACAGGCCAATGGAATTCAAGGATGGAATAACGTCCTCAAGGCACATGGCATCAAGAAGAACTTTGACCAAATCTTTGAAGATTGGGCTATCGCCAACTATCTTGACGACACATCCTTTGCCAACGGAATCTACGGCTACTATAATCTGGATCTGCCGTGTAAGTCATCAGGCTGGTGGGATATACCATACTCGATATGGTATTGGGGAGCCTACGACGAAACATACTGGACGGGATGGTTCCTACCCGAAAGACTTCCCTACATTGCATGGTATTGGGAATTGTACAACGGTGCCCCTGAACTGAAAGTGTACTTCGACGGCGACGATTCCGCGGGCGTATTCCCACACAGTGGCACGTACCAATGGCACTCAGATGGGACGCCATATTCATGGTTCCAGTTGGGACAAACCTTCGACATACCTGCTGATGGTGCAAAGCTCAAATTCTGGAGCAACTACGACATCGAAAACAACTGGGACTATGGCTACGTAGAAGTTCACGACCTGACAACCGACGAGTGGTACACTCTTCCAGGATTTGGCACAGTCTCAACGTTACCGAACCCACAAGATAACCCCAACTGCCCTGACGACGTCGAACCCACGGCATATCTTGCTGCCGGAAGATGGAATGCATTTACGGGCAACAGCGGTGGCTGGTACCAAGAAGAGATGGACCTATCTGATTTTGCCGGTAAAAGCATTGAATTGTACTTCACGTACTGGACAGATCCGTACACTCTTGGGCGCGGCTGGTACATTGACGACATTGAAATACCTGAACTTGGCTTCTTCGACGATGTTGAAGGTGGTGCAAACGGCTGGACAGCTAATGCAGGCTGGTACATCACAATGGGAGTCTTGGAAAACGACTTCAGAGTCAATGTCATAGAGACAACAACTTTCTTCAAGAAATCAGGGACAAGAACGATGTTCCACATAAGTCCTATGACACTAGACGATGCAACTGAAGAAGGACAGGAACTGATAAAGGTTGTCAATACAGCGTCAGTGCAGACAGGCCCAGCAGTATTGGTAATGGCCAGTCAACCTGGATACGAACACGTATACGCAACGGAGTTACTGTTCATAGTAGATGACGCGCCTTTCGAACTCATACACTGGTGGACACACTAGCAAACGAATCTACGCTCAAACAAGATGCCCATTATCCCCTTTTTTTCATGAATCAAGATGTCTGAGCAAAACACATGCATAGACAATGACAAACCTAGAAACTACAATATCCAATATGCTTATGTCCTCGTTTTTTCCATTCTAATGTAAAAGAACGGAGGAGGAAAGCGCAATGAGAACACTTGGATTACCATTCATATTTATCCTCGTGACAATGATCTGCCTGCCATTCATGGTTCAACCAAGCATGGCAAGTTCGACCATCTACATCAGAGCAGATGGAAGTATAGACCCAGATACCGCTCCAATCTCGACCGTTGACAACATAACTTACACGTTTACAGGCAATGTTAATGATGAAATTGTGGTTGAGAAAGCGGACACGATAATTGACTGCAATGGACATATTGTTGAAGGCAGTGGAACAGGAAAAGGCTTCACCCTCTACAGCGTTGCAAACGTTACGATAAGAAACGCCAACATCAGAAACTTCCAATACGGCATTTATCTTGAATCAGCGTCCTACAACTTCATACATGGAAACAATATAAGTGCAAACAGCTATGACGGCATTGAAATCTATTTTTCCTCAGACAACAACAAAATTGCCGACAACAAGATTGAAACCAGCGAATGGTTCGGAATAGGAATCTACTATTCCAACAACAACACCATAAAGGGAAACAAAATTATAAACAACAACGACGGCATCTGGTTATATGATGCCTTGGACAACACCATATCAATGAACGATATATCAGCGAACAGTGAATATGGAATCGAACTCTACTATGCATCAAACAACAGGATATTCCACAACAACTTCAGGGAGAACCTCAACCACATATACGTAGAGTATTCGACCAACAATTGGGATAATGGCTATCCGTCCGGAGGAAACTACTGGGATGATTACTCTGGTGTGGACGCCGGCGGTGACGGCATAGGAGATACACCATACGTCATTGATGAAAACAATCAAGATCGTTATCCACTCATGAAACCATGGACAAACATTGCCATTTTAAACATTTCACCATCTAAAACCGTTGTGGGAAAAGGATTCACACTGTACATATACGTGTCTGTTCAAAATCAAGGCTGGAACACTGAAACTTTCAACATCACTGCCTACGCCAACACAACAATCATTCAAATAAAAAACGTCACCCTACCAAGTGGAAGCCCCAAAACCATCACTTTAACATGGGACACTGCTGGCTTTGTTAAGGGTAAATACACCGTAAGTGCCTACGCTTGGCCTATTATAGGCGAAATAGACAAAGCAGACAACACCAAAGATGGTGGTACCGTTCTAGTCTCAATCGCAGGCGATGTCAACGGTGACCGCCTTGTAGACATTTCAGACTTAGTGATAACGGTTGGTGCCATACCTTCAACGCCAACTATAAACCCAGAGATATGGAACCCAAATGCGGATATAAACGGCGACGGAGTATGCGACATCTCAGACCTAGTCATATGCGTAGGAAACATACCATCAGGACCATGGTAAAACACAACACGAAAACAACACAATCAGTTTTGATATACCCAGATTCAAAACATGCTTCACTAAAGATATAAGAAACCTAAAGTTCTACTTTAATGGTGTCTTTAATGAATCGGAAATTAACTGCCCTAGTTTTTTTACCTCTAATTATTGGGATTGGAATAGGTTATGGAATAAATTACGCACTATATCAACCGCAGTTATTGGAACTTCAATCCAAATTAACCAATCTCATATCAGAAATTTCAGTGGAAGACTCGGTAGAGATTCTACGGTTCACGATAGTGTCAAGTAGTATGGCACCTACCCTTGAAGGTGGTGACATCGTTCTTGTGAGGAAAACCACAGATCCATTTCAAATCAAGGCGGCTCCGTACCCCGACGGCGATATCATAGTATTTTATAAACCAGATTCTTTACCCACGTTAATACTTCACAGAGCAATAGAAAAAACAGAAGTGAATGGAACGGTATACTTCAGAACCAAAGGTGATGGAACCCCGGGTGCAGATTATTTTGCAGGTGATAACACATGGAACGGCATGATTTCAGAAAAACTCGTGGTTGGTAAGGTTATAGCTGTAAAACCCCGGTCGTCATAGTTTTAGGATTAATCTAGAAATCATTAGAGACCCAACACAACCAAGCAATCCTGAAAACTTATTGAAGTTTCTTTTCTGAAGAAGTTTCAGCGGGCCCGAGGGGATTAGCACCCAAATGGGTTCAAGTCCCACAACCCACCTCTCAAAACTGCGCTTTTGCAGAGCCGAGAGTTCGAATCTCTCCCGGGCTACCATCATACCCTCATCAGGTCGACGTTCAAACTCTCGGTTCAGTAGTGGTGGTTGGGGTAAAGTTTTATCCAAACCAAACTATTTCATCAGTCTTCTCTCGATGCCCATTTGGGCGAATGAAACATTGTGATTTCTGCTTTTCTAACTGCTGTCATTGTTCTCAGCAGGAGGATTCCTTCGACGCTGTTCAAATGGTTTCCATATGAAGACCAGCCCGAGACCAAGAATCAATGTCCAGATGACAGTTGCCGTAGACCCGATAAGAGTGAGATTCAACAAGCGCGCGTCAGATTGCGGTGGAGAACCTTGAAATGAGGCGGATTTTGATACGTGTACTTCTATTGCGCGCGCTGCGTTCCATGCATGGATAAATAAATTATAATAGTCGTTTCAAGAATATCATTTTGGGGATTCATTAGCCTGATGCCAAACGACACAAACCTTCAAAGCTTCGTGGAGAAAGCTCTCTACAAATGGAAAGAAGCTCTAAAGAGCCTTGGTGGTTCCGAAATTGACGAAAGACAAGCTTTTTCAAATCAAATATTGGAAGGATTGTTGGGGTACGACCACACAAAAGGAGACTATCAAATCGAGGAAAGAGGAACGCATGCTGACATAGCTGTATATGATAAACAACACTATAGAGTCCTAGTCATAGAAACGAAGCGCTCAGACAAAACAATCGATGCTAAGGACACATTAGACCAAGCTTTTGGTTATGCAACTTCTTTCACAAGATACGTCGGAATAAGCAACTTGAAGAAATTTAAGCTTTACAAAAATGACAAAGAGAGAAAGCCAATCGCCCAAATCGATTTTGAGTCAATATTTAATAGAGGATTACGTATCGACAGACTCGAAAAAGGATTACTAGCAAACGAATACGCAAACATCGACCTCCTCAGGTTTATCTCAAAAGAAGAAGTCTATGATAACGAAATTTTTGCTGATTTTGAAGAAGGCTATTATGCTGCCGATGTTGCGGATTCCAAAGGCTTCATAGATTTAATACGAACCTTGGAGAAATGTTTAGGCTATTTGTATGGCTACGCTTTGCGTTCCCTCATTGAATACGAGAACAAGCTTCAATATTATGACGAAAAAACTTCTACGATTGATAAGCATCTAAAAGATGCGATTAGAACAAAAGACCAAGAATTAATTTATAAATTACGAATGGAATCTGAGGAACTACGCCGGACTCTTCAAAACTACATTGATTTTAGGAACAGTTTCGAAACATGGAAAGCTACATCACAAAGAGTCTACAAAGATATTGACGAATACCGTGAAGCATTTTGCCAAGAGGCAGCATATGTTCTCTTAAACAAAATTCTTTTCATTAGGGTTTGTGAAGACAAAAATCTGCTATCCAAAAAAATCTCTAATGGCGGAATAGCAAAGTGGCAGGAATTTACAGAGTTCTTAAAAGAAAACTACAAAGACCTTCTATCGATTGCCTATAGTGATGCCTCGCATCTTTATGACCATATTTACCAGAGGGGCATTTTCGATTGGTACCAACATGGAAACAGCGAACTAGATGAAATATTAAAGCGTATTTTCTGGAATTTGAACCACTTTAATTTTGCCAATGTTGACAAGGATATAATGGGGCATATCTATGAACGTTACCTATCGCCAGACCAAAGAAAAGCTCTCGGTGAGTTCTATACACCCCCTGAAATCGTCAAATATATTTTGGATGCGGTCAACTACAAGGTTGATAACGAAAAAATTAGGGGTTATCGCCTAATTGACCTTGGTTGTGGAAGTGGCGGTTTTCTTGTGGAAGCCCTCAATCGTCTGTTGTTAAGCTGTGAGAGAGCGGCCATTCCAGAGAAGAACAGACTCGAAGTAGCCATACAAAATATCTATGGTTTTGATATTGACCATTTTGCAGTACATATAAGCGAAATGAATCTTGCTTTTAGAATTGTTGACACTTACAGAAAAGCAAAGGCGGCAGAAAAGGATTTTGTGTTGCTTAGGCTGAACGTCTATCAAACTAATAGCCTTAAATTGCCTGAATCAAAAAAGCAGTCTAAGCTCTACTCGGATGAAAGCCTTTACTACTATTTGCAGGAAAAAGAAAAAGTTGACGTATTGAAAACACAGAAATTTTACTTTGTTGTTGGAAACCCTCCGTATGTTACAAAGCAATTGGCATCTGAGGACAGAAAATATTACCTGTCAACTTACAAGGATTCAATTTACAATCGTCCTAATCTATACCGCTTGTTCATTCATCGGGCATCAATGATGTTGGAAGAGGATGGATTGCTCGGATTTATCGTTCCTAATACATGGATTGCGGATACTTACGCAAGCCAATTCAGACGTTATTTGAGAGAAAACTTTAGAATACTTTTGGTTGTCCAATTGCCCGAAAAGGCTAAAGCCTTTTACAAAGTCACACAAGCAACAACTATTCTAATATTAAGAAAAGATACAAAGAGCAAGGAGAATTATTCATTCAACTTAGGGCTTAATGAAGTTGAAGACTTAACCCAACTGAATACTATTGAGTTTGTTGATAGAAAAATAGAGGATGTAGCATTTGGACGGGAAGACGCTTACAAGTTTGTTCTATCACCATATGACATAACCTATTATTTCATAAGAAATATTCGAGCTGAATCGGATTTCTTAGGCGATATAGTTGAAGATGTTCAAAGTGGGGAAATAAGGCAAGTGGATGTCAAGGATAGCATATTTGACTCAGATGGAGAGGGTAGGCAAATTGTGATTCATGGCGACAATATAGACCCTTTTTTCGTAGACTTAAGTCCCAGTCGAAAAGATGCTATGTGGTATCAACCATCTCAAGATAGAGTCTCAAGAGATGAACATAGCCAAAGAAACAGAATTGTTCTCCAACGCATCTCCAATATGACTTTAAAGAAGAGAATCAGAGCAGCGTTTCTTGAAATAAAAGACGTGCCAATTTATGTGGAAAACGGTGCAAACTACATACTCTTCAGGTCAGAGAACATTAACCCCAACTATTTGTTGGGATTATTAAATTCCTCAACGTTAAACGTCTACATGAAACTGTTTAGTAGTAATAACAACATACAACCAAGCGAACTAAAGCGATTGCCTATCAAGAAAGTTGGAGAAAACAACAAATCAATCGTCAATTCGATTTGTGAGAAAGTTAACAAAATTACGCAGTTCAAGTACGACCTAGTCAAGTACAAAGGCATTATTGAGTCGCCGTCTAGTTTAATTCAAAATGGGCAATCAATTTACAACGCTCCGTTGCAGAAATATCCCTCACTATCATTAAAAGGTGCAATTCGACTTCACAGGGTTAATAATTTGCTGTATGTCTCGGTAGCTGACTATTTTGAATGTGAAGATGAAGAGCAAGCGAAAGCTCTTGAAATATTGGTTTCAAAGCTTGGAGACTTGACAGAACTATCTAGATTAATTGTTCCAAGAACCAAAGACCAAACTCGCGAATTCGTTCGCCTTTACGAAGAAGCTAAAACAAACGTAGCTGTATACCCAGAAAGAATCGACTTACTTGAGAGGGAAATAGACAAATTGGTTTACGAACTCTATGAACTTTCTCCGAGCGAAATTGACTTAATTGAGAACAAACGTGTTGGATTTGCTGAACCATCAGAGGATGACTAAGAACGTCTTTCGTGTGTCAAAGTTTTATCCTGCAAACATTGTCGAAGGCCTTTTTCATTATTGATATGAAACGGTTTGAACCTGAAACTTAAAACCTAGCGCGCGCGCCGTGATTCCCGTATACGCCCCTGCCTAGCCCTCACCTAGATTTTTTATCTTGCACCGGAAGGTTAGCACGCACGAAAGCATACGGTGACATGGTCCTTAGGGGCAACGTTGTAAAGCAAGACACAATCTTGGAATGTTCGGGTTGTTACCAGTGGGAAATTTTTCCATAGCGTGGTTAGTTGGATAAAATTTTGCCACAAAACCTCGAATAGAAGACATCGTGGATAGATATAAATGTCAGCAGGTGTGCGGTTATCTTAATCTGAGATGATGTCGTTACATGACGAAACAGGGATGGTTTTCCAACATCGGTGCTGACAAAATCGAAGTCATCGAGTGTTTGGATTCAGGAAGCCAAAGAGTGTGGATAAAGTTCGAACCAGTAGACAAGTCAAAGCTGATGGAAGTCTGCAACATTCTGGACCAACCAGAAAAAGTCAGCTGGAAATACAAGAACAGTCATTTTGAGACCATCGATAGTCATGGCAAGAGCAATTATTACGCAGCTTCATCAGCTGGTAGCCTTCTCGTGGCATCAGGGAGAACGGAAATCTCCAAAGATGCTGGAAGCAAGGTTATTGTGTTTCCTTTGGATAGGGGAGTCAGCTTGGACGTTTACAGCTACACGCTGTCAGGGGACCGATTCGTAATCGCAGTCAACAAACCAACGTGGGTAGGTTATGTGGTCAGTGGTAGTGGGAGCATAAGTCCGATTTGAGAATAGAATAATTCTGAAACGTGGTTGGTGGTGGTTGGGGTAAAGTTTTATCCTCACACTGCAAATCACAAACGTTTTGAAACTGTAACGTGCACCATAACATGACCGGGAAAAAACGTCGAGCTCTCGGGTGAATAGCGAAAATGCTAGTAAAACCTAGCCGTTTCAATCGTTATTAAGCTAGTTTTTACTCGCAAATTGATAGCATGCAGGAAAAGTTTGAACCGAGAGTTTGAAGCTATCCCGGGCTACTATCAAATCCTAGTCAGGACGACTTTCTAACTCTCGGTTCACTGAATATGCATGTGGTTAGGTTTTTGGGCGAAAATTGTCATGTCAAGTGGGGTTAAATCATGGGTTAGGACACTTGGATACTTCATTTTTGGACACCTCTGAAGTGCGCGACTCGTACGATCTGGTAACTTGAGAGAAGGCAAATCGTTCGTAAGGAAAGCTTAAGAATCATAAATAATCACTTTTCTTTGAGTGGAAATGCAGCCAAAGGTCTTGGTTATAGGATCAAGGAATCATAACAGAGCTGATTGTATAGACTGGCTACAACCTTTTCCCAATATCGAAGAGTACGACTCTGTAATTATAAGTCTGCAATCACTCACTCAAGAGATATACGATAAGATTCAAACGAAGATTTATTCAATGAAGGAACCGATAAACACGGTTTTCAATACCAATCGAGAGATCTTCTGTATTATGAGCAAGTTAATGTTGCCTTCGTTAGCACCAATTCTCCAGACAACAACACCAGGTTATATCTCACCTACAAACTATGATTGGTTACCAGTGAGAATTGGTGTAGATTCCCAAAAAACTGGCTCGTCAATTATCATACGTGACCGTAGATTCGAAAAATATTTCGAGTCCGTAGATAGATGGAATTTTGAAATAAGCATATCTCCAGCAACACTTAGCGACCTTATTGCTGCCTTTGCCCATTCGATCTATCCAATTGCGATTAACAAATCTCAGAAAGCGATCGCTGGGAGTCTCAAACGTGCTACTCTTGACGGAAAACTGTTGAAAGGTAACGAAAGAGGAGCAATTCATCTGCTACCTCCGCCAACAAAATCTTCTATCGTTCAATCAATTGAACTAGTTCTAGACCTGATTTTCGGAGAGGAAACAAAGCCAGTCCCACCTTGGAGGAAAAGCATAGAGGTTCCAAAAGAAAATGAGTTAGAGACATACATAGGAAACAAGATTAGGGACATTAAAAAGATTCAAGAAGAAATCTCTGAACTACGGAATCAGGTTCAAGACTGGGACTCTTATCGGGATCTTTTCACAACAACTGGTGATGATCTAGAAAATATCGTTCAAAAAGCTCTAGCTGACATTGGCATCAAAGCGAGTAAGACTGAGAGAGGTTTTCCTGCAGACCTGTTAAGCAAGGAATTTGCAATTGAGGTAACAGGAATCAAAGGGTGCATAGGCGTAGGTTCCGAAAAGGTGAATCAAACTGCTAGATTCAAAGAGTCATATAATAAAGAGGAAAAGATAGTTGTAGTTGCAAACACATACATGGATTTGTCCCCCGAAGACAGAAAAGGAAAATTTGACTTCTCGCCAGAGGTTGCGAAATTTTTCAAATCCTTATCTGTTTGCTGTTTAACTACACTGACGTTATTTCAATTGTGGAAAGACGTTATGTTAGGCAAAAGAGATTCAAAAAACGTCATAAAGAAAATCTTGACCACAAATGGTGAATTGACCCTTGACAAGTTCTGATTAAGATTCTGTAATTCCTCCGGCAAAACAAGCTCATCAAGAGGGCATCAGAATATCCAGGATGGTCTTGCTGATGATATCTCTTAACAAAGAGTTACAGCCTCCCAAAAGCGGAAGCACTTCGCGTGCGCGTTTTTTGTCAGCTCATTCAGCAAGGCGATAGGCGAGTCCAAGATAGTTATCACGAAGTCTCCAAATAGAAGTCAACTCAGCTGCTGTGATTTCAGCCCGAAAATGGAATATACGGTTTCTCAAACCGCGCAGTTTCGTAAGTTGACTGTCAACCTTTTGCTTGTCCAGGAAGATACATTCGAGTCGTTGCCAATTCCCAACTATCAATTGCCTGAGCTCGTCAAAAGTGAGATCCTCAATGCAGGATGGTGATGAACCACCTTCTTTCTTTAGTATGCGAAGCGCCTTTTTCAATCTTGTTTTACCGAGAATATTCGCGACCACGTACCTCAGACTTGTTTCAATTTCACGCAGCAGCAGGAAGACTTCAGTTCTTTTCTTGAAAAAATGGACCAGATCGTAGTTCGTGATTAAAGACTTCCAATTGCTGCGGGATCCAATGATAACAAACCCCTTTTCCGCCATCCACTCTACGTGTTTCAGCAAATCGTCTTCGGGTTGGGCCCATCTTGAATTACGGTCTATGAATCTTCTCACAGGCCGATCCATAAAATTCTGTGCAACATTTCCTCTGGCATCCTCTTTCGTGAGCAGGGTTAAAATAGATTCGAGCGTCACAGCGCCTATGCAGGTCTTACCCTGAATGACGGGCAATTGTGAGTATTTCATGGCGCACATTTTCCTCAGCGCTTCCCTAATAGGTCGATCTGCCTTGATGGTTTCTAACGGTGGGAGATCGTCTACTAGGTCGCCTACAGTGAAGTGATCAAAACGCTCGACTTCTGGGGCCGCGTTCTTCGTGATCGATGCGGAAACGAAACTTGGAGGAACCTGATCTCGAATCAATAGCTCTCTTTTGACTTTCTTCTCTTTCATGTATGTCGTTTTCAGTTGTCAACACCTCACTTGTAAGGTTTATGAATCAGAAATCACTGATTAGTGCGCTACGGCAGAGTTCGACCCTGAAAGCTCGTAGGCACCCGTGTTCCGCGATAAAAGCCTTTCCACACCAATACAAAAACAACACAAGAATCACGCAAAAATGCTGGTGCGAACCATTGAACATCAAAAAGTCTTAAAAAGTTGTAGAGTTAAAATCAACATGCTGTTGTATTATCTTTGGTCAATCAAACCAAACTCTTCGCCGACGTACTCCAAGGTTTTTCTCCATTTCGCT
>Ga0315296_10003456_pt1 | contig 13147 bp, 15 predicted proteins | sample YL17G14_18_MG_FD_203921 | JGI IMG/M metagenome (GOLD analysis project Ga0315296, IMG submission 203921) | Sediment microbial communities from Yellowstone Lake, YNP, Wyoming, USA - YL17G14_18 | ecosystem: Environmental > Aquatic > Freshwater > Lake > Sediment | place: USA: Wyoming | collected... | reverse complement strand
CCCACACCCACAAACTCACCATCCGGCGCCCGGCCGCCCCCCCCCCGCGACCGGCTCCGGGCCGTCGCCCAGCGGCAGCCCGTCACCAGGCGCGGACACGCCCTCGGCGACGCCTGGAACAGTCGCCCCACTCGATTTCGACTACTACCGCCAGGCAATTGACACCGGGCGCCCCGTGATCCTGACCTACTCCCTGGACGAAGCAAGCGCCAAAGGCATGGAGGCCTCGTTTCGCTCACAGGAGCGGGTGTCCGCGGTGGGGATCGGATACGGTGACGGCAACCCCGACCGGCATGTCATCGCATTGCTGCCCCAGGATTGGGCCAAGGAGAAGCGCTTTGAAAGACTTATGGCCCTTCCAGGGGTCAGACCGGGCGACAGGGAAGGCCGGCTGCTCATCCCGTGGGAACTGAGCAGCGGCAATCTCATCGCCACCTTCGTGGAGGTTCCCGATTGACCATGCTGGCACGCCTGGCCGCGACTTTGCGAGCAGGACGCGCGGAACTCGCGGCCGTGGTCTTGGCTGCTGCTGGCATCGGCGCCCTGGCGCCGTCCGTCGCCCCTTATCGGGCGGGAGCCACCGCCCAGGAAACCAGCCGCGTGGTGACCATCATTTACACCGGCGACACCCGCGGTTGGGTTGAACCTTGCGGATGTTCGCAGGGGGTGCTCGGCGGTCTGCCGCGACGGGCGACGCTGCTTCGGCGATTGCGCGAGCAGACGCCGAAGGCGCCGATCGTTGACGCCGGCGCGCTGCTGGGCGAATCGAGCGACGAACTGAAAGTCCCACTGATCGTGGAGCAGCTCAAGGCGATGGGCTACGGCGCCGCCAACCTCGGCTCCGCGGATGCCGGGTGGCGCAAGACCGTTGCGAGCCTGATGAGAAAGCAGGGCCTGGCGGGCGTCTCGCTCCAATACGCCGATGGCGAAGCGATCCGCAGCCACCGGGTTGTGGAGTCAGGAGCAACACGGGTGGGCGTGGCCGGGGTCGCACGATTCCCGGCCGGCAAGCAAAGGCAAGCGCTGAAGAAAGCGCTGGCCGAACTGCGGCGCGCGGCGGACCTGGTGGTGCTTCTGAGCGCCGCCGGGGCGAAGGATAACCTGCGGCTGGCGCGCGAAGTGGGCGGGATGGATGTGATCATCGGGAGGGCGCCGGGAAAACGGCCGCAGTTGCTGCGGGCGGGGAAGATTTGGCTTGCGCCGGTGACGCCGGAAGGTGGCCACGTGGGGCGGCTTACGCTGCGCCTGGGGAATGCGGGTGCGGTCGAGGCGGCGCTCGACCTCTACGCGCTGGGGGACCAGATTCCCGATGACGCGGCGACGATGCAGGCGGTGCAAGCGTATTACGACCGCGTGGCCAAGGAACTGCTGACGGCGCCCGGCTCGGCGATGGTCGAGGCAGGCTACACGTTTGCCTCATCATGCGACTTCTGCCATCCGCGCATTTACCGCAAATGGCGGGCGGTTGCCCACTCGCGAGCGCTGGCGACGCTGAACCAGAAGGGCCGCGGCCTGACCCCGGACTGCCTGCAATGCCACTCCGAATACTACCGGCGAACGAAGAAGGCGCCCACTGCCAAGGAGCACCAGGGAGGCGTCGAGTGTGCGTCATGCCACGGCGAGGGGTTTGTGCTCATCCTGCGCCCGAGCAAGCGGATGGACGCCGCCAAGCCGGGGGAGAAGGTCTGCCGCGGCTGCCACACCCCGCAGCGCAGCCCCAAGTTCAACTTCAAGCGGTACAAAGCAAAGATCAAGCACTGGTAGGGCGGAAGTGCTTTCGGTACCGCCGTCCTCAGGCCCTTGCTCGACTCTCCGGCCGTGCGCTCACATGGTCAGACTCATGCTGGTCAAGCGGGATCGGGTCAACCTCGCTCATCTCGATCCTGCTCAAATCAGTCTCACTCGCACCTCTGTGCGTGCTCACCGGTTAGCTCTTCCCACCGGCGCAGGATGACATCACAATAGCGCGGCTCCAGGTCCATGCCGAAGCAGATTCTTCCGGTGCGCTGCGCGGCGATGATGGCGGTGCCTGAGCCAAGGAATGGATCGACCACCAGTTGCCCCGGCGCCGTGGAGTTGCTGATCGCCCGTTCGATCAGGGCCAGCGGCTTCATCGTCGGATGCAGGTCATTGCGGGCGGGCTTGTCGTGCATCCAGACGGTTGACTCATTGCTCGGCCCGTTCCAGCGAGGCGACTCGCCTCGCTTGTGGCCATAGAAGCACGGCTCGTACCAGTGCTTGTACTGGGCGAAGAGGGCGCCGGCGCCGTTGTTCTTGACCCACACGATGAGGTTACGCTCCTGCCACCCAGCTTCTTCCAGGCAGGTCAGCACGTCGCGCAGGTGGGCGCTGGCGAACCAGAGGTAGAGTGGAGCCTTGGAGTCGCTGTGGGAATGGGCCAGTGAGAGACTGGCTACCAGCAGCTTGCGATAGACTTCGGGAGTCATGTCATCCCAATAGGCATCGCTCGGTTGGTCAACACCGCGGCGCGCCTTGGCGATGCGCTCCTGCTGGGCTGCCCGCCCGCCGACATACTGCACCGCATAGGGCGGGTCGGTCACCACCGCCTGGGCTCGCCTTCGGCCCATCAGACGCTCCCACGCTTGGCCGTCTGTCGCATCGCCACAGAGCAGGCGGTGCGGTCCGAGTTGCCACACCTCGCCCAGCTGCACCCGGGTGGGCCCAGTGGCCTGCTGCGCCTCCGCCATGGCCTGCTCGGCGTCAAAGCTCTCCTCTTCCTGCGACCGCTGGGAGCGCTCCAACTCCGCCAGCAGCTGATCCATCTCCTTAGGGTCGAAGCCGGTCAGGCTCTCGTCCACGTCGGGAAGCTCTCTCAACTCCTCCAGCAGCTCTCCAAGCTTCGGCAAGTCCCACTCACCTTGGATCTTGTTCAAAGCGACGTTGAGCATCTTCGCCTGGTGCTCATCCACATCCACGAACACCACGGGGACCCGGGTCATGCCTAACGCCTTGGCCGCTTCCAGCCGTTGATGCCCGCCGATCACCATGCGGTCGGCCTTGCGCGCGACTAGCGGCTCAACCATCCCGAAGGTCTCAATCGAACGGCACAGCTTTCTCATCTCCTCCGCGGGCATGGTCCTCGGATTACCCGGCCACGGTCGCAGACGGTTAATCGGCACCTGCTGAGTTCGCAGCGTCTGTCGCTTCTCGATCACTTGCGTCATTGCTCGTCCTCCCTCGTTCCTTGATTCCCGCCGGCTCGCTCCTGCGCGAGCCGGATGAGCGCCTGGAATTCCTCCAGTTCAGCGTCCGATAGGTGGCGCAACTGTGTGTCCGGCGAGTTCTCAGCATCCGATGGCTGGGGCGCTGCCGCCGCGATGCTTTCTTGAATCTGAAGAGCCAACCTGTAGATGCTGACGGCGTCGCGTGGCTTGACCGACGGATCCAATTGTGGCTCGCCGGTAGCCGGGTCGCGGTGCACCAGTCCGGTAAGCTTGGCCATCGCCAGGCGCTGCAGCCGGTCGCTGTCGCGCAGTTGGCGGCGCAGCATCTCCTGGCGCTGCTCACGCAAGGCCGCCTCCTCTTCCCGGCTGCACACCCGGTCCCACTCCCACCCGCGATCAAACCACCTGTAGCGGCTGCTCCAGCGATATAGCAGGCTGGTGCTCTTGCTCATCGCCTGGGCCACCTGCGCGATGTTGCGGCTGGGGCCGAGATCCCGAAACTGCAGGAATGCTGCGTAGGCGACTGCCGATTCGTGGCGCAGCCGCTGCCACGGCATCGGGCTGCCGCCCCGTTGTGCGCTGGCCGCCTCGTCGCCCTGATGAGACGCAGCACTGGGCTGGTCATCCATGCTGCGCCGCCTGCCCTTATCATGATTGCGCCGACGGTTCATCTGCGATGCCCCTTGACGCTCGGCTTCTATGATGCTATTATTTTACCATAGAGAGCGATAGATGTCGCTGCTTAGCGCCTATTAGCACACGAGATACGGCGCGAGAAGGAGGAAAATCCGCGATGAGCGAGATCAGGACGGTATCAGGTAATCGAGTGGCCGAGGTGCCGTTGGGGCTGTGGCCGAAAGTGCGGGCGCGGGTTCGTCAGGCCCGCCCGTGGGAGATGCCCGGGGACGTGCGGGCGACGGATCGCCGAATGGTGGAGTTCTGGAAGACCGAGCGGGGCGGGTGGAAGGGCAAAGGAGTCTCGATGCTTGACCTTGTCGGCCTCTATCCTCCCCTGCGCGAGCCTGACCTGCTGGGCGAATTCATCCATCTTTTCGGTTCCGACCGGCCGGCTTCGGAGCGCAAAGTCCTCGAGTTCTACGGCCGGTATGGCCCGCTGTGGGAGTATGCCACCGCCGAGGACGAGCGCATTCCCGCGTGGATGCTGCGACTGAAGCCGGGCCTGCGGGCGAAGCTGCAACCCGAAGCTCGCGCCGGATACTGCGAGCCGCTGTGGTGGCTGGAGGAGAAAGCGCGGGAGCTGCGTTTGACCTACGACCTCTATGTTGCGCTCAAGGAGGATCGCCCCGAGTCACTACGAGCGATCCTGGGCGCGGCGCCCGAGGGCAAAGTTGTGGTCGGCGCATACATCGTGGTGGGCCAGATCGTCCGCGATCTGGTCGATGAAGAGGCCAAAGGCCCCCGGAAGGCAGGCAGCTTCTCTATTGAGCCAGAGCCGCCTATGGGTTCATCGCAGTGCCAGTTGCGACCGTTCACAGATGACGAGGCGCGGCATTGGGGGCGAGTGGTGCTGATCGGCCAGCTCAATGCCGCCGAAGCAAGAAGCTCGCGGCGGTGGTTCGCCCGGGAGGAGATCCTTGCTCATGCCTACTCTCAGGAGGGCGAGTCCGACGCCTGCTCCGAGGTCGCGCCCCCGGACCTGGTTCGCGTGCGGACGTTCGAGGGTTTGACCACGGCCTTCTATCTGCAGATCGCCGACCTGGTCGAAAGGGATGCGCCGCTGAAGTGCTGCACGGGCTGCGGTCGTCTCTTCCACCCGACCCGCAGCGATCAGGTCTATTGCGATGCGCGATGCGGCGATGCCACGCGGCGGCGAACGAGGTATTCCGCGCGCAAGCGGGGCATGGAACCAAGTGCGTCAGGACGCCGCCCGAAAGCGGCCAGGACGAAGCGTCGGGCTCGCTGAGCCGCTCTGAACCCGATGGCGAGCCGCTGGCCAGGCCCACATGCAGCGCCGAATCGGGGTCGAACCTCGTTACCCGCAGCAGACGGTTCAAAATCTGCGTTCACCGCAGTTGTGCTATAATGACGAGGGAAAGTGGAAGAGGATCGACGCCATGCAAGACTTGGCGGCCATCGTGGCGTCGCGGCCAACTGTGATGCGCTCGAATCGATTCTCTCGCTGCGCGTTGGAGGGCTTATGACTCGCTATCAGTTGACGGCAACCATATGGCGTGAGGGCGACCAGTACGTGTCGACATGCCCTGAACTCGGGGTTGCCAGCGCGGGTGACACTGCCGAGGAGGCCACGGAGGCGCTGCGTGAGGCGGTGGAGCTGTACCTGGAGAACGCTCGCGAGCTTGGTATGCTCGGCGACCTCGAAGTGACGCTCACGGCCCCGCGGCGGTTCAGCGCGCCGCTCGAGGTCACGGTCCCTTGAGCGAGCTACCATCGCTGTCCTCCGAGTGGCTGATACGGGCCTTGCGCCGCGCCGGTTTCGACGATGCCCCGAAGCGGGGCAAGGGCAGCCATCACGCCTTGGTGCGGCGCGATCCAGACGGGCGCATCCGGCTGGTCATCGTGCCGGAGCGAAATGACATCCCGCGCGGAACCCTTCACGCCATCCTTCAGCAGGCCGGACTAACCGCCGACGAACTGCGCCGGCTCCTGTAGTCCGACGAGGAAACCCCTCTTCTTCGCACCACCTCATCCCTCGGCGGCTGGGTTGTCTGCCAGCTACCGTCTCGGTGCCAACCCACACCACTCCGTCCTCACCATCAAGGCCGAAAGGCCTCCACGGGTCCTACACCGTTTCTACACCGACTTTACACCGCTGCGATCGCGGGTCGCAGAGCCTTGAGGGGCCGAATCACGCTCATCTGAGCACGATTTCGCCCGATCGCTGGCCGCCAGGGCACGGATGAAAGGCGCCGAAAACGCGCAAGACGCTCTTTTTCCTACACCATTCCTACACCGATCTTACACCACCGCCATGCGGACTCCGGCTTACAGGCCCGCTCCTCGCTCTCTTGGGCGCGCGGTCCTACAGACCGCGCGGGATGTGGCACAACTTGTCCCTTCGCTGCGCTCAAGGCAAGCTCTGAGCCTGTCGAAGGAGCCGCCCCTTGGCCTGCATAGCCTCTCGTCCGACATAGCCTTGGCGACGTCGGATGGCGACGCAGGCTCGGCTGCCAACCGAATCATCACGTAGCGTAGCCGCCCCCGGCTGCGAATCCTGACCCGCCTCACTCCGCCCGAATCCGCCGGTCCGTTTGTCGCCATTCCGCACAATGGCCGACAGGTGGGTTGTTACAGGCCCGCTTTTCGGCCACTTTTCCGCCTGAAGATTCCTCCCGTAATGCAGAGCGCACCACCCATTCACTGCCCCTTCTCCTGCGCCCTCAGATTCCAGGAGACATGCCCGCACGGGCATTTCAGAGATGCCGGACTGTGACCTTCGAGAGTTAGCCCAGTAGTTCTGCAGCATGAAGGGCACTGAAAGAGCATGCATAGGTCGCGAAACGCTTGAACCACGGGCAGAAAGTCATTCTTCGAGAAGTTCGCCCACTCGTTGTAGTGGACGTTGGTGTTGACAGCCCAATACTCGGCATCGGATGCTCTGTATGCTTCCACCCTACGGGTGTCCGCCGCGTTGATTATGTCAAGGCTATCCTTGTTCCCCCAGGAGTGGGCCGCTGATTTCGCTTGCTTCAGGAGGTCGCCATAACGACCCACCGCCGCTGGCAGCAGATCACCAAGCTCCAGTCGGTCGTCGCGACGGCGAACGACCCGTGCCTGAATATTGCAGCAGATCTCATCGAAGAACGTTTCCAGCCCTATCCGAAGTCGCGCTACTGCGGCCGGTATATCGTTCGTGCGAAGGTCCCCGTCTATCTGCTCCCACATGTCCACGACGTCGTTCACCCTCGGGCCAGTCTCTATGCTCCAATCGTAGAATTCAAGGGTGCCTTTCGCGTCGACCACGCCCTGATGCACCAGTTGCTTCGCCCATACATGGTCGTGGGTCGTGATTATGAATTGCCTGCCGGAGAAGGACTCTCTGAGCACTCGGCACAGACTCCGACGGTGGTCTGTATCGACCGACATCACGACATCGTCTAGGATCACCAGGCCGAGCGCGCTTCCGGTGAGCCGCTCCGACAGAGCAAGATACAGGCATAGCCCCATGCTGTCTTGGTGACCCTGACTGTGAAGGGCGTGCGGCGGGTGGTTTCCGCGGCCCAAGAAATCTACCGCGAGTTCAAGGGCTGCCTGATCGGGTTTGATCACCGCGCTGAATTTACCCTCGCCAGACCCATGGAGGTTCCGGTAGAGTTCCGCAAAGCGACCTGCTACTTCCTCGTACAATGCGCCGAGCACCGCGTCCCGTGATTTCACGAAGCTATCACGCAACAGCACGGCTCTTGCGTAATGCATTTCCGCCAGGGCAAGGCCGCTCTTGGCGCTCTGCAACGCTGTCAGGTTCTCCTCAAGGAGTGTCAACGTATCCCAGGCATTCTGGAGTGGGCTTATCGCTGGAACCTGCCCTTTAGCAACCGATTCTACACGGGACAAGACCTCGGCAGCGTTGGCTGGCGCCAACAACTGCTTAACTTACTTTGGCCCAAAGCGCGTGTCCGGGTACTTCTCGAGGGGCGCGCCGAGGCTGCTTGAAAGCGCCTCCAGTGTCTCGCGCCATGCCCCAAGTTGAGCACCGTCGGCTGCGAGACCGACTGTAGCGGTTAGGCGGCTATGAGACCGGCACGCACGGACGGTTTCATCGAGGGAAGGGAGCCCTTGAGGTCGAGACTGGCGCGGGCAGAATGCCTGACAGAGGACGGGAGTCGCTACGCGCGGTAGCACCGACCGGTTGGCGACGTGAAGCCGCCTAGAGCCCCGCCCGCCTGGTGCCGTGCTGACAGGGGCTCAGACGACACGCGGCAGGCGATACGCGGTGACGCTCACCTCAGGGAAGAAACGTTGCTCGATGTGCGCGGGGACTTCCTTGTGCGAGCGCGCCGGTGCCATCCATCGTCGCCCCGACCATGCGACCTGTGGCGTTGCGCCTTCAAGCCTCATATGTGGTCGCCACTCGTTGTAGTAGGTGGCGAAATCGTCAAGCAGCTGTGCCAGATGATCCACGCCGCGGATGAGCGCCACGTGGCGCAGCCATTCCTGCTTCAGCGTGCGTATCACGCGCTCGGTGACTGAGATGGAGCCGCGACTCGCCAATGCCCCGAAACGATGCCGCACTTCGCGCTGCCCGAGGATGGTCGCGAAGTGCTCACTCGTGAAACAGGCTTCCTGGTCAGTGATGACATGCCGCGGTTGTCCATAGTAGTCAAAGGCGCTCCTCACCGCTGTGACAACCCACATAGCGGTCGGGCGAGCGGATGCAGTGAGCGTCACCACTTTGCGTGAGAAATGGTCTATCACCACCAGCACCGAGGTCGGCCACAAGCCCCAGCGATACACGCGAGTGAGGTCCATAGACCACATGTGGTTGGGATAGCGGGCGGCGATCTGGCTGGGAGCGAGCTCGCCACGTGTTGGCTGCACGGCAGGTCTAGCTGCCGGCACCGGCTTGAGCCTGGGTCGGAGCAGGATGTCGCGCACAGTTGAGGCCGCGATGAAGGTGCCGAGCGCCTGGATCGTCATAGCGATCCGACGTCTCCCCCAGTGGGGATTCGCGGTGAACATCTCCCAGACCAGCCCTGCTAGGTCACTTGGTGTCTTGTTGACGGTTTCCACCGGCTCCCGCTTCCCCAGATCGCCTTTCTCAAACGCGTGCAGCCACCGATAGAATGTGCCACGAGGGACCGCCAGGTGCTGAGTAATTCTCCGCCGCGGGATGGAGAAGTACTCCATGTGCCACAGCACCTTGAGCCTGAGGCCCCAGGAGTATGGCTTGCGCGAGCGTACCTCACCCAGGCGGGCCTTGAGCACCTGATTCTGGGAGGTCAAGCATTGGACCCGATCGCGCAGCGCGGTGACCTCAGCCCGAAGCTGGGCCGCTTGCCCTGAGGCGAGGCACGCGGCCTGGAGACAGCGCACGCGGTACCGGCTTGCCCCCCGCGCACTGAGCACCATAGATTTGACCATCAGGGAGACAGCCGTCTGCAGAGCATCCATGCCGCAAGGATTGGACGTGGCGATGCGGAAACCTACAGGAAATGACGCCGTCTGGACCGGCTCAGACGTCGTACACCGGCCTCATGGGTGCCTGACCGCTACACATTGTCTCATGGCCAATCGAGATCGGAGCGCCGACGTCATCAGCCGAATCACACGCCGCCGGTTCCTCAGCATGGGGGCGGCAGCATTGGGAGCTGTGTTGAGTCCTTTCGAGTGGGCCGCCGCGGCAGGCCAGAGCGCCGTCTCAGCTAGACGGGATGAGGGGCCGGGAGCAGAGATTACGCACATTAACACATCGAACCTTTTCGGCATCGAGAGCCCAGAAGCGCGGATCGCCTTTCATCCACAAGACGGCCGGCTGGTTACTCTTTGGAATCGCTTGACGAGCGATGAGTATCTCAAAGAACCGCACCAGGTAGGCAACCCTTTCCGGATGTACACCGACTTCATTCGGCCTTTCGAGCTAGAAGACGATCCGGCAGACATCGCCAGAACCGCGCTCGATCCCTTCTCCTGTCGCCTGGTTTCCACCGCGTTCGAGAACCGTCGGGGCGGAGCAAAGCTCAAGATGGTTTACAGAGATCCGGCAAACCACTGGGAGATCCATCTCGTTGTAACGCTGTCCGCGGCGGGCTCCTCGGAGTGGATGCTGGACGTTAGCAACGTGGGGGCTAGGCCGGGCGAGGTGATAATTGACTTCCCGTACTTTGGGCGTCTTTGCCTGGGGCAGACACGTACGGCGAACCTGGCGACAGTGCTCGACCAGGCGGGGTACATCGCTCCTGCCATGGACCACCCAGGTGGAATCTACGGAAATGGCGGCCAGTGGTCCATGCAGTGGCATTGTGTGTTCGACCCAGCCTCGGGAAGCGCCCTGGGCCTGATCATCAAGGACCCGCAGGTGCGCAACAAGCGGCTGGGCGACGATTCGACCTCCATGAGGGTCAGCACTTTTCCCGCCCACGAACTGAAACCTGGAGAGAGCCTCTCGCTGCCTCCCGTGCAAGTTCTCATTGATCGGGGGGATTGGCGGAGGACTGCCAGAGCGTACCGCGCGTGGTTCGCTCGGGCCTTCCGGCCCTTGAAGCCGCCGGAATGGCTCCGCCGCTCAGATGGCTATACGGGGGGTTGGTTCGGCAAGCGCGGCGGAGCCTCAATGCCCGGGGCAACCGAGATGGATAGTTTTCGAGATCTTCCGGAGGCTTACCGACACTCGCCCATTGACCACCAGGAGTGGGCTTTCCATGACCAGGGGTGTCAGTTCCCCGTTTCCCCTCTCGGGGTCAGCCCACCCCGCTATGTCCACACCACCGGAGACAACATTCTGCGGGAAGACCTGGGCGGCCCTGATGCCCTGCGCGAGGGTGTAGCCGCCGTGCACGCACTTGGGTTCCATTTCACTTTCTACGTCGAGGGATATATCGTGCACGAGACGAGCGACCTGGCGAAGGATGGGCGGGCGCAGCGGTGGTCGGTGATGCACAAGAATGGCACCATCACCGGCAACTATACGAGCCAGGGGTTCTACCATATGTGCCCCGCCTGCGAGGAGTGGCAGGATCATCTTGCGAGCGCGTGCAGCCGGCTCATCCGCCAGACAGGCGCTGACGGTGTGAGGCTCGACTCCCTGGGCTTCTACTTCCTGCCCTGCTACAATCCAGCACATAACCATCTCAACCCCTTCGTATATAACGACGGCGTGCGCAAGTTGCTGGACAAGGTGAGTCGGGCGGTCCGAGAGGTCAACCCCAACGCGATAATCACGACCGAGGCACCCGTTGACTTCTATGCCCGGTCTGCGCACGGCGCATTGAACAGCCTGTGCCCGCGAGAAATCCCGCCGATGCGGGCGGCGGTGCCAGACTATCACCCTATTATCTACGGGCCCTTGGGCCCCGTGTGGGGTTCGTTGAGCGGCTATGTGGGCGGCTGTGGCGCGCTGGAGATGAACTGGGAGTGTGCGCGATTCCCCGTGGACGAGACCGTGCTGTGGGGCGAAGTCGAGGAGGATCCGGCACCCTCACAGAGACGAGTAGTGTGTCGGCTGTTCCGGGGCGAAGATCACTGGGCTCTAGTGGCAGCGCGGGTCAACTCGGAGGAGCCATGGCTCTTCCCCAGAGGACTTGACAGCCAGCCTGCTCTTGGCCTCGATCACAGCGGAGGTGCGTTCCAAGTGCGCGTGCGCGGATTGGCCGCTCTCGTTGAGTCCGCCGTGGGCTTCGATGTGGAGACGCTCGAACCGCGCCCGGTTGCGATGACACGATCAAGGGATGACTTGGTGCTATCCCTGGATTCGGCTTGGTCCCTGGTAGTTCTACGAAGGAGCCGATGCCGCCCCATGGTGTCCTTCGGCAATCTGGCTCCAGCCGCACCAGGACAAAGGGTGCCGGTGCATCTCTGCTTGGCGTCCCCAGACCAACGGGCGAGCAAGGTGACCGCAACTCTCCTTGCCCCTGGCCTAGGGATGAGGCGGAAGGTGGGCATCCCAGGATCCTCAGTCCTGGAAGTCCCTGAGACCACTCCGCCTGGTTGGTATGTGGTTGCACTGGACGGTCCCGGTGTACTCGGTCACAAGCGTTTTCTCAAGGTGGTTGCGGTCGCGAAGTAGCGGTAAGCGCTCTCGGCGGATGGTGCGGACAGCAGGAAATGCAAGGGAAAGGAGATCGCAGGCGCACCCTGACCGACTTCCGGGTTTCCACACTTAGTCCACACGCCCGATCTTTGCCACTGACATGAAGCACAATGAGTGCCGGAACGTGCAGACGGTAACGTTTCGAGCAGGAGAAGTGAAGAACGTGGTGCTCGACTTGATCCTAGTGTGGGACGGATGGATTTTGCGCCCCCACGGGTCACAGCCACGCGGAGGTGTCAGGTGAAAGGTGGTTTCGTTGCCTCGCTGATTGTCCTTGTGGCGGCGTCGGTCGCCCACGGCGCTTTCTCCCCGACTGCGATTCCGTACCAGCCGCCGGTGCGCAACGGGCTTGTCTTCCAGTGCGGCGATGAGAAGGCCGAGATCGAGCGTCTGCTCAGCCAATGGCAACATCAGGGGTACAACCTGATCGTCTTCTCGGCGGACATGAATGCGGATCACCCCGAGCCGAAATACTGGGCGAAGCTCGAGAACATCCTTACCTGGTGCGACAAGCATGAGATGCCGTTCTTCCTGCTGCACGGGATGCAATACGGGAGCACCTATGGGGGCTACAACAAAGAGGTGCTGGACCCGGAATCGGTGCTGTGGCAGCCGATCCAGTTCTCCAATGCGCTGAAGGGGCATCCGTGTGTCGCGGGGCTCGTCATCGGCAACGAGGTAAACCCTGGCTTCGGCACGCCCCAGGAAGCGCCGGTGCTATGGCAACGCTTCCGGGAGTGGTTGTCCAAGCAATATGAGCGGAAGATCGAGGCGCTGAACGACGCTTGGGACACGGTGCGCTTGTCACGTCGCTTTGGGAACCATCAAGGTCGTGATCAAGACGAGAAGAAGGCTACGGCAGCGCAGACGGATGAATGGTTATCGCCCCGGAACGGATGACTGCCTTCGAACTGCAAACAGCCGTCTGCGCGCATGCAACCCATGCCTATTCCGAGTGGAGATCATGGATCGAGTCCGTTCAACTTGAGGCCTCACTGAAGGCGGAAAACGCACCTGAGATCACGTATAAGCCGAGAGGGTCGCTGGACGTGTCCCGTCGCCATCTAACAAGGGCACCCTGTCCATCCTCAAACAAGACAAAACCGCGAAGGTCGGAATCCAAGGACGACGTCTAATACTACTCCGTTACTTTATCAATGCTATTGGGATCGCGAGGCCGACACCCCTCTCCCTTCGGAAGGGAGAGGGACAGGGTGAGGGTGGAACCCCGCAGCGA